>Ga0302279_10002444_pt1 | contig 24550 bp, 25 predicted proteins | sample III_Bog_N3_3_FD_194541 | JGI IMG/M metagenome (GOLD analysis project Ga0302279, IMG submission 194541) | Peat permafrost microbial communities from Stordalen Mire near Abisko, Sweden - III_Bog_N3_3 | ecosystem: Environmental > Terrestrial > Soil > Wetlands > Peat | place: Sweden: Abisko... | reverse complement strand
GCCTCCGACGACCCGGCGCTCTAGCCGATCGTCGCCCCATGGGCTAGCAAGGATGTCGTGAGTCCCGTCGAGCCCTACGCCAGCCTGCGCTGGCCGTCCGACATCACCGAGCTCGGGGCCAAGCAGTCACTGGCCACGTCGGCGGCCCGACGGGTGCGCGAGGTGCTGGCCGGGGTCGACTCCCCGTCGCCCCGGGTGGGACTGGGCTCGGGATCGACGTCGTTCCTCACGCTCCTGACCCTGGCCTCGGTCCGTCCGGAACTCCCGCCGGGTCTGGCCATCGTGGCCACCAGCTACGAGATGGAGTGGTACGCCGCATCAGCGGGTTTCGTCGTCGTCGCCCTCGACGACGGCGGGGTGGACGTGGCCTTCGACGGGGCCGACCAGGTCGACCCGGAGGGGGCACTGGTCAAGGGACGGGGTGGAGCCATGCACCGCGAGCGTGCCGTACTCGAAGCGGCCCGGCACCAGATCATCGTCGCCGACGCCACCAAGCAGGTGGCGGTGCTCGGCGGGTGCCCGCTCCCGTTGGACCTGCACCCGCACGGGATCGTCGACACGGTGGCGGCCATCGAGGCCGTCGCCGACGCACCGGTGCGACTGCGCACGGGCACGGGCAAGGACGGGCCGGTCCTGTCCGAGTCCGGTGGGGTCCTGGCCGATCTGGAGGCGGTCGAGGGCCATACGATCACCGCCGACCTCGACGCCCGACTGCGCGGGGTGCCCGGCCTGAGGGAGAACGGCTACTTCGCGCCGAGTGCGGCGCGTGAGTTCATCTCGGGGTAGGGGAGGCGCCGGTGGGGGGCCGGCCGCCGGAGCGGATCAGCTCTGCTCGATGAAGATGCACTCGCCGGGGCACTCCTCGGAGGCCTCCACGACCGCGTCCTCGAGGTCCCCGGGGACCGCGGCCATGCCGGCGGAGCCTCCCGGTTCGTTCTTCACGTCGGCGCCTTCCTTGACGTAGGCGAGGCCGTCGTCGAGCAGCGTGAAGACGGCGGGCGCGATCTCCTCGCAGAGGCCGTCTCCCGTGCAGAGATCTTGGTCGATCCAGACCTTCATCAGCTGTGTCTCTCCTACATGTCTCTCGGTCCGAACGCGGGGGACCCGTGTCCTCGGCGTACCGGCGGCCGACGGGGTCGTTCCCGGAAGCTCCTCGGTGGGGCTCCGGACCCGCTGCGTGCGACATGCTATCCGCTGCAAGCACTTCATCGACAGACTGTGTGACGGACTGAAGGGACGCGGGGCCGACGGACCGGCCGGGCGGCCGGGGAACCGACCCGTATCGGGCCCCGTTCCGCCTGGGGAGCGTCTGTCCGGAGGCCGGGTCGGTGTAGGGTCGCTCGTGAGTCCCCCCTGCTCGAAAGAGGTGATTGCGACGGTTGATTTCGACGATGCCGACGGCCAGCGCCACGCTGGCGACGAGGACGACCTCGAGACGCTCCGGGCGCGGGCCACGTCCGCCGAGGAGGAGGTCACCACCCTCCGCCGCCGGCTCCAGGAGAGCCCGCGCCGGGTCCAGACCCTGGAGGAGAAACTCCTCGAGACCAAGGGTCAGCTCGCCCAGGCCGTGTCCCAGAACGAGAAGCTGACCTTCACGCTCCAGACGGCCAAGGAGCACGTCGCCAACCTCCGCGAGGAGGTCGAGAAGCTCACCCAGCCGCCGTCGGCCTACGGCACGTACCTCGGCACCAACGACGACGGCACGGTCGACGTCTTCTCCGGGGGCCGCAAGATGCGCGTCTCGCTCCATCCCGAGCTCGACCCCTCCGAACTGCGGCGGGGCAACGAGGTCGTGCTCAACGAGTCGCTCAACGTCATCCTGGCCCGCCAGGGCGAAGGTCAGGGCGAGGTCGTCGTGCTGAAGGAGCTGCTCGACGGAGGGACGCGCGCCCTGGTCTACGGCCGGGCCGACGAGGAGCGTGTGGCCGAGTTGTCCGACGCCCTCATCGGGGTCAAGCTGCGGGCCGGCGACACCGTGCTCATGGAGTCGCGCACCGGACTGCTGATCGAGAAGCTCGAGCGTCCCGAGGTCGAGGAGCTCGTGCTCGAGGAGGTCCCCGACGTCACCTATGCCGACGTGGGCGGACTCGACGACCAGATCGAGGCCATCACCGATGCGGTCGAACTGCCCTACCTCTACCGGGAGCTCTACCACGAGCACAAGCTGCCGGCCCCGAAGGGCATCCTGCTCTACGGTCCGCCCGGCTGCGGCAAGACCCTGATCGCCAAGGCCGTGGCCAACTCGCTGGCCAAGAAGGTCGCCGAGGTCACCGGCAACACCAACACCCGGAGCTACTTCCTCAACATCAAGGGCCCCGAGCTGTTGAACAAGTACGTCGGTGAGACCGAGCGCCAGATCCGCCTGGTGTTCCAGCGGGCGCGGGAGAAGTCGGAGGAGGGCGTGCCGGTCATCGTCTTCTTCGACGAGATGGACTCGCTCTTCCGGACCCGGGGTACCGGCATCAGTTCCGACATGGAGTCGACCATCGTCCCCCAGCTCCTCGCCGAGATCGACGGCGTGGAGACCCTAAAGGACGTCATCGTCATCGGTGCGTCCAACCGCGAGGACCTCATCGACCCCGCCATCCTGCGACCCGGTCGCCTCGACGTGAAGATCCGCATCGAGCGGCCGAACGAGGCCGCCGCCGCCCAGATCTTCGGGCGCTACCTGACACCCGACCTGCCCCTCGACGAGGGCGAGGTGCGCACCCTCGGCGGTGGGGACCCGGCGAAGGCCACCCAGGCCATGATCGAGTCGACCGTCGCCGAGATGTACCGCAACGACGAGGAGAACCGGTTCCTCGAGGTCACGTACCAGAACGGCGACAAGGAGGTCCTGTACTACCGGGACTTCAGCTCGGGCGCCATGATCGAGAACATCGTCCGTCGGGCCAAGAAGCTGGCCATCAAGCGGGCCATCGCCGGTGAGAGCCGGGGCATCCGCACCCAGGACCTGCTCGAGTCGATCCGCCAGGAGTACAAGGAGAACGAGGACCTCCCGAACACCACCAACCCGGACGACTGGGCCAAGATCTCGGGCAAGAAGGGCGAGCGGATCGTCTACATCCGTACGCTGATCAGCGATCGTGACGAGACCACCGGCGGTCGGTCCATCGAACGGGTGGGCACCGGGCAGTACCTCTGAGACACCGGGCGAGGTGCCACATCGGCCCGGTGCGAGGGTAGGGTCGCCCGCATGGCCATTCCCAAGGTCTGCGGCATCGAGACCGAGTACGGCATCCAGGTGGTCAACGGCGATCCGAACCCGATCGCCGCATCCTCGGTCCTCATCAACGCGTACGCCCGTGACGTGGCCCGCCAGCAGGTCGGCTGGGACTTCGAGGACGAGGCGCCGGGCAACGACGCCCGGGGCACCGTCAAGGAGGGCTCGATGCCCCCGATGGTCGAGACCCACCTGGTCAACACCGTCCTGACCAACGGGGCCCGCTACTACGTCGACCACGCCCATCCCGAGTACTCCTCGCCGGAGTGCCGCGACGCCCGGGAGGCACTGCGCTACGACCGGGCGGGCGAGGTCATCGTCATCCGTTCGATGGAGGCGGCCGACGCCTCGTCCCACGACGGTTCCCGGCTCGTGGTCTACAAGAACAATTCGGACGGCAAGGGCAACTCGTACGGCTGCCACGAGAACTACCTCATGGACCGCGACGCACCGTTCAGCCGGGTCGTGTCCGGCATCACCTCGCACTTCGTCACCCGCCAGCTCTTCTGCGGCGCCGGCAAGGTCGGCAGCGAGACGATGTTCCACGAGCCCGGTTCGGTCGACTTCCAGCTCTCGCAGCGGGCCGAGTTCTTCGAGGAGCAGGTCGGCCTGGAGACCACCCTGAAGCGGCCCATCGTCAACACCCGCGACGAGCCCCACGCCGATCCCCACCGGTACCGTCGGCTGCACGTGATCGTCGGCGACGCCAACCTGGCCGAGGTGGCCACGTTCCTGAAGCTCGGCACCACCTCGGTGGTGCTGGCCATGATCGAGGACGACGTCGCCCCCAGCCGGAACCTGACGCTGGCCGACCCGGTCCGGGCCATCCACGCCGTGGCCGTCGACCGGACCTTCACCCAACCGCTGCTGATGGCCGATGGTTCGACCGCCACCGCACTGGCCATCCAGTGGGAGCTGTACTCCGCCGCCCGCAAGTACGCGGACGACCGGGGGCTCGAGTGCCTCGGTGACGCCTCGATCGGCGACGACGTGCTCGACCGGTGGGAGGTCGTCCTCAACGGGCTGGAGACCGACCCGTCGTCGCTCGCCCGCCAGGTCGACTGGGTGGCCAAGCTGGCCCTGCTCGAGGCCTACCAGGACCGCCACGGATGTGGATGGGACGACCCCCGGATGGCCGCCGTCGACCTCCAGTACCACGACCTGCGGCCGTCCCGGTCCCTCTTCGCCCGACTCGACACGGAGAAGCTGGTGGACGAGGCCTCGGTGGCCGCCGCCATCGTCGATCCGCCGAGGTCGACGCGGGCCTGGTTCCGCGGCGAGTGCCTCAAGCGCTGGCCGGCGTCGGTGGCCACGGCCAACTGGGATTCGTTGGTCTTCGACCTCGGATCGGACCCCCTCCGACGCGTCCCTATGATGGACCCGCTGAAGGGAACGGCGGAACATGTCGAAGCATTACTGGACAGTTGTGCCAGTCCGACCGAGCTGGTCGAACGGCTGAGCAGTTGAGCACCGACGGGCGACGAGGACGACGAGGAGTGGAGCGATGGCAGAGCGAGAACTGAAGAAGAAGCAGGCACCCGAGCGCACCGATGAGGCCGTCGAGGAGGTGCCGCCCAACTCCGCCGCGGGCGAGAAGCTGAAGGCGGAGCTCGACGACCTGCTGGACGAGATCGACGAGGTGTTGGAGGACAACGCCGAGGAGTTCGTCCGCAACTACGTGCAGAAGGGCGGGGAGTAGCCCCGGTGAGTCTTCCGCTCTTCACGACGACCGAGGACCCCGGACCGGACTTCGCCGGCCTGATCCGGCGGCTCCGCGTCCCCACCCACCCGCTGATCGGTGCCGGGGCGTCGACTCCCGCCGAGGGCTTCCGCCACGGCACGACCGTCGTCGCCCTGCGCTACGCGGACGGTGTGGTCATGGCCGGCGACCGTCGCGCCACCGAGGGCCACGCCATCGCCCACCGGTCCATGCAGAAGGTGTTCCCGGCCGACCGCTACTCGGCCGTGGCCATCGCCGGTGCCGCCGGGCCGGCCGTCGAGATGGTCCGGCTGTTCCAGACCCAGCTCGAGCACTACGAGAAGGTCGAGGGCGTGGTCCTGAGCCTCGAGGGCAAGGCCAACCAGCTCGGGCAGATGGTGCGGGAGCACCTGCCGATGGCCATGCAGGGCCTGGCCGTGGTGCCGCTGTTCGCCGGGTTCGACCTGGCCAGGCGGACCGGCCGCATCTTCACCTACGACGTGACCGGCGGGCACTACGAAGAGACCGAGTACAACGCCACCGGTTCGGGTGGTCGTGACGCCCGCACCACCATCAAGCTCGGCTACCGCGACGGACTCGAGCGCGACGCCGCGGTGGAGCTCGCCATCCAGTCGCTCTACGAGGCGGCGGACGAGGACTCGGCCACCGGCGGCCCCGACCTCATCCGGGGCATCTACCCGCTGGTGGCCACGGTCACGGCCGGTGGGTTCACCGCCGTGGAGGAGGACGAGGTGGCCGAGCGGTTCGCCAGCCTCATCGAGCGTCGCCGTACGGAGGGCCGCCAGCCATGACCATGCCCTACTACGTCGCTCCCGAGCAGGTGATGAAGGATCGGGCCGAGTACGCCCAGAAGGGCATCGCCCGCGGTCGGTCGCTGGTCGCCAGCACCTACGACCAGGGCATCGTGATCGTCGCCGACAACCCGTCGCGGTCCCTCCACAAGATCAGCGAGATCTACGACCGGATCGCCTTCGCCGGTGTGGGCAAGTACAACGAGTTCGACCAGTTGCGCGTCTCGGGCATCCGCCACGCCGACACCAAGGGCTACGCCTACAGCCGCGAGGACGTCGAGGCCCGGTCGCTGGCCAACCTCTACGCCCAGTACCTCGGTCAGGTGTTCACCCACGAGATGAAGCCCCTCGAAGTGGAGATCCTGGTGGCCGAGCTCGGCACCGGGTTGCGTCCGCCGCAGCTCTACCACATCGCCTACGAGGGGACCATCACCGACGAGGACCGGTTCGCCGTCCTCGGTGGGGAGACCGAGGGGATCGTCGCCGCACTGGAGACGGCCTGGTCCGCCACCTGGGACCTCTCGGGCGCCCTGCGTGCCGCGGTGGGTGCCCTGGCCGGGGCCGACCGCACCCTGGGGGCCGCCGACCTGGAGGTCGCCGTGCTGGCCGAGGGCAACGGACGACGGTCGTTCCGACGCCTGGTGGACGACGAACTCGTCGCCCTGCTGACCTGATCCGCCGCGCCGCGGGCGTGTACGGGGCGTGAACACTGGGTGACGTTGCGTCGCGTGGCGCCGGTCCGACGTCCGCGCACGGTACGTTGCGGGTAATGGACAAGCGCATCTACGGCTTGGAGAACGAGTACGGGGTGACCTGCACCCTGCGCGGCCAGCGGCGGCTCAGCCCGGACGAGGTCGCCCGCTACCTGTTCCGCCGCGTCGTGAGCTGGGGCCGGTCCTCCAACGTGTTCCTGGAGAACGGAGCACGCCTGTACCTCGACGTCGGCAGCCATCCCGAGTACGCCACGCCCGAGTGCGACGACATCGCCGAACTCGTGGCCCACGACAAGGCGGGGGAGTGGATCCTGTCCTCGCTGGTCGAGGGCGCCGAGGCCCGCATGCGCGAAGAGGGCATCCGTGGCGACATCTACCTGTTCAAGAACAACACCGATTCGGCGGGCAACTCCTACGGTTGTCACGAGAACTACCTGACCAGCCGTCGGGACGACTTCACCCACTACACCGAGGTGCTGATCCCGTTCCTGGTGAGCCGGCAGGCCTACGCCGGGGCCGGCAAGGTGCTCCAGACGGCCCGGGGTGCGGTGTTCTGCCTGAGTCAGCGGGCCGAGCACATCTGGGAGGGTGTCTCGTCGGCCACCACCCGCAGCCGGCCGATCATCAACACCCGCGACGAACCCCACGCCGACGCCGAGAAGTTCCGGCGCCTGCACGTGATCGTGGGCGACTCCAACATGAGCGAGTACGCCACGTTCCTCAAGATCGGCGCCACCAGCATCGTCCTGCGCATGCTCGAGGACCCCTCGACGGTGATGCGCGACCTGACGCTCGAGAACCCGATCCGGGCCATCCGCGAGATCAGCCACGACATCACCTGCCGTCGCCCGGTGCGCCTCGCCAACGGACGGGAGATGAGCGCCCTCGACATCCAGGGCGAGTACCTGCAGCGGGCCCTGAAGTTCCGCGACCGCCACGGGCTGTCGGTCCAGGAGGACCGGGCCCTCGGGATGTGGGAGCACTGCCTGAAGGGCCTGGAGGCCGACCCGCTGTCCCTCCACCGGGAGTGTGACTGGGTGGCCAAGTACCGGCTCATCGAGGGGTACCGCGAGCGGCACTCCCTGCCGCTCCACAGTCCGAACGTGGCGCTGCTCGACCTGCAGTACCACGACGTGGACCGCAACCGGGGCCTCTACTACCGGCTCCAGCGTCATGATCAGCTCGACCGGGTGTGCCGGGACGTGGACATCGCCGAGGCCATGACGACACCACCCCAGACGACGCGGGCCCGGTTGCGGGGCGAGTTCGTGAAGCGGGCCAAGGAGAAGCGCCGGGACTTCACCGTCGACTGGGTACACCTCAAGCTGAACGACCAGGCGCAGCGCACGGTACTGCTGAAGGACCCGTTCAAATCGAAGGACGAGCGGGTCGAGAAGCTCATCGCCGGTCTGTGACCCGGGCGGGGGCCTGCCCGGGACCGTGTACCCCTGTCGGCTAGCGTCGGTGCACTGTGCCGACCGAACCGACCGATCCCATGCCCGGCGGGGCGGACGTGCCCGGCGACACCGGCTCCCGATCGACGGCCACCGTGGTGACCGAGTCACCGGACGCGGAGGGCGCCGAGCCCGGCGTCCTGGGTGAGGACCGGCCCCGGGGGTCCAGCTACCGCTGGGTGATCGAGTGGGTGGTCATCCTGATGGCCGTCCTGCTCTGCACGGTGCTGCTGCGCACCTACGTGGTCCAGTCCTTCTACATCCCGTCGCCCTCGATGGTCCCGACGCTCGACGTGGGCGACCGGATCATGGTGAACAAGCTGAGTTACGACTTCCACGGCGTCCACCGCGGCGACATCGTGGTCTTCAAGCGTCCGCCGTTGGAGGACCAGGACTTCCCGGATCTGGTCAAGCGCGTGATCGGCCTGCCGGGCGAGACCATCTCCACCGAGAACGGCCACGTCTACATCGACGGCAAGGAGCTGAAGGAGCCGTGGCTGCCGCCGGGTCCGTCGAGCTACACCGGCGCGCTGCCCGACGATCCCCATCCCCAGTTCAACATGCCCGGTCCGGTGAAGATCCCGGCGAACCACTACTTCGTGATGGGGGACAACCGGACCGACTCCGAGGACAGCCGCTACTTCGGCCCCATCGACAAGTCGTTGATCGTGGGGCGGGCCGTGGCCGTGGTGTGGCCCCTCAGCCACGCCAAGGGCGTCTGAGGCCGTAGCCGGCCTCCTGGAGGCCACCGGGACGGCAACGTCCGGTGCGGGGACCCCCCCGATACACTCGGGGCGTGCCCTTCCTGAGCCCGGCCAAGCTCCTGGTCGTCGTGCTGGTCGCCATCGTGGTGCTCGGTCCGGACAAGCTGCCGAAGGTGGCGCGCCAGGTGGGATCGCTCTGGGCGGACTTCCGCCGCCTGCGCGAGCGGCTCGAGACCGATGTGCGGGGCAACTTCCCCGACCTGCCCTCCACGGACAAGATCACCCAGGCCGTACGGTCGCCGATCTCGTTCCTCGACTCCCTGGCCGATTCGCACTCGCCGGACAACGAGGCGAATCCACCGGCTCCGGAGCAGGGGCACCCACCGGATCCGGAGGGGGACGGCGTACTCCCCTCGGGGGAGGCGAACCGGCCGAGCGGCGCCGTGGTGGCCGACGAGTCCGCCTCCATCCCCGGGGTGTCGGTCAGCGACCCCCAGGGCACGGTGCACACGGTCCGGGGCGGCATCGGGGGTGTGGGCGCCGTGCCCGACGACCCCTCGATGAATTGACGGTCGTGGGGTCCCCGACGATGCGGAACGGGGTGCGCTGAGCATGGCGATCTCGCTGAAGCGACGCACCGACAAGCCGGCGCCCGACTCGATGACGCTCGTCGAGCACCTGGGCGAGCTGCGTCGCCGGGTACTGATCGCCGTGGCCGCCTTCCTCGTGATGGGTGTGGTCTCGTTCGTGGTCTACCCGTCGATCCTCGACTTCCTGGCCCGTCCCTACTGCGACATCTCGCCGCACCACTGCGGGTTCTACGTGACCGGCCCGCTCGACGGGTTGGCCCTGCGGGTCAAGATCGCCGCCTACGGGGGGATCTTCCTGGCCTCGCCGGTGTGGTTGTTCGAGCTGTGGCGGTTCATCACCCCCGGTCTCAACCCGAAGGAGAAGCGCTACGCCATCCCCTTCATCGTGGCCACCATCGGGCTGTTCACCCTGGGCGCGGCCGTCGCCTACCTGATCTTCCCCCACGCCCTGCAGTGGCTCGGCTCCATCGGTGGTCCCTCCCTCACCCAGATCCTCGATCCGATCAAGTACCTGAGCCTCATCACCTTGCTGATGGTGGCCTTCGGGGTGACGTTCGAGTTCCCGGTCCTGCTGGTCTCTCTCGAACTCGCCGGGGTGCTGTCACCCCAGCAACTCAGTTCGTGGCGTCGGTGGGCCATCGTCGGCATCGTGGTGCTCGCCGGGGTGATCACCCCGAGCTCCGACCCGTTCTCCATGCTGGCCATGGCCATCCCGCTCTACGTCTTCTACGAAGTGTCGATCATCATCGGCAGGATCCTCCGCCGCCCGACCGGGTGAGCCGGCCCGAGGCCGGCCCCGACACCGCGGGGGACCACAACCGAACGGACGCGTGGCGGCCGCCCACCGGTCCGCGGACGGCCCCCGGGGGCCGACGGGAGCGGTTCGAACACAGCCTCGGGTTCCGGCTGGACCGGTTCCAGCACCGGGCCATGGACGCCATCGACCGGGGGGAGTCCGTCCTGGTGAGCGCGCCGACCGGCTCGGGCAAGACCCTGGTGGCGGACTACGCCGTGGCCGCGGCCCTGGAGGGCGGCGGCAAGGCGTTCTACACCACGCCCATCAAGGCGCTGTCCAATCAGAAGTTCGCCGAGCTGGGAGCCCGCTACGGGACGGGACGGGTGGGCCTGCTGACCGGGGACGTCTCCCACCAGTCCGGAGCACCGATCGTGGTCATGACCACCGAGGTGCTGCGCAACATGCTCTTCGCCCGGTCGTCCCTGCTCGACGACCTCCAGGTGGTGGTCCTCGACGAGGTCCACTACCTCCAGGACCCCTACCGGGGCTCGGTGTGGGAGGAGGTCCTGGTGCTCACCCCTCCGGAGGTGACCTTCGTCAGCCTGTCGGCCACGGTCAACAACGCCAAGGACTTCGGCGCGTGGCTGACCTCGGTGCGGGGCACGACCCGGGTGGTGGTCGAGACGCACCGGCCGGTCACCCTGCACCACCACTACGCGGTGTCCGAGCGCGGACGTGACGGCCTGTCGGTGCTGCCGCTGCTGCGTGACGGTGCGGCCAACCCGGCCGGTCTGAAGCTCGACGACCGCCGCAAGCGCTCGAGCCACCAGCGGTTGCGGGCTCCGAGGCGCACCGAGGTCGTCGAGTACCTCCACGACGCCGGCATGCTGCCGGCCATCACCTTCATCTTCTCGCGGGCGGCCTGCGACGACGCCACGCGCCAGGTGGTGACCGAAGGGGTCCGGCTCACGACCGACGAGGAGCGCGCCCGGATCCGCACGGTGGTGGAGAACGCCGTCGAGCGGCTGACCGACGACGACCTCCGCACCCTCGGCTACGGACCGTGGTCGGCGGCCCTCGAGGCCGGGGTGGCCCCCCACCACGCCGGCCTGGTCCCGGCCTTCCGCCAGGCCGTCGAGCAGTGCTTCTCCGAGGGCCTGCTGAAGGTGGTGTTCGCCACCGAGACGCTGGCCCTCGGCATCAACATGCCGGCCCGGACCGTGGTCGTGGAGCGGTTCGCCAAGTTCCGGGGCTCGGACACCTCCGCCCTGACGTCGGGGGAGTACCAGCAGCTGACCGGCCGGGCCGGTCGGCGCGGCATCGACACGGTGGGCCACGCCTTCGTGCTGTGGAACCAGGCCACCACGTTCGGCCTGGTGGCCCGGACGGCCGTGGCGCCCCCACCCGATCTGGTGTCGTCGTTCCACCCGACCTACAACCTCGCCGTCAACCTGGTCCGGCGGTGGTCCCGCGAGGAAGCCCACGGGCTGCTCGAGTCCTCCTACGGGCAGTGGCAGGCCCCGGTCGGCTCCGAGTCGCTCGTGGCCCAGTTGGACCGACGCCTGGCCATCCTCGACGACCGGCGGTTCCTCGACGGCTGGGCGTTGACCGAGGACGGTCTGCGGCTGGCCGGGATCTACCACGAGTCCGATCTCCTGGTGGCCGAGCTGCTGCGGGCCGGGCTGTTCGACGATCTGGAGCCGGCCCATCTGGCCGGTGTGGCCTCGGCCCTGACCTTCGAGGCCCGCCGGGCCGGCGACGACCCCCCGGTGCCGCGCCAGGCCCGGGTGGTGGAGCGTCTGGCCGCGGTGGAGGCCATGGCCGGCGAGCTGCGGGCCGATGAGCGCCGGGTGGGCCTGCGGCGGACCCGGCGCCCCGACGGCGGCCTGGCCCGGGCCGTGGTGGCCTGGGCGTCGGGAGGGACCCTGGACACCGTCCTACGGGACGCCGAGGTGGCTCCGGGGGACTTCGTCCGCAACGTCCGTCAGGTCATCGACCTGGTGCGCCAGGTCGGGCAGGTGGCCGAGTCCGCCACCACCCGGGACCAGGCCTCGCTCGCCGTGGCGCTGCTCCGGCGGGGGGTGGTGGGAGCCGACGACCCGGCGGTCCTGGGGTCCGCGCAAGACGACCCGTCCCCGTCCTAGTGTCAGTCAGGCATGTTCCCCTACGCCGTGGAATCGTTCAGTGCCGAGGAGACCGACATCCTGCGGCGCTACGTCACCAACCTCGACCAGCCGGTCTTCGCGCTCGTCAACCTCCCCGAGGTGGTCAAGGGGGCCCTGTTCGCCCGGTACTCGCGGTCCCCGAAGAGCCTGCGACGGCTGTTCCTGGACGAGTTCGTCGGTGAACTCGACATCACCGGCGACGCCACCGTCGACGCCACGGTCGGCCTGAAACGGGCCGAGGAGCTCTACGAGAAGGTCTTCTTCGAGTACGGCGACGACTCGGTGGCCCAGCTCGGTGGTGTCCACCTGGCCTGCGAGCAGGCGTCCAACGTGCTCACCAAGGTGCTCGAGTGGGGGCGGCTGATGGCCTACCTCGAGCAGTCGACCCGCTACATCGCCTACAACCAGCGCCTGTCGACCGGGCACTACCGGTACTTCCGCGACCCGGGCCTGCTCGACTCGTCCCTCGGGGCCCGCTACGTCGGCGACATGGACCGCATGTTCGACACCTACGGCGAGCTCCTCGAGGAGGCCCACACCTGGCTGGTGGCCCGCCATCCCCGCCAGGAGGAGGACTCGGTCTTCGTCCACCGCCAGGCGGTGCGGGCCAAGGGCCTCGACGCCCTGCGCGGCCTGCTGCCCGCCGGCTCGCTGTCGAACGTCGGGATCTACGGCACCGGCCAGTCCTACGAGCTGCTGCTGGTGCGGATGCGCTCGCACCCGCTGCCCGAGGCCCGCGTCTACGCCGACATGATGCTGGAGGAGCTCCGCAAGGTGATCCCGTCGTTCCTCCAACGGGTGGACCGGGCAGACCGGGGCGGTGCCTGGTCGGACTACCTGGTGTCCACCCGCGCGCGCACCGGGGAGGTGGTGGCGGAGCTCTTCCCCGATCTGGTCGACCCGGAGTCGGCGGTCGTCGGGGGTCCTTCGGGCACGCCGCAGGTGGAGCTCCTCGACTTCGACCCGGACGGCGAGGACAAGGTGATCGCCGCCATCGTCGCCACCCGCACGACCCGTCCCGAGCACGAGGTCCTCGACCGGGTCCGCCGGCTCGGTGCCGAGGAGAAGCGGTCCGTGCTGCTCGCCTACGTGGGGGAGCGCACCAACCGGCGCCACCGGCCGGGTCGGGCCTTCGAGCGCACCGACTACCGCTTCGACGTGGTGAGTGACTACGGCGCCTTCCGCGACATGCAGCGCCACCGCATCCTGACCATCGACTGGCAGCCCCTGGGTGCCGCCCTGGGCTACGACCTCCCCGAGGTGGTGGCCGAGGCCGGGCTCACGGAGCGCTACGTGGCCTCCCTCGAGCGCTCCCGGGAGCTCTACGAGGCCCTGGTGGAGGACTTTCCCGACCAGGCGTCCTACGCCGTGGCCCTGGCCTACCGGATCCGGTACACCATGCAGATGAACGCCCGGGAGGCGATGCACGTGCTGGAGCTGCGGTCCGGGCCCCAGGGTCATCCGAGCTACCGCTGGGTGGCCCAGGAGATGCACCGTCAGATCGCCGAGCGGGCGGGGCACCGGCTGCTGGCCGAGGCCATGTCCCATGTGGACTACGGGGCCGAGGACCTCGAGCGATTGGAGTCCGAGCGCCGCGCGGAGCAGCGCAGGAATTCGGTCGTCGCGGTGACAAATCCCGCAATGCCCTGAACTGGGACCTTTTGCAAACATGCAGGTCACGGCCTAGCAAAACCATTTGACGGGCTACCCGTTCCATGGCGTAGGGTGCCGACAGTCCCAGTCGCCCCGGGGCATGCGATCGCCGGTTTCGACCATCGGTTGCAGGTGTCGGGGGGGATGCTGTGAGAGGCGGAGGAAGGCCCAAGGGGTCGAGTAGAAAACACTTCCCCGAGGCCGTCGGCGCGAGCCGGAGGTAACGGGGATGTGGTGCCAAAGACCCCTTGGGCCCTGCCGCCCGACCCGTCCTCGTGACGTCGGCCGGGTGGACCTCGATGGACCGCAGCAGCCCGGCATCCGGCCATCGGAGGTGGCCGTGTGCGGCGGATCGGATCCCGACACGTCACCCGACGTGGTCGGACCGTCCCGGGTGCCGGGCTCCGGGCGCCCCGGTGCACCACGGGGTCGTCCATTCCTGGCATGATCCCAACGCGACGACCGGGCGGGGGCGGGACCCGTTTCCGGGTGGCGACGTTCGAACGGAAGGCCGGGCCGTCTATGCTCCCGGCCAACTCACGACCGAAAGCACGAACACCACGCACATGGCAGAAGACATCGACGAAGTCGAGGCACCCGACGAGCTGATCGAGGACGACCTCGAGGAACTGGCTGACGACGACGACCTGATCGCGGACGACCCCCTGGCCATCGACGATGATGACGACGACGCCGTCGCCGTCATCGAGATCGACCCGGTCGAGGAGGCGGAGGTCACGGCGGGCACGGCCAAGGCCGTGGCCAAGGCGGCCGGCGAGGAGACCGACGACGACGAGGAGGAGGAGCCGGACGACGAGGACGTCGAGGCCAGCCTCGACACCATCCTGAAAGAGCGGCTCGTCGTCGAAGAGGTCGAGGACGACGAGGAGACACCCGAACCCGAGGACCGCACCGGCGACGGCGTCGAGCGGGTCCTGCCCAAGCAGCCGGGCGAATTCGTCTGCCGGTCCTGCTTCCTCGTGAAGCACTCCAACCAGTTGGCGGACAAGAAGAAGATGCTCTGCCGCGATTGCGTCTGAGCGGAGCCGACCATGGGTGAGACCGTTGACGACGCGGACGGGGGTGGGTCCGGGGACCAGCCGCTGAGCGAGCGGTTCCTCGATCTCTTCGTCTACCTCCCGACGGGACTCGCCGTGACGGTGGCCGAGGAGCTGCCCCGACTGGCCGAGCGCGGCCGGGAGCGGTTCGGCGTGCAGGTCAACTCCGCCCGGGCCGTCGGCCAGTTCGCCGTCGTGGCCGGACAGCGGGAGTTGAAGAAGCGGTCCGGCAACCTGCGGCGGACGGGTGCGACCGGTGCCGGTCCCGCCCCGGGCGCGGCGGCCTCGACGCCGGGCGCGGCTGCACCGTCCCGGCTCCGGACCATCCCGTACCCGGCGGAGCCGGTGGAGCCCGAGCCCGTGGTGGCCCCGCCCACCCCGGCGCCGGCCGCGGTCGACGCCCACGTGCCCGGGGTCGCCACGTTGGCCATCCCCGGATTCGACACGCTGTCGGCGTCCCAGGTGGTCCAGCGCCTCGACGGACTGAGTCGCACCGAGCTCGTGGCCGTCCGGGCCTACGAGACCTCGACCCGGGGGCGGCGCACGATCCTCAGCCGGGTGGACCAACTCCTCGACGAGCGGTCCTGAGTCGGGCGTCGGACGACAGGCGCACGGAGGCCGCGATGGAGCAGGTGCGCACGGCGACGGTGGACGACCTCGGCCGGGTCCTCGAACTGCTGGCCGACTTCAGCACCGAACGGGCCGGGCGGCGCGGTGCCGAGCTGGTGCGACCCGAGGACGGGCTGGGTGCCCTGCCGTCACCCACGGAGGCGTCCCTCGCCCCCTACCTCGCCTCCCCGGGCCGCACGGCACTGCTCGGCACCCTGGACGACTGGGTGGCGGCGGTGGCCCTCTGCCGGGTCGACGACGGGGGAGTGGAGCGGCGCGGCGTCCTCGACATGTGCTTCGTCGAGCCCGGGGCGCGTGAGGTGGGCCTCGGGCACCTGCTGATGGAGGCGGCCCTCGCCTGGTTCGTGTCCGCCGACTGCCGGGGCGTGGACGGGACGGCGTTCCCCGGCGACCGCGCCGCCAAGAACTTCTTCGAGTCGTCCGGGTTCAAGGCACGCCTGTTGGTGATGCACCGGGCGCTCGACTGACGGGTCGGGGTGGCGCCGAGGTCGGTGGCCTAGGAGGCGCGCCGACCGGCCGGGCGGGCGGCGACCGGGCGACGGGGCCCCGGCGGCGGGGGGATCGGGATCCCGAGGAGGCGGGCCAGTTCCGGCACGTGACCGGCGGCCTTGCGGGCCTCGGCGAGCAGCGCCTCGTCGGCGCCGGCGGGGATCCCCGCCGGCTTGACGGTGCGACGCACCGGGCACTCGACCACGACCTCCAGGAGGGCCAGCCACGCCTCGGGGGTGGCGTCGGCCGACATGGCCTGCCCGGCGGCATCGGCCAGGCGGACGGCCAGCTCGGCCGAGAGCCGGGCCGACGGCTCGGGTGCACGGATGGAGGCACGCACGGCGTCGACCACGCGGCCCTCGTCGAGTGAGGTGGTGATGCGCTCGACCCACCGCTCACGCAGGGCGGTGACCCGTTCGGTCAGGCTCGACTTCAGCGAGGCCAGCATCTCCGCCCCCTCCTCGTCGAGGGTGACCGTCGAGGCCGAGGCCACGATCGAACGCAGCTCGCGCAGCGGGGTGTCCTTGCCCGAGTTGCGGGCCACGGAGGCCCGGTCCTTCCACGTCGCCAGGTTGATGATCGGGCGGAGCTCCTCGGCCATCGCCATCAGCGGTGCCTCGGTGACCTCGGGACGGCCTTCGGCGCGGGCGCGGGTGTTCTGCTCCTGGATGGCCTGGCGGACCGACGGGATGCCGCCCTTGATGAGCTGCTCGGCCACCGGGATCTGCTCGGGGCGCAGGTCGGCCAGTGCCGCGTTGCGGAAGACGGTCGACGTGGCCGGACGGCGGTCGCCGCGCTCGCGGCCGCCGGACTCACGACCACCCGGGCGGGCCGGACCCGAACGGCGGGCACCGCCCGGTGCCCCGGCGCGTGACGGGGCACCCTCGCGGGCCGCTCCGTCGCCACGCGGGGTGCGTGGTCCGCGGTCACCGCCAGGGCGGGCACCGCGGTCACCCTCGGTGCGGGGCCCGCGTCCCGACGGCCGCCGGGACCCGTCGCGGCCGTCGTCGCCGTAGTCGTCGCGCCGGCGCTTGCCCTTGCCGGCGAGGACGACGTTGACGTCCGGACCCTTCTGGGGCGTGCCCAGGATCTCGATGCGCTCGACGGGCTTGGGCTCGCTCTTGCCCTTGGGGGCGAGGAGGGCGGTCACCGTGGTGCCGTCCAGCGTCGTCTCCACCTCGGCGCGCAACACCGTTCCCACCGCCGTGCCGGAAGGGACGAGTTCGGCCGAGACGGTGCCGCGTGGCAACTTGGCCCCCGCCGCGCGCCACGTCCAGGTGGTCTCGTCCGACTGACTGGTGAGTTCGACTTCGATGCGATGGCCCATACCGGCGGACAGGCTACTGCCGAAGACACCCCGGCACGAACGGCCGTGGGGTACGGCCCGCCGGACGCCGGGCCCCGGGGCGGCGGAGGTCGGCCCCGGGGGCACCGGACCTGAGGTTTGGCCAGGTCACCGTCGCAGGCGTCGGTGACCACCACCGGGTGGTGACCCTCTACGCTGCATCGTGGAACGAGACGGAAAGGCAGCGCCCATGATCGGGATCGATGGAAGCGACGACGTGACGGTGCCCGTCGACCCCGACTGGCTCGACCGGCTGGCAGCCCTGCGACCCGAGCCCGATCCCGGGGGTGAGGCCCCGGCGCCCGCCGACCTCGACCGGATCCTGGCCGTGGCCACCACCGTGCCCGACCACGGCGACATCGAGCCGTGGCGGTTCGCCATCAGCTCGGGTGCGGCCCGGAGCCGCTTCGGGGACGCCCTGGTGGCGGGGTTGCACGAGGCCAAGGGGCCGGACCTGCCCGAGGCCGTCGTGGCCAAGATGCGGGGCAAGGCCTATGCCGCCCCCTGCGCGGTGATCCTGATCGCCTCCCCCGATCCGACGTCCAATGTCGAGGTGTGGGAGCAGGTCGTCTCGGCGTCGTGCACGGGGTATGCGGTGGTGCTGGCCGCGACGGGCCTGGGGTACGGCGCCGTGTGGAAGAGCGCGGGCGTCCTCGGTACGCGGCCGGTGCGCGACCTGTTCGGGCTCACCGAGCACGAGTCGCTCCTCGGATGGGTCAACGTGGGCACCCCTGCGCCCCTCGGACGCAAGAAGACGAAGGCGTCGACGGGTACCGGTCCGCTGGACGGCCGGGTCCTCCGACTGGACGCCTGAGCACCTACCAGCCGAAGCGGGCCATGGGCGGCCCGATGCCGGCATCGTCCGCGCACACGCCGCACAGGTCCATCCGCCGGGCCCCGGGACGGTCCGAGGCGGCCACCCGCCGCCAACCGTACCGTCGGGCCTCCTCGAGGCAGGCCGACTCCGTCCACCGGGGCTGGGTGCGCGCGCCACAGGACCCGCACGTCCGGAAGTAGACGCCGTCGGCGTCGTAGAGGTCCTCGAAGGAGAAGTCGTCGGTGTCGTAGTCCATGGATAGCCCTCCCGGCCGAGGATACCGGTGACGGGCCACGCGACCGGTCCGGGCGGTCCTACGCTGGCGACGATGCGCCGGCAGCGGGCGGGCGCGGTGGAAGGAGGTCACCCCGTGGCCGACATGGACGACTTCAACCGACAGGTGATCGAGGAGTTCCGGTCGAACGGCGGCGTCGTGGGCGGTCCCTTCGCCGGATCGACCGTCCTGCTGCTCACGACCACCGGCGCCCGGTCCGGTCGCACACGGGTCACGCCCGTGGTGAGCCGGACGGAGGACGGGGACGTGTTCGTGTTCGCCTCCAAGGCCGGGGCGCCGACCCACCCGGACTGGTTCCACAACCTGGTGGCGAACCCGTCGGTCACGGTGGAGTTGGGCACGGACACCTATCCGGCCACCGCCGAGGTGCTCGAGGGGGCGGAGCGGGACCGGGTCTACGCCGCCCAGGCCGAACAGTTCCCCAACTTCGCCGAGTACCAGGCGGCGACCGACCGGGTCATCCCGGTGGTCCGCCTCGTCCGCACCTGAGGAGCACGCCCGGTGGCACGGGGTCACCCACCCGACCCGGCCCACCGGCCTACCGTCGGGGGATGACCCCGTCGGACGACGTCGCGCGCTGTGGATGGTGTCACCGACCGCTGGCCGTCCGCCCCGGGGCGGGCCGGCCCCGGCTGTTCTGCAGTCCGTCCCACCGCCAACGCGCCTACGAGGCCCGTCGGCGGGCGGAGGAACTCCACGTCCCCGCCGACCAGTGCATCGTGTCCGGCGCCGATCTGGACCGGCTACGTGACCGGCTCTACCGGCTGGAGGCCGCCGTCGAGGACGTGACGGCCGATCTGGCGTCCGCCGACGGACCGGGCGACTACCGACAGGCGTTCGCCCACCTCATGGATGCGGTGGTCGACCTCGTCGGGACGGTGATCGAGCCGGTACGGCGCTGAGGGCCACGTGCCGGAGTCGCCGATCGCCGGGTCAGCGCGAGCGGTCGGCGGTCAGCAGGTCGAGCAGTCGGCCCACGGTCCGGCGCTGTTCGACGGCGTCGGACAGTTCGTGGTGGTTCGGGATCTCGTAGTTGTTCCGCCGCCCCGTCTTGTTCTTGACCACGTAGCCTCCGGCCACCAGGTCGTTGACGATGTCGTAGACCCGTCGTTCGGTGATCCCGAGATGCGCACCGATGTCGCGGAGCCGTGCCCCGGGGTCGTCGGAGATGCGCAGCAGCACCCGTCCGTGGTTGGTGACGAATCTCAGCTGCTGCATACCTCTAAGACTAGCAACATATTACTAGAAACAACACGGTCCTGCCGACGGAGGACAGGGTCCGGACCGTCGCGACCGGGGTGGCAGACTGGGCGGACCAGCGTCCAGACCACCGGGAGCGTGCACTGATGTCCGACGAGGAGCTGTTCCACCGGGTCGGTTCGGTGCTCGAGGCGCGGGGTGGCTGGCACTACGAGGCGGCGACGACCCCCGGGGCGCTCCCGTCCTGGTGCCTGGACCCCGGAGGGAGTGTGGCGTTGTCGGTCAACGTGATCGATGGAGCAGTGGTGGCCTACCTGCCCGCCAGCGACCGGGAGATCCGGCTGCAGGGGATCGAGGGACTCACCGTGTGGCTCGACACCCGAGAGGGGCGGTGAGGCCCGTCCGCCCGGTCTGACCGCTGGTCGACCGGGGGGAGGTCCACCGGCCGCCATGCCGCATCGGGCCTAGTCTGACGACGCGCGCTGCGGGAGCCGCGGCGGACGGGAGACGACATGGAACTGGCACCGGGGAAGGTGGCCGTCATCACCGGGGCGGCGAGCGGGATCGGACTCGCCCTGGCCGAGCGGTTCGCCCGTGCGGGCCTGTCGGTCGTACTGGCCGACGTCGATGAGGACGGCCTGGCGGGGGCCCGGGACCTCGTCGCCGGACACGGGGTCGACACCCTGGTGGTGCCCACCGACGTGAGCGTGGAGGCCGCGGTCCAGCACCTGGCGGCCGCCACCGTGGAGCGGTTCGGTGGCGTGCACCTCGTGTGCAACAACGCCGGCGTGGCGACGATGGCCGATCCCTGGTTCGGCCCGACGTCGTCGTGGGAGTGGTTGATCGGCGTGAACCTGTGGGGAGTCGTCCACGGGGTCCGGGCCTTCCTGCCGCACCTGGTGGCCGGAGGCGGGGGCCACATCGTCAACACGGCGTCGATCGCCGGGCTGGTGCCTGGAATCGGTGCCCAGTACGACGCGACCAAGCACGCCGTGGTGGCGCTGACCGAGGACCTCTACGTGACGCTGCAGCAGGTCGGGCTCCCGGTCGGGGTGAGCGTGCTGTGCCCGGGTTGGGTGCGGACCGGCATCATGGACTCCGACCGCAGTTGGCCCGACCACCTGGGCGAGGTGCCACCGGACGGCTTCGGAGCCGACATCGTAGGGAACCACGTGCGCCGGGCCGTCGCCGAGGGGCTCACGCCCGAAGTGGTCGCCGACCTCGTGGCCGACGCCGTGGCGGAGCAGCGGTTCTGGGTCTTTCCCCACCCCGACTGGATCGAGATGGCGGAGGTGCGGTGGGCCACCGTGGTCGAGGGACGCAATCCGACGGGCATGGGCGACGTCCCCGGTCTCCCGCCGTCCGCACAGATCAGCAGTGAGGTGCTCGCCTCCCTCGAGGGTCTCGGCGGGGAGTGAGCGGGTCCCCTTCCCTGACGGGAGTGGAACCGCACGGGGGGTGATCGGCGGGGGAGTGGGAAACGTCACAGAAGTGGGAAACGTCACAGGAGTGGGGACAGCACACGAGGGAGGCCCGGAGGCCTCCCTCGTGTGCGGTGTTCCCCGGGGTACCGGGTCAGGCGGCCGAACCGAAGAACGGCATCCCTTCGTCGGGCGGTCCGTAGGTGAAGACACCACCGTCGGAGGCCACCAACCAGTAGCCGTCGTAGGAGTTGTCCTCGAACCCGCCGACGACGGGCTGGTCGAGCTTCACCGACCCGGCGGAGCCGTAGAACGGGGCACCGTAGGAGAAGACCCCGCCGTCGGCGGCCACCAGGCGGTAGCCGGTGGCGTCCGACGTCGGCGCGATGCTGACGATCGGCTGGTTGAGGGTCAGTGCCCCGGCCGAACCGTGGAACGGCGCGTTGTAGGAGAACACGCCTCCGTCAGCCGCCACGAGCCAGTACCCACCGGTCATCCGGTCGACACCGATGCCCACGACCGGCTTGTTGAGGGACAGGGCCCCGGCCGAACCGTAGAACGGCGCGTTGTAGGAGAACACGCCTCCGTCGGCGGCGACCAGGCGGTAGCCCGAGCCGTCGAGCGTGGGGGCGATGCCCACCACCGGGGCATTGAGCCGCAGTGAGCCGGCCGAACCGTGGAACGGGGCGTTGAAGGCGAACACCCCGCCATCGGAGGCGACGAGCCAGTAGCCACCCGTGGTCCGGTCCACCGCCATGCCCACGATGGGGGCATTGAGGTGCTGTCCGGTCAGGGAGCCGTAGCAGGTGGCGGCGCCGAAGGCGGCGACGTCACCGGCAGAGTCCACCTCGTAGTAGCCGGTGCCGTCGTCGAGGGCTGCTCCGCCGGTCACCGTGCCCGAGGGCAGGTGCGACGTGCAGGTCGACGCCACGGGTCCCGGGGTGGCCGGGCCGGCGCCGGGGAGCGTCTGGAACCACAGGTAGGCGTTCGTCGGCACCTCGGGTGCGCCGGGGACTCCGATACCACTGCCCGGGACGGTCTCCAGGGCCTTCACCGTGGCGTAGTTCTTGGACGACTCGACCGTGGCGAGGCCCTTGGCCGACGTCACGGGGATGACGATGACGTTCCACCACTCCGGTTGGTCACCGTTGCGGGTGGTCAGCAGGTGGTCGTGGGACGGCAGCGGGACGTTGTCGAGGGACGCGGCGTCCGCCACCCCGAGGGTGGGGGCCAGCAGCGACAGGTCGATCGTGGCCGGGTGATCGATGCAGGTGATCACTCCGGGACACTGCGTGTACGCCACCGGAGGGCTCGCATAGAGCGGCACCGGGATGTACAGCGGGTCGATCTGGCTGTTGGTCGTCGTCGGGGTGGGAGGGGTCGGGTCGGAGACGCCGGGCGGCACCGACGTCGGGTCCGCACCTGCCTCGCAGCCGGTGGAGGAGTGGACGGCTCCTGCCGTCGTTCCGCAGTAGTAGGGCTCCGAGTAGAGCGCGTCGACGTCCTGTCCCTGGATCCAGTCATGGCTGATGCCGATGTTCTGGCAGTTGGGCGCCGTGGCATCGCAGTCGTTGACCAGGTTGTCGAACGTCGTGCCGGGCTCGACCTGACTGGCCGGAGGGGCAGCCGGAGCCGCCGGTACCGCGGGCGCCGGTGGTGCCGTGGCGGTCAGGTCGGCGGCCGCCGCAGCGGGAACCGTTCCGGGCAACACCTGGAAGAACAGGTAGGCGTTGGTGGGGACCTCGACGGCCTTCGATGCGCCGAGGGCGGCGGTGATGGCCGACACGCTGGTCAGGGTGGCGAAGGTCGCCGGATCGGTGGTGGCGACGACCTTGACGTTCCACCACTCGGGCAGACCGTTGTTGCGGGTGCCGACGACATGATCGTGGGCCGGGATGTTCACGTTGTACAGGCTCGACGGGGAGGGACTCCCGGGGAGTGCCCCGGCGATGGCCGACAGGTCGATGGTGGGCGGATGGTCGATGCACACGGCGTTGGACGTGCACTGGGTCGGAGGCGCCCCGGCGAAGAGCGGCACCGGAATGTAGAGGGTGTCACCGTGGGTCGTGTTGCCGATCGACGTCCCGTCCGGCGACGGTGCGGTCGGGTTGGCCGACGAGGGGCCGGCACCCGCCTCGCAGCCGGTGGCGGCGTGGGAGGGGACGGCCGTGTCGCAGTAATAGTTCTCCGAGTAGAGGAGGTCGACGTTGGTGCCGTTGTAGTAGCCGTAGGACTCGCCGACCTGGCCACAACTCGGGGCGTCGTTGCCACAGTTGTAGCGGAGGGGATCGATCGTCGTGCCCTTGTCACCCGACGGAACCACTGCCGGGTGCGTGACGTGCGCCGGGGCCGGCGATGTGGCCGAAGCACTGGCGGTTCCACCGGCCAGACCTCCGGCCAATGTCAACAGGAGTACGAGCGCGCCGAGGAGCATTGCTGCGATCCTCGGTCGCCGTGAACGTGAATGGACAGTCAAGTGGATCACCCTTTCCTGGAGGGTGGTCGACGACACACCCCGTGATGACAGTGCATGTGGCCGTCACATCCACCGGTAATCGAAACGCACATCACCGAAATCATTGAGGTGCGCACGAGTATTTAGTCTTCGGAGTGCCACCGGGTCCGGATGATAGAAATCTTATGTTCCGACCATTCAGGCGTATAGAAGGCAAAACGCGCGTACCGATGTCCGTCATTGGCAGAGAAATCTGCCGATGAGCTCATCCGTTTCGTCGCCGGCACCGAATGGAGAGGAGGCCCGACCCCACGTCCGCCCAGGAGGAGACCGCTGTGGACACTGCTGCGACCAGCACCGTGGAGGACCGGGCTCACTCCGTGGAGTCGCCCCCGGGCGGTGCGGCTGGGGAGTCGGACGGACGGTCGGTGCTGCCGGTGGTGCGTCACCGGGTGACGAGACGCCGGATCCAGTTGGCCCTCGGACTCCTGTGGCTGCTCGATGGCGCCCTGCAGCTCCAGCCGTTCATGTTCACCCGGGGATTCGCCACCCAGATCATCGCCCCGTCGGCTGCGGGTCAGCCCGGGTGGGTCGCGTGGCCCGTGGATCGGGTGGCGTCCGTCATCGGGTCCCAACCCGTGTTGCTCGACCTGGTGTTCGCCGGGGTGCAGCTGGCCCTCGGCATCGGCTTCCTCCGGCCGAGGACGGTCCGGGCCGCCACCGTCTGCTCGGTCGTCTGGGCCGGCGGTATCTGGATGTTCGGCGAAGGATTGGGCGGCCTGGCCGGTGGGAAGGCCGCGCTCTTCACCGGTGCGCCCGGAGCCGCCGTGCTGTACGGCGTGCTCGCCCTGGCCGTCTGGCCAGGTCCCCGGAACCGGGATGCCGACGGGACCGGGACGTCGGGGGGAGTGGCGTCCTGGTTCCCCGTGGCGTGGGCCGCCATCTGGCTGGACATGGCGCTGCTCGCCGTCCTGCCGGCCAACCGGTCCGTCGCCGACCTCTCGGGTCAGGTCTCCGGTGCGATCGGCACCGTGCCGGCCTGGTTGGGTGACATCGACCGCACCGCCGGTCGGTGGGTGCCCGACCTCGGC
>Ga0302279_10002443_pt1 | contig 24550 bp, 21 predicted proteins | sample III_Bog_N3_3_FD_194541 | JGI IMG/M metagenome (GOLD analysis project Ga0302279, IMG submission 194541) | Peat permafrost microbial communities from Stordalen Mire near Abisko, Sweden - III_Bog_N3_3 | ecosystem: Environmental > Terrestrial > Soil > Wetlands > Peat | place: Sweden: Abisko... | reverse complement strand
CGGCGACCGCCTGCAACGTGCTGACCAGGTCTGTTCCCGCGTGGTCGACTCCCAGCGACGCGACCCGGGCCCCGCCGGCCGCCACCAGTGCGTCCCGGCGGCCCGTGTCGGCCAGCAGGTCGGAGACGGCACGGGCCACGACCCCGGGGGTCTTCTCCTCCAGCAGGACACCGCCACCGCCCATCACCTCGGCGACCGCCCCGGCGTCGTAGGCGACGATCGGGAGCCCGTGCGACATGGCCTCAATCAACGGGACGCCGAACCCCTCGTGCTCCGAGAGCATCACCAGCACGTCCGCCGTGACGTACCGGGCGGCGAGCTGGCCGGGGCTGAGCCGGGTGGTGAACTCGACCACCCCGGACAGTCCCAGGTCGGCGACGTAGCGCCGCAGGGCGGCCGCGTAGTTGGGCTCGGTGGGACCGCCCACGATGGTGAGGTGGGCGTCGGGGGACGTGGTCGCCCGGGCCACGAACAGCGCGGCGATGGTGTCCTCGTGGGCCTTGTTCGGGGCCAGGCGCCCCACCGAGAGCCACCACGGACCGCCGGCGGCGGCCCGACGGGACAGTTCCGCGGTCGCCTCTGGATCCGGCGGCACCGGAGGGACGGACACGTTGGCCACCGGCACCACCGTGGTGACCGGACAGCCGACGGTGCGCAGCTCGCCCACGTCGAATTCCGACACCCCGATCCCGAGCACGCAGCGCGGGGCCAGGTCGGCGAGGTCACGCAGGGCGGCCTCCTGCATCCGGGCGATGCCGTTGTTCCAGGGTGCGAAGAACGACGCCGGCGTGATGCTGTGGTAGTTGAGGACGACCGGCTCGGGGCGACGCTCCAGCCAGCGGGTCATGTCCGAACGGGTGGCCACCTGGTACACGAGGACGTCGCCCGGGACGGCGGCGAGCTCGTAGTCCCGGTACGGCCGGGTCTCGTCGACCGTGTCGGGGTCCGGGAGCTCGGTGTAGATCACCGACGGCACCCCTGCCGAGACCAGCAGGTCGCGCAGGGAGCGCGTGTGCTCCCCCACCGCGTCGCGCCGGTGGAGCATCGGGACGAACAGGTGGATGCCCGCCGTGCGGGTGCCGCCCGCGGCCCCGTTCACCGGGGCTTCCTGGCCACGACGGCGTGCACGCCGCCCCGGGTCGCCCCGTGCACCTCGGTCGCGGCCATGCCGAGGCGGCCGAGGACCACGGCCCAGGTGTCGGGGTGGAACGGGCGACCGGGCAGCAGGTCACGCACGGGGGGCGCCAGGCCGGTGTCCCACGTCTCCTGGTCGGACACCAGCAGCACCAGGGTCCCACCGGGCGCCAGGGCGTCCCGGGCCGCGGTCACCAGGTGCACCTTGCCGGGCAGGGAGGCCCGGTCCAGGCAGCCGGCCAGGACCACGGCCGACCGCCGTCCGACGGGTAGGCGTCCGAGGTGCTCCACCACGTCACCCACGGTGGCCCGGAGCTGGCCGGAGCGGCCGGCGGCGGTGTCCCCGAGTGCCCACGCCACCGCCGCCCGGGGGTCCACGGCGTCGATCTCGTGCCCGGCCGCAGACAGGGAGTCCACCACCGAGCGGTCCCCCAGCTCGCCGACGACGACCGGGAGTCCGCCGGTGGCCCCCAGCCAGCCCGGGACCTCGGCCGCCCACTCCGCGGCGTCGGGCACCGGGAGCGGCAGCTCCGCCGGGCGCAGGCCCAGCGGGTCGGCCGCGGCCTCCAGTCGCACGACCCGGGCCTCGAGGTACCGGAGCGCGTCGAAGACGGCGGCGTCCACCGGGATCGTCCGGCGGACGTCGTCGACGATCCGCTGCGAGTACTCGGTCAACTCCTGGGCCAGGGAGGTGATGACGTCCCCGAGGACCCGCTCACTGGCCTTGGCCCCGCGTCCCCGGTCCCACAGGTCGGCGGGGAGCCCGTCCCACGGTTCGACCCAGGTGCCCCGCTCGTCCTCCGACGACAGTCGGCGCATGGCGTCGTCGAACCCCCACTGCAGGACGCCCTCCACCGACCCGCTGGGGACGAGCCGGTCGAAGGCGTCGAGGAGCTCGCGCTCGTCCGGGGGCAGTGCATCCCGCCCCGCCCCGGCACCGTCCTCGGGAACGGTCGTGTCGTCCTCAGTCATCGCCGCCACTTTCGCGCACATAGGCCACTCCGCCGGCGGGGACCTCCAGGCGCGCCGTGCGCGGCCGGCTCGCGGTGCCCCGGGCCACCACCTCGGAGAGGAACGCGGTGTACCGGTCGATGATGGCCGGCCACAGGTAGTTCCGGGCCGTGTAGCGCCGCCCGGCGTCGCCCAGAGCGGCCCGCAGCCCCGGGTCGCCGGCCAGGCGGTCGACGGTGGCCTCGAAGCTCCGGTAGGAGTCGAACCACAACCCCCCGCCCGACCTCGAGCAGTGCTCCATGGTCGCGGCGCACGCCCCGTTCACCAGGACCGGCACACCGAGCGTCCACGCTTCCAGCACGACGAGGGAGAACGACTCGTACGCCGACGGCGTCACCATGACCTGGGCGCCGGCCAGGATGTCCCACTTGTCGGCCTCGGACACCGTCTCGGTCACCACCATGTCCGGGTGGTCGGGCGCCCGGGCCGACACCGGGCCGACGAACGCCAGGGCCAGGTCGCCCGGGTGCCGCGCCTTGTACTCGGCGAAGTAGTCGGCCAGCATTCCGCAGCCCTTGTGCTCGTCGACCCGGCCCAGATAGCAGAGGTACGGACGGTCACCCAGCCCGAGGACGCTCCCGCCGGGGCGTCCGGCGCCGGCCGGGTCGTCCACCCCGAGGCCGAGCACGACCTGGGGCCGGGCCCCCACCCGGAACACGTCCTCCATCAGGTCGCGCTCGGCACGGGTGTGGTAGACGAGCCCGTCGATGTCGCGGAAGCTGCGTCGGAAGGCCGGAAGGTAGAGCGCCGGCTCGTCGTGGGCGGCGGGGTGCAGCACCACCGGTGCTGGCGCCACGGCGATGGCGTCGACGGTGGTGGCGAACAGGTACGGGTAGCAGGCGATCACGTCGGCGTCGGATCCGGCCACGGCGTCGACCAGTCCCGGGCACATCGGGCCGTTGAGGGCGACCCACCGCCGTGCCTCGGCGAGCGAGGCGCGCTGGGGTGCCACCCGCAGCTTGGCGTCGAGCTCGAAGTAGTCGAGCGTCCGCTTGGAGGCCGTCGGGAACCGCCGGACGGTGACCCCGTTGACGACGGTGGTGCCGGCGGGCTCCGTGTTCTCCCAGGTGAGGTGGTCGAGCGCGCAGCTGGTCAGCACCTCCACCTCCCAGCCGGGCCGCCGGCACAGGCGTTCGGCGAGCATGCGGGCCGCCGTTTCGGCACCGCCGATGACCTCGGTCCCGTAGCGGGGCGTCACGAAGACGAGTTTCACGCCACCACCCGCTCGCCGCCGGCCACCGCGCCGAGCACCTCGACGAAGCGTCGACGGGTCGTCGCCGCCGCGAAGTCACCCAGTCTCCGGTGCCCCGACGCCACCAGACGGTCGGCCAACGCACGGTCGCGTCGGATCCGGTCCACGGCCGCGGCCACGGTGCCGGGCCGGGCCGTCGGGAGCAGGATCCCGGCATCGGCCAGGGTCTCCCCCACGGCTCCGGCGTCCAGGGCCACGATGGGCGTGCCGACCCGCATGGCCTCGAGCAGCGGGATGCAGAAGCCTTCGTGGCGCGACAGGCAGACGAACACGTCGGCGTCCCCGTACCAGGCGGAGAGCTCGGCGGTGGTCAGCCCCTCGGCGTGGTCGACGGCCCCGGCCAGGCCGAGCTCGGCGGCGAACGCGAACACGGCGGCCGCGTAGTCGGGCGTCACGGCCGGGCCGACCAGGTGGAGCCGGGCATCGGGGTCGTACAGGTGGCGGTAGACCCACAGCGCCGCCACGAGGTGCTCGTGGCACTTGTTGGGCGAGATCCGCCCGACGAACAACAGGACCGTGGCATCGCCGTGGCGGACGGCGAGCCGGTCCCGCTCCCGGGCGTCGACCGCCGCGTCCTCCGTGTCGAGGTCGACCAGGATCGGGACGACCTCGGTCGCCGGGCAGCCGAGCGAGGCGAGCTCCCGGGCGTTGAAGGCCGAGTCGGCGATGCCGAGTACGGCCCGGGGGGCGAGTGACGCCACCTGGCGGCGGGCCAGGGCCACCTTGGCCGCCGTGTGCTCCTCCCACCCCTCGTAGAACGACTCGGGCGTCACGTTGTGGTAGTCGAGCACGAGGGGCTCCGGCCGTCCGAGGAGGAACTCGGCCACCGGGGACGACGTGCCGAGCTGGTAGAGGAGCACGTCCCCGGGGCGGGCCCGCCCGGGGTACTCCTCGAAGTACGACGCCTCGTGCTGCAGTTCGGCGTGAGCCGCCTCGACGTAGACGTCGGACTCCCATCCGGCCGAGCGGAAGGCGTCCCGCAGGGCGAGGGTGTGGTCCCCGGTGGCGTCCCGGGGCAGGAGTGCCGGGACGAACTGGTGGACGGCCGTCACCGCTCCCGCGTGGCGACCACGAGGTACTCCGTCGGCCCGAGCAGCAGGTGGTTGATGACGTCGATGGCGGCGTTGACCGAGTCGGCGTCGCTCGAGCCCTCACCGACCCGGGCGATCCGCTCGTCCCGCCCGCCGGTTAGCGGCTCCCCCACCGCGAACCCGCGGGCACTCAACAGGTGGGCCCAGGTCTGGGCGTGGAGGGGACGGCCGGGCGCCAGGTCCCGGACCACAGGGGTGACCGTCGCCGCCCACCCCTCGGGGGTCCCGGACTGGAGCACCAGCGTCCCGCCGACAGCCAGGCGGGTGGCCACCAGGTCGACCAGGCGCTCGCGCTCGTTGGGCCGCAGCCACTGGACGGAACCGGTGAGCACCATGCCGCCGAGCGCCTCGGTGGCCACGACACCCAGATGGTCCAGGAGCCCCTCGGACCGGACGTCCAGCCCGCGGGCCAGTGCCGGCTCCAGCACGAGGTCCGACGGGTCCACGCCGTAGGCGTCGACCCCGGCGGCGTCCAGGAGATCGAGCAGGCCGCCGTCGCCGCAGTCGGCCACCAGCACCCGGTCGGCCACGCCGGCCAGCGCATCCACCGCCGCCGGCGTCCACCAGGACGAGCCGGGGTCGGCGGCGGGCGCCACGTCGACGGGCAGGTCGGGCGAGGCGGTGAGCTCGACCGCGGCCTCCAGGTCCTCGAGGTGGTCGACGACCACGTGGAACATGCGCGAGACCGACCAGGCGAACTTGACGATCTGGGCGACGACGAAGTTCATGTACCAGCCGAGGCCCTTGCGGATCACCCGCTTGACGTAGGCGCCGACGGCCTTGTTGGACGCCGTCGGTACCGCGATGTCGACGTAGGCCGACCCGTCGACGAGGGCCAGCGTCTCGCGGAGGCGTGCCCGTCCGTGCAGGCCCACGGGGGAGAACTCGAGGAACAGTTCGTCGAGCTCGGCCTCGAGGCCGGCGGGCAGGTCGCCCGAGGCACGGCGCCGACGCACTTCGGCGTCGATCTCCGCCATGACCTCGTCGAGGTAGCGGATGCGCTCCGCCACGTCGGTGGCGGCGTCTCCGGCCGGGTCGGAGGCGTCGGGCGTCACGGGCGACGGGCTGGGGGACGAGTTCGGCACAGGGCGACTATAGCCAGGGGTCCCCGGGCGACCCGTGAGCCACGCCACCCCCGGGCCGACCCTCGGTAGGATGCATCCACGCGGGCGTGGCGGAATCGGCAGACGCGCCGGGTTTAGGTCCCGGTCCCTTCGGGGGTGGAGGTTCGAATCCTCTCGCCCGCACCCCGGGGCACGGCGGGCTCGTCCCGTTCAGGCGGGCTTACGGGCCAGCAGGGCCAGCAGGTAGCAGGCGTCGGCCTCGTGGAAGATGCCGTAGTTGGCCGCACACGCCGCCGGGTCGAAGCGTCCCTCGTCGACGGCGGTGCCCCCCCAGTTGAGCCCGCGCTCCGACATGACCTCGAGGCCGGCGGCGTTCAGCTTGTCCCGCAGCTCGCCGAGGGTGTACTCGACCTCGTGGTCCGGGTCGATGAACTCGTCCTGCTGCAGCCGGGTGATCCGACCGTTCGGCGTGTCGAGGGCCAGGTGGCCACCGGGCCGCAGGATCCGGCGGACGTGCTCCAGCACCGTGTCCCCCTCGGCCTCGCTCACGTGCTCGATCGACTGGCCGCTGTAGACCAGGTCGACCGAGTCGTCCTCGAGGAACGACAGGTCGACCATCGACCGGTACTCGTAGTTCACGCGGCCCCGCTCCGTCTCCGCCACGAGGAAGCGCTCGGACTTGTAGAGCGGGTGACGGTCGTCCGGGGGGAGGTCGACGATGATCAGCTCGTCGAAGTCGTAGGGGTAGCCCAGGGCGACCAGGGCGCCGCGCGCGTCCGTGGTGTGCCCTCCCCCCAGGTCGACGATCCGGCGTGCCCGGGGCAGGCCGATGATGAACTCGCAGCGGCTGGCGTGGAGTGAGGTGTGCAGTGTCGATGCGTGCAGCCGGACGTTGGTGCGGAACTCGTTGGAGCAGCGGATCCGGTCGACCATCTCGTCGCACGACAGCAGCCCGGCCGCCAGTGCCCCGGTGTAGTCGTCCCAGGCCGCGGGGTCGGGATCGCGACGGAGCAGCACCCGGTACGCCATCCGCACGGCGTCGCGCGGGGCCAGCTGGTCGAACGACAGGCCGACCAGATGGGTGACCTCGCGTCGTGCCCGGCGGTCCAGCCTCGCCCACTGGAGGGCCGCCCTGGCCCGCAGGTCGGCGGAATTGCCGCCCGTGGTTCCGTCTCCTCCAGCGCCCACACCGCCTCCTCGCTGCCCGAGCCTCGGGTCGTGCGTGCCCGCAACCTACCAGCGGCCGCCCAGGGGACCGATGACCGCCGGCCGGTCCCGTGCCCGTCCCCGTCGGCGGGGGTGGGGTCGGTGGAGGTGGGGTCAGCCTGCCCCGAGCCGACGGGCACGGCGGTGTCCCGCTCTTGCGGCCGGGGTGGCTTTCGGCCATGCTTCCCCGGTTCCGCCACAACGTGATCGTGCGCGGCCCGGCGATCGACCGACGATCGGATCCAGCTCAACGCGGGCGCGACCCGCATCCACCTCAGGAGGACACCATGGGAATGCTCGACGGCAAAGTTGCCATCGTCACCGGCGCAGGCCGGGGGATCGGACGTGAGGAGGCCCTCCTGCTGGCCTCCGAGGGCGCCAAGGTCATCGTCAACGACGTCGGCGCCTCCCTCCAGGGCCAGGGCGACGACAAGCACCCCGCCCAGGAGGTCGTGGAGCTGATCAAGGCCGGCGGCAGCGACGCCGCCGTCAACTCGTCGGACGTCAGTTCGTGGGAGGGGGCCAAGGCCCTGATCGACCAGGCCGTCGACACCTTCGGCCAGCTCGACATCCTGGTGAACAACGCCGGCATCCTGCGCGACAAGATGTCCTTCAACATGGAGGAGTCCGATTGGGACGACGTCATCCGCGTCCACCTGAAGGGCCACTTCGCCCCCTCCCGCCACGCCGCCGTCTACTGGCGGGGCCGGGCCAAGGCCGGCGAGGACGTGACCGGGCGCATCATCAACACCTCGTCCGAGGCCGGGCTCTTCGGCAACGCGGGACAGGCCAACTACTCGGCGGCGAAGGCCGGGATCGCGTCGATGACCTGGGTGCTCGCCCGGGAGCTGGGGCGCTATGGGATCACCTGCAACTCGATCTCGCCGCGGGCCCGTACCCGGATGACCGAGGACATCTTCGGTGACATGGGGAAGACCGACAGCGGGTTCGACAAGTTCGACCCCAAGAACGTGGCCCAGCTGGTCGCCTTCCTCGCCACCGACGAAGCCGCCGACATCACCGGCCAGAACTTCATCGTGTACGGCGGCGACATCTGGGCGACCGGTGGGTTCCACACGACCGGCCAACTCCACCGCGACACCATGTGGACCCCGGCCGAGCTGGCCGCCGCCAAGGGCGAACTGTTCAAGGGTCTCGACTCGGGCGTCCCGCCCTTCAGCCTGGCCTGAGCCCCGCGGCGCGACCGTCACCGGGCGCGGCGACCCTTCGCAGAGGCAGTTCCGGACCCGGTCAGACGACCGGGTCCGGCCGCGTCTCGGGCCGGCCCATCACCAGCTCAGCGACCGTGTCGGCCGATCCGGCGGCGTCCCCGGTGAAGACGACGCGCCCTTTGCTGAGCACCACCACGTCGTCGGCCAGCACCAGCGCCCGGTCCACGTGCTGCTCGATGAGCAGCAGCGACGTCCCGGCGGCCACGACCTGGCCGAGTGCCTCGTAGACCTCGTCGACCACCACGGGGGCGAGGCCGAAGGAGAGCTCGTCCACCACCAGGAGCTTCTGGTGCAGCACAAGTACCCGGGCCAGCGCCAGCATCCGCTGCTCCCCGCCCGACAGCGTCCCGGCCGACTGGCTCCGCCGTTCGCCCAGCCGGGGGAAGGCCTGGTAGGCCCGGGCCAGCGCGTCGGGCACGCCCCGCCGCCCGAGCGACCGTCGGAAGGCGAGGGTCAGGTTCTCCTCGACCGAGAGGGAGGCGAACACCGACCGCCCCTCGGTCAGCTGGGACAGCCCCAGCCGGGCGATCTCGTAGGCGGGTCGTCCGGTGATGTCCCGGCCGTCGAACCGGATCGTGCCACGGGTGGTGGGTACCAGGCCCGACACCACCCGGGCCACGGTCGACTTGCCGGCACCGTTGGCCCCGACCAGGGCCACGGCCCGTCCGGTCCGGACCTGCACCGACACGTCGAAGAGCGCCTCGTAGGGTCCGTACCCCGCATCGACCCCGCGCAGCTCCAGCAGGGGTGCGGACTCGGGTGCGGGGACGGCCGGGGCGGTCACACCGTCGTCCCGAGGTAGGCCCGGCGGACCTCGGGATCGCCGAGCACCTGCGACACCCCGCCGGTGGCCAGGACCTTCCCGAAATTCAGGACGACCAGGCGGTCCACGGTCGACTCCACCAGGGCGAGGTCGTGCTCCACCAGGACCACGGCGACCCCGGTGCTGCGCCGCGTCTCGGCCAGGATCCGGGCCAGGCGGGCGGTGTCCCCCGAGTCCAGGCCCGACGACGGCTCGTCCAGCATCAGCAGCCGGGGCGTCCCCATCATGGCCCGACCCAGTTCGACCAGCCGGCCGTGGCCGAGGTCGAGGGTGTCGACCGGCCGATCGGCCATGTCGGCCAGCCCGAGCAGGTCGAGGACCTGCTCGACGTGGTGGAGTTCGGTGGGCGTCGGGCCGCCCCGGTGGAGGAAGTCGCGCCAGATCCGCACCGTCCCGCTGGCGGCCTGTTCGGCCACCAGCAGGTGGTCGGCCACCGTCATCCCCTCGAAGAGCTCCATGCGCTGGAAGGTGCGCCCGATCCCGAGCCGGCTCCGCTTCCACACCGGCAGCCGGTCGATGCGGCGCCCGGCGAACACGATCGTGCCGTCGTCCGGCTCCACCAGGCCGAACAGGCAGTTGAAGAACGTCGTCTTGCCGGCGCCGTTCGGTCCGACGATGCCGACGGCCTCGCCGGCGTCCACCGTGAGGTCGACGTGGTCCAGCGCCATGATCCCCCCGAACCGCTTGGTGACTCCCGAGGCCACGAGCAGGGCGTCACCGCTCATCCCGCCACCTCCCCGGCCGGCGCCACGGCCCCGCCGATGGCGACGGGTACCCCGTCGGCCCCGCCACCCGGTCCGGTGGTGGGCCTCCGGGCGTCCAGGCGGCCGGCCCGTCGGTGGGCGATGGCGTTCTGGACCCGTGCGCCGAGGTAGTCCAGGAAGCCCTCGGGGTGTCGGGTGTAGCTGAGGGTGGCCAGGCCGAAGAGGACGGCCACCAGCCCGGCGAACCGGCTCGGCAGGGTGGTGACCGCCACCTGCAGCGTGGTGTACACCACGCCGGCCACCACCGCCCCCGTGATCGACCGCAGCCCCACGATGGCCACCACCACCAGCAGGACGGCGGAGATCTGGTAGTTGAAGCTGTCCGGGGACAGCGACCCTTCCAGCGACCCGTAGAGTGCGCCGCCGACCCCGGCCAACGCCGCGGACAGGGCGAAGACGAGGATCCGCAGGCGGTAGACGTCGATGCCGACGGCGTTGGCGGCCAGCTCGCTCCCCCGTACGGCGGACAGGTAGCGCCCGATCGTGCCGTCGCCGACCAGCTTCACCACGCCTGCCGCGGCGGCCAGGATCACCAAGGACAGCACGAAGAACGGTTTGGATGCGGCGAAGCTCACCGGACCGGCGGAGGGGCGCGGCACCGTCACCCCTCCCGCACCGTTGCCGATCCACGAATTGGGGAACAGGATGTTGTCGGCCAGGAGGGCGAAGGCCAGCGTGGCCAGGGCCAGCGGCAGGCCGGCCAGGCGAAGGGTGGGGATCGCCACCAGCACGCCGAGCAGGGCGGCGAGGACGCCTCCGGCGACCATGCCCATGACGACGGGAAGGCCGACGTGGTTGGCCAGCTGGCCGGCCATGAACCCGCCGATCCCGGCGAAGGTGGCCTGGCACAAGGAGATCTGCCCGGTCATCCCGGTGAGCAGGGTGAGCGACAGGAAGATCACGGCGAACGCCACGCCCTGGGTCATGGTGAGCAGCCAGTCGGGCGGTACCCAGGTGAGGGCCGACACCACGGCGAGGGCGGCCACGGCCCACGCCAGCGTGGCGGTCGGGCGCCGGGTCAGCAGCCCGGGAGCACGGTCTCCGGCACCGCCGACCAGTCGTCGGTGCCACAACCCGACACTTCGGACGGTGCCGTCGCTGGCGGCGAAGGTGGACGCGGAGCGGTAGCCCGAGGTGGCGCGCTCGACCGCCGACGACGGCGGATCGCATCCGGACAACGGGTCGTCGAACTGGCGCTGCCGGGCCATCGGCAGGAAGACCAGGAGCACCACGAAGGGCAGCGACGGACGCAGCCCGTTGGCGATGACGCCGGCCGGCATGTAGCCGGCGATGACCTGCTGGGCCACGCCCAGGGCCAGTCCGCCGACGAAGGCCAGCGGGAGGCTCGAGAACCGTCCGATCACGGCGCCGGCGACGCCCCAGACCAGCAGCACGGTGAAGTTCTGCGGGTCGAGCTGGGAGTAGAGGGGTGCCAGCAGCACACCGGCGAGGGCGGCCATGACACTCGACAGGATCCAGGCGAACGCGCTGACCCGGCCGGCGTTGACGCCGGCCAGCTCGGTCATCCGGGGGCTCTCGACCACGGCTCGCATCTCGAGTCCCACCGGGGTGAACCGGAACAGCACCACGAGCGCGACGACCACCACCACCGTGACCACACTGATCGACAGCTCGAGGCCACTGAGCGGCACCGGGCCCAGGTGGACGTAGACCCGCTGGGCGTTGCCCAGGATGGCCGGCGGGGGGATCACCGGCTCGGACCCGGCGATGATGAGCGCCACCTGGGGGAGCGCCACCAGGAGCCCCAGGGACGGGACCAGCTTCACCAGGGGCGATGCCGTGCGGATGCGGCGGAAGAGCAGGCGGTCGAGGATGACCCCCACGAACGGGCCGATGACCAGCACGGCGATGACGCCGGCGGCCCACCGAGGCCAGTCGTCCTGGATCAGCGATACGTACGCCAGCGCCGACACGAAGGCCTGGGCGCCGAACGCCAGGTTGAACACGCCCGACGCCTTGTAGGTGAGCACCAGGCCCACCGCCATCAGGGCGAACACGCAGCCGAACGGGACCCCGGGCACGGCGTAGTTGAAGAACTGGGTCATTTCCCGGGCACCCCCGGCTGCAGGGGCAGCGTCGTGACCGTCACCGACGACGTCCGGGCCTGCCCGGTCTGGTCGTAGCAGGAGTAGACGCTGGCGGGCGTGGTGAACACGGGCACGAACGCCGTCGCCCGGGCCCGGACGTACGTCGTGCAGTCGAGGTCGTTCACCCCGGTGTGGGCGACCTTCCAGTTGACCGGCGGGTACGCGCCGTCCGCGGTGAACGCCGTCAGGCGGTTGATGGCGTGCACCAGGGCCGTCCGGGTGACGTCGTTGCCGATGGCCCGAAGTCCCTGGACGAACAGGTCGGCGCTCACCCAACCGGCGAGTGCGGTGCCGGACGGCGTAGTGCCGGGTGCATATCGGCGCAGGGCGGCGTTGAACGCATCGATGCCCGGGTACACGCCCGGATCGGTGGCCGTGACCTCGAAGGGCGTCTGCTGCAGCAGGAAGTAGACCCCCTGGTAGGCCGCGGTGTTGTTGTCGAAGATGCGCCGGTCGTAGCCGTCGAGCCAGTACTGGACCGTCGATCCCATCCCGTGCTGCTGGAGCGTCTGGGACAGCTTGATGTCGCCGGTGGAGTCCATGCACGAGGCGACGAAGTCGACCCGGTTCTGCTGCATCCGGGTCACGTCGGCGTCCAGCGTGGCCGCCCCGTAGGGGATCGAGAAGTCCACCACCGGCGTGTGGATGTGGTACTTGGCCAATGCCTTGACCACGCTGATGCAGCCACCTGACGACTGGGCCACGTTGTAGGCCAGCACCGCCACGGAGTGGCTGTGGGTCTGCTGGGCCACGTAGGCGACCTGGGGCATCGGCAGGGTCTCGGCGATGTAGGACCCGCCGGCACCGAACATCGCCGGACCCGACCACTGGGCGTTGGTGTTCTCCTGGATGCCGAACGTGGGCACCGCCTGGGAACGCAGGATCGACGACCCGGTGAAGAACGGGGTCCCCACCCCGACCACGGCGAACACCTTGGACTGGACCAGGCGCTGGGCGGCGGCGGTGTCGCCCGACGGGGACGTCCCGTCGTCCACCAGCGGCGAGTAGACGATCTTCCGGCCGTAGATGCCACCGGAAGCGTTGAGCTGGTCGAAGTAGACGGCGGCCCCGGTGGTGACCGGGGCGAAGTCCGATGCCGCGAACCCACTGAAGGAGCCCATGGCCCCGACCCGGATCGTGGTCGGGGTGACCCCGTCGGTGTCGCCGGCATGGGAGACGGTGAGCACCGTGACATTCGCGCAGGACGCCAGCGCCACCGGGGCCGACAGGACGACGGCCGCCATGACCACGACCCGGGCGGACAACCTTCGCGCCCGGTCAACAAGCCGACGCCGTCGATCCACAGTCCTCCCGATGTCCACGCTGTTCGCCGGTGGTCCCCGATGCCTGTGGCCTGCAGGAACGCGATCCGACCCCCGTCGACTGTACTGCTCGGACCCGGCCGGCCGTACGACGCACGGGGGGGCCGTCGACCCCCCCCGGCGGGTGGCGCCGACCCGACGGGCCCGGTCAGTCCCGGGTGGGTACCTTGGCCGTGGCCTCGCCGACCACCTTCGCCTCGCCCTCGGCATTGTGCAGCCGGACGTCGAGGTCGATCAGGTGGAGGTCGCCCTCGGTGCGCTTGCCGGTGACGACGATGGCCGACCGGAGCTCCTCGTCGGGCCAGGTCTGCCGGGCGAACCGCACCGTGAACCGGGTGACATTTCCGACACCGACGTAGTCGGTGACGGCGGTTCCCAGGAGTCCCATGGAGAACATTCCGTGGCCGAACACGCTCGGCTGGCCGGCAGCCGTCGCCTTCACCTCGTCGTGGTGCATGGGGTTGAAGTCACCGGACGCCCCGGCGTACGCCACCAGGTCCGTCCGGCTCAGCACGTGGGCGAGCGTCGGCGCCTCGTCCCCCTCGGCCACGTCCTCGAAGTAGAGCACTCCGTCAGTCATCTCCCCGTCCTTCCTCTGCCGGGTCCGGCCCGGTCCATGTCGAATTGTGCACGATCGGCGGCACGGTCACCGACCGGGCTCGGGATCACGGGGCAGCCCGAGCAGCCGCTCGCCGATCACGTTCCGCTGCACCTCGCTCGTGCCGCCGGCGATGGTCATGCACTTTGACTGCAGCACCATGTAGGCCGAGAAGGCGGCGTCGCCCTCGGTGACCGCACCGTCGGGGCCGCACAGGTCGAGGCCGAACTCGTGCACCCGCTGGTCGAACTCGGCGCCGACCAGTTTGCGCACACTCGACTCGGACCCCGGTTGGAGCCCGCCCACCGACCGCAGCGTGGCCCGCATCCCGAGCTGGGCGAGCGACTGGGCCTCGGCCAGGAGGTGGCCCAGGCGGTCGAGCGTGACCGGGTCCTGGAGCTCGGGCCGGGCGCCGACCCGGCCCAGCACGCCCTCGAGGGCACCGCCGAACGCCGAGCCCGTCGACAGCGAGACCCGCTCGTTGGCCAACGTGGTCCGGGCCAGCTTCCATCCGCCGTCGACCTCGCCCACGACGCACTCGTCGGGCACGAAGCAGTCGTCGAAGAACACCTCGTTGAAGAGCTCCTGCCCGGTGATCTCCCGGAGCGGCCGGACGTCGATGCCCGGTGAGGCCATGTCGACCAGGAAGTAGGTGATGCCCCGGTGCTTCGGTACGTCGGGGTCTGTCCGGGCCAGGCAGATCCCCCAGTGGGCGCGCTGGGCGACCGACGTCCACACCTTCTGACCGGTGAGCGACCACCCGCCCTCGACCCTGGTCGCCCGGGTGGAAAGCGAGGCCAGGTCGGAGCCGGCCCCTGGTTCGCTGAACAGCTGGCACCAGATGTACTCGCCGCGCAGCGTCGGGCCGACCCACCGCTCGGTCTGCTCGGGTGTGCCGTGGGCCATGATGGTGGGGAGGGCCCAGGCGGCCACGGACAGGTTCGGCCGGGTCAGGCCCACCTCGGCACAGACCTGGTCGATGACCAGTTGCTCCACCGCACCGGCGTCACGTCCCCACGGGGCCGGCCAGTGGGGGGCGAGCAGTCCGTGGTCGGCCACCGCCCGTCGCTGCTCGTCCGGGTCCTCGATGGCGGCCAACGTCACGGCCAGCTCCCCGATCTCGGCCCGCAGGGCCTCCGCCTCGGGCGGCAGGTCGATGGTGAGCCGGCGACGCCATCCGGCCAGCGCCAGCCGGGCCGACTCGGCGCGCAGCGGCGCGGTGCCTCCCACCAGCTGGCGCAACGTCGTGGCCCGCCGCAGATGGATGTGGGCGTCGTGCTCCCAGGTGAAGCCCATGCCGCCCAGCACCTGGATGACCCCCTTGGCCACCTCCACGTAGCCGTCGAGCGCCACGGCCGCGGCCAGCTGCACCGACAGGCTGCCCTGGTCGGTCTCGTCCCCGGACGTCGAGTCGTGCTCGGCCTCGAGCACCATGGCCGCGTCCCACACGGCGGCCACCCCCTGCTCCACCGTGACCAGCATGTTGGCCAGACGGTGCTTCACCCCCTGGAACTGCCCGATGGGGCGTCCGAACTGCTCGCGGGTGCGGGCGTGCTCGGCGCCGGTGTCGACGCACCACCGCCCACCGCCCACCGCGGCGGCCGACAGCACCACCAGAGCCAGGTCCCGCACCAGCCCGGTGGTCGCCCCTTCGAGCACCCGCTCGGGCTCCACGTGCGCCCCGTCGATTTCCCAGGCGGCACACGGCCGGGTCAGGTCGAACGTGGGCAGCGTGGTCACCGATGCGGCATCGTCCCGCTCCAGCAGGACCCAGAGGTCGGCCCCGTCCACCGCCACCGGGGCGAGCACGTGGCTGACCACCGCACCGTGCACCAGGGGCCGCACCGATCCGGACACGGTGAGGGCGCCGTCCGCGTCCCGGGACCCGTGGAGCCCGACCGGAGCCACCGGCGAGCCGTCGGTGGCGGCGGTCGGGACGGCCAGCCCGGAGGTCAGCGAGCCGTCGGCCAGGCCGGGCAGGACTCGTTTGGCCAGTCCGCCGGCACCGGCCGCGGCGATGGCGGCGGCCACGATCGCCGTCGTGTCCCAGGGCCCAACGGCCGCGGCCCGACCGAGCTCTTCGGCCACGACCGCCAGCTCGACCAGTCCGGCCCCCTGGCCTCCGTACTCCTCGGCCAGATGGATCCCGAGGAGTCCCTGGGCCGCCAGGTCACTCCAGTACGGGGGGAGCAGGTCCGACTCGGCGTCGAGCGCGGTGCGTACCGCCACGGCCACGTCACGTGCCTCGGCCCATCCCTGCACCGCCGTGCGCAGCTCCTCGTGCTCGTCCTGGATGCCGATGGCCACGGTGTCAGCTCCCGAAGAGGTGGAACACGTGGTCGAGCGAGAGCACCGCCCACGACCGGGTCCCGAACGCCACCACGGCCGCCAGCACCATCATCAGGTTCTGGCCCTGCTCGGCCCAGTCGCTGATCATGAGCACGAAGTAGAGGAGGTTCAGCAGGACGCTGGCCACCAGGGCGATGGGGGTGAGCAGGCCGAGCACCAGCCCCAGCCCGAGCGCCAGCTCCGAGAACACGACCACGTAGGCCATGGGGATCGGGTGGGGTCGGACCACCTTGTCGAAGCCGGTCTTGACGAAGCCCCACTTGTGCTTCTCGGCGACGGAGCCGCCCCATTCGATGCCCGAGCCCCGCTTGAGCCAGCCGCCCAGATCCTTGTGGGCGAAGCTCTTGAGCCACCAGGCGCCGAGGCCGATGCGCAGCACGGCCATCCAGTACGCGTACTGGGTGGCGGTCAGCAGATTGGTCGATGCCGCAGTGAGGTGCACGGATCGTTTCTAGCATCTCGGCGACCGGAAACAGAACCCGTTCTACCGGCGGACAGGTGCCGGGCGTCTGGTGACCGGTCGCCTCCGGTGCCACTCCCCCGGTCGGGTACCCACCGGCCGCGGAGGGAGCGCCCCCGTGCCGGGACCGGTCACCAGCCGCGGAACACCGGGGGGCGGCGCTCGGCGAACGCCGCCAGGCCCTCCTTGCAGTCCTCGGTGCCGGTCACCAGCTCCTGGCCCACGGCCTCGTCCCACAGGGCGGTGGCCCGGTCGGTGTCCAGGGCCCGGTTGGTCAGGTACTTGGCCACGCCGATCGCCTTGGTCGGGGCCAGGGCCAGGCGGGCGGCCCAGGCGGCCGCCTCGTCCAGCAGGTCGGCCCGGGGCACGACCTTGTTGACCAGGCCCAGCCGCTCGGCCTCCCGGGCCGGGACGTCGTCACCGAAGAAGAAGAGTTCCTTCGCCTTCTGCGGACCGACGAGCCGGGCCAGCAGGTAGGCGCCGCCGGCGTCGGGGGCGATCCCCCGGCGGATGAACACCTCGATGAACTTGGACTCCTCCGCCGCCAGCACCAGGTCGCAGGCCAGGGCCAGGTGCATCCCGCCCCCGGCCGCCGTGGCGTTGACCGCGGCGATCACCGGCTTCTCACAGTCGAGCACCGCGCTCACCAGGCGTTGCCAGCCCGTGCGGATGAGCCGGGCGGCATCGCCCACGGCCCGGTCGGGCGCACCCTCGGGCCGGGGCAGCCCCGGCCCCGAGGACCGGAGGTCGGCCCCGGTACAGAAAGCCTTCTCCCCCGCACCCGTCAGGACGACCACCCGGACGGCCAGGTCGGCCGAGGCCTCCTCCAGCCACACCACGACCTGGTCGCGCATGGCCGCGGTGATGGCGTTGCCGGCCTCGGGCCGGTTGAGGGTGATCCAGGCCACCCCGTCCTCCACCCGCCGCAGGACGGCGTCCCCGGGGGCTGAGCCGGGGCTGTCGGCGGCCATCAGATGCGGTGGATGATGTTCATCCGCGACGTGCACACCGGCTCACCCGAGGCCCGGTCGCTCCACGCCGTCTCGACCACCACGAAGGTCATCACCTTGCCCTTGGACTCCTTGCGGTAGGCGTCCACCACCGTGCCCCGGCCCTCCAGCACGTCTCCGGCGAAGACGGGCCGGTGGTAGGTGAACTCCTGCTCACCGTGGAGGATGAGGCCGCCCTTGGCCATCAGGGGTCCCAGTACCGCGGCCATCGGGTTCCCCTTCGGGACGTCCTGGGGCTGGAGCTCGGGGTAGGCACCGAAATTGCCCATCACGAACGGGTAGGTCGGCGGGGCCGGGATCCCGGCGAGTCCTGCGGCGGCGGCCGCACGGGGGTCCCGGTACACCGGGCTGGAGTCCTTGACGGCGGACGCGAACTCCGCCAGTTGTCCCCGTTCCACGGTCACCACCGTGGTGCCGGTGGGCGTGCCGATGATGGTGCTCAGGTCGTCGTCGGTCACCTGCTGCTCCTCCGCTGTCGTCGTCCCCCCTCGAAGGTGGACGCCCGGGAGACTAGCGCGCCGGCCCGAACGGGAGTCGGGGCGGCCGCCCCGGTCCGACGGTCAGGTGGTCGGGCGGACGACCACCCGGTCGCCCGGGAGGAGATCGAGGAGCGACCGCCGGTCGAGCTTGCCCAGGACGGTCACCGGGAGCTCATCGGCGAAGCCGACGTACTCGGGCACCTTGTAGGACGCCAGCCGCGACGCGCAGTGGACCGTGAGCTCCTCCGCCGGGACGGTCCCGGTGACCACCACCACCGCCCCGACCCGCTCGCCGAGCTCCGTGTCGGGTACCCCGACGACCGCGGCGTCGCGCACGGCGGGATGGGTGCGGAGCACCTCCTCCACCTCGATCGGCCCGAGCTTCTCGCCCCCGCGGTTGATCACGTCGGACAGTCGCCCGGTCAGGAAGAGGTACCCCTCCTCGTCCGCCCACCCGGTGTCCCCGGTGGCCAGCCACTCCGACGTGGTGTTCTGCGCAGCGCGCACCCAGAACTCACCGGGCTCACCGGGGACGACCGGATCACCGGAGGCCGGGTCCACGATGCGCAGCTCGACACCGGCCAGTGGACGTCCCACCGATCCGAACCGGTCGCCCCGTCGGTGGTCGTCGGGCGTCAGGGAGGCATAGGCGCCCAGTGTCTCGGTCTGCCCGAACGTGTTGGCGAAGTCGACGCCGGGCAGCTCGGCCATGGCCCTGCGCACCAGGTCGGCCGACGCCGGGGCTGCGCCGTAGCTCAACGACCGCAGCGAGCTGAGGTCGGTGTCCGCGAATCTCGGGTGGTCGAGGATCCGGACCAGCATCGTCGGCACGACGAAGGTCTGGCGCACCCGGTGCCGCTCCACGAGCTCGAGCCAGGTGCCGGCGTCGAACCGGGGGAGCAGGACCAGCTGCTTGCCCTGGTGGAGGGAGACGAACAGCCCGAGGGTGCCCCCGATGTGGAAGATGGGCGCGGACATCATGTCCACCGCCTGTTCCGCGTCCGGGTCGATGGGACTGGTCCAGTAGGCCAGCCGGTCGGCGACGACGCCGTGGCTGATGGCCACCGGCTTGGGCAGACCGGTCGTGCCGCTGGTGAACAGCACCAGGGCGGTGTCCCCGCGGCCGCCCACCGACGGGCCCGTCCACTCCTCGGCGCCCACGACATCGGGCCAGCCCAGCACCGGGCCGTCGAGCGCCTGTCCGAGGCGTCCGGCGAAGGGTGCGCCGGCGACCCCCAGGCGGGCCCCGACGAGCCCGACCAGTTGGTGGAGCTCCCCGGCCGTCAGGTAGGCGTTCATCTGGGCCGTTGCCGCCCCCAGTCGGGCCGCGGCCAGGATGGTGGCCACCGGGAGTGTGCCGGCCAGGTCCACCAGGGCGACCGTGTCCCCCGGGACCACGCCGGCGGCGGCCAGAGCTGTCCCGACCCGTCGGACGAGCGACTCCAGCTCCCGGTAGGTAGTGGTCTGGTCGCCGACGGCCAGGGCGGTCCGGTCGGGGACGGCCCGGACCGCCGGGTCGATCAGGTGTCCGACGTTCACGTAGCCCCACCCAACTCCACGTCCGTCCCGTCCACCAGCTCACCCTGGACGTGCCCGGCCAGGCGCTCGGAGCGCGACCGGGTGGAGAGGAGTTCGGCGAACCGGTCGTCCTCGCCGCGCAGTCCCGAGATGAGGGGCGAATGGGCCAGCGAGACGGCGCCGATGAACATGATCAGCAACGAGATCGCCTCGAGCGGGCCGAACGCACCGGCGGTCCGCAGCTGGTCGCCGAAGAGCCCGATGCCGATGGCCAGGCTGGCCAGGGGGTCGACCATGACCAGCGCGGTCTGCGAGGCGGCGATCGGCCCGGCGTGGAAGGCGTTCTGGGCCAGGAAGACGGAGACGAGGCCGCAGGCGGCGAGGGCGTAGGTCTGCCAGTGCCCAAAGATGTGCGTCCAATTGCCCGCCGCCACGTCGCCGACCGACTTGATGAGGGCGGCCGTGAAGGCGAAGCCGACGGCGCCGGCGGCGCCGAACATGGCCGCCCGCCACCACCGGGGCCCACGGAGGGCGAGGAGCACCGCGAGCACCGCCACCCCGGCGCACACCGAGCCGGTGACCAGCCAGCCGAGGTTGCTCGGGGCCGACGAACCGGCCGCCGGCTGGGCCGCGATCAGGAACCCGGCCAGGCCGCCGGCGGCGGCGAAGGCCCCCACCCACTCCCGGGAGGTGATGGCGAAGCGGAACCAGGTGGCGAGGATCAGGACAAGGAGCAGGAGCTCCGTCGTGAGGATGGGCTGGACCTGGCTGAGGTCGCCCAGGTGCAACGCCACGGCCTGGCACAGGAAGGATCCGATCATCACCGCGAACCCGATGAGCCAGACACCGCGCCGGAGGGCGTGGGTCATCAGGCTGAGGTGGAGCGTGGCGTCCTCGGGGGCGTCCTCGACGCCCATGCGCTGCAGGATGCTCGTCACGGCGTTGGCCAGCGCCGCCGTCAGGGCCAGGACGTAGACCACGAGCTCCTCCCCTACCACTACGTCCCGCACCGCTGCGAGACTCCTGCGTCGACATTCCCTCCGGGTCCCCGACGGCAGGGACCACGTTGCACTCCGTGTGGCCCGGGTCGCATCTCCCGGCCCGTCCGCTGTCTTCCGCTCTGCGCCTGCCGCTCTGCGCCTGCCGCCGTGCGCTCCACACGTCCGGCGACGTGTCCCCCGGGCGACCGACGACCTCAGTCTACGGGTGCGGCCCCGCGACGCGAGCACCCTCCCGGCCGGTCGGCACCGGGGCGGTGCACGGTTCCGACCGTCACCGGCGCAGGAACTCGTCGGCAAACGTGCCGATGGACTCCAGCGCGTCCGACGTCCTCCGCCACGGTTTGACGAACACCCGGTCGACGCCGGCCCGGTCGCAGCGCTCGATCCCCGCTGCGTCGGTCACGGGAGCGGCCAGGGTGATCTCCGTGCGACCCGGGCGCCCGGCCCGCTCCCGCAGCTCCGCCAGCTGGGCCACCTTGGCCGGGATGGCATCCACCGTGTGGTTCATGGGGATCCACCCGTCGCCGACAGTGGCGGCCCGCCGGAGCGCGGCCGGTCCGTCCCCCCCGATGTGCAGCGGCGGCCCGGGGCGCTGGACCGGCTTCGGCTCGAACATCACCGGGTCGAAGTCGAAGAACCGGCCGTGGTGCTCGACGACGTCCTCGGACCAGAGCCTGCGGCACACGTCGATGGCCTCGTCGACCCTGGCCCCACGTGAGTCGAAGTCGAGGCCGACAGCATCCCACTCGGCCCGGAGCCAGCTGGCCCCGATCCCGAGGTCCAGGCGCCCACCGGACACCACGTCCAGCGTGGCGGCGGCCCGGGCCGTCGAAAACGGGTGACGGAGGCCGATGTTGTAGACCTGCGTGCCGAACCTGATCCGCCGGGTGCGTGCCGCCAGGAAGGCCAGGTAGACCAGCGGGTCGTAGACCGGGATGTCGGGCGGGATGGGCGGGTGGTCCTGCCCGTCGTGGGGACTGCCCCCCATGTCGACCGGGAGCACGAGGTGCTCGGGGATCCACACCGAGTCGAAGCCGAGCCGGTCGGCCTCCTCGGTGACCGCCACCCAGGCCGAGGGGTTGAGGACGCCGAGGGACAGGGCGAACTTCAACTCGCCACCCCGTGCACCCGGGTCATCCCGTGCACCCGGGTCATCCGGGTCATCCGGGTCATCCGGGTCATCCGGCGAGTGTCCGCACGGTGGATCCGTCGATGGCCACGGTCAACGGTCGCTCCTGTCAGCAGAGGTCGGACGTGCGGTCGAAGTCTAGGCATGCGCAGCCTGTCGCCGGCGTCGTGGCCCGTGCTCGGTGGTGCGCCGTCGCCGTCGCATCACAGCCGTGACGCCGTCGGGAGCGCGCGGGCCACCGGGTCGTCCTCGAACGCCCGAATCATCCCCTCCTGGCAGAATGAGGCGAGCAGCACCCCCTCCTCGGTGAACACCTGGCCCCGGACGTAGGACATTCCACCCCCGGACCGGGTGCTCTCGTGGTGGTAGAGCAGCCAACCGTCCCAGGTGACCGGATCGTGGAAGCTCACGGTGAGGCTCATCACTGCGGTCGAGAGCTGCTCGTGGGCCAGGGCGGTGCCCACCCCGCGGTGCGGACGCATGGTGGTGGAGATGGACAGGTGCCCGGTGAAGTGGGCGACCAGGGCCCGGGCCAGATCGTCCCGGGTCGGTACCGGTCGGTAGCGGAGCCAGGCGTCCAGCACCGGCGGCCCGACCTCGTCGGGGTCGTTGGGATCGCCCGTGCCCACCAGACGCAGCTCGCGCCCGTCCATGGGCATGTCGTAGGGGATGGCGTCGTCGGGCGACCCGACCGCAGGCGGTGCGGCCGCGTGGCGGATGACGTCGCCGGTCGGCGTGTCGAGGAGCACGGTGACCGAGGCGCAGCGTCGGTCGCCCTGGCCCACCGTGATCGCCGCTCCACCGAAGGTCCGCCCCCGGTGGGTGACGTCCACGTCGAACCAGAGGCTCCGACCGTCGTCGACGGTCCGGGTGAAGACGGCGTGGGCCGAGCGGACCCGGTGGTCCGGGAATTCCTTCGAGGCGGCCACCACGGCCTGGGCCACCAGCTGGCTGCCGTCGACCACACGACGGGTACCGCCGTCACTCGTCCCGACATACCGGTGGTCCGCGCCGGCCCGGACGTCGAACACCTCGATCATGCCGTCGACGCTCGAACGCGTCCCCGGTCCGACCCCGCCGGCGGTCACCGGCCGGACACCGCGGGGTCGGCCACGCCCACCCGCAGGTCGACCACGTCCTGGTAGAAGGCGAGATGGCCGGCCAGACGGGCGACCTCGGGGAAGGGGTCTTCGTAGCTCCACGCCAGCACGTCGGCCCCCACCGCATCGAGCCTGCGGTACGTGGCCGTCCCCTTGAAGGGGCAGCGGCTGATCCGGTCGTCGGCCACGAAGCGGTCGAGGCGGACGTCGTCCGGTGGGAAGTAGAAGACCAGGCCGTGGTCCTGCTCGTCGACCAGGAGGGTGCGTACGCTGTCGGCCAGCACCTCGCCCCCCACCGACACGGTCACCCGGTTGCGCCGGGCCAGGACGTCCACCCGGTAGTCGGGCCACGCCGCGAATCCCGAGTGCTCCACGACCGCTCCTCCCGTCCACGGGTCCCGTCCACGGGTCCCGTCGGCACCGTTCATCGTAGTGTTCGGTCCCGGAGACGGCGGGACCCACCCGGGGCCGCCGACCGAGGGAGGGAGCCAACGTGATCATCGTGCTCGGAGTCATCGAGGTCGACGCCGGCGACCGCGCCCGGTTCCTGGAGGAGAAGGGGCGGCAGGTGGCCGCCACCAGGGCCGAGGCCGGGTGCATCGACTACGCCTTTTCGGCCGACGCCGACGATCCCGGACGGGTGCGGCTCGTCGAGCGGTGGGAGACCATGGCCGACCTCGAGGCCCACGTGGCCGCGCTGCGTGCCGGCCCTGCACCGGAACGACCGCCCGTGTCGTCGCGGACGCTGTCCATCGACGTCCTCGACGCCCAGGCGGTCCGACCGCCGTGGGCCTGAACGGCGGGGCGCCCGTGCCCGTAGCCACCGATCCGTCCCGGTGGTCCCTGCGGACGGTGCCTCCCGAGCTCGAACGACGCTGGTTGGTCGAGGGGCTGTGGGACGACCGCACCCTCGGGCACCTGGTCGATGAGGCACTGGCCGGCCACGCCGACCAGGTGTTCCGGATCCACTCGGCCACCCGGCCCTGGGCGGGAACCTTCGGCGAGCTGCGGGACCGCGCCCTGCGACTGGCCGGAGCGCTGGCCCGACGAGGCGTGGGGCCGGGTGACCCGGTGGCGTTCCAGCTGCCCAACTGGGCGGAGGCCGCCGTCACCTTCTATGCGGCGGCGCTGCTGGGTGCGACGGTCGTGCCCATCGTCCACTTCTACGGCCCGAAGGAGGTGTCCTACATCCTGCGCCGCACCGGCGTGCGGGCCCTGGTGACAGCGGCGGCGTTCGGGCACACCGACTACCTCGACGGACTCGGGCGCATGGACGGCGCTCTCGACGGGATCGACACGGTGGCCGTCGTCGGGGCTGGACGGGAGCTCCCCCCGGGACTCCTCGACTTCGCCGAGCTCGAGGCGTCCGGGATCCCGCTGCCCGGCCGCCGGGAGGTGCCGGCCACGGCGGCCGCGGTGATCGCCTACACCTCGGGGACCACGGCCGACCCGAAGGGGGTGGTCCACACCCACCGGACCATCGGCGCCGAGGTGCGCCAGCTCGGCGCCATGCGCGCCGCCGGCGGAAGGCAGACCCTGACCGGGGCACCGGTCGGACACGCCATGGGCATGCTCGGCGCGCTCCTCATCCCCGTACTGAAGGGCGACCCCGTGCACCTCGCCGACGTATGGGACCCGCCCCGTCTCCTGGCCATCATGAGCCAGTACCGCCTGGCCTGCGGCTCCGGGGCCACCTACTTCCTCACCAGCCTGCTCGACCACCCGGACCGGACCGACGACCACCTGGAGCTGATGCACTTCATCGGCCTCGGGGGATCGACCGTCCCCCTGTCGGTCGCCGAGCGGGCCACCGCTCTCGGGCTGTCGTTGGTGCGCATGTACGGCTCCACCGAGCACCCGTCCATCACCGGCAGCTACCACACCGACCCCGAGCACCAG
>Ga0302279_10002431_pt1 | contig 24626 bp, 26 predicted proteins | sample III_Bog_N3_3_FD_194541 | JGI IMG/M metagenome (GOLD analysis project Ga0302279, IMG submission 194541) | Peat permafrost microbial communities from Stordalen Mire near Abisko, Sweden - III_Bog_N3_3 | ecosystem: Environmental > Terrestrial > Soil > Wetlands > Peat | place: Sweden: Abisko... | reverse complement strand
TTGAGCGGGGTCTGGCCGCCGAGGCTGACGATGACCCCCACCAGCCGGCCCCCGTCGGCCGACGCGGCCTGCTCGGCCTCGATCACGTTGGCCAGGTCCTCGTCGGTCAGGGGCTCGAAGTAGAGGCGGTCCGAGGTGTCGTAGTCGGTCGAGACCGTCTCGGGGTTGCAGTTGAGCATGATGGTCTCGTACCCGGCCTCGCGCAGGGCCATCGAGGCGTGGACGCAGCAGTAGTCGAACTCGATGCCCTGGCCGATCCGGTTCGGCCCAGACCCGAGGATGATCACCCGGGGGCGGGCCGAGGATCGGATCTCGTCCTCGTCCTCGAAGGTCGAGTAGTGGTACGGGGTGTGCGCCTCGAACTCGGCGGCGCACGTGTCGACGGTCTTGAACGTGATCGGGGCTCCGGCCGCCACCCGGGCGGCCCGGACGTCGGCGGCCGTCACGGTGCCCCCCAGGAGATGGGCCAGCTGCGCGTCGGCAAAGCCCAGCCGCTTGAGCCGCCGCCACTCCCGGCGGTCGAGGTCGTCGACGGTCACGCCCAGGGTCACCTGCAGGTCGAGGGCCATCCGGGCATCGGTGATCTTGGCCATCTCCGACAGGAACCACGGGTCGATGCCGGTGGCCTGGTGGAGCTCGTCCACCCCCACACCCCGGCGCAGCAGGGACTCGACCTGGTAGATCCGCTCGGGGGTGGCCGTGGCGACCTCCTCGAGGAGCCGGTCCACGGGGACACCGTCGACCGCCGCCTCGGACGGGTCGCCGTTGAGGCCGGACCGACCCTGCTCGAGGGAGCGCACCGCCTTCTGGAGGGACTCGGGGAAGGTGCGGCCGATGCCCATGACCTCCCCCACCGACTGCATCCGGGTGCCGAGCACATCGGTGGCCCCCGGCAGCTTCTCGAACGCCCACCGGGGGATCTTGGTGACGACGTAGTCGATGACGGGCTCGAAACTGGCCGGTGTCGCCCCGGTGATGTCGTTGGGGATCTCGTCGAGGCGGTACCCGACGGCCAGGCGGGCGGCGATCTTGGCGATCGGGAACCCGGTGGCCTTCGAGGCCAGCGCCGACGAGCGCGACACCCTCGGGTTCATCTCGATGACCGTCTGGTGACCGGTCCGGGGGTCGACGGCGAACTGGACGTTGGAGCCGCCCGTCTCCACGCCGACCCGGCGGATGCAGGCGAAGGCGGCGTCGCGCATCTCCTGGTACTCCACGTCGGTCAGGGTCTGGGCCGGTGCCACGGTGATCGAGTCACCGGTGTGGACGCCCATGGGATCGAAATTCTCGATCGAACAGATGACCACGCAGTTGTCGGCGTGGTCGCGCATGACCTCGAGCTCGTACTCCTTCTGCCCGGCGATCGACCGCTCGACGAGCACCTCGCCGATGGGTGAGGCGTCGAGGCCCTCGGCGGCCAGACGGATCAGCGCTTCGGCGTCCCGGGCGATGCCCGTGCCGGCGCCGCCCAGGATGTAGCTCGGGCGGACCATGATCGGGTAGCCGATCGACGCGCCGATGGCCATGGCCTCGTCGAGCGAGTGGGCGAAGCCCGATGCCGGGGTCGACAGCCCGATCTCCTCCATCGCCTCCTTGAAACGCTCGCGGTCCTCGGCGGTGGCGATGGCCTCGGGGTTGGCGCCGATCACCTCGACGTCGTTGGCCTCGAGGACGCCCCGCTCCGAAAGGGCCATCGTCAGGTTGAGGGCGGTCTGCCCGCCGAGGGTGGGCAGGAGCGCGTCGGGGCGCTCGCGCTCGATGATGGCGGTCAGGACGTCGGGGTCGAGGGGCTCGACGTAGGTGCGGTCGGCCATGCCCGGGTCGGTCATGATCGTGGCCGGGTTGGAGTTGGCCAGCACCACCCGGTAGCCCTCCTCGGCCAGCACCCGGCACGCCTGGGTCCCCGAGTAGTCGAACTCGCAGGCCTGGCCGATCACGATCGGACCGGAGCCGATCACCAGGATCGACTCGATGTCGTCCCGTCGGGGCATCAGGCGGTCCTCCCGGTCGGCCCACCGTGGGCGTCCATCAGCATCCGGAACTCCTCGAACAGGTAGCGGGCGTCGTGCGGGCCGGGGCCGGCCTCGGGGTGGTACTGCACGCTGAAGGCCGGGACCTCGGTGCTGCGCAGGCCCTCGATGACCCCGTCGTTGAGGTTGACGTGGGTCACCTCGGTGGCCCCCAGCGAGTCGGCCGCCACCGCGTAGTTGTGGTTCTGGGAGGTGATCTCCACCCGGCCCGTCGCCGTGCGCCGCACGGGGTGGTTGCCGCCGTGGTGGCCGAAGGGAAGCTTGTACGTGGTGGCGCCCAGTGCGCTGGCCAGCAGCTGGTGGCCGAGGCAGATGCCGAAGACCGGCACCCGGCCGTGGTCGACCAGCCGGCGCACCTCGCCGATGATCCCGGGGAGGGCGGCGGGGTCGCCCGGGCCGTTGGACAGGAAGATTCCGTCCGGACCGAGGTCGAGCACGGCCTCTGCCGGCGTGGACGCCGGCACCACGGTGACGGTGGCCAGGTCGCCGAGCTGGCGCAGCATGGCCTCTTTGATCCCGAAGTCGTAGGCCACGACGCGGTACGGGCCGCTCCCCCGCACCAGCGTGGTGGCCGTGGTCACCGTCGACACCAGGTCGCGGCCGTCGGTGGGTTCGGCGCCGCGGGCGGCGGCCAGCAGATCGCTCTCCTGGGCGGTCCCGAAGGCGCACGGCACCGACCCGTGGTCGCGCAGGTGGCGGGTGAGCCGCCGGGTGTCGACCCCGGTGATGCCGGACACCCCGTGGCCCGTCAGGAAGCCTTCGAGGGTGCCCTCGGACCGGAAGTTCGACGGGGCGTCGGCCAGGTCGCGAACGATCACGCCGCGGCAGTGGGGCCGTGCCGCCTCGTCGTCGGCCGCGTTGACCCCGTAGTTGCCGATGTGCGGATAGGTGAAGGCGATGACCTGGCCGGCGTACGACGGGTCCGTGATGACCTCCTGGTAGCCCGACAGCACGGTGTTGAACACGGCCTCGCCGGTGGAGACGCCGTCGGCGGGCACGGCGCCGAACGCCTCGCCCTCGAACACCGAGCCGTCGGCCAGGACCAGCCGCGCCGGTTCGCGGTGCACGGAACCGGACCGCGGGCTCACCGCTGCGCCTCGGCGTCGATCACGACCGGCTCTCCGGCCAGCACGGTGTGGCGGACCCTGCCGGTGAGGGTTCGACCGGCGTAGGGCGTGTTCCGGCTGCGCGAGGCGAGCGCCGTCGGGTCGACGGTCCAGGTGGCCGTCGGGTCGACCACGCACAGATTGGCCACGGAACCGGTGGCCACGGTCCCGCCCTGGGTCCCCCCGCCGGCCGGGTCGAGCCCGGCGATGACGGCGGGCTGCCAGCTGAGCAGGGCCAGGATGCGCGCCAGCGGGAGGTCGAGCTCGGTCACGGCCAGGGCGAGGGCCGTCTGCAGACCGAGCATCCCGGGCGGGGCCTGGTCGAACGGGAGGTCCTTCAGCTCGGGGGCGTGCGGTGCGTGGTCGGTGGCGATGGCGTCGGCGGTGCCGTCCACCAGGGCCGCCTTGACGGCGTCGACGTCATCCTGGGGACGCAGCGGGGGGTTGACCTTGAACACCGGGTCGTAGCCGGAGGCGTACCCGTCGGTCAGGGTGAAGTGATGGGGGGCGACCTCGGCGGTCACCGGCACCCCGCCGGCACGGGCCCGACGGACCAGGTCGATCGAGCCCGCCGTCGACAGGTGCAGGAAGTGCACCCGGCCCCCGGTGGCCCGGGCCAGGGCGATGTCGCGGGCGACCATGACCTCCTCGGCCTCGGACGGCATCCCCGGAAGACCGAGACGGCTCGACCAGGCACCCTCGTGCATGGTGCCGCCGGCCGCCAGGCTCCGGTCCTCGCAGTGCTGCCCGAGCACGACCCCGAGCCCGGTGGCGTACTGGAGCGCCCGGCGCATCAGGCCGGCCGACTGCACCCCGTCCCCGTCGTCGGTGAACAGGTGTACCCCGAGGGCGGCGAGCTCGGCCATCGGGGCCAGCCGCTCCCCCGCCCGTCCCACGGTGATGGCGCCGGCCACGGCCACCTGGGCCATGGCCCCCTGCGCCAGCGCGTAGACGTTGCGCACCGACTCGGCCGAGTCGAGCGGCGGGTCGGTGTTGGGCATGGCCACCACCGCCGTGAACCCACCCAGGGCGGCAGCGCGGGTGCCGGACTCGACCGTCTCGGCCTCCTCGCGCCCGGGTTCGCGCAGGTGGGTGTGGAGGTCGACCAGTCCCGGTGCCACCACGCAGCCCCCGGCGTCGAGGACGGTCGCCGATCCCGGGGCCTCCAGCCCCTCCGCCACCTCGACCACCTCGCCGTCGACCACACGGACGTCGGCGCGGCGCTCCCCCGAGGCGTCCACCACCGTGCCCCCGCGGATGACCAGCTCGTGCGGCGCGCTCATGCCGCCGCCCCGTCGAGGGATCCCTGGCCGAGCAGGAGGAACAGGACGGCCATGCGCACCGCCACCCCGTTACCGACCTGGTCGGTGATGCGGGCCGAGGGCAGCTCGGCCACCTCCGAGGCGATCTCCACCCCGCGGACCATGGGCCCGGGATGGAGGATGATCGCCTCGGGTGGGAGTTGGAGGGCGCGGCGTGCCGTCAGCGCATAGCCCGCCGAGTACTCGCGCATGGTCGGGACGTAGGCCCCGCTCCCCCGCTCGGCCTGCAGCCGAAGCAGGCTGATCACGTCCGTCGCGCCCAGCACGGCGTCGAGGTCGTGGGAGACGGCGGCGATGGGCCATCCGTCGAGCGAGGGCGGCAGCAGGGTGGCCGGGGCGACCAGGGTCACCTCGGCACCGAGCGCGGCATAGGCGGTGATCTGCGACCGGGCGACCCGGCTGTGGCGGATGTCGCCCACGATGGTGACCCGCAGTCCGTCGAACCGGTCGGTGCCCTCCTGGCCGCCACCCAGGGACTGGCGTACCGTGTACAGGTCGAGCAGCGCCTGGGTCGGGTGCTGGTGCCATCCGTCGCCGGCGTTGACCACCGCGCAGTGGTCGACCCATTCGGCCACCCGGGCGGGCACCCCCGACGAGCTGTGGCGGATGATGACCGCGTCCATCCCGATGGCCTGGATGGTCTCGATCGTGTCCCGCAGCGACTCGCCCTTCTTCACCGAGGACGACCCGGCCGAAAACGAGAGCACGTCGGCCGACATGCGCTTGGCCGCCGTCTCGAACGACATGCGGGTCCGGGTCGAGTCCTCGAAGAAGAGGGTCGCCACCGTCCTGCCCCGCAGGGCCGGCACCTTGGGGTTGGCCCGACGGCCGACCTCGGCGAACGAGTCGGCCACCCGCAGGACCTCGCCGATGGCGTCGGCGTCGAGGTCGTCCATGCTCAGCAGGTGCGCCGGGAAGTGGCTCACCGGTTCACCAGCTCCCCGAGCGACACCCCGTCGTCGGACACGTCGACCATCTCGTCCCGGCTGGTGGGCAGGTTCTTGCCCACGTAGTCCGGACGGATCGGCAGCTCGCGGTGTCCCCGGTCGACCATCACGGCCAGCTCGACCACCTGGGCGCGGCCGTACTCGCCGAGGGCGTTGAGGGCGGCCCGGATGGTCCGCCCGGTGAAGAGCACGTCGTCGACCAGCACGACGGTGGCCCCGGTCAGGTCGGCGGTGATGTCGGTGGCGGCTTCGGGCAGCACCGGCCGGAGTCCGATGTCGTCCCGGTAGAAGGCGACGTCCAGCGTCCCGACGGGTACGTCGGCCCCCTCCACCTCGGCGAGTGTCTCGGCCAGTCGCCGGGCGATGCCGACGCCGCCGGTCTGCAGACCGACCAGCACGACGTCGTGCAGGCCGCGGTTGCGCTCGGCGATCTCGTGGGCCATGCGGGTGACGGCGCGTCGCACGTCATCGGCGGACATGACCTGGACACGGGGAACGAAGACAGCACCCCGCGGGCGGGTATGACTGCGTTCTCGTTCGGCCACTGCGTCCTCCTGTCCGTACGGGCCTCACGGGACCCGCTTCACGGTCAGACCCCTACTCTAGCGCGTCGGCCCGGAATCCGTCCGGGGCGGTCGCCACCTGCCCCGGGGAGTTCGTGACGGACCGGGTCCGGCGCGACAACGGCGTGACAATCGGCCGACAGGCGGAACGAACGCGTAGAGAGGGATGGACGGACCGTCCTCCACCCCGTTCACTCGCACCATGGACCTCCACGCTCCACGCCGTCCCGGAACGCCGGGGGTGTGTCCCATGCCGAAGCGGCGGCCGCGGGGGTGAGCCGCTCGGGATGGGAGCAGCTCACCGTGGTGATCGTGGTCACCCTGGTCGCGGCACCCCTCCTCGGACGGTACTTGGCTGCACTCTTCGGCGGTGACCGGGCCCCGGGCGACCGGGTCTTCGGCCCGCCCGAGCGGCTCCTCCTCCGGGCCGGGGGGATCGACCCCGACAAGGGACAGACGTGGACCGGCTACGCCCGCTCGCTGCTCGCCTTCGGGCTCGTCTCCACCATCGCACTGTTCGCGCTCCTCCGGCTCCAGGGGGTCCTCCCCGGCAACCCGACGCATGCCCCCGGGATGGGTCCCGGACTGGCGTTCAACACCGCGGTGAGCTTCGTCACCGGTACCAACTGGCAGGCCTACTCGGGCGAGACCCAGGTCAGCTTCCTCGCCCAGATGGCGGGGCTGGTGGTCGCACAGTTCACCGCAGCGGCGGTAGGCGTCGGTGTCGCCCTGGCGGTGGTCCGCGGAATCGCCGGCACCGGGCGCGACGTGGGGAACTTCTGGGGGGACCTCGTGCGGGCCGTCGTCCGGCTGTTCCTGCCGCTCGCCGCCGTGGCGACCGTGGTGATGGTCAGCCAGGGTGCGGTGCAGAACCTCGCCGGCGCCCGCACCGTCACCACGGTGACCGGAGCGACCCAGGGGATCCCCGGTGGCCCGGTGGCGTCGATGGAGGCGATCAAGCTCCTCGGGACGAACGGTGGCAGCGCCTACGGCGTGGGGGGCGCCCACCCGTTCGAGAACCCGAACGGGTTCACCAACATCTTCGACCTGCTCCTGGTGATCGTGCTGCCCGTCGCCCTCGTCCTGATGTTCGGACGCCTGATCGGGCGGCCCCGGCAGGCGTACACGATCCTGGCGGTGATGGCGGTGCTGTTCCTGGGCCACACCCTCGTGGCCATGCAGGCCGAGGCGCACGGGAGTCCGGCGCCTCCGGCTGCCGTCGCCCACACCGTCCGGGTCGACGGGGGCGGGGGCAACATGGAGGGCAAGGAGGTGCGGTTCGGGGCCGAGGGCTCGGCCCTGCTGACCGCCGGCACCATGGGCACCACCGCGGGCGCCACCGACTCCTCGCTGGACAGCTACACGGCGGTCGGCGGTGGTTCGGCCCTCGCGGCCATCCTGCTGGGCGAGGTCAGCCCGGGGGGTGACGGCGGCGGTCTCTACGGGATGCTGATGTTCGTCCTCCTCGCCGTCTTCCTCTGCGGGCTGATGGTGGGACGGACGCCCGAGTACCTCGGCAAGAAGGTGGGCGTGCCCCAGATGAAGCTGGTCACCCTCCACGTCTTCGCCGCTCCCGCCGTGATCCTCGTGCTGTCCGGCGTGTCCCTCGTCTACGGGTCCGGGACCCGGTCCATCCTGAACCCGGGCCCCCACGGGCTGACCGAGATGACGTATTCGTTCGCGTCGGCCGTGCAGAACAACGGCTCCGCGTTCGCCGGACTGTCGGCCGCCACCCCCTGGTACGACACGTCGCTGGGGATCGCCATGCTCGTCGGCCGGTTCCTCCCGATCATCCTGGTGCTGGCGGTCGCCGGGTCGTTGGCCGGGTCACGGGTACACGCGACGACGGACGCCACTGTGTCCACGTCGGGGCCCACGTTCGGCGGCCTGCTCCTCGGCCTGGTGGTCATCGTGGGCGGCCTCACCTTCCTCCCGGTCCTGGTCCTCGGACCGGTGGCCGAGCGACTGGTGGGCTGAACGCGTCCGGCCGGCGGTGTCCGGCCGACGAAGTCAGTCGACGGGGACGGGGGCCGGTCCCGGGACACGCCCCGCCGGCACGCGGGACAGCAGCAGGGCCGGGACCAGCGCCAGCACGGTCAGTCCCAGCACCCACCAGAACGTGTTGCCGAACGCCGTGGCCAGGGGCCCGGCCACCTTGGCCACCACCGACGCCGGGGCCGTGTCGGCAGTCGACAGGCCGCCGGCCAGGCCGTGGGCCTGGACGCTGATCTGGTGCTCGAGGACCACGGCCACCAGCGCTGTGCCGATGGATCCGCCGATGCGCTGCACGATGTTGATGGCCGTCGACGCCCGGGGCACCTGGGGTGGGGTCAGCGTCTGGTAGGCGGCGGAGATGGCGGGCATCATCACGAAACCGAAGCCGATCCCCCGCACGAAGAGGGACACGGCCAGGAAGCCGAAGCTGGTGTGGGCCCCCAGCTGTGTGTAGGCGACGGTGCCCAGGATGGCCACCACCAGGCCCACGGGCACCACCCGGCCGGCGCCGTAGCGATCGGTGAACTTGCCGGCCAGCGGCATGACCAGGGCGGCGCCGATCCCCTGGGGGGCCATCAGCAGTCCGGCGGTCAGGGGCGTCTGACCCCGTACCACCTGGTAGTAGATGGGCAGCAGGAACATCCCACCGAACAGGGCGGCGCCGAAGCAGAACGTGGTGGCGGCGGCCGAGGAGAACTGCCGGTCCTTGAACAGGACGACGTCGATGAGCGGGGTGACCTTCGTCCGGAGCGCGTGGAGCACGAACGCGGCGACCAGGCCGAGGCCGATGGCACCCGGCACGAACACGCTGGCAGCCGATCCCTGGCCGGCCTGGGACAGCCCGTAGACGAACAGACCGAGTCCGGGCGACAGCAGGCAGAGCCCGAGGACGTCCAGCTTGAACAGCCGGTCGGTCTTCTGGTGACCGGGGAGGAACTTGACGGCCAGGGCGATGGCCACGATGCCGATCGGGATGTTCACGTAGAAGATCCACCGCCAGGACACGCTCTCGAGGATCAGCCCGCCGATGACCGGGCCGAGGACCGGGCCCAGCAGCATGGGCACACCCAGCAGGCTCATCACCCGGCCCATCCGCTGCGGACCGGCAGCCGTGGCCATGATCGACTGCCCGATGGGCATGATCATCCCGCCACCGATCCCCTGCAGGATGCGGAAGACGATCAGGCTCTGGATGGACCACGCCGCCCCCGACAGTGCCGACCCGAGCAGGAACAGCACCAGAGAGGCGATCCACATCCGCTTGGCCCCGAACCGCTCGACGGCCCAGCCGGTGAGCGGGATGGTCATGGCCAGGGCGAGCAGGTAGCCGGTCGACACCCACTGGACGGTCGACAGCGGCGCTTTGAAGTCCCGGGCGAACGTGGGGATGGCCACGTTCACGATCGTCGTGTCGAGGATCGACATGATGCTGCCGAGCACGACGACGAGGGCCAGCCGCTTCAGATGGGGGTCCAGCCCGGCCAGCAGGCCCCGGGATCCGGCGCCCTCCGTCCCCGGTCGACCGTGGTCCTTCCCATCGAGCGGCAGGTCCGGCGGGCTGCTCGTCGTGTCGGAGGTGGTCACGGAGGTCCTCGGGTTCGCTGGGTGGCACCCTCGGGCGGGCGCGACACGGCTCGGACAGGATCTGGTCTGAAAGTAGAACGCACTCCCGTCCCCCGGTATTCCCGGCACCCTCCGACGATCGTGGCTACCGTCTGGTCATGCCAACCGCGACCGCCAACGGGATCACCATCGAGTACGAGACGTTCGGGGACCCGGCGGCACCGCCGGTCCTGCTGATCATGGGGTTCGCCGGTCAGCTCACCCTGTGGGACCCGGGCTTCTGCGCCGACCTGGCCGACGCCGGGTTCTACGTGATCCGCTACGACAACCGTGACGTCGGACTGTCGACGTGGTTGGACGACACCGGCGAGCCCGACCTGCTGGCGCTGCTCGGCGGGGACGCGTCCGCGCCCTATTCGATCGCCGACATGGCCGCCGACGCCGCCGGGCTCCTCGATGCCCTCGGCCTGGACGCGGCGCACATCGTCGGGGTCTCCATGGGCGGCATGATCGCCCAGGCGTTCGCCATCGACCACCCGGCCCGGGTCCGGACCCTCACCTCGATCATGTCGTCGACCGGCGACCCCACGGTCGGCCAACCCGACCCCGACGCGCTCGCCGCACTGGTCCCGGCGCCGCCGACGTCGCGCCAGGAGGCCATGGACCAGGATGTCGTGATGTGGCGCACGATCGGGTCCCCCGGATTCCCCTTCGACGAGGCGATGGTGCGGGAGCGGGCCGGTGCGGCCTACGACCGGGCGTTCCATCCGGCGGGCAACAGCCGTCAGTTCGCCGCCATCGCCACCCAGCCGGACCGCACGGCGCCGCTGGCCGCGGTGACCGCACCGACACTGGTGATCCACGGCGAGGCCGACCCGCTGGTGGACCCGTCCGGTGGTCGGGCGACGGCGGCGGCCATCCCCGGCGCCCGCCTCCACCTGGTCCCCGGCATGGGACACGACATGCCCCAGGAGCTGAGCGACCCGTTCGTCGCCGAGCTGGCGGCCCACTTCGCCCAGGGGTAGCCGTCGACCCGGCGACCACTACCAGTCGAGCTGGAGCACCGCCCGCATGGCCGCCTCGAACGAGGCGTAGTCGGAGGATTCGCGCGTCGACGTGATCAGTTCGGCATCCGTGCCGACGGGCACCCGGAGCGGCGGGTCACCGGAGTCGAGCGCGTCGCAGATGGCGTCGGCCACCGCTTCGGGCCCGGGTGCGGACGCCCCTCTGCGCAGCGTGCCCATGGCACCCTCCCACTGGTCGGCGAGTTCCTCGTAAGGCCCGGGACGCCCGCGGAAGTCCGCCATGTTGGGGCCGAACGCCGTGTCGACGCCGCCGGGCTCCACGATGAGCACCCGGACGCCGAAGTGGCCCACCTCGAGGTGGAGCGCCTCGGACAGGGCCTCGAGCGCGAACTTGGTGGCGGCATAGAACCCGCCGAGAGGTGGGGAGACCACGCCGGCCACCGAGGTCACGTTGACGATCCAGCCCGAGCGCTGCTCGCGCATCCCCGGCAGGAACGCCTGGACCATGCGGGCCGCGCCGAAGAAGTTGGTCTCCATGGCCCGGCGCGCCTCGGCCAGGGGGACCTCCTCCACCGGGCCCTCGACCCCGAAGCCGGCGTTGTTGACCAGCAGGTCCACCGTGCCCACCTGGGCGAGGGCCGCAGCCACCGACTCGTCGGAGTCGACGTCGAGGGCCAGGGTCCGGGTCCGGGCCGCGGCCAGATCGTCGATCGACTCGAGCCTGCGGGCCGTGGCCACGACGTCCCAGCCGCGGGCGGTGAGCTCGAGCGCCGTGGCCCGGCCGATCCCGGTCGAGCAGCCGGTGACGAGTGCGCGCTTCGCTGTCATCGGGCACTTCTACCGGTGTCCCGCTGACGTGTCAACGGATTTCTCCAGCGTTCAGCCGCGCACCGTGGTGGCCACCGTGGCGAGCACCCCGTTGACGAAGCGACCGGAGTCGTCGGTCGAGAACGCCGACGCCAGCTCGACGGCCTCGTTGAGGATCACCGCGGTGGGGACGTCGTCCTCACCCAGGAGCTCGGCGGTGGCCAGTCGCAGGACGTTGCGGTCGACCACGGCCATCCGGTCGAGGTCCCAGCCGATGGCGGCGTCGCCGATCAGGGCGTCGATGTCCTCCCGGCGGTCCGCCACCGCCGTCACCAGCGCGGTGACGTAGGGGTCGGGGGCCACGGGCAGCGCGGCCAGCACCGTCGACGGGGACTCGCCCTTCAGCTCCGCCTCGTAGAGCAGGGTCAGGGCCCGCTCACGTGACTGGTGGCGGGGTGCGGGGTCGACGGTCATGGGGAGGGTGGACGGGGACCGCGGGCGGACCGGGGTCGCGGGCTCAGGCCCGGGTCAGGTACTCGCCCGTGCGGGTGTCGACCTTGACCTTTTCGCCGGGGTTGACGAACAGCGGCACCTGGATGACGAGGCCGGTCTCGAGGGTTGCCGGCTTGCGGGCGCCCGACACCCGGTCGCCCTGGAGGCCCGGCTCCGTCTCGGTCACGGCGAGCTCGACGGCCGCCGGCAGCTCGACCCCGACGATCTCGTCCCCGAAGAACTGGATGACGGCGTCGTCACCCTCCTTCAGGTAGTTGTTGGCGTCCCCGAGGAGCCCGGTCTCCACCTGGAGCTGGTCGTACGACGAGGTGTCCATGAAGACGTACTCGCCACCGTCGCGGTAGAGGAACTGCATCTCCCGCTTGTCGATGATGGCCTGCTCGAGCTTCTCGTCGGCCCGGTAGGTCCGCTCGATCACCGCGCCCGTGCGCTGGTTCTTGAGTTTGGTGCGCACGAAGGCACCGCCCTTGCCCGGCTTGACGTGCTGGAACTCGATGACGTTGAACAGCCCCTCGGGCAGGTTCAGGGTCATCCCGTTGCGGAGATCGTTGGTGGAGACGGACATCAGACGGCGACTTCCTTCGGGAAACGGGTGAGTGGACGGCTACCGGACCCGGTCACGACCAGCGTGTCCTCGATGCGGACGCCGCCCAGGGCGGGGAGGTACACGCCGGGTTCGACGGTCACCACGGTGCCGGGCTGCAGGATAGCAGTCGATCCCGCACCGACCGAAGGCTGCTCGTGGATGTCGAGTCCCACCCCGTGTCCGGTCCCGTGCTCGAACTGCTCGGCCCACCCGGCCCCGGCGATCAGGTCGCGGCACACCCGGTCCACATCGCCGGCCGCCACGCCGGGCGCTACCGAGGCGACGCCCGCGGCCTGCGCCGCGGCCACGACCTCGAAGACGGCGGCCAGTTCGCCGACCGGGGCACCCCCGAGGCAGAACGTGCGGGTCATGTCCGAGCGGTACCCGTCGTAGGTGGCCCCGAAATCGACGACGACCGGGTCGCCGGGACGCAGCAGGCGCGATCCGGGCCGGGCGTGGGGCTTGGCCGAGTTCTCACCCGATGCGACGATCGTCTCGAACGCCCGGTCCTCGGCACCCAGCGTCCGCATGGCATGGTCGAGGGCCACGGCGAAAGCGGATTCGGTGAGCGACCCGCCCCGGCCGGCCCCGGCCTCGGCCAGGAGGTGCAGGACCGAGCCGAGGGCGGCATCGGCGATGGCGGCGGCCCGCTCCATCCGGGCCACCTCGCCGTCGTTCTTCACCGTTCGCAGCCCCTCGACGATCCCCTGGGTGGCGACGAGGAGACGCGGGGCGAACACTTCCTCCCACGACTGCAGGGCCGCCCAGGTCACGTCGGCGGCCTCGAGACCCACCACCTCCGCCTCCCCGGCCGCGTCGGCCAGCGCCTCACGTTGCGCGGTCACCCCGCCGATGCACACGGCGACCTCGTCCGCCACGCCGCCTTCCGCGAGCTGTTCAGCCGCCTGGGTGCGGTACCGGCCGTCCGAGGTGAGCACGGCCCGGTCCCGCGTGACCAGCAGGACCCCGGCCGAGCCGGTGAACCCGGTCAACCAGCGGATGTTGGCCGACCGGGTGACGAGCAGCCCGTCGGGACGCCCGTCGTCCGTCACCAGGTCGGCGAGTGCGGAACGCGCCCGGTCGAGCCGACCGGCCACCGACAACGGTGCCAGCGGCCCCTCTCCGTCGGGTCCGGCGGTGGCCCCGCTCACCGGCGGGCGGCGAGCAGGCGGGCGGCCGCCTCGACGGCCAGCGGGTAGCCGAGCCCCTTGAAGCCGGCGATGCAGCCGTCCGACACCGGGGCGATCGTCGAGGTGTGCCGGAAGGGCTCGCGGGCCGCCGGGTTCGAGAGGTGCAGTTCGACCACCACGCCGTCGTAGGCGGCGAGCGCGTCGTGCAGTGACCATGAGGTGTGGGTCAGGGCCGCCGCGTTGATCACGATGGCGGCGGCACGGCCACGGGCACCGTGGATCGCCTCGATCAGGTCACCTTCGTGGTTCGACTGGAAGTGCTCGAGCTCGTAGCCCGCCGCCTCCGCCGCGGCACGGGCGGCGTCCACGTGGTCCTGCAGCGTCTCGTTCCCGTAGACGGCAGGCTCCCGGTCGCCCAGGAGGTCCAGGTTCGGTCCCGACAGAAGGAGCATCAGCCCGTTCCCGCTCATGCCCGTTCTCCGGACTCGCCCATGTCGAACCTCACGACGCCATCGACTCCATGTCCGCCAGGGTAGCGACCACGTCGGCCCGGTCGATGCCACGGACCACTTCGACCCCGTGCGGGCCGTCCAGCACGAAGGTCAGGTCTCCCTGTGCCTTCTTGTCCCGGCCCATGAACGCCAGCAGTTGTTCGGGATCCGATCCGGCCGGCAGGGACGTCGCCAGGTCGAACTGGCCGACCACCTGCCGGTGGTGGGTCACCTGTGCCTCGTCGATCCGGCCGAGCCGCTGGGCCAGCAGCGCGGCGAAGACCAGGCCGACGGCCACCGCCTCGCCGTGGCGCAGGTCGGCCTCCGGGTCGTCGAACGCAGACGCCTCGAGCGCGTGGGCCAAGGTGTGCCCGTAGTTGAGGAGCATCCGCCGGTCGCCCTCGCGCTCGTCGGACGCCACCACCGCCGACTTGATGGCCACGCACCGCGCCACCTGCTCGTCGATCGGGAGGTCCGGTGTGGGCGGGCCCCCGTGCGCGGTGGCGATGCCGAGGAGTGCGTACTTGGCGACCTCGCCCCGGCCCGAGGCCCACTCCCGGGGCGGAAGGGTGGCCAGGACCCCGGTGTCACAGAGGACAGCGCTCGGCTGCCAGAAGGCACCCACCAGGTTCTTGCCCTCGGGGATGTTCACGCCCGTCTTCCCGCCGACGGCCGCGTCGACCTGACCGAGGAGCGAGGTCGCCACGTTCACGTAGGCCGTTCCCCGGTGGAACGAGGCTGCGGCGAACCCGGCGAGGTCGGTCACCACGCCTCCGCCCACGGCGACGACCACGTCCGCCCGGCTCAGCCCGCCGCGGGCGAAGCCCCGGCAGAGCTCCTCGACGACGGCGAGGGACTTGGCCGACTCGCCGTCCGGAACGGTGAAGACCTCGTGGTCGAGCCCGGGATCGACCGTCACCCCGATCCGTTCCTGGGTGACCACGGCTGCCCTGCGGGCGCCGGAGACCGACGCGGCGATGATCTCCGCCAGCTCGTGGCGGACGCCGTCGCCCACCAGGACCCGGTAGGAGCGCTCGGCCAGCTCGACGGGGATGACCCGGCTCATGGCCGGCTCCCGCGGATCGTCGCCGTCATGGCCGGCTCCGTGCGAACGCGGTGGCGGCCAGGATCCTGTCGACCACGGTGGGGAGGTCGAGGTCGTCGACGTCCACGATGACGTCCGCCACCTCCCCGTAGAGCGGACGCCGGACGGCGTCGAGTTCGGCCAGCGCCGCGCCGGGATCGTCGTGCAGCAGCGGACGCCCGTGGCCGTCGCCGACCCGGGCCGCCAGGGTCTCGGGCCGGGCGCGGAGCCACACCACGGCGCCTGCCGTGGCCAGGAGCTCGCGGTTTCCGGGGGCGAGGACGACCCCTCCGGCGGCGGACACCACCGCCGGCGCGTCGGACGACAGCGCCTCGGCCAGCACCCGGGACTCCTCGACCCGGAAGGCCTCCTCGCCGCCGGAGGCGAACAGCTCGGCCACAGTGGACCCCGTCGACTCCTCCACCAGGGCGTCCGAGTCGAGGAACCGCCAGCCCAGACGGCCTGCGAGCTCCCGACCCACCGTGGACTTCCCGGCGCCCATCATCCCGACCAGGACCATGCGGTCAGCCATCGATCAGGGGACGCGCCGCAGAGGGGGTCTCCCCCAGGGAGGCGAGATAGGCGGCGTAGTTGCGCCGGAACTCGTCGACCGAGTCGCCGCCGAACTTCCGCAGGGACTCCGAGGCCAGCACGAGGGCTGTCATCGTCTCGGCCACCACCCCCATGGCCGGTACGGCGGTCACGTCGGTGCGCTCCTTGAACGACACTGTCGACTCCTTCGTCACCACGTCGACCGTCCCGAGGGTCGGCCGGTTCAGGGAGGCGAGCGGCTTCATGGACAGACGGGCCACGATCGGGGAGCCGGTGCTCATGCCGCCCTCGATGCCGCCGGCCCGGTGGGTGTCGCGCACGTAGCCGCCGCCCATCAGTGCGACGGCCTGCTCCGACTCGTCGCCCGCCGGGTCGACGACGCGGATGGCGTCGTGGGCCTCGGACCCGCGCAGGCCGGCCACCTCGGTCCCCTCGCCGATCTCCACCGCCTTGATGGCCTGGATGCTCATGAGCGCCTGGGCCAGCAGCCCGTCGAGTCGCCGGTCCCAGTGGGTGTGGCTCCCGATACCCACGGGCACCCCGTGCGCCACCACCTCGGCCACACCGCCGAGCGAGTCGCCGGCCTTCGCCGCGGCCTTGATGGCCGCGACCATGGCCGTCGCCCCCTTCGGGTCGGCGCAACGCACCTCGGACTCGTCGATCCGGGCGAGGTCGGCCATGACGGGCAGTGGGCCCGGTCCGGCCCGGGCGTCACCCATCTGGACGATGTGGCTGAGCACGTCGACCCCGATCTGACCGAGCAGCAGCTTGGCCACGGTGCCGGCCGCAACCCGCGCCGCCGTCTCCCGTGCCGAGGCCCGCTCGAGCACGTCCCGGGCGTCGTCCAGCCCGTACTTGAGCATCCCGGCCAGGTCGGCATGTCCGGGTCGGGGCTGGGTCAGCACCTTGGAGGGCAGGCCCGGTGCCGGCGACATCTCCTCCTCCCACTTCGGCCACTCGGTGTTCAGGATCTCGATGGCGATCGGCGACCCGAGCGTGCGGCCGTGGCGGATCCCGGCCACCAGGCTGATCTCGTCGACCTCGAAGCGCATGCGGGGCCCCCGGCCGAACCCGAGGCGCCGCCGGGCCAGTCCCCGCTGGATGTCCTCGGCGGTCACCAGGAGACCCGCCGGCACCCCTTCCAGGATCACCACGAGGGCGCGTCCGTGGGACTCTCCGGCGGTCAGGTAGCGCAGCATCCGGCCAAATCTACTCGCCGGGCCCGTGCGCCCCGGTGGCCCGACGCCGGGTGTGCATCAGCCTGCGGCATGGAAGACATGGTGGACGAGGGTCCCGCCCCACACGATGGCGACGGCGGCCCCGATGCACAGGGCGGGGGCGAACGGGATCCGGGTCTTGCGGCCCGACCCCGAGCCAACCATCAGGACCAGGCCGAACACCAGGCCGAACACGAAGCCGACCAGGAACGCCAGGTAGGCCTCGAGCAGGCCCACGTAGCCGACGGTGACACCGATCACGCCGGCCAGCCGGACGTCGCCGAAGCCCATCCCCCGGGGTACGAAGAACCAGACGACGAAGAACACGGCGAAGGCCCCGAGGCCCGCGCCTGCGGCGTCGACCAGCGGGCGCCACGCATGGAAGTGGGCCGAGACGGCGACGAACAGGGGCACGATGCACACGAGTGCCCCGTAGAGGAGCTGGCGGGGCACCAGGCGGTGGGTGAGATCGGTGACCGACACGGTGACCGCCATGGCCAGGAACACCCAGAACGGCAGCACCAGCAGGAGGCCGGCCTCGTGGCCGTGGACGGTGAGGCGCGACGCCGTCAGCCCGAACAGGACCCCGGTGACGAGGCCCGCCCCGAGCATCCGCGGAACCGAGTGGCCCTCCGCCAGGAGGTGGCGCACCGGAGCGGCCGGCACGTCGCCCCCGTCCGGCTCGTCCCCCCCGCCCGGCACGCCGGTGGAGCCCTCGTCGTCCGGGGTCGGCTCGGAGCGGGCACGGGCCTCGGCCCGCTCCGCCCGTCGGCGCTCCTCGGCGGCCCGGCTCCGGTCTGCGAGCTGCTGGCCCACGGGGTCGAGGAGGATCCCCGCGACGACCCCGACCACCGAACCTGCGACGACGAGTGCGTGCACCCCGTGCAAGGTACTGGACGGACCGCTCGCGACGGGGCATCGTGGGGCCATCATGGACACCCGGACCCTCTCCCTCGACGTCCCCGGCGGCTCGATGCCGCTCTACGAAGCCCTACCCGAGGAACCCGCCCGCGGTGCGGTGGTCGTCGTGCAGGAGGCGTTCGGCGTCAACGGACACATCGAGGACGTGACCCGGCGCTTCGCCGATGCCGGCTACCACGCCGTGGCCCCCCATCTGTTCCACCGCACCGGTTCGCCGGCCTACGGCTACGACGACTTCAGCGTGGTCATTCCGCACATGAAGGCGCTCACCGACGCCGGCATGCTGACCGACATCGAGGGGGCCGTCGGGCACCTGCGGGCCGCCGGCTGGTCGGACCGCCAGATCGGTGTCGTCGGATTCTGCATGGGTGGCCGGGTCACCTTCCTGGTCGCCGGCAACCTGGCGATCGGCGCCGCGGTCGGCTTCTACGGCGGCGGTATCGTCAACGGGCGCACCGAGGCGATGCCATCGCTCCTTCCCCGGGTAACGTCCATGCGCACCCCCTGGCTCGGACTGTTCGGCGACGCCGACCCGAGCATCCCGATCGAAGAGGTCGAGCAGCTGCGGGACGCACTCAACGCCGGTGCCGACGTGGACACGGCGATCGTCCGCTACCCCGGGGCCGAGCACGGGTTCCACTGCGACGCCCGTCCCTCCTACGACGCGACCTCGGCCATCGACGCCTGGGCCCGGGCCCTCGACTGGTTGGACAGCCACCTCGCTCCCGCCGGCTGACCCGACGCACGCCAGGTCGCCGCTGACCGGCGGTCAGACGTCCCGGTGCATCCGCACGCCGGGACCGAACTCGGTGACCGCCGGTCCGTCCCCCTCGAACCCGACGGACTCATAGAACGCCCGGGCGTGTGGGTTGGCGTCCACGGCGACCCGGGCCACGCCGGTCGACCGGGCGAATCCCATCACGTCATCGACCAGGGCGGTGGCGATGCCTCGCCGCATGGCGTCCGGATGGACGAAGAGGTCCTCGAGCTCGAGGTCGGCACCGGTCCGGACCGTGGTGGCGAATCCGACCGGCGGACCGTCCGGCCCGTCGACCGCCACCCGGCAACGAGCCGGTGGCCCGGGCGGGCCCGTCCACACCAGCGCGTCCGGGTGGGCGAGGAGCACGGCCCGGTCACCGTCGTTCGACAGCGACGCCAGCCGGAAGATGCGGGCGAGCCCGTCGCCGTCACCGGGGACCGCGTCCCGCACCGCTGCGCTGCTCATCGGGGCCCGGGCACGCTGGCCCGGCACTCCGGATCAGGCCGGCTGGTAGTACGGGTTGGTGCCGTCGGCGTGGTCGGTCACGTCCACCACGTTGGCGATCTCGGGGATCGCCTCCCGCAGGATGACCTCGATGCCCTGGGACAGCGTGGCCTTCGCCATACCGCAGCCCTGGCATCCCCCACTCAGGCGAAGGTAGACGGACAGGTCCTCGACCGCGACCAGGTCGGCACGACCACCATGGGAGGCGATGCTCGGATTGACCTGCTCCTCGAGGACGGAGACCACACGGGCCGCGAACGGGTCGGACAGGTCGACCTCGGGGATGGAGGCCAGGCCGGCCAGGGTCGGGGCGGGAGGGGTGTTGGGGTTGACGATGACCAGGCCACCCTCGCCCGAGGCGTCCGTCACGAAGTCGAGCGACGCGCCCTGGAGCTTGTCCACGCTGGCCGACGGGACCACGACCGACAGCTGCTCGTCGGGCTGGACGACATCGCCCGACGCGGCATCGGCGATCGCCTGGAAGTACATGTCGTAGGCGTAGGCGCCGTTGGCCTCACCCGACACCTCGAGCCACAGGGCGAGCGAGTCCGCCTCCGCCTCGTTGGCCAGCACCTCGAGCACCGTGGCACGCGCCTCGGGTGTGATCGTCAGCACGGGGGCGATGTCCTCACGGTCTTCAGTCATGCCTGTCATCATAAGTGCGTGTCCCCTTCCCGCAAACACGTGCCCGACGACGCCCACGAGTGGGTCAGCTTCGACGATCCCGACGAGGAGCGCACCTGGCTCTTCGACGTGACGTTCCTGGTGAGTGCATGGACCTGCATCTTCGGCAACGGCTGCCAGGGGGTGCTGACCGGCCCGGCCGAGGAGCTCGTACAGGGATGCTGCTCCTACGGCGCCCATTTCACGGACAAGGCCGACGCCGACAAGGTGGCGGCGGTGGCCCGGACGCTCGGGCCCGACGTCTGGCAGTTCCACGCCAAGGGACAAAAGGGCGTCGTCAAGAAGCTCTCGGACGGCGACCTCGGGACCCGGCTGGTGGACGGGGCCTGCATCTTCTTGAACCGGCCGGGGTTCGCCAAGGGGCCGGGGTGCGCCCTGCACGTGGAGGCCGAGGCACGGGGGGTGAGCCACGTCGAGCTCAAGCCCGAGGTGTGCTGGCAGCTGCCCCTTCGCCGCGAGGACGAGACGGCGCCCGACGGACGCGTCACCTCGGTGGTGCGCCAGTGGGACCGCCGCCACTGGGGCGAGGGCGGTGCGGAATTCCACTGGTGGTGCACCGAGGCGCCCGAGGCGTTCGTCGGGCACGAGCCGGTCTACCGGTCCATGCGGACCGAACTCGAGACGGTGGCCGGCCGAAAGGTCTACAAGCGGTTGGCCGCCTACCTGGACGAGCGCACCGGCACGACCACCCGGGTCGCCCTGCTCCCCCACCCGACGGTCCGCCGGTGAGCGGGCGGGTCCCGCCGCCGCGGACACGCCGCTACTCGGCCAGCGGGTCGTCCTCGTCGATCGTGACGGCACGAGGGGCGGTGCCCAGGATCTCGTCGTAGTCGTCCTCGGTGGCCAGGCACCAGGAGGCGTGCTTGTCCTCCGGCTCCGCCCCGCACTCCGGACAGCTCCTGTTGGCCGTGGCGACCGACCGCTTCAGACTCCGCGCTTCTTCGAAGCGGCGATGGCGTCCCTTCTTCACGAGACCAACTCCTTGCCCCACCAGGGTGGACTGTTCCTTAGCGCACGGCGCGCCCGGGTCACCACCAAAGAACGATGGACCAAGTGTAGTGCCCCCTCTGCGCAGTCGTGGCACCACCTCGGCCCCGGAAGCGGACCGCTACAGTCGCGCTGTGGCCGACGAATTCGATCCCCAGGAGATGGTGGCCCGGTTCCGGGCCCGGGCGGAGGCCGTCAGCAACCGGGGGCTGCCGCCCATCGAAGGACCCGACCGCCAGCGGTTCATCGAGCAGGCCCAGACGGACTTCATGGACTACGCCATGCTGGGCGACGCCGAGGCGTCGATCGAGGACGGCGTGCTCGTGTTCCGGGTCGACCTCCGGCCCGCCGGGGACGGCGCCCCGGACGAGGGAGCCGGAGCGGACTGACCTGCGGGCTCAGCCCCCGTAGTTCATCCGCGTGTCATCCATCGACAGGACCCCGTCGCCGTCATCGGACAGCGTGGCCAGACGATCCGTCTCCCCCGCACCGACGACCTCTCCCACGACGAGGACGTGGCTCGACCCGGCACCCGGGTGGGTTCCGTCGAACCCGTGGACCGCGCGCACCGTGCAGGCCAGCCAGGCGATCGCCGCGGCCAGCACGGGCAGTCCGTCCGCCACCTCGAACACCGGCTCGCCCTGCAGCGAGGTGGCGGCCCCGGCACCATCGACCTCGAGATCACGTACCGGCTTGACGAACCGGCGGACCAGGTTGCGGTCCGACCGGGCGAGCAGCGACACCGAAAACGAGCCCCCCGCCTCCACCAGCCCGCGCGTGACCGAGTCGGACTCGACACCGACGGCGACCAGCTTCGGGGACGTGGCCACCTGCATCACCCAATTGCACGTCATCAGGTTGCGCCGGTCACCGTCCCGGCTGCCCACCACGAAGAGCCCGGTGGGCATGGCCCACAGCACCCGTCGCCGCAGCCGGTCGAACTCGTCGCCGTCCGCTCCGTCCCCGGTCCGTCCGTCGATCACGTGTTCCCGCTGAACGGGTCGCCGCTGATCGGGGGGGCGGTGGTCTCCGTCGTCGGGACCTGCCCGGTGACCGACTCGATGTGCTGCACCGCCACGGCCAGGAGGGAGAGCGTGCGGGCCCGTTCCGCCGCCGACCGGGCCAGCAGCCGGGCGTCACCCGACGAGCCGTGGTAACAGTCGTCCCCGGCGGCCGTAGCCACCAGGTAGGCGGCGTTGAGCTGGTTGGTCAGCTGGTCGTCGGGGGCGGGCAGGTTGCCGATGGACGTCTGCGCCTCGTTGCTCAGCAGGGCGCAGGCCTCGCGGACGGCGGCGGGGGAATTGTGCTTGGCCAGGACGAGGTCGACGTTGCGCGAGGCGACCTCGACGTTGCCGATGCCCGAGCCGCCTCCGCCGTCGATCCAGGTGGACACCCGGTGCGCCGGCGAGCCCGACTGCTCCTGGCCCGCGCACCCGCCGAGGAGGGCCGCTGCGGCCACGGCGACCACGGTCACGAGCGCGACGCGGGCGCGGGACGGCCGGTGCCGTCCGGATCCGGGCATCAGGCCGGGTAGCCGGTCCAGTCCGGGCGCCACGCCGGGTCCAGCTGGCGGAGGAACTGTGCGCACCGCTCCTCCTCGACGTGCTCACCGATGGCCCCGGCCGCCGAGCGCAGTCCATCGAGGCACCGCAGGAAGCCCCGGTTCGACGGGTGCGACCACCGGACCAGTCCGGAACCCTTCCACCCGCTCCCCCGCAGTGCGTCGAGGCCCCGGTGGTAGCCGACGCGGAAGCACGCGTAGGCCTCGACGTCGTCACGGGCCAGCGAGCCGAGGGCGGCCCAGGCATCCAACGACGTGGGGTGGGAGCGCACGACGTCCGACACGGCGTGCCTGCGGCGCTCCCCCGGTTGTGCCAGCGCGTCACGCAGGGCCGTCGCCACGGCGTCCGGAGGCGCCGGCAGGACCGTCTCGGGCAGTCCCGTGGTCAGCCGGACCGCGGACACGTCTGCGTGGTCACCAGGAGCGCTCATGGCGGTCAGTGTAGGACCCGCCCGCCGCGGCCCCCACGCGGCCACATCCCCGCACCCGTCAGCCGAACCGCACCAGGTGGTGGTCCTTCTTCCCCCGTCGCAGCACCAGGTAGCGCCCGGCGATGAGGTCGGCGGCGGTAAGCCGGCGGGCCAGGTCGTCTTCGCGGGCGTTGTTGACGTAGGCCCCGCCCTGGCCGACGGCGGTACGGGCCTGGCTCTTCGAGGCGACCAGCCCGGTCTCGGCCAGGAGGTCGACCAGGAGGACGCCGTCGCCGTCGAGCCGGGTGCGGGCCAGGTCGGTGGACGGGGCGTCGGCGAACACGTCCAGGAGGGTCGGCTCGTCCACCCCGGACAGCTCGCCGCCGAACAGGGCGGTCGCCGCGTGCTCAGCCCGTGCCGTCTCCTCCGCACCGTGGACGAGGGTGCAGACCTCGCGGGCCAGGACCCGGTGCGCCTCCCGGCGCTCGGGGTGCTCGGCCGTCGACGCGTCGAGCGCCACCAGTTCCTCATGGGGCAGGAACGTGAAGTAGCGAAGGTAGGTGCCGACCACGGCGTCCTCGCTGCGCAGGAAGAACTGGTGGAGCTGGTACGGCGACGTGCGGGTGGCGTCGAGCCACACCGTTCCGGACTCCGTCTTGCCGAACTTGGTGCCGTCGGCCTTCAGCACCAGGGGCGAGGTGAGTCCGAACGCCTCGGCCTGGCGGACCTTCCGGATGAGCTCGATGCCCATGGTGATGTTGCCCCACTGGTCGCTCCCGCCGATCTGCAGGGTGCAGCCGAAGTCGTCGAACAGCTGGAGGAAGTCGTAGGCCTGGAGGAGCATGTAGCTGAACTCGGTGTAGGAGATCCCGGTGTCGGCGCGCGACAGCCGGGACCGCACGGACTCCTTGGCCACCATCTGGTTGACCGTGAAGTGCTTGCCCACGTCGCGAAGGAAGGCGAACAGGGGCATCGGGCGCAGCCAGTCGGCGTTGTTGACCAGCACCGCCCCGGTGCCGGAGTCGCCGGCGCCGAATTCCACGAACCGTGCCAGCTGGCGCTGGATCCCGGCCAGGTTCGCCTCGAGCTGCTCCTCGGTGAGCAGCGACCGCTCCTCCGACTTGCCGCCCGGGTCGCCCACGAGACCGGTGCCCCCGCCGGCGAGGGCGATCGGTCGGTGGCCGGCGGCCTGGAACCGGCGCAGGGTGCACAGCTGGAGCAGGCTGCCGACGTGGAGGCTGTCGGCCGTCGGGTCGAACCCGGAATACACGGTGAGGCCGCCGTCGTCGAGGCGCTTCCCGAGCGCCGGATCGGTCATCTGGTGGATCAACCCCCGGAAGCGGAGGTCTTCGGCGAAGTGGGCCATGCCACAGCCTGCCATGCCATCGGCCCCGGGCCGGACGCTACGATCACCCTGCCGGATGCCGCCGCGGCCGCCGGGGCGAGGGCGAGGACCCATGGTGAACCCCTATCTCGAAGGCAACTTCGCGCCCGTGCTCGAGGAGCGGACCGACGACCACGAGCTCGAGGTCACCGGGGTGGTTCCCCCGGACCTGGAGGGGCGGCTCCTGCGCAACGGGCCCAATCCGGTGTCGGCCCCCACCGACCCCACCGACTACCACTGGTTCACCGGGGACGGGATGCTCCATGCCATCGGCCTGGGCGGCGGCCGGGCCACCGGGTACCGGAACCGGTGGGTCCGGACCCGCCTGCTGTCCACCAAGGTGGCGACCGCCCGTCCCAACGGGCCGAGCGAGCCGATCGACGGGCCGGCCAACACCCACGTGATCCGCCACGCGGGGACCACGCTGGCGCTGGCGGAGTCCGGCTTCCCCCACGCCGTCTCCCCCGACCTCGACCGGGCCCGC
>Ga0302279_10002430_pt1 | contig 24635 bp, 24 predicted proteins | sample III_Bog_N3_3_FD_194541 | JGI IMG/M metagenome (GOLD analysis project Ga0302279, IMG submission 194541) | Peat permafrost microbial communities from Stordalen Mire near Abisko, Sweden - III_Bog_N3_3 | ecosystem: Environmental > Terrestrial > Soil > Wetlands > Peat | place: Sweden: Abisko... | reverse complement strand
TTCGTTGGTGAGGTTGCGCACGCGACTTCCGCGCGCACCCACACAGGCGCCCACCGGATCGACCATTGAGTCATTGGACGCAACGGCGATCTTGCTGCGGTGCCCGGGCTCACGAGCGAGCGCCTTGATCTCGACGATGCCGTTGGCGATCTCGGGGACCTCGATCTCGAAGAGCTTGGCGACGAGTGCGGGGTGCGTGCGACTCACCACGATCTGAGGTCCCTTGTTGGTCTTACGCACTTCGACGATGTAGACCTTGATGCGCGCACCGTGCTCGTAACGTTCGAAGGCGATCTGCTCGGCCTGGGGCAACAACGCCTCGACGCGTCCGAGGTCGAGCAACGTGTAACGGTTGTCGTTCTGCTGGACGGTGCCCGAGACAATGTCGCCCTCGCGGTTGGCGAACTCCTCGTACATCTGGCGGCGCTGGATGTCGCGGATCAACTGCATGAGAACTTGCTTGGCAGTCTGAGCGGCGATGCGCCCAAAGTCCTCGGGGGTCGCGTCCCACTCGCGCGTGACGTTGCCCTCAAGGTCGAGCTCGAGGCCCCACACCTTTATCTCGCCGGTCTCGGGATTGATCTCGACTTCGGCGTCCTCCGCGGAGTCGGGGCGTCGCTTGTACGCGGCGAGCAAGGCGTTGGCGAGCGCGATCAGCAGTTCGCCCTCGTCGATGTTCTGGTCGCGAGCGATCTGGCCCAGCGCTTCAAGGAACTCGAAATTCGCCATGATCAGCCTTTCCTTGCCGACGAGTTGGCCTTGCCCCTTGACGGGGTCGGCTTGGCCTCGCCACCCCACGCGAAGACCGTGCGGGCGCGTTCGATGGAATCAAGTTCAACGGTGACGTCGCCGTGTTCAGCGTCGCGCAGGGTCACCGAGGTTTCGTCTGCGGCGAGGACCGTGCCCTCGAGACGACGAGTCGGCTCACCCTTACGCAGTTCGCGCAGCGTCGCCACCTCACCCACGGCCGAAGCGAAGTGCTGGGCCGTGCGAAGGCGCCGCTCGAGACCTGGACTCGACACGTCGAGGGTGAAGCGTCCCGGAATCGGGTCGTTGGCGTCGAGCCACTCAGAAATCGTTCGGTTGGCCTTAGTGAGCGACTCGAGGTCGACCCCGCCCGGCTTGGTGACGACCACGTTGAGGGTCCCGCGCTCGAACTCGGCGTCGTAGAGATCCAGACCCAGAGGCGATAAAAGTGAGCGGAGCGGGGTCTCAAATTCCATGGCCATCGCGCTCCTCTCTGTGTCCCTAGACGCCGGACAATGAGAAAGCGCGGGCCCGAGGCCCGCGCTTAAACGAGTCCAAACGTCCTTTGCGGACTGTCGCAAGAAATTGTAGCAGTTTTAAAGGGCTTTGACAACGGGCCGTGACGGTCTAGGGACCGCCGGCACCACGATTTTCCGAAAAAAACTTCCCAGAAACTAGTACGACTTCGCCACGATACACAAGAGGTCGGGCTCGAGCTCGCTCTCGGGAATTGAACCATCGGCGCGCTGCAGGCAGCGTATCGTGACCGCCACGTTGTTCAGTTCCGCTTCTTCACTCGGGCCCACCAGATCCCAGGAGAGCTTGGCGAAACCGGTCTGGGCGACTTCGATCGCCTCGACGACCGAGGCCACGTCCAGGGTATTCACGTCACGCCACTCGAGCGCTCGTGCAAAGAGGTCGCGTTGGATCGTCTCGAGCAACGTCGTCGCCTCACGCGCGACGCCGTCGAGATGCCACGTCAGTTTTTGCCCGTTGTCTCGTCGCGCGACCGTGACGACGCCTTCTTTGAGGTCGCGCGGACCCACTTCGACGCGCAGCGGCACACCCTTGATCTCCCAGTCGGTGACGCGTCGCCCGAAGGATCCTCGCCCTCGGTCTAGGACCGAGCGAACGCCCGCGGCGACGAGCTGGGACTGGACTCGTTCGCACGCCTCGTTCACCTCGGGTTCGTCGCGCACGGCGATCACCACGGCCTGGGTGGGGGCCACCGCCGGGGGCAACAACAAACCCTGATCGTCGCCGTGAGCCATGATCAGCCCGCCCACCAGTCGCGTCGAGGAGCCCCAGGACGTGGTGTAGCAGAGCTCGGCCTGGCCCTCTTCACTCTGGTAGTAGATCTCAAAGGCCTTGGCGAAGTTCTGACCGAGTTCGTGACTCGTCGCCATCTGCAACGCCTTGCCGTCACGCATCATGCCCTCGCAGGTGAGCGAGTTGATCGCACCCGCGAAACGTTCACGTGGCGGCTTGATGCCAAGGAACGTCGGCACCGCGAGCACCTTTACGAGGAAATCGTTGTAGACCTCCATGTGAATCCGGTTCGCGTAGGCCTGTGCGTCCTCGCGCGTGGCGTGGGCGGTGTGGCCCTCTTGCCACAAGAATTCCGAAGAGCGAAGAAACAGCCGAGGGCGCAGTTCCCAACGCACGACGTTCGCCCACTGGTTGAGCAGCAAGGGTAGGTCACGGTAGCTCTGGATCCACTTGGCCATGAACTCGCCGATCACGGTCTCTGAGGTCGGGCGAACGACGATGGGCTCGGCGAGTTTCTCGCCCCCGGCGTGGGTCACGACCGCCAGTTCGGGGCTGAAGCCTTCGACGTGCTCAGCTTCTTTGGAGAGGTAACTCTCGGGGATAAAGAGCGGGAAGTACGCGTTCTGGGCCCCGGCGAGTTTGATTCGCTCGTCGATCTCTCGTTGGATACGTTCCCAGATCGCGTAGCCGTAGGGACGGATGACCATCGTGCCACGAACCGGTCCGTTGTCGGCCATCTCGGCTTTGGCGACCACGTCCTGGTACCAACGTGGAAAGTCCTCGGACTGTGGGGTGAGGACACTTTTTGGCGCCACGTTGCTCCTTATATTGCGTGGCGCCAGCCTACCCAAGCCTTGAACTAGTGCTCGGCGCGGTGGCGAATCCTCTCGATGCGTTCGCTGGCGTGATTCGCGTCTAGACCCTTGTCGTCGAGCAACAACGCACGATCGGCCGCGGCCTCGGCTTCGGCTCCGGCGTCCTTGGCGCGAAGACGAGCCTCCACCCCTTCAGCGGCGATCTTCTTCGCCTCGTCGACGAGCGCAGCGACCATCTCGTCCTCGGGCACCACTCGCACGATCTGACCCTGGATGAAGAGGTGACCGCGTTTCTTGCCCGCGGCGATACCGAGGTCCGCGTGACGCGCCTCGCCGGGTCCGTTCACCACGCAACCCATCACCGCCACCTGGATCGGCAGATTGAGTTCGGAGAGCGCCGCCTGGGCTTCGTTGGCGATCTTGATGACGTCCACTTCGGCGCGGCCACAACTCGGACACGCAATGAGGTCCAGTCCCTTGCGCTCGCGCAGACCGAGCGACTCGAGGAGTTGGCGTCCAGCGCGCGCCTCTTCGACCGGATCAGCGGTGAGCGAATAGCGCAGCGTGTCGCCAATGCCCTCGGCGAGCAGCGTGGCGATACCCGCGGTGCCCTTTAAGAGTCCACCGGGCAGCGGACCCGCTTCGGTGACCCCCAGGTGCAGTGGATGATCGAAGGTCGCCGACGCGAGTCGGTACGCGCCGATCATGGTGGCGACCGAGCTCGCCTTGACCGAGATCTTCACGTCGTGAAAGTCCACTTCCTCGAAATACGCGAGCTCAATGCGCGCCGATTCGACCAAGGCTTCGGGCGTCGCGCCACCGAACTTCTCGTAGATGTCTGGATGCAGGCTGCCCGCGTTCACCCCGATGCGAATCGGCACTCCACGGTCCTTCGCTTCTGAAGCCACGAGCTTGATCTCTTCGGGCTTGCGCAGATTGCCCGGGTTGAGACGAAGCCCGTTCACGCCCGCCTCGAGCGCGGCGAGGGCCATCTCGACGTGGAAGTGGATGTCCGCGACGATCGGCACCGGCGAGCGCGGCACGATCTGAGCGAGCCCCTCGGCGGCGGCCTGTTCGTTGCACGTACAGCGCACGATGTCCGCGCCGTTGGCGGCCAGGGCGTAGATCTGCTCGAGGGTCCCCTCGACGTCGGCGGTCTTGGTGGTCGTCATTGACTGGACCGAGATCGGTGCGTCACCACCCACCTTCACCGAGCCCACCGCGATCTGGCGCGTGAGCCGACGAGCGGTGAGTGAGTTAGCGCTGACGTCCACGGACCCATTCTGCCGCGTCGGGCGCCCCCGCCAAGCGGCCCTACTGAAAAGGGTTCGCGATGGGGTGCACGAGGTCCAGGTAGAGCGTGCTCGCAAAGAGCACGAGCAGCACCGTCATGAACATGTAGATGAAGGGCGTGAGGTAGTTCAAGTTGGCGTGATAGCTGACCCCCCGGCGACTGCGCAGCCGCTCGTAGGTCGCGATCGCGACGTAGCCCCCGTCGAGGGGCAGCATGGGCAGCATGTTGAGCACACCCACGAAGATGTTGACGATCATCAAGATCTCGAGCAGCGTCGTCGCGCCGGACTGGGCGCCCTGGACCGCGATGCGAACGACGCCGACGATCGATTCGGGTCGGGTCAACTGGTTCTTCGGGTTGTTAGCGGCGACGGGCGAGGCGACCTGGTGGAACAGACTCGAGAACTCGCCCGGCGAGAACACGTGCACCATGGCGTGCACGGCCGCGTCAATGGTGTTGCCGATCTGGCGCAGCGCGGCGGGTACCGCGTCGTACCAGGGTGTGCGCACGGTGAGCTCCTCGAGTTGGATGCCGACGTAGGCGTCGTTCTTGGTGAGCGTCTCGCCGCGCACTTTGATCGCGCTTCCGAGCACCGGCCTCGCGTCCAGTACGAGCAGCTTGGCGCCTCGCAGCACGGTGAATGCCGTGACCTCACCGGCCCGGTGGTGCACGAGTCTCACCAGGTCCGCCTCGCTCGTGACCCGATGGCCGTCGATGTCCTCGATGCGGTCACCCACGCGCAGACCGGCCAGTTGCGCCGCGTTCTTGGCGTGTCCCTCCCAGGACGTGAAGCCCGCCACCCCGATCGCACTCGAGGAGTAGGTGCCAATGAAGGTGAAGGACACCCACGCGAGCACCAGCGCCATCACCACGTGCATCAGTGAACCCGCTGAGGCGAACAGCACCTTTCGCGGATACGAGGCCGAGCGGTACGTACGCTTCTCCTCCTCGGGCGCGAGAGGTTCGCCCCAGGTCATGCCCGGCACCTTCACGTACCCGCCCAGCAACAGGGCGCGCACGCCATAGCGAGTGTCGCCGCGGGTGGTGGACCAGATCACCGGACCGAAACCAACGAAGAAGTCAGTCACCTTCATGCCGGCACGCTTGGCGGTGAGGTAGTGTCCGAATTCGTGTCCCATCACCATGAGGACGATGGCGCCGATCACCACCGGTAACGCCCAACCACCCCACCAGGTGAGCAAGGCCGCCAAGCCAGCGACGCCCACGAGAAAGAGGACGAGCGAGCGGGTCTCGCTCACCGGCGTGGGTTCTGTCGCGCTCGATGCCATCAACGAGGCACCCTAACGCCCGCGAGTCGACGGGCGGTCGCGTCGTTGGCGAAGAGGGCTTCGACGGTGTCGAGCGGGTCGGGCTCATACTGATCGAGCACGTCAGCGACCAGCGGTACGATGCGCGACCATTCGATCTGGTCGTTGAGGAACGCCTCGACCGCCACTTCATTCGCGGCGGACAACCACGCGGGTGCGGCTCCCCCGAGACGTGACGCCTCGTAGGCGAGGTCGAGCGCACCAAAGGCCTCTCGATCGGGCGCCTCGAACTCGAGAGTCAGTGACTGGCTGAAGTCGATCTGACCCCAACCATGTTCGAGGCGCACCGGCGCGCCCAGGCAGTACGCGATGGGAAGACGCATGTCGGGTCGCGAGAGTTGGGCGATCACTGCGCCGTCGACGTACTCGACCATTGAGTGCACGATCGATTGAGGGTGCACCACGACGTTCACGCGCTCGACTTCGATACCGAAGAGCGCCGAAGCCTCGAGCACTTCGAGTCCCTTGTTCATCAAGGTCGATGAGTCGACGGTGATCTTGGGCCCCATGGTCCAGGTGGGATGCTGCAGGGCGTCGTGCTTGGTGACGTGGGACAACTGCTGGCGGGTCATGCCTCGAAACGGTCCACCCGACGCCGTGAGGTGGATCATGCGCACGTCGGGATGACCGGGTTCGCGCGAGCCCTCGAGGCATTGGTGGATGGCGCAGTGCTCGGAGTCGATCGGCAGGATCTCGGCGCCGCTCGTCGCGCGGACCTTGGCGACCAGTGGCGCCGCGGCGATGAGTGACTCCTTGTTCGCCAGTGCGAGCCGTTTGCCCGAGGACAGGGCGCTCAAGGTCACCGGCAGTCCCGCGAATCCCACGACGGCGTTCACGATGATGTCGGCGCGCGAGGCGAGCTCAGCGAGTCCCTCGGCTCCCACCACGATCTCGACGCCGGGCCCCACGAGGTGGCCCAGTTCGTCGCGGTCACGCTCGCTGACGACCCCGATGCTGCGCACGTTGAATTCCTTGGTGATCACCGCCAGTTCGGCCAGACGTTGTCCACCCGCGAGAGCGACCAGTTCGAAGCGCTCGCGCTCTTCGCGCAGCACGTCCAGCGTCTGGGTGCCGATCGAGCCCGTCGCACCTAAGAGCGCCACCCGAGGGCGCGTCAGGGCCATCGTTAGCTCAGTTTGAGGAAGTGAGCGAGATAGTAAAGCGTGGGCAGCGCGAACAAGAGCCCATCGATTCGGTCGAGCATCCCCCCGTGACCCGGCAGCAGGCTGCCGAGGTCCTTTACGCCCAGGGTGCGCTTGACCATGGACTCGAACAGGTCGCCCAGTGGCACCACCACGCAGAGCGCGACGCCGAGCGCGAGCGCGCGCTTTAACGTCCAGGGGCTCATGTGCGGCAACAAGAGCACCGCCACGGTCAAGGTGAGCAGCGTGCCGCCAATGGAACCCTCGATGGTCTTGTTAGGCGAGAGCACCCTATTGAGTGGATGACGACCCAGCCACCGCCCGAAAAAGAGCGCGCCGGTGTCGTTAGCGACGGTGAGAATGATCGCTCCGAGCAAGTAGGTCAGACCGTGCTTGTTGGCAAAGGTGTTGGGCGACAGAATGAGTAGTGCGTAGGAACCCAAGATGCCCACCCACGCGTAAACGAAGATCGTCGCTCCCAGACCGTCGAGGATGTCGATCTTGGACTGGGCGCTCAGGTACCAGACGAAACCAAAGACGACCAGCAGCACGGTGACCGCGCCCACGGCGACGACGCCCTTGTTATAGGCCGCCACGCCCAACGTCAGAACCGCCACGATACCGAGGATCGTCGCGGGATGCGCTCCCACCTCGCGGAACCCGGCGTAGGCCTCGCCCGCGGCGAAACCCAACACCGCGAGCACCATGATCGTTACCGGCACCGTGCCGGCGGCGAAGACCGCGACAACCGCGGCGGCGAGCAGGATGCCGGTGAAGGTGGCGAGCGTGACGCTGCGCTGAGTGCCCTGGCGCACGGCGCGGCCCGCGAGCGGGTCGCGCGTGGCACTGCGCCTCGTTCGTTCGGCGCGCACCGGCTCGGGTCGGGGTGTCTCCTCGTGGTGTTCCTCGCTCGCGACCTCGTCGTCGTGCAGCGTGAACTCCCAGGGCCGCGCGTCAATTTCCTTGGTCTCGCCGGCGAGGATCGAGGCGTCGAACTGCTCTTCGTGCGCTACCCAGTCCGCTTCGCCCTCGCGCCAGGCCGGTGCGGGAATCTGCGCCCACGGGTCGTCGCGGTCGGCGGCCTCACGCGCCACGACGATGGGCACTTGTCCGGTCGGTGCGTCAGTCCAGTGTGGTAACAAGGTCGCGGGATCGATCTTGGGCGCGTCTGAGACGACGTCGGCTGCCTTTTCGGCGCCGGTGATCGTCACGCGCGAATCAGTCGTACTCACGACCGGAAACTCTCCCGTGGGCTCGTCCAATCCGAAGATTCTCTTAGACTTCAAGAAGTTCCTGCTCCTTGTGAGCGAGCAGCGCGTCAACCTGCGCCACTTCGTCCTGGGTCATCTTGTCCAGGACCTTTTCGAGGTACTCAATGTCGTCACTCGAGAGGTTCTTGTCCTTCTCCAGGTTCTCCAGTTCCTGGCGCGCGTGGCGTCGCACCCCGCGAAGCGCGACCTTGCCGTCTTCGGCCTTGGTCCTGACGAGCTTGACGAACGACTTACGACGCTCCTCGGTGAGGGCGGGAAAGCCGAGGCGGATGACGTTACCGTCGTTCGAGGGGGTGAGACCAAGGTCCGCGTTGGTGATGGCCTTCTCGATGGCGGCCATAGCCCCCTTGTCAAAGGGAGAGACGACCAGCAGGCGTGGCTCGGGGACCGAGAAGTTGGCGAGGGACCGAAGGGCGGTCTCGGTGCCGTAGTAGTCGACAATCAGGTTCTCGATCAAAGAAGAGGAGGCCCGTCCGGTGCGTACCGAGGCGAATTCGGCCTTGACGTGCTCGAGGGCACGGGCCATACGCTCGCGCGTGTCCTCCATCACCAGTTCGACGAGTTCGTTTTCCATTACCTCACCAGCGTACCGACGGGGACTCCATCGAGCGCCGCGCCCAGGTTTCCCTCGGCCATCAGGTCAAAGACCCGTAACGGCAAGTGATTGTCCTTGCAGAAGGTGATTGCGGTCATGTCCATCACCCGCAGGTCACGCGCAATGACCTCGTCAAAGGAGATCTCCTCGAACTTGGTCGCCTGGGGGTTGGTGCGGGGGTCCTCGGAATAGACGCCGTCCACTCCCCCGTGGGTGCCCTTTAGCACGATGTCCGCCTCGATCTCGGCGGCCCGTTGGGCGGCGGGGGTGTCGGTCGTGAAGTACGGATTACCCATTCCGGCGGCGAAAATCACGACGCGCCCCTTTTCGAGGTGACGCACCGCGCGTCGGCGGATGTAGGGCTCGGCGACCTGGTCCATGCCAATGGCGGACATGACGCGCGTCGCGCGCCCGTGCGACTCGATCGCGTCTTGGAGGGCGAGCGCGTTGATGACGGTCCCGAGCATTCCCATGAGGTCTGAGTTCGCGCGGTTCATCCCCGCCATGGCGCCGGTCGCCCCGCGCCAGATGTTGCCCCCGCCCACGACCACCGCGAGCTCGAGTCCGCCGCGCTGCATCGCGCTCGAGATCTCGCGAGCGAGGAAGTCAACGGTCGAGGCGTCAATGGTCTCGTCGCTCGCGGCAGAAGCGAGAGCCTCGCCCGAAAGCTTGAGGACCACGCGGCGCACGAGACGCCTAACCGTGTACGACGACCTGAGCGAACGACACGATGGACGCCGTACCCAGGAACTGTTGAATGGTCTGCTTCTCGTCCTTCACGTAACTCTGTTCGACCAGGACACGCTCTTTGAACCAACCGTTCAGTCGGCCCTCGATGATCTTGGGCAGCGCCGCGTCGGGCTTACCCTCATTGCGTGAGATCTCCTCGACGGTCTTGCGCTCGGCGTCGACCTCACTGGACGGCACGTCGTCTCTGGTTAAAAAAAGCGGCTTGGCGAAGGCGATGTGCACGGCGATCTCGTGGGCGACTTCTTCATTCGCACCTTTCACGACGACCGCAACGGCGTTGACGCCTCGTCCGCTCTGCTGGTGGATGTAGGTCTCGACGACTTCACCCTCCTTCGCTTCGAGACGGTACACGCGCCCGATCGAGATGTTCTCCTTCAAAGTGGTGAGCAACTTTTCGATTTGTTCATCAAACTGGCTGGTCGCGTCCTTGCCCTCAGCGCAGACGCGCGCGGCGATCTCGTCGACCAAGCTCACGAACTCCTCGGATTTCGCGACGAAGTCGGTCTCACATCGAAGTTCCACGATCGCCGCAACGTTGGCGTCACGCACGACGGCGACGGCGCCCTCGCCCGCTTCACGCTCGGCGCGCTTCGCGGCGGAGGCTTTACCCTGGACGCGAAGCCACTGCACGGCCGCTTCCATGTCGCCATTGTTGGCTTCGAGTGCCTTCTTGGCATCCATCATTCCCACACCAGTCAACTGGCGCAGTGTCTGTACGTCTTTCGCGGTGAAACTCACCTTGATCTCCTCATTCAATCTGGTACTGGCGAACTAGTTGGACGTGGTCTCGACGGGCTCTGCGGCCTCGTCAGTGTCCTCATTGCTTGCCGACTCGGTTTGGTCAACTGTCTCTTCGATCGGCGCACTTTCGACGACCGGAGTCGGCGCCACCTCGGGTTCGACGTGGGCCTCGGGCGCTGCTTCGACGACCGGGGCGCTCGCGACGGGCGCACTTTCAACGACCGGAGTCGGCGCCACCTCGGGTTCGACGTGGGCCTCGGGCTCTGCCACCGCAGGTTCGCTCTGGGCCTCGGGCGCTGCTTCGACGACCGGGGCGCTCGCGACGGGCGCACTTTCGACGACCGGGGCGGGCGCCACGAACGGCGTCGTTTCGGGGACTGGCGTGATCGCGCTGGCGTTCTTTACGATCGTCGGACGATTCGCGCGGATGAAGCGACCTTCGGTCACGGCGTCAGCGATCAAACGACAGAGCAGGGCCCCAGAACGAATGGCGTCGTCGTTACCCGGGATCACGTAGTCAATCACGTCGGGGTCACAGTTCGTGTCCACGACCGCCACCACCGGCAGGCCGAGCTTTCGAGCCTCGGTCACCGCGATGTGCTCCTTCTTCGTGTCAATCACGAAAATGGCGTCGGGGACCCGGTCGAGCTTGGCGATACCGCTCAAGTTGCGATCCAGCTTCTCGAGTTCGCGACTGTGGCGCAGCGCCTCGCGCTTGGGCATGTTCTCGAAGTCACCGGCTCGCTCCATGCCGCGTAGTTCCACCATGCGCTTGACGCGCCCAGCGACGGTGGCGAAGTTAGTCAGCATGCCGCCCAGCCAACGCTGGTTCACGAAGGGCATTCCGCACGCCTGGGCGTAGTCGGCGATGGGCCCCTGGGTCTGCTTCTTGGTGCCCACGAACAAGATGATCCCGCCGTCAGCGACCAGGTCGCGAACGTAGGCGTAACTCGACTCGATGCCCGCGAGGGTCTTACGAAGGTCAATGAGGTAGATGCCGTTGCGCTCGCCCAGGATGAAACGACGCATCTTTGGATTCCATCGGCGGGTCTGGTGCCCGAAGTGCACGCCCGAGTCGAGGAGCTCCTGCAAAGTGACTAAGGCCACGTTATTTCCTTCCGTTCGGTTACTAGGCCCTGCGGTGCACCCGAAGGCGACCGTACGAAACCGCAGGGACATCTCAAGCCCGCCCACTGTGGGAGGGCCAAACCATGATAGTCGTTGGATTCAGGCCCTCGGATGGGTCTGGTGGTGCACCTTTTGGAGTCGGGACTTCGAGACGTGAGTGTAGATCTGGGTCGTCGTGAGACTCTCGTGACCCAGGAGCTCCTGGACCACGCGCAGGTCCGCCCCGCCCTCTAAGAGGTGCGTGGCGTACGTGTGGCGCAGGGCGTGGGGATGCACGTGGCCGCGCGCCACCCGGTTATCGAGGATGCGCCGCACGTCGCGCGTGCCCAGGCGCGATCCGCGCCGGTTAAAGAACAGCGCCGCGCGAGGCGAGTCACTCGTCATCACGTCCTCTCGCGCGTCTTCGATCCAGAGCCGAACCGACTCGAGGCCGCGCCGGTGCAGGGGCACGATGCGCTCTTTTTGGCCCTTGCCCATCACGCGCAACAAGCCCTCCTCGAAGTCGACGCTCTCCAGGTCGAGCCCGCAGAGTTCGCTCACGCGAAGGCCCGCCCCGTAGAGGACCTCACAGACCGCGCGATCGAGCGTCGCCCATTCATCCTCGCCCCAGTCCTCGTCAAGCAGGTGATCGAGCTGCTCGCGCACGACGATCTTGGGTAACGCACTTCGGGCCTTGGGTGCCGACAGTCGCTGCGCGGGGCTCTCGGTGAGTTGACCCCGCTCGACGAGCCAGAGGAAGTAACTGCGCAACGACGCGCGCCGGCGCACGATCGAGGTGCGTTGATCGCCCTTTTCGGTCATGTAGGTGAGATAGCGGCGAAGCACCTTGGTATCGACCTCACCAGGCCCGCCGATGCCCTGGGCGCGAGCCCAGGCGACGAAGCGCTCGAGGTCGCCGCTGTAGGCGCGCACCGTCGAGAGGCTCTGATTCTGCGCGCGTAGCGTCGAGGCGAAGCCCTCGCGAAACCACGCCTCACCAGCCCCGACCGGCTCGTTGGGTTGCATGGCTTAAGGCTACTGAGGCCCCGGGCCGCGCGGCGACCTCACTAGTCTTAGTCATGATTTCAAAGGAGACCTCGTGGCCCGAATACTGATCGTTGAAGATGACGACCACATTCGCTCGGCGCTTCGCCTCATGTTTGAAGGCGAGGGATTTGACGTTGACGACGCCCCCACCGGTGAGGTGGGCGTGGCGCTGTTCGCGCGCATGGCGGCTGACGTCGCAATCGTGGACGTCATGCTGCCCGGGATGTCGGGCTTTGAGACCTGTCAACAGCTGCGTAACGCGAGCGACCTACCCATTGTCATCGTGTCCGCGCGCGACGAGACCGTTGACGTCGTGCTCGGCCTGGAGTCGGGCGCCGACGACTACGTGACCAAGCCTTTCGTGCCCGAGGAACTCCTCGCGCGCGTAAAGGCCCACTTGCGTCGACGACCCGACAAGAGCGCCAAAGCCTTCCAGATGGGCGACCTGCACGTCATCCCCGACGAGGGCGTCGTGCGCCACAGTGACGGCGCCGAACTGCACCTCACTTCGACCGAGTTCCGCCTGCTCACCGACCTCGCGTCGATGAACGGCAAGGTCCTCAGTCGCGAGGACCTCCTCGAAAGGGTGTGGGGCTACGACTACTTCGGCGACAGCCGTCTCGTGGACGTGCACATTCGCCGACTGCGCACCAAGATCGAACCCGACCCCGCCAACCCCACCTATCTCGTGACCGTACGAGGCGCCGGATACAAGTTGGTTCTTTAATGCGCCGACGAAGTCTTCGACTTCGACTGATGATCACCTTTGGTCTCGGTGCCTTCCTCTTGAGTTCGATCTTCGCGTCGCTCACGTACCTCGGCGTTCGACACGTCCTCGTTAACGACCAACAACACACCGACCTGGGCCAGAGTTACGAAAACGCCGCGCTCATCCGAAGCACGCTCTACACCTCGCCGCCCGAACTGCCCAGCCTCCTCAACTCGATCCAGAGCGCGACCGCGTCCAACGTGCTCGTCCAGACCCATCACCAGTGGTTGTCCAAGAGCTCAGACGCGGCGACGGCGGACGTGTCGAACACCATCATCGCCAGCGTGGAGGCGGGCCACGCCACCGACCAGACGATCGAAGTCAACAACAAGATCATCTTCGTCGTCGGCCTGCCGGTACCCGCCGTGGAGACCCAGGTCTACGAGGTCTTCCAGTTGACGAACCTCGAACACACCCTTCGCGTGCTGCTGCTCTACATGGGCGCGGGGGCGATCCTGACGACCCTGATCGGAATGGGTGGCGGCCTTTGGGTGACCCGGCGCGCGATTCGGCCCCTGCTCGAAGTCTCCGAAGCCGCGGCGTTGATCGCCCAGGGCGAACTCTCGACTCGTCTGGTGGTGACGCGCGCCGACGAGGAAGTCCAGCAGCTCACCGAATCGTTCAACCTCATGGTGAGCCGCCTGGTCGAACGACTCGAACGCGACGCCCGGTTCGCCAGTGACGTCAGTCACGAGTTGCGCTCGCCGCTCACCACCCTCGCCACCACCGCCTCGGTCCTCCAACAGCACCGTGAAGAACTCTCGAGCGCCGGACAGGAGAGCCTCAACCTTCTCCTCGCGGACCTCTCGATCTTCCAGGCCCTCGTCGAGGACCTGCTCGAGATGGCCCGCAGTGACGCGGGCGCCGTGCCCCTCGCCATCGAGACCGTCAAGTCCGTAGAACTCGTGCGTCAGTCAGTTCGCTCGGCGGCGACTCGCCACGGCATCGCCGAACCGCCCGTGCAGGTCGACCCCGACACCGGCGACCCGCTGGTCCAGGTCGACCGGCGCCGTTTCGAGCGCGTGATGACCAACCTGATCGACAACGCGCACCGCTACGCCAACGGCGCGGTCGCGGTGCGCCTCTCCCTTGAGGGTAATGCGCTCGCCATCAACGTCGACGACAACGGAGCGGGCATCGCGCTCGAGGAACGCGAACAGGTCTTTGAACGGTTCTTTCGAGGGCGCGCCGCCCACGACCGGGGCATCGCGCGCGGCACCGGCCTCGGGCTCGCCCTCGTACGCGACCACGTGCTCGCCATCGGCGGGACCATCCAGATCCTCGAGAGTCCCGAGGGCGGCGCTCGTTTCCAGATTCTGCTCCCCGTCGTCCAGGACGCTCACGCGTGAGACGGGCGCGCGTCATTCTCTTGGTGTTCTGTGGAGCACTGGTGCTCGCGGGTTGCACGCTCGTGCCCACGACCAACACCCCCTCGACGATCGCCAAGCCCGGCTTCCAACTGCTCAGTCCGACCATTCCGGGCACCAACAAGGGCAAGGTCACCTTCGTCAACCAACCCGTGTACTTCATCGACGCGACCGGCCACCTCTCGCCGTCGAGCCGCATCGTCGCCACGCCAGTGAGCCTCGATGCCGTGCTGAGCGAACTCCTGCTCGGCCCGACGTCAATCGAGCGCTTCGCGGGCTACTCGAGTGACCTGCCCAAGGGCTTCGTGCTCGTGGGCGCCACCCTGCGCAACAAGCTCGGCATCATCGACATCGCCACGCCGCTCTCGTCGCTCTCCGCCAAGCATCAGGTGCTCGCCCTGGGTCAACTGGTGCTGAGCGCCTACGACGCGGGGGCGACCGCCGGCGTCGAGATCACCGTCGCGGGCTCGCCGCGCGATTCGCTCCTGCCCAACGGCACGCGCCAGCTCGTCGTGACCCACGCCGACTTCGCGTCCTTCTTGTACCCCTAACGCTGGCGTTCGGGTCGGAACGCCGGAGCGCTACTCCAAAGGTGCTCGAGGTCGTAGTACTCGCGGGTATCTTCGTCGAACACGTGCACGATCACGTCGCCGTAGTCGAGCGCGATCCACTGGGCGCTGTCCCAGCCCTCGACGTGTACCGGTGAAACACCGAGGTCTTGGGCGATGACCCGTTGCACCTCTTCGGCGATGGCGCGCACCTGGCGGTCGTTGCGCCCCGAGGCGAGCACCAGCGCGTCAAAGGAGTCGACGAACTCGCGTAGGTCGAGCACCACGGTGTCGAGACTCAACTTCTCGCCAGCTCCCGTGAGCGTGGCATCGAGCAAGGTGGCGACGAATGCACTGAAGGGGCCGCGAGAAACCTCGCCGCTCATCACGACTTCACTCAGCGGGCCACCCCGAGCACAAAGAGCGCCGCCACGAAGGGTAACGTCACACAGACCAGGCCGAGCACGGCGTAGCGATGTTTGCTGCGTCGCAGGTCTCGACGCCGATGAGGCGCCGGCTCCAAGACCGTGAGTCGAGTCGACTCGGTTTCGGTGACTTCGAAGATGCGAACTGCCATTGACTTAGAACTCTATCCCTGGAAACTTTTGTAGAGCGGAATGACCGATTCGGGCACGAATTTCCGTAGGTTCTCTGGGTTGTCGGCGATCTCGCGGATGAAACTGCTCGAAAGGTCCACCGGTTCCATAGCGATGTCGTAGGCCTGCCAACCCTTTGACGCGCGGCCCGATCCGCCCGGTCGCGGCACCACGCCCACGCACACCAGTTGGCGCAGGATCTCGGCCTCGTGCCAGGAATCGATCTGTTCAACGAGGTCAGCCCCGACTATGACGTCGACCTCGTCGTAGGTTTCGAGTAGCTCGCGCACCGTGTCGACGGTATAGGAGGGCCCTTCGCGTCTGATCTCACGGTCCGAGACCTCGACGAGTTCGAGCTCGTCAAAGGCCGCCTGGGCCATGGCGAGACGAAGCGACGCTGGACGCACGAGGCCCGAGGCGATCTTCTGGTAGGGGTTGCCCGCGACCGTGACTTCGATGATCTCAAAGCGAGCGGTAGCGGCCGCCGCGCGCAAGGCCGCTACGTGTCCGAAATGAGGCGGATCGAAGGTGCCCCCGAAGAGACCTAGGCGCCTGACCGTCACCCCACGAGACTACGCCTTGATTGCTTGGGCCTGTTGGGAACACCTAACCTTGGTGGATGGTGTTGGCGCAAAACGAGTGGAGTCTCAGTACGTGGCGATCACGCCCGATCGCCCAGAGTCCCACCTGGCCCGACACTGCGCACCTCGAACGCGTCGAAGCCCAGCTCGCCACCAAACCGCCACTCGTCTTTGCCGGCGAGGCCCGGCGACTGCTCGACCACCTCGCACTCGTCGCTGACGGCAAGGCCTTCCTGCTCCAGGCGGGCGACTGCGCCGAATCGTTCCAGGAGGGTTCTGCGGACGCGATCCGTGACAAGTTGAAGGTCGTCCTGCAGATGGCCGTCGCACTGACCTACGCGTCGGGCGTACCGGTCATCAAGGTGGGGCGCATCGCGGGACAATTCGCCAAACCCCGTTCCGAGGAGTTCGAAGAGGTCGACGGGGTGCGCCTGGACATCTTTCGCGGGCACATCGTCAATGACGAGAAGCCCGACGCCGCGTCGCGCCGTCCCGACCCCGAGCGACTGCTCGCCGCCTACCACCAGAGCGTCGCGACGTTGAACCTGCTGCGAGCCTTCACGACCGGCGGTTTCGCCGCTCTATCTCGGGTGCACCAGTGGAACCAGGAGTTCGTCGCCAACTCACTCGAGGGCAAGCGCTACGAAGTGATCGCCGACGACATCGAGCGCGCCCTACGTTTCATGAGGGCCTGTGGCATCGACTTACAGGATGACAATTCGCTCCAGGCAGTCGAGTTCTACACGAGCCACGAGGCCCTCATCCTGCCCTACGAGCAAGCCCTCACCCGGCGCGACTCGCTCACGGGTCTCTGGTACGACTGCTCGGCGCACATGCTCTGGATTGGCGACCGCACGCGTCAGCTCGAGGGCGCCCACGTTGAATTCGCGCGCGGCGTGTCGAACCCGCTCGGTCTAAAGGTCGGGCCGAGCGTCTCGCGCGACGAGCTGCTGCGCTTGGTTGACGCGCTCAATCCCGAGAACATCCCCGGACGGCTCACGCTCATTTCGCGCATGGGACACGACAAGGTGAACGACCTACTCGGACCCCTGGTCGAGTCAATGCGTGACGAAGGGCGCCGAGTGCTGTGGACCTGTGACCCGATGCACGGCAACACCTTCAAGGCGTCCGGCGGCCAAAAGACCCGACGCTTCGACGACATCTTGTCCGAGGTCGCGTCGTTCTTCCAGGTCCACCAGACCCTCGGCACCTGGCCGGGCGGCCTGCACATCGAACTGACCGGCGACAACGTCACCGAATGCCTGGGCGGGGGCTCGCGCCTGCTCGAGGGCGACCTCGCGACCAACTACACCTCGATCTGTGACCCTCGGCTCAACGCCACCCAGAGCCTCGACATGGCCTTTCACGTGGCCGAGTTCCTGCAGGCTTACTCCGCGGCGAGGGGCGCGCGGTCGTTGTAACGCAGTAATCGCAGTCGTTGGACCTCGAACTCGATCTCGGTCATCGACGCGTTCTCGGTGCGCAGACGCAGCCGGTCCCCAGGCGAACGTCCCAGGACCATCTTCATGGCCTGTTCGATGACCCCGCCGTGCACGACGAGCACGACGAGCTCGCCCGCGTGCGAAGCGGCGATGCGCATAAGGGCATTCGCGCAGCGCTCGTAGAACTCAATCCACGATTCGCCCCCGGGCGCGAAGGACTGGGCGGGATCCTTGTCCCAATCGGGCGCGCCGAAACGGTCGATCATCTCTTGCCAGGTGAGCCCGTCGGCCTCACCGGGATGCAGTTCGCATAGTTCACAATCCTCGATCGGTGCGCGCGCGGGCAGGCCGGGTCCCAAAATCGCCGCGGTCTCGATCGCGCGCGGTAGCACCGAGGTATAGATCGCCGCCGCGTGCGCGAGCTCGCCCGAGAACACGAGACGATCTCGCAGGGCCACGCACTGGCGACGCCCCAGGTCGGTGAGTCCCCCGCACCCCAGTGGGCCCCCCACGACGCCCCTCGCGTTGCAGTGCGCCTCGCCGTGTCGAATGAGCAGGAGCCGGGTTCCGCTCGGTTTATCCCCGAGGGTGCGAAAGCCCGGTGGTGGCTCGACCGAGCTCACGCCAACTCGCCCACGAAGGCTTCGAGTTGGCGCAACGTTCGACACTCGACGATGCGCTCGCAGTAGGGCGCGTACTGGCTCACGATCGAATCGCCACTGTTCCAGTAGCTCGTGGGCTCGGGGTTCAGCCAGTACACGGCCTTGCATCGATACTTGAGGTCCGCGATCACCTCGGCGTGAGCCTGGTGGTAGTTGTTGCGCGCGTCGCCCAGGATCAGGATCGTCGAACGCTTGGTGAGCTGGTCCGCGAATCGCTCGTGAAACGTGAGAAAGGCCCGGCCGTAGTCGGAGTGTCCGTCAAAAGCGATGACGTCGGCTTCGGCGTTGATGCGCGCCACCGCTTCGGCGGGATCGTCGACGCCCTCAAAGAGCTGGCTCACCTCGTCGAGCCCGTCGACGAACACGAAACTGCGGACCTTGGAGAACTGCGAGCTGATCGCGTGCACCAGGTGCAGCGTGAAACGCGCGAAGGACGCGACCGAACCCGAGATGTCGGCGATCACGATGATCTCGGGCTTGGCCGGGCGCGGAGGTTTGAAGCGCAGATCGATCGGCACCCCGCCCGTCGAGAGGCTACGGCGCACCGTATGGCGCAGGTCCACGGGCCCTCGTCGACGCCGCCGACGACGACGCGCCAGGCGTACGGCGAGTTTGCGACTGAGCGGACGCAGGGCGCGCTCGAGTTGGGCCATCTCCTCACGGTTGGCGTGCATCACGTCGATGTCCTCGGGCAGCGGTTTTCGCACGGACTTGGCGAGCGCCGCGGCGCCGCGGTCCTCGACCAAGCGCTCGCGGATCTCGCGTTCGATCTCTGCCTTTAACTGTTCGATGCGCGCGTGCGCCTCGTCACGACTCAAGCGCTCGGCGAGGTCGTCGCTCGTGTTCTGATCAGCGAGGGCGGCTTGGGCGAGGCGTTGTTCGAGCGCGTCGAGTTCGAGATTGCGCAGCGTGCGGTACAAGTAGTACGTCCCTCCCACCGGGCGACCCGGCTCTACGCCGGCGTAACGGGTGACCGCCTCGCGCGCCGCTCGACGCAGGTCCTCTCGATTGCCCTCGCGAAGCGCCCGATAGAGCAGGTCGGCGAGTTCCGCGGCGGACATCGTCGAAGAGGCCCCGCCACCCTCGCCGCGAGCCTCGCCCGGGCCAGAGCCGGCGCCCTCGGGCGACGGCGCCTCGAGGTCATCGAACAACTCTGCGACCGAATTGAACGATCGATTGGCGAAAAAGACCTCGAAGGCCGTCACGAAGACGGGCATGTGATCGCCGTCCTTGACGAGCGTGGCGGCGAGCGAGTTCTTCATGAGCGCACGGTCCGAGAGGTCGATCACCTGGACCGCGCGTGCGGCGTCCACGTGCTCGCTCATCGAAACCGGAATACCCGCGGCGCGCAGCTCGGCGATGAAGTCGCCGAGAAGATTAAGCAACGGGCTTCGAGCGACCGAGGAGTTCTTTGGTCGCTCGCTCGATATCAGACTGATACTTCAACAAGATGTGCAACGTCTCGGCGGCGTCCTTCTCACCAATCTCCTCGCGACCGAGCACGACGAGCGTGCGCGCCCAGTCGAGGGTCTCAGCGACCGAGGGCGCCTTCTTCAAGTCGAGCGAGCGCAACGATCGCACGACTTGGGCGATCTGCTCGGCGAGCACGTCCGAAATGCCCGGCACGCGCGCGAGGATGATGTCGCGCTCGCGTTCAATGCTCGGATAGCCCACGTAGAGATAGAGGCAGCGTCGCTTGAGCGCTTCGGAGAGTTCGCGGGTGTTGTTCGAGGTGAGAAACACCATGGGGATCTGCTTGGCGCGAACGGTGCCCAGTTCGGGGATCGAGACCTGGTACTCAGAGAGGATCTCTAAGAGCAGCGCCTCGGTCTCGAGCTCGACCCGGTCCACCTCGTCAATGAGCAGGACGACCGGATCGGTCGCGGTGATCGCTTCGAGTAGTGGGCGCGTGAGCAGGAACTCCTCGGCGAAGATGTCCTCTTCGAGGTGAGCCCACTCTTCGCTCGAACCCTCAGAGCGGCCCGCCTGGATGCGCAGCAACTGCTTGCGATAGTTCCATTCGTAGAGCGCCTTGCTCTCGTCGAGTCCTTCGTAGCACTGCAGACGGATGAGTCGCGCGCCGATCGAGTCCGCGACCGCTTGGGCGAGGGCAGTCTTGCCGGTGCCCGCGGGACCTTCGACGAGCACGGGCTTGGCGAGCCGGTCCGCGAGAAACGTGACCGACGCGATCGCGTCGTCACTCAGGTAGTCGTTCTCGGCGAGCAGCTTTTGGATCTCGTGGGGCGAGTCAAATCGCACCGGGGGCACTTGTAAGAGTCCGAGGCGCTTGGCGAGTTCCTCGCGGGGATCAAGGGCGCTCATCGGACCTGTCCTTCGCCGCGCACGACCCACTTGAGACACGTCAGTTCGCGAAGCCCCATGGGCCCGCGCGCGTGCAGTTTCTGGGTCGAGATGCCGACCTCGCCGCCCAGTCCGAGCTCACCCCCGTCGATGAAGCGCGTCGACGCGTTCACGAGCACCGCCGCCGCGTCCACGCGGCGAATCCACTCCTCGCCTCGCGCGAGGTCCTCAGTGACGATGGCTTCGGAGTGACCGGTGCCGTAGCGCGAGACGTGCGCGACCGCCTCGTCGAGGGAGTTCACGACCTTGACCGCCATGATCAGGTCGAGGAACTCGTCTTCGAAGTCCGACTCGACGGCCCGCGTGGCGTTAGGAAGTATCCACTTCGCGCGCTCGTCGACGCGCAACTGCACCTCGGGCATCGCCAACGCCAGCGCCGGTAAGAATGCCGACGCGACGCTCTCGTGCACGATCAAAGTCTCGGCGGCGTTGCAGACGCCCGGGCGCGAGGTCTTCGCGTTCACGACAATGGCGAGGGCCTCGTTGAGGTCGGCGAATTCGTCGACGTAGACGTGACAGTTGCCGTCACCGTCGAGCACGTAGGGCACGCGCGCGTGCTCGCGCATGGCCTTGATCAAACTCGGGCCCCCGCGCGGTATCAGACAGTCGAGCACGTCGGTCATCTGCATGAACGCGACCGCCACTTCGTGGCTCGGATCCTCGACGAGCGCGACCGCGTGCTCGGGCAGACCTTCTTTGGCGAGGGCCTCGTTCCAGAGCCCGACGATCATCTTGTTCGTACGCATCGCCGAGGACGAGCCGCGCAGGTACGCGGCGTTACCGCTACGGATGCACAGTCCCGCGACGTCGCTCGTCACGTTCGGGCGATTCTCGTAGACGACACCGATCACCCCGAGCGGCACGCGCAGGCGTTCGACGCGAAGCCCGTTCGGACGCACGTTGCGGTCCACGACCTCAAAGAGCGGGTCGGGCGCGGCGGCGATCTCGCGCAACGCCGACGCCATGGCTTGGACGCGTCCCTTGGTGAGCGTGAGACGGTCGCGCCCCGGTCCGGACTCCTCGTAGGTCGCCACCTCGGCGGCGTTGACGGCGAGGAGATCGCCCTGGACTTCTTCGAGCAGGTCCGCGACCCGCTCTAACACCGCGCAACGTTGCGCGTTCGTCGCCTGGGCGAGGGACTTGGAGGCTTCGCGCACGGCACGTCCCTGCCTCGTGAGATCTTCCATAGTCATGTCCCAAGCGTAATTGAGCACCTAGACCCGACGGAGCAGGACCATGTCGTCGCGGTGCACGGCCACGTCGTCGCCCTCGTCAAAGCCCTCGGCGCCAGTTCGCGCGAGTCCCTTGGCGACGATCTGTCCCTCGGGACCGCGCACGTCCACCGCGTCGCCCTCGACGAAGTCCCCCTCGTGGGATTCGACGCCCACGCGCAACAGACTTCGTCCGTCGTTCTCCAACGCTTCGAGCGCGCCCTGGTTTATTCGAAGCGTCCCCCGGCTCGCGACCGCAAAGGCGATCCAGGACTTTCGCGCCGACAGACGCTCGGCTCGTGGGTGGAACGTCGTGCCGAACCCGGTTCTCGCGCTCAGGGCCTTTTGTAACGGGGTCCGTGCCCTCGCGGGGGCGATGACCGTCGTGATGCCCGACCAGGTCGCCATGCGCGCCGCGGCCAACTTCGAGGCCATGCCGCCGCTGCCCACGCTGGTGCCACTCGAACCCGCCACCTCCACCAGGTCCGCGTCGATGGCGTTCACCTCTTCGATCAACGTCGCCGAGGGATCGAGTCGCGGGTCGGCGGTGAGCAGGCCGTCGGTGTCGGTGAGTAGCACTAGGTGCGTCGCGCCCACCAGGTTCGCCACCAACGCCGCGAGCCGGTCGTTGTCCCCGAAACGGATCTCCTCGTCGGCGACCGCGTCGTTCTCATTGACGATGGGCACCACCCCGAGCGCCTCGAGTGACTCGAGTGTTCCTCGCGCGTGCAGGTACTGGCCCCGGTGACTGAAGTCGAGGGGCGCGAGCAACACCTGGCCAACGGCCGTGCTGACCTCGCCAAAGGCGTTGCGCCACGCGTGCATCAACAGGGGCTGGCCCACCGCAGAGACCGCCTGCAGGGTCGCCGCGTCGTGCGGACGCTCTTTTCCTGCGCCCACTTCGGCCCACCCGGCGGTGATCGCTCCCGAAGTGACCACCACCACGTTCCAACCCTGTTGACGCAGCTGGACCACGTCCGCGGCGATGTTGACCAGCACGTCGTAGTCGACCCCGCCCGAGGCGTCGGTCACCGACGAGGTGCCGAGCTTGACGACGACGCTCTTACTCATCGTCGTCGAGGTTCAGTCGTCCGTGCCGGGCCAGACGCTCGCGTCGCGTCGCTCGGTGGTGATCGCCGCGGTCCAGACCCGCACCGACCTCGTCGCGCCACCATTCAAAAGAGAGCGGACCGATGGTCACGACGTCCCCGTCGAGCACGCCCGCGCGCGCGAGTAAGCGGTCCACGCCCAGGGCGCGCAGACGCCGCACGATCTCGGCGAGCGCTTCGTCGTCGGTGAGGTCCTGGAATCGAACCGCGCGCAGCGCGGGGCGCCCGCTCACGAGCCACGAGTTCGGCGCCGCTCGCGTAACCGAGATCTCGTCGGGCAACGGCTTGTGCACGACGACCTCGTGATCGAGGTTCTTCGCCTCCTCGGCGCGAACCTCGAGCACGAGTTGAGCGAGACGCGCCACCAACTCCTCGATCCCCACGCCCGTGAGCGAGGAGATCGTCATCACACCTTCGATCTCGTAGGCGGCGACGTCGTCCTTAGAGCCCACGACCACCCGGGGCCGCTCGAGCAGGTCGGCCTGGTAGTCGCCTAGCTCGCCCAGGAGAACCGCCAACTGTTCTTCGGGCGGGCACGGCGCCGATTCGGAAAGGTCGAGCAAGACACAAAGGACCCGGGCGCGTTCGACGTGTCGCAAGAAGTCGTGGCCGAGACCGCGGCCCTCGGCCGCCCCCTCGATCAGACCTGGGATGTCGGCCATGACGAACTCGGTGGCGTCACCGCGACGCGAGTTGCGCTGACCCACGCGCACCACGCCGAGATTGGGAACGAGGGTCGTGAAGGGATAGTCGGCGATCTTGGGTCGCGCGGCGGAAACGCGCGCGATGAGCGTGGACTTGCCGACGTTGGGAAACCCAATGAGCGCCACGTCCGCCTCGAGTTTGAGTTCAAGGTTGTACCAGTGCTCCTCGCCCACCTCGCCCTGTTCAGCGAACGCCGGAGCGCGCCGGTGGTTAGAGAGGAATCGCGCGTTTCCCTGACCGCCGAGCCCGCCCGCGGCGGCGAGCCAACGATCACCGGGTCCCTTCAGGTCAACCAGCATCTCGCCATCCTGGGAGAAAACCATCGTGCCCAAAGGCACTGTGACCAGGATTTCCTTTCCGCGCGAACCGTGCTGTCGCTTGGAGGTGCCGTGCTGTCCGTCGCTCGCTCGCCGAAACGGGTGATCACGGAACCCGAGCAGTGAGGCCTGATTGGTGTCGGCGACGAGCCAGACGTCCCCGCCCTTTCCTCCGTCCCCACCATCGGGTCCGCCCTTGGCCACGTGGGCTTCGCGACGAAAACTGACGCAACCCGCCCCGCCGTCGCCCGCTTTGGCGTGCAATTGGGCCGAATCGACGAAGTTGGACACGGACCCATCCTAGGGCCGCCCCCTACGGACTCTTAGGCGCACAACTCATCAAGCGCCTCGTTAAACAACACGCCGTGACGCGCAACCTGCGCTCGCGTGGTCACAGGACACATCAGGGCCATGTTGTGAAAGGGCGTGAGCAGCACACCTCGGTTCACGCAGTAGAGGTGCAGGTACTGCTCAAGGAGCGCGTCGGCGCTCTGGAACGAGGCCCCGCCGCTCGTGGGCGCGGGACTGGCGAAACGGTACTCGGCGCGAGCGCCCAACTGGGTCACCGACCACGCGAGAGCGTGCTCGGCGATCGCCTCGCGCACGTCAGAGGCGAAAACGGTGGCGAGTTCTTCCATTGGTCCAAAGGAGTCGTCGGTGAGTACCTCTGCGAGCACGGCGCGCATCGCTGCAAGGCTTAGGGCGTTTCCCGCCAACGTGCCACCGACCCCGCCCACGTCCACGATGTCCGCTCCCTTGGCGCTGGCGACACTTACGCGTCGGGCCAAGTCCTCGCTCAACCCGAAGGCGCCACAGGCCACGCCCCCGCCCAGCGACTTGCCAATGGTGAGCGCGTCGGGC
>Ga0302279_10002428_pt1 | contig 24646 bp, 24 predicted proteins | sample III_Bog_N3_3_FD_194541 | JGI IMG/M metagenome (GOLD analysis project Ga0302279, IMG submission 194541) | Peat permafrost microbial communities from Stordalen Mire near Abisko, Sweden - III_Bog_N3_3 | ecosystem: Environmental > Terrestrial > Soil > Wetlands > Peat | place: Sweden: Abisko... | reverse complement strand
TCAGGTCCATGGCCGCGTCGTGCGGCTCGGGCCGGAGGCTGGCGAGCCGGCCGATCTCGAAGCCCAGGCCGATGGTCAGCGGCCGGCGGGGCAGGGCGGCCAGCGTGCGGTCGTAGAAGCCGCCGCCGTAGCCCAGCCGATGGCCGGCGGCGTCGAACCCGACCAGCGGGACCAACAGCACGTCAGGCCGCACCGCCGGTCCCTCAACCGGGTGCGGGATATCCCACCGCCCGGAGGCCATCGCCGCCCCGGGCGTCCAGGGGCGGAAGCGCAGCGGCCGCTTCGGCCCGGTGACCACCGGCAGGGCGGTGGCCCCGCCGGCCTCCAGGATGCGCTCCAGCAGCGGCACGCAGTCCACCTCGCCCAGGATCGGCCAATAGCCGCCGACCAGCCTTCCGGCCACCGGGGTCAGCCGCTCGAACACCAGCTCGCGCACCCGGGCCGAGGCGTCCACGTGCGCAGCGGCGGACATGGCCAACCGCGCGGCGATCAGCCGTTCCCGCTCCGTGCGACGCCAGCCCACCTGGGTCAGGCGCTTGCGTAGCGGAATTGCGGGCGCCAGCCTGCCGCGCCTTCCGGCAGCAGGTCGAACAGATGCCAGACGGAGCAGAAGTCGTCCCCTGGTCCTAACTCGGCGTCGGAGACCCGGACGACGCCGTCGGCGGTCTTCTTGAACGCCGATACCCCCGGATACCAGCCGCCCATCATGTCCCCGCCGGCGTCGGCGCCCGGACGGTGATAGCCCATGTCCCGGGCGAAGGCGCCGCCGCCATGGCTGACCATTGGAAAGCGCCAGCCGCGGCTCTTGGCGAACTGCGCCTGCTGGATCGGCGGATTGGGGCTGGAGACAACGAACGCCGCCCGGTCGGCCAAGTGGTCGTAGACGCCGTTGAAGCCATCCGCCCACATCGTGCAGTAGCTGCAGCTGGTCCCCATGTTGTGGATCACGAACAGGTCGGTCTTATCGCCGAACAGCTCCGACAGCTTCACGGGCCCGTCCGGCCCTTCGAACTCGTAGTCGGCCACCACCTGCGGCTCGATCGCCGCCTGCAGCTTGCGCATCTCGGCGTGCAGCGCCTCGATCTGGCGGCGATAGCCCTCCAGGGTCGTCCGGGTCTCGGCATAACCGCTCATGTGCCATCTCCTTCGCGGACGATCCGCTGCATGTGGGCGGCCAGGGTGTCGAACTGGGCCTGCCAGTAACGGGCGTAGCGGTTCAGCCAGACCGAGGCGTCGGCCAGGGGCGCGGCGTCGAGGCTGCAGCGGCTGATCCGGCCCGAGCGGGCCTGGGTCACCAGTCCTGCCCGCACCAGCACCTGGATGTGCCGCGACACCGCCTGCAGCGAGATCTCGAACGGCTCGGCGATCTCATTGACCAGCATCGCCCCGCCCTCCAGCCGCTCCAGGATCGCCCGGCGCACGGGATCGGAGAGCGCGAAGAACACGGCGTCGAGGCGGGCGGCGTCGGCGTCGTCGCGGATCGGCAGCACTTCGGCGGTCATCGCCGGAAGATGGTCAACAAGCTCGTTGATTGTCAACGGGTCCGTTGGGCGTGGGCCCGGCGCTTTTTTCGCATCGCCCCGGGAATAAACCCCGCCGCGCCGCCGTCATCCCTGCCAGCGGACCAAACCGAGGGTGACGAGATGTCGGACGACGACGAGGGCGGGCACAGCCGCCGCGGACTTTTGAAGTGCATGACCTGGGCCGGGACCGGCCTGGTCTGGAGCCTGGCCGGCGGCGTGCCGGCCTCCATCGGGCTCGAGGCTGCGGCGGCCACTCGCAAGGCGCGCGGCTTCTCCTTCGTGCAGATCAGCGACAGCCATATCGGCTTCGCCAAGGCCGCCAATCCGGACGCCCGCGCCACCTTCCGCGAGGCGGTGGCCAAGATCGCCGCCATGCCCGACCGGCCGGCCTTCATCCTGCACACCGGCGACGTCAGCCAGCTCTCCAAGGACCAGGAATTCGATGACGCCGAGCAGATCCTCAACGGCGCCGGCCTGCCGGTGTTCTGGATCCCCGGCGAGCACGACCTGCTGGACGAAGGGAACGGCAAGGCTTTCCTCGACCGCTTCGGCAAGGGAACCAAGGGCGCCGGCTGGTACAGCTTCGACCACGGCGGGGTCCACTTCGTCGCCCTGATCAACGTGCAGAACCTGAAGGCCGGCGGCATGGGCAGCTTAGGGTCCGACCAGCTGGCCTGGCTGAAGGACGACCTCGCCGGCCGCTCGGCCTCGACCCCGATCGTGGTCCTGGCCCATATCCCGCTCTGGGCGCTTTACCCGCAGTGGGGCTGGGGCACCGACGACGCCGCCCAGGCGTTGGCGTTGCTGGCCCGGTTCGGCTCGGTGACCGTGCTCAACGGCCACATCCACCAGATCCAGCAGAAGGTCGAAGGCCGGGTCAGCTTCCACACCGCCATGTCCACCGCTTTCCCGCAGCCCGCGCCCGGAACCCCGAACGCCTCGCCCGGCCCGATGACCGTCCCCGCCGACCAGCTGCGCGGCGTGCTGGGCGTGCGCGAGGTCAACTTCATCCCCGGCCGCCACGCCCTGCCCATCGTCGATCAGACGCTGGCCGCCTGACACACCTATTTGAGACGGAGACTTTCGACCATGTCCCCCAAGACCCTGGCCAAGCGCGCCGCCACCGTGGGCGCCTTCGCCTTCCTCGCCCTGGGAGTCGCCCGCGCGGCGGCGCCCGGCAGCGCGGTCAGCATCGACAACTTCACCTTCAACCCCGCGCCGATCGTGGTGAGCGCCGGATCCACGGTGACCTGGACCAACAATGACGATGTCCCTCACACCGTCCGCGCCGACGACGCGTCGTTCCATTCGGCGGCGCTCGATACCGGCGACAGCTTCAAGTTCGTCTTCACCAAGCCCGGCGTTTACAGCTACTTCTGCTCCATCCATCCGAAGATGGTGGGCAAGGTGATCGTCAGGTAAGGGGCCGTGCCATCTCACCCGAAGGCGCCCGCCGCATGAGCGGCCGCATCCTCCCCTTCCGGTTGGGGCTGGGACGCGGCGCGCCGACGGCGGACGTTCCGCGGGCGAGCATGGCGACGGCCGCCATCGGTTCGGGCAGCCGCCCCCCCGTCAGCGGCGACCCGGCCGGAGCCGCGGCGCTCATTCAGCCCTCGCGGGCGCCGCGGTTCCGCGAACTCGTCCTGCCGCACCTGGACGCGGCCTATTCCCTGGCCCGCTACCTGGCCCGCGATCCGGTCGCCGCCGAGGACATCGCCCAGGACGCCATGCTGCGAGCCTTTCGCGGCTTCGAGACCCTGCGCGGCGAGCCGAAACCCTGGCTGCTGGCCATCGTCCGCAACGCCTATTTCGACTGGCGCCGCCGCGCCCGCGGCTGGGACGCCGTGGCGGGAGGCGAGGTCGAGCAGGCGGCGCTGGAGAACGCCGTCGACCCCGAACAGGAGACCGCCGAGACCGGCCTGATCCGCCAGGGCGACGTCGCCGCCCTGCGCGCCGCCATCGAGACCATCCCCGAGCCCTTCCGCGAGGCGCTGGTGCTGCGCGACCTGGAGGAACTCAGCTATCGCCAGGTGGCCGAGGTCACCGGCGCGCCGATGGGCACGGTGATGTCGCGGCTGGCCAGGGCCCGGCGCATGCTGGGCGAGCGGTTGGGCGTCATGGAGGCCGCGTTATGAGCGCCTGTCCCGACAAGGAGCTGTTGCTCCACGCCCTGGCCGACAACGAGCTCGACGCCGGCAATGTGCTGGCGCTGGAGGCGCATGTCGCCGCCTGCCCGGGCTGCGCCGACGAACTGGCCGCCATCCGGCTGGTGAAAGCGACTCTGGCGTCCGCCCATCCGGCCTACGCCGCCCCCGCCGGCCTCGCCGAGCGCGTCGACGCGGCGCTGGCGGCAGAGTCCGCGCCCGCGACGCCCCTCCGTCGCGCCCCGCGCACCGAGAGCTGGGTGATGGGCGGGACTATCGGCGCCCTGGCCGCCAGCCTGATGCTCTTCGTGCTGCTCCCTCAGGGCCCCAGCCTCGACAGCCAGCTGGTCGAGGCCCAGGTCCGCTCGCTGCAGGCGGCCCACCTGATGGACGTGGTCACCTCCGACAAGCACACGGTCAAGCCCTGGTTCAACGGCAAGATCGATTTCGCCCCGCCGGTGATCGACCTGGCCCCGCAGGGCTATCCCCTGGCCGGCGGTCGGCTCGACCACATCGACGGCCATCCCGCGGCGGCGGTGGTCTATCGACGCCGCGCCCACGTCATCAACCTGTTCATCTGGCCGGGCTCGGCGCCCTCCCAGGCGATGACCGAGAAGCGCCAGGGCTACACCCTGGTCCGCTGGGGCCAGAACGGCCTCATCTTCTGGGCCGTCTCCGACGTCGACGCCTCCGACCTCGACGGCTTCCAACGGGCCTTCGCCAGCCAGGTGCGGTAGGGCGGGAAATCCCCGGATACCCCGCAATCCCAATTTGTGGTCATCGCCGGGCCTTGTCCCGGCGACCCAGGAACACGGTGCATCGAGGCGAGGCCGCGAGGCAGGAGCCACGCCGTCGACGCATCCTGCGCCGCCGTACCGGACGACTGTGTTCTTGGGTCCTCGGGACTGACGCCCGGGGATGACCGTAGCGTGGGGGAATCCGGCGGCGTCCACGGACCCTGGGATGACTGAATATAGAGGGATGCGGAACTGCGGTAAGGTCCTCCCAACGCCGGGACGGGGAGCGATCTATGTCGACCGAGAAGGACGCGCCACTCACGTCCCGCGCCGCCTTCGGCTGGCGCGTCTTCGCCCTCGGCGTCATCGCCCTGGCGCTGGTCAGCCTCGCCTTCGGCGATTTCGACTCCGGGCAGCCGGTCCCCAAGGCGTTCCCCGACCGCACCGTCCTGGCCTACATCGCCGACGCGCTGATGCTGGTCGCCGGCGCGGCGATGCTCTGGCGACGCACCGCACCCTGGGGCGCCGCGGCGCTCGGAACCTACTACGGCTTCGTCGTGGTGGTGCTGATGTACGGACGGTTGCTGATCGCTCACTACGCCGACTTCGGCGTCTACAGCGGCCTCGCCGAGCCGTCGGCCATCGCCGCCGGCGCCCTGATCGTCTACGCCGCCAACGCCAAGATCGATCCTGCCAGGGCCGCGCGGCTGACCCGCGTCGCGCGGGTGGTTTTCGGGGTCTGCGCCCTGCTCTTCGGCGCGGCGCACTTCGTCTACCTGGACCTCACCACGCCACTGGTCCCCAAGTGGCTGCCGCCCAGCCAGCTCTTCTGGGCCTATGCCACCGGCGTCGCCCATATCGCCGCCGGCCTGGCGATCCTTACCGGCGTGCGCGCCCGCCTGGCGGCGATCCTGCTGACCGTCATGTACGCCTCGTTCACGCCGCTGGTGCACCTGCCGATGTTGCTGGCCGATCAGTCCAGCCACTTCATCTGGAGCGAAAACGCCCTCAACCTCACCCTGACCGGCATTGCCTGGGTGGTCGCCGACTCGCTGGCGCCCAGGCGCGCCCCACCGCGTGAGCGCCGATGACACCGACCTTTTCCATTGCCATCGAGTGGGAGAACGCCCGGTTCGCCGAGCTCGCGCGGACGCGCCGGATGTTACGCGAGCTCCGTCGGCAGCTGATTGAGCTGTCACCGCCGCCATCCGCGCCGGAAATCAGCTTTCTCTACGACCGGCGCTCCATCGACGGCGAAATGGTCGAGCGCGTTGTGGCTGAGGAGTTCCGCCCTGGCGAGACCCCGGCGGTCACCCGGATCGTCCCTACCGATCGGCTGACCTACTATCGGCAGAAGAACCTGGGCGCCGCCGAGGCCCACGGCGACATCGTCATCTTCCTCGACTGCGATGTCGTCCCCGAACCCGGCTGGCTGGCGGCCATGCTGGAGGGCTTCAAGGATCCGGACGTGGCGGCGGTCGGCGGCGAGACTTACGTCGAGCTGGCCGGCGTCTGCAGCCGCGCGTTCGCGCTCTTCTGGTTCTTCAACCTGCGCGACGACGCCGAAGCCTTGACGCCCGCGAGCTTCTTCCACGCCAACAACGTCGCCTTTCGACGCTCGGTGTTCATGGGGCGGGGCTTTCCAGACCTGCCGATCTATCGCGGCCAGTGCACCTTGCTGGGCGAGCAGCTGCGCGCCGAGGGCCTGGGCCTCTACCGCCAGACGGCGGCGCGGGTGGCCCACCCCATTCCGCTCAGCCTCGGCTATTTCATCGCCCGGGCGCTGCACAACGGCCGCGACACGGTGATCGTCGAGGAGACGCTGCGGCGCTACGATCGGAGACGCTGGCGGACTCTGCGGCGCGGCTATCGGGCCCGCCTGGCGCACGCGTTCGAGCAGGTGAAGCGGCACGGCAAGGACGTCGGCCTGACCGGGCCAGGCGCCGTCGCCGCCCTGGCCGTGGCGGTGAGCTACTTCACCCTGCAGGCCATCGGCGAGGCGGTGACCTTGGTCAATCCGCGGGCGATCGCCCGGCTGGCGCCCTTGTGACCGCGGCGACGGCTTGCCGACCGGCGTGTTGCCGGATTAGATTTGATCAAGGGGGCGCACTCGGGTTGAGGGGCGCTAAGTGGCCGACGACGCTCTTATCGTCGACGACGTATTCTCTGCTGATATCCATGAGGCGCTGTCGCGCTGGGCCGGTGACCGATCGATCGAGGTCGGTGCGGTTCGCCTGGACGGGCGCGATCGGCGCGGCATTCCGGCGCTGGTTTCGGCGTCGCGCGAACATCTCGGCCGATGGCTTCTGGGCGAGTCGGCCAAGGACTTGGCCCCGGCTTATCGGCGCGAGCACTGGCGCCGGGCCCTCGTCGCTGTCGACCCGCACAATCTGGCCGACATCGCGGGCGGGCTGGCGGCCGACCCGGCGTTGGCGCCTGTCGACGCCGCCTGGACGTCGCTGAGCCGCTCCCTGCTGGCGGACAGCATCCTGGTCGGCTGCGAGGTCGAGGCGCGGGGCCCCGGGATCGACGGACGGTTCGAGACGGAAGGCGTCGGCGGCTACGATCGGACGGTGATCCTGTTCCTCGGCTCGCGGTGGCCGGCGGACTGGTCCGGCGAGACGGCGCTGCTCGGCGAGGCTGACGATCTCGTCCGTACGGCGTCGCCCGCGCCGAACCGCGCCATCGTCTCGCCGGCCAGCGTCCGCCGCGCGCAGAGGCCCGTCGCCGACCACTGTCCGGAACGGCTGAAGGTGCTGCTGTTGCGGATCCGGCGCCGGCGCAGCCAGGCTTTCGAGACCCTGAGCGGCTTCCTCCGCGACCATGGCGCCCTGGATTGCAACCACTACGACGGCACGCTGCACGACCACCTGATGCGGACGTTCGCCGCTCTGGAGGCGCGCGGCTGCCGGCCGGCGGTCTGCCTCGGAGGCGGCCTGCATTCGATCTACGGCACCAGCCTGCTCGACCACAGGATGCTGGGACCGGCCGACCGGGCGGGTGTGGCTCAGCGGCTCGGGTGCGAGGCCGAGCGGTTGGGCTACCTGTTCTCCAGTCTCAACCGGCCGCGGACACTGGCGACGCCGCTGGCGTTGGACGAGCGGGCGGCGCTGGTCGAACTGCGCGACGGAGGGCGGCTGGAGCTGTCCCGCCAAGACTTCGACGATCTGCGGCTGATCGACTGCGCCAACCTCGAAGATCAGGACACGCTGAAGGACTATCCGCCCCTCGCCGACGTCTGGGCGGCGCTGTGACGGGGTTTCGTTCCATGCAGGAGAGCACCGCCGAGGACTGGCGGCGGCTGACCGATCCGGCGAACGGGTTTCCGGTCGCCTTTCCCGATCGGGTGTTGGATCACCTGCAACAGCTGCGTGGGGACACCGGCGGCTTTGCCGTCGACCGGCTGGAGCATTGCCTGCAGACCGCCAGCCGGGCGCATTGCGACGGGCGGGACGAGGAATACGTCGTCTGCGCTCTGCTGCACGACATCGGCGATCTGATGTGCCCGGCGAACCACGCCGATATGGCCGCCGCCATGCTGCGGCCGTACGTCTCCGAGCAGAACCACTGGATGGTCGCGCACCACACCATCTTCCAGGGCTACTACTACTTCCACCACCTGGGCATGGACCGGGACCTGCGCGAGCACTATCGCGGCCACCCGCACTTCGAGCACACCGCCGCGTTCTGCCACCGCTACGACCAGAACAGCTTCGACCCGGACTATTCGTCGATGCCGCTTGAGGCGTTCGACCCGATGCTGCGCAGGGTGCTCGAGCGTCCAAAGCGCTCGTTCAATCCGCCGCAGGATCTGCCCTGGGAGCCGCGGCGACGGCGCGGCTTCTGGCCTTTCGGCCGCCGCGAGCGGCGCTGACGTCGCATCGCTGAAATGTCTGGACACATAGCCGCCGGATAACGCTGGTACCCCGCTTGCTGCGGTGAGTCCGTGGGCGGACGGGGGCTGACGAGGAAATGGCAGGCCTGACGGTCCTGTTCTCAACCTTCAACGGTGCGGTCACCTTGCCCCGCATGCTGGACGCCCTCGAGCGGGTTGAGCCACCGCGGGGCGGGTGGAAGATCGTCGCCGTCGACAACGGCAGCACCGACGGTGGCGCGGATTTGCTGCGGCGCCGGGCGGGCCGGCTGCCACTCACCGTACTTACCGAGCCGAGGCGTGGGAAGAACAACGGGCTGAACGCCGGCCTCGCCTCGGTCGAGGGCGACCTGGTGGTGTTCACCGACGACGACGTGGTCCCGCGCCCCGACTGGCTGGTCCGGCTGCGGCAGGTCGCCGACGAGCAGCGCGGTTATGACATCTTCGGCGGCGCCATCGAGCCTATCTGGCTGGAACAGCCGCCCGACTGGGTGCTTCGCGCCGCGCCCAAGGGGCATTTCGCCTGGACCGAATGCGACGACGGTCCGGTCGATCCGCGCAAGGTCTGGGGGCCGAACATGGCCGTGCGCCGAGGCGTGCTCGCCGATCACCGCTTCAGCGAAGGCATCGGCCCCGACGGCGGCGCCGTCTATGCGATCGGGCTGGAGACCGAATTCGTCGTCCGCGCCAGCCGCGCCGGCCATCGATGCTGGCACGCCGAGCAGGCAGTGGTCGGCCACCTGATCCGGCCCGGCCAGTTGACCGAGGCATGGCTGCTGCAGCGCTCCTACAACCACGCCAGGGGCGAGCGGCGCATCCGCGGGACCGCCGGAGAGGACCCTTCCCGGGCATTCCTCGGCTATCCTCGCTCGCTGCTTCGCCAATACGCCAGGGCGCTGCTCGGCGCGGCGACGGCGGGAATGTTCGGCGACTTCGAGCACCGCTTCGCCGCCCGGCGGCGACTGAGGGAACTGCAGGGCGATTTCGACGAGCGCCGTCTGCAGTTGCGTGACCGCAGAGCACCGCCCACGCGCATTTCCGCCGAAACCCGTTCCGCCTAACCCTGACCGAAGCTCACTGGCGTCCAGCGGGCGCCGCCGAAGTCGAGGGGTGCGAGCTGCCGGGCCTGATTCCGCAGTCTGACGGCTTCGCGTCTCAGCTTGGCGCCGGCGCCCGGCCTCATCCGGGCTTGGGTCAGCGCCGCCCGATCGGGCTCGATGTCGCTGTCGGTCCCGCCCAGCCGGGTTTGCTCGACCAGCGCCGGGACGAGCTGATCAGGCCTTAGTCGGCTGAACATCGGCGAATGGACGGCGCTGAACAGCAGGAAGTCGATCATCAGCGTCGGCTTCGGCTGCATCGCCGCCAGCGCCGCCGCCGTGCTTCTGGAAATGATGTAACCCGCCGCGCAGGTGTGGTCCGAAAAGAGCCGGGCAATCCGTGCGTCGCGGCCGACGGATCTCGGTGGGCCCAGCAGCACGCGCGGCCGCTCGACCTCGATCTTCAGCAGACGGGTAGAGGCCGGCAGCCAATCCAGCGACCCGAGCCGTCGCCCAGCGCCCTCGGCGAGGCGGACGTCGTCCTCGAGGATCACCGCGTGCGAAGCGTCACCGGCCGAGGCCGCGAACTGCTCGTAGGCCCGGAAGTGGCTGAGCGCGCAGGCCTGCTCAGACGAGGAGAGGGGACCGAAGCGGCCGGGCGGCGCGAACTGCCCCGCCAGCCAGGCCGGATCGGCCGTTCGCGCGTCGGCGGCGTCGACGCGGATGAAGTCCAGGCCCTCGGCGTGCAGCCGAGCGGTCATATCGGCGAGCCGGTCGCTCCGCCGCGCCAGGTTGATGAGATAGATCGGCGTCATCGGCGCAAGCTCGGCTGCGTGAGCTTGCGCGTCGGCCGCTACCGCCCGATCGCCTTGTAGGCCGCGCTCTGGAACATCGGCAGCGCCATCCGCGCGCCCATCCGCTGGCCGGTGGCCAATGCCGCGGCGGCGCCGGGGCTGAGCTGCATGGCGTTCTGGATCAGGTAGATCAGGATCATCTCCTCCTGCGGATCGGCCCGCCACCAGGTGCCGTAGGCGCCCGGCCAGCTGAAAGCGCCGTTGGTGCCGGGCCCCATCCAGGCCTGTTTCTCCGCGTCGGTGATCACCGACAGGCCCAGGCCGAAGCCCTGGCCCATCCAGAACGGGATGCCCATGAACGGGATCTGCCGCTGGGCGTCGGTGAGCCGGTTGGTCTGCATCAGCTGGACCGTCTCCGGCTTCAGGTAGCGGGTCCCGTCCAACTCGCCATTGTTCAGCAGCATGCGGACGAACTTCAGATAGTCGTCGGCGGTCGAGATCAGCCCGCCGCCGCCGCCGCAATAGTCCGGCGGCGAGTCGCGGTCGGCGTGTGGCACGACCTCGATGCCGCTCTGGTCGGTCTTCATCCGATAGACTTGCGCCGCCCGATCGCGCTTTTCCGGCGGAATCCAGAAGTCGGTGTCGACCATGCCCAGCGGCCCCAGGATCCGCTGCATCAGGAAGTCGCGGAAGCTGGTCCCGGCGATGCGGCCGACGATAAAGCCCAGCACGTCGGTGGAATGGCCGTAGTGGAAGCGATCCCCCGGCGGATAGCTGAGCGGCAGGCTGCCCAGCGCTTCCATCCAGGCGTCGACGCTCTTGGCGCCGTGCAGATAGCTCGGGATATCGCCCAGCACCTTGTCGTAGGCGTGGCCGATCGGCCCGATCGAGGTGAAGCCGTAGGCGATGCCCGAGCGGTGGGTCATCAGGTCTTCGATGGTGATGTCCCGGGGCGACGGGTAGGTTTCGTCGACCGGGCCTTCCGGGTTCTTGAGCACCGTCTTGCCGGCGAATTCGGGCGCCCATTTGGTGATCGGGTCGTCCAGCTTCAGCTTGCCCTCTTCCATCAGCATCAGCGCCGCCACCGAGGTGATCGGCTTGGTCATCGACATGATCCGGAAGAGCGTGTCGCGGGTCATCGGCTTGCCGGCGGCGATGTCGCGCATTCCGACAGCGTCGAAGGCCACTTCCTCGCCCTTGCGCCAGACCAGCGTCACCGCGCCGGAGAGGTCGCCGGAGTCCACCACGCTCTGCAGCGCCGGGGCGATCTCGGCCAGTGCGGCGGGGTCGACGCCGGCGAGGGTCTTGCTGTCAGCGTCCATGGCAGGGCTCCATCTCAGGGTGGTCCGGAACGATAGCGGGGAAATCCTGGGCGGCCTATGGCGACTTGGCTTCGGCGCTCGGCGCCGAGAACGTCCCCACCAGTTCGCCGTCGGCGAGCACGTGCCCCCTCATCGCCGCCAGCAGGTCGCGCAGTTGGCCGCCGGCGGCCACGGTGATCGGGGCGTCGAGGGCGAAGACTTCCAGGTGATAGTGGTGCACGCCCGTTCCCGCCGGCGGGTGCGGACCGTAGTAGCCGATGTCGCCGACCCCGTTCAGCCCCTGGATCGCCGCCCCGGGCGCGGTTGCCTTGGGTCCGCCGGTGATCCCGGCCGGCAGCGAGCTGGCGGCGGCCGGAACCCCCCAGATCAGCCAGTGGACGAAAGGCGTGTCGCTGTGCGCGTCCGGGTCTTCCAGCACCACCGCGTAGCTGGCCGCGCCCGCCAGCGGGCTCCAGCCCACCGGCGGCGACTGGTTGTCGCCGTAGCTGGTGTATTTCCGGTCGATCGAACCGTCGGCGCCGATGGCGTCGGAGGCGACCTTGAGCGGGCTGGCGGTCTTCGCCGTCACCAGGTTCAGCGCCAGCGCCTTGCCCGGCGGCGGCGCCGGTGCGGTGGCCGCGGTTCCCTGCGCGCGGCCGCAGCCGGCGACCAGCAACGAGGCGGCGAGGGCGAGGATCAGGCGCATGCGGGCTCCCTTGCCGTCAGGGCGTGCAGGACGGCGGCCATCTTATGGTCCGTTTCGATGCGTTCGGCGATGGGCTGGCTGTCGGCCACCACGCCGCCGCCCGCCCGCGCCTCGAACCGCCAGCCGCCGTTGCCGGTTTCGGCGAAAGCGGTGGTGCGGATCAGCACGCTGGAATCGAAGCCGCCGTCGAACCCGGCCCAGAACATCGCCCCGAAAAACGGCCCGCGCGGCGGCTCGTAAGCAGCGATCACCCTCATCGCCTGCACCTTCGGCGCGCCGGTGATCGAGCCGGGCGGGAACGCCGCCGCCAACAGATCGACGGCGGTGCGGCTGGGCGCCAGCTCCCCGGTCACCACCGAGACCAGATGGCTGACGTTAGCGAACCGCTCGACCGCGAACAGCGCCGGGACCCGCACTGAGCCTGGCCGGCAGACCCGCGCCAGATCGTTGCGCATCAGGTCGACGATCATCAGGTTCTCGGCCCGGTCCTTCTGCGACCCCGCCAGCGACGCGGCCAGGCAGTCGTCTTCCGCGGTCGTCCGTCCGCGCCGCACGGTGCCCTTGATCGGTCGGGTCTCGGCGGTGAGGCCATGCGCGTGCGGGGTCACCCTCAGGAACCGCTCGGGCGAGTTGCTGGCCACCGCCAGGCCGGGCAGGCGCAGATAGGCCGCGAACGGCGCCGGGCTCTCCGCCGCCAGCCGCCGGAGCAGGTCATAGGGCCGCGCGCGGGACTCGAGCTCGCCGGTCCAGGCCCGGGCGACATTGGCCTGGAAGATTTCCCCGGCGGCGATCCGCTCGACTACTTCGGCGACGACGACTTCGTGCGCGGCCGCGGGCGGCGCGTCCAGACGGCGGGCGATCGGTCCGGCGTGCGGGGCTGGAGCGGGTTCTTCCAGCCAGGTCAGAGCTCCGCGCGCCTCGGCCCTATCCCGGCCGATCCCCAGCACCTGGAGCCGGTGATGGTCGAAGGCCAGCAGCGCCTCGTAGCGGCCGCACGCCAGATCCGGCCAACCGGCCGCCCGCCGAAGTCCCAGCCGCTCGACCCGGTCGCCCAGTTCGTAGCTGGCCAGTCCGGCGACCCCGCCCTGGAACGGCGGCCCGTCCTCCGCCAGCGCCCGTCGAGGTCCGATCAGCGCCGTCAGTTCGGCGAAGGCGTCCCGGGGATCGTCCGGCGCCATGACCAGGGTTTCCGAGGGATGCCGCGCCAGGTAACTCCAGCGCCCCCGCTCGCCGTCGCCGTCCGACAGCAGCCCGAGCGCGAACGGCTCGTCCGCGAACGCCGCCAGCGCCCGCGCCGGCTCGCGCCAGGGCGAGCGGACGATCGTCGTCAAATCTTTCCCCCGTCCGGCGGGGGAAACGTCGCGACGCGCTCTTGGGCGAGCGACAATGGGGGCTCTCGCCGGCAAAACCCCGCCCGACTCGCACCCCCATCGGCGCAGCGCGCTCGGCGCGGCTCGCCCCTTTCCCCCGCAAGCGGGGGAAGGGTTTGGGCGCTAGCGCCCCAGATCGGCATCGTCCTGATGCATGCGGGTGCGCACGGTGAACACGCTGTCGCCGCTGAGCACACCGCTGCGCGCCAGCAGCCGGCCGTGCTGCCAGTTGCTGAGCCCCAGTTCCGGCCGGTTCAGCGCGAACTGGCCGTCCACCCAGCGGGTCATGCCGTCGCCGACGAAAGGCGCGGCGATCTCGGCATAAAAGCGAGCTCGCGCGCTGGCGTCCTCCGAGATCAGCGAGGCGGCGAGGCGGGGGCTGTAGCGGTTGAAGAGGGCGATGGCCGCCGACAGATCCTCGGCCACCACTAGGGAAACCTCCGGCGTCGCCTCCCAGTCCCACTCGTGCGCCAGTCCGTCGTCCGGCAGACCCTCGACGAGCGGCTCGTCGTGGTCGCCGTCCGCCCGGCGGACGCGGGTTCGCGCCGTCAGCCACGCGTCCGGCAGGGAAGGGCGCAAGGCCTCGTCGATGTGCAGCTTGCAGCCGTGCCCACCGCGCTCGCCGGCCTGCCGCAGGGCGTCCAGAAAGGCCGGAAGCAGCCGCGCGCCGACCAGGCAGCAGACGTTCAGGGTGTTGCACGCCTTGCGGTCCAGCGAGTTGAAGACGGCTTGCGCGAACCGCGTTTCATCGGCGTTTTCGTCGGCGACAAGCCAGGCGCCGCCGGTCCCGTGCAGACTGACCGGCACGCCCGCCTGCCGAGCCACCGCGCCCAGCTGGTCCACCGCCGGCCCAGAGCCACGGGCCACGGCCAGGCTCAGCCGAGGGTCTGAAAACAGCGCCCATCCGGCCGAGCGCTCGGGACTGTCCAGCAGCACGGCCGCGCCCACCGGCAGTCCGGCGGCGAACAGCGCCGGCTTCAGCGCGTGCTCAGCGATGGCCCGGGCTGTGCCGAGCGCATCGCTGCCGATCCGGAACACCACGGTGTTGCCGCTGCGGATCACCCCCGCGGCGTCGGCGAAGACGTTCGGGCGGCCTTCGAACACGAAGCCAACCACCCCCAATGGCGCAGTGACCTGTTCGACGCTCCAGCCCTCGTGCTCGACCCGCTCGACGACCCGGCCCTCGACCGCCGGTGCGTCCCGCCAGCCCAGCAGGCCCTCGATCATCTCAGCGCGCATCTTGGCGGTCGCCACCAGCCGGGTGGTGGAGCGACCGCGCGCCCTGGCGCTCTCGACGTCGGCGGCGTTGGCGGCGGCGATGGCCGCCCAGGTCTCGTCCTGCTCCAGCAGCCGGGCGAAGCGACCGAAGAAGGCGCTGACCTGCCCGGGATCGACTCGCTTCAGCGCCTCGAACGCATCGGCCGCCTCACCAACCGCGCTCGCGGCGATGGCGTGCACGTCCGCCGGCACGTGCAGCAGATCGCCGGTTTCCTGTACGACGATCAGCCGGTCGCCGGCCTTGAACACCGCCGCCAGCGCCTCGGAGACATGCGTCACCCGATCCCCGCCGAAGAGGACGGGCATGCCGGCAGTCAGGGTCTCCAGGCGATAACCGCTCATGGGCGGGGCTTTAGCGAAAAGCCGCGCCGGGGTCACGCGACCCCTCACCTTACCTCTCCCCGTTTCCCGGGGAGAGGGATACTGAAAGAGCCGTTGCGGCTGCGAGTCCCTCAAGGCCGCCGCGCTCTCAGTATCCCTCTCCCCACGCGTGGGGAGAGGTGAGGTGAGGGGTGTTTCCGCAGCAACGAGGATCGCCATGCAGACCAAAGCCGCCGTCGCCTGGAAGGCCGGAGCGCCGCTGACCATCGAGACGGTGGAGCTTGAGGGGCCGCGGGCCGGCGAGGTGCTGGTGGAGATCAAGGCCACCGGCGTCTGCCACACCGACGAATTCACCCGCTCGGGCGGCGATCCGGAGGGGCTGTTTCCGGCCATCCTCGGCCACGAGGGCGCCGGCGTGGTGCTGGAGGTTGGCGCCGGGGTCACCAGCGTGGGGCCGGGCGATCACGTGATCCCGCTCTACACGCCCGAATGCCGCCAGTGCAAAAGCTGCCTCTCCCGGCGCACCAACCTCTGCACCTCGATCCGCGCCACCCAAGGTCAGGGCCTGATGCCGGACGGGACCAGCCGCTTCTCCATCGGCGGCGAGAAGATCCACCACTACATGGGCTGCTCGACCTTCGCCAATCACACGGTGCTGCCCGAGATCGCGGTCGCCAAGGTTCGCGACGACGCTCCTTTCGACAAGATTTGTTACATCGGCTGCGGCGTGACCACCGGCGTCGGCGCGGTGATCTGGACCGCCAAAGTCTGGCCGGGCGCCAATGTGGTGGTGTTCGGCCTCGGCGGCATCGGCCTCAACGTCATCCAGGGCGCGCGCATGGCCGGCGCCGACAAGATCATCGGCGTCGACCTCAATCCCGGCCGCGTAGAGATGGCCACGCGCTTCGGCATGACCGATTTCGTCAATCCGGACGTGGTCGGCCCGGGCAAGGTCGTGCAGGCGATCGTCGACCTCACCGGCGGCGGCGCGGACTTCTCGTTCGAGTGCATCGGCAATGTGAACACCATGCGCCAGGCGCTGGAGTGCTGCCACCGCGGCTGGGGCGAGAGCATCATCATCGGGGTCGCGGGGGCGGGTCAGGAGATCGCCACCCGGCCATTCCAGCTGGTCACCGGCCGGGTCTGGCGCGGCACCGCCTTCGGCGGCGCCCGCGGCCGCACCGACGTGCCGCGGATCGTCGACTGGTACATGGACGGCAAGATCGAGATCGACCCCCTGATCACCCACATCCTGCCCTTGGCCGACATCAACCGGGCCTTCGACCTGATGCACGCCGGGAAGAGCATCCGCTCTGTGGTGGTGTTCTAGCAGAGGGGTCCGAAACCCCCCTGATTTCCTCGGTTTAACCAATCTGTGTTCTAGACGGCTCGATGCGCTCGGGAGGGCCGTCCGATCGATACCGAGACCACCCTTGGGGACGAACTAAGTCCGCTGGCGCCCATCCGCCGGCGGCTGCCGCGGCTGCTGTTGGAAAGTCTCGCCTTCCTGCGCGGCGAGATCAGGGCCAGCGAGCTTTGGCTGGTGGTGATCGCCACCGGCGTCGGGGCGATGGCCGGGCTGGTCACCGTCGGCATCGGCATGGCCGCTCATGGCCTGCAGGAGCTGCTCTACAACATCGATTTCGACGAGCGGCTGAGCGCGGCCACCCGGATCGAGCCGATCCGCATGCTGGCCTTGCCGGCGGGCGGCGCGCTGCTGGTGGCCGTGACCTGGCTCTGGACCCGGCGGCGGCCGAAGACTCCGGTCGACCCGGTTGAGGCCAACGCCCTGCACGGCGGACGCATGTCGGTGCCCGACAGCCTGTTCGTCGCGCTGCAAACGATTATCTCCAACGGCTTCGGCGCCTCGGTGGGCCTGGAAGCGGCCTACGCCCAGATGGGCGGGGTGGCCGGCTCGGCGACCGGCCGGGTGCTCAACCTGCGCCGCAACGACCTGCGCACCTTCGTCGGCGCCGGGGCGGGCGCGGCCATCGGCGCGGCCTTCGGCGCTCCGCTCACCGGCGCCTTCTACGCCTTCGAGATCGTCATCGGCTCCTACACCATCGCCAACATCGCCCCGGTGGTGGCCGCGTCCCTGGCCGCCGTGGTGGTGACCCGGCTCGCCCATTTCGAGCCGATGGTGGTGCACATCACCACCATGAACGACCTGGCGCTTTCGCATTACCTGCTGTTCGCCGGGCTCGGCCTGATCTGCGCCTTCTTCGGCGTGGCGGTGATGCGGCTGGTGGGCTGGACCGAGCTGCTGGCCTCCAAGTGGGCGCCGCTGCGGCCGTTCCGCCCGATCGTGGGCGGCCTCATCCTGGCCGGCATCGCCCTCTACGAGCCGCAGACGCTGTCGGCCGGGCACGGGGCCATGCATCTGGAGCTGACCGCCACCCTGACCCTGACCGCGCTGGCGATCCTCATCGGCGCCAAGGCGCTGGCCTCGATCGTCTCGCTCGGCTTCGGCTTCCGCGGCGGCCTGTTCTTCGCCTCGCTGTTCCTGGGCTCGCTGGTGGGACGCTTCTACGCGCTGGCGCTAGGGACCTTCGCCGGCGCCTCGATCGATCCGCTCGCCGCCTCGCTGGTCGGCATGGGCGCGATGGCGGTGGCCATCGTCGGCGGGCCCTTCACCATGTCGTTCCTGGTGTTGGAGACCACGGGCGACTTCAGCCTCACCGCCGCCACACTGACCGCCTCGCTGGTGGCCAGCGTGGTCGTCCGCGAGACCTTCGGGTATTCCTTCTCCACCTGGCGGCTGCACCTGCGCGGCGAGACCATCCGCAGCGCCCACGACGTCGGCTGGCTGCGCACGCTCACGGCGGGGCGGATGATGCGCACCGACGCCCCGACCATCGCCGCCGACGCCCACCTGGCCGAGTTCCGCCGCCGCTTTCCGCTGGGCTCGACCCGCAGGGTGGTCGCCCTCGATCCGGCCGGCAAATACGCCGGCATCGTCATGACCAGCCGGGTGTTCGGCCACACCGATCCGGAGGACAAGGAGGCCGTTGGCGCGCTGATGATCAACCAGGACGAATGGCTGACCCCGGAGATGAGCATCAAGGAAATCATGGGCGTGTTCGACCGCACCGAAAGCGACGAACTGGCGGTGCTGAACCCAGCCGGCGAGGTGCTCGGCGTACTCTCCGAAGCCTACGCCACCCGCCGCTACGCCGAGGAACTGGAAAAGAACCGGCGCGACCTGGTCGGCGGGGAGTAGCACTCCTCCACCGCAAAGCGGGGGAGGTGGCGCGCGCCAGTGCGACGGAGGGGGCGCGGGGCGCGGAGTTAGAACGTCAGCACCGCCTTGCCCACGAACCGGCGCTCGATCAGGTCGTCCGCTACCCGGGCTATGTCGGCGATAGGCGCGCGGGCTTCGATCACCGTGCGCAGCGACCCGTCCGCCAGCCGGCCGGCCAGGTCGGCCAGGCCCACCGACGGGGCCTCGAACCGCAGCTCGTAGTTCATGTTCAGGCCGACGAGGGTGGTCCCGCCGACGACGCGGAATTTCGCCGTGTCGAAGGTGGTGACCGAGTTCTCCGAGGCGCCCAGGTTCACGCAGGTTCCGCCGGGCGCCAGCCGCTCCAGCGCCGCGCCGAGGCTGGCGCCGGCCACCGAGTCCAGGATCAGGTCGTAGCGCAGATCGGGGTCCGCCGCCGCGAGGCTGGGGCCGACCAGTACGTTTGTCGCGCCCAGGTCGCGCATCAGCGGCTCGTGCGCCGGGTTGCGGATCGCCGCGGTGACCACATCGCCCGCCTTGGCGGCCAGTTGCACCCCGAACACCCCGACGCCGCCGGACGCGCCGGTGACCAGCACCCGCCGGCCGGGCTTGGCTGCGCCCTTGCCCAGCGCGCGCCTGGCGGTCAGCCCCGCGATCGGCAGGGTGGCCGCGTCCTCGAAGGAGACCGCATTCGGCAGCGCTGCCAGGAACGGCGCGCCCACCGCCACATACTCCGCCCAGGCCCCCACCGGCAGCGCGCCGACCACCCGCGCGCCCTTGGGCGGGCCGGAGCCGTCCGCCGCCGCCTCGGCGACCACCCCGGCGTAGTCCCAACCCGGTCGCCAGCCGTCCTCCGCCGCCAGCGCCGTCTTCACCTCGCCCCGGTTGAGCGAAATGACCGCCACCCGCACCAGCGTCTCGCCGGGGGCGGGCGCAGGCCTCGGAACCTCGCTCAGCACCAGCCGTCCGCCGGCCGTGACCACCGCGCGCATCGTCGTTCCGCCGTCGGCCATGGCCGCGCCTCCCATAAGTGTTCATCGATCAGTTGTCTGTGAACACTTAACGGGCGTTCGGCGTCCGCGCAAGCCCCGCGACGATGCTTTCGATCATCGGGCCGACCAGTTCCGCGGGCGTCAGCTTCGGGAACGCCGGCCGGGCGATCAGGATCGAGACCAGGCCGTGCAGGCCGAACCAGACGGTGTGGGTGGCGATGGTCAGGTCGAGGGGGCGCAGCAGGCCCGCCTCGCCCAGGCTCTTCAGCGTCTGGCGGATGATCAGGAACACCTGATTGCCGATGCCCTGCTGATCCAGCGGCCGGGCGAGGTCCACGTCGTGCATCTCGCCCTTCAGCAGACCGGGGCCCTCCATGAAGGTCAGCCGGTATTCGTCCGGGTGGGCGAGGCCGAAGCCGATATAGGCCCGTCCCAGCGCCCGCAGCCGCTCGAACCCCTCGGTGGCGACGTTCTGGGTGTCGCGAAACGCCTCCGCCAACTGCTCGAAGCTCTGCCGGCAGAGGGCGTCGAAGATCTCGTCCTTGCCGCGGAAATAGACATAGATACCGGTCTGCGAGACCCCGACCCGGGCCGCCAGCTTGCGGGTGGTGAAACCCTCGTAACCCTCGGCGATGAACAGCGCCTTGGCCGCCGCCAGGATTTCGCCGCGGCGCTCGTGTCCCTGGCCACGGGGCTTGCGGTTGCGGGCGGGCAGGGCGGACGGGGCGTCGGTCATCGCGCTGACTTGATCAGCAATCGCCGGTCCTGGCCATCCTCGCCGCGTCCGAAGTGAGCCTCAGACCACCGCGTGATCGGCCAGGTCGCACGGGTGGTCGCCGTCGCCGCCTTCCACCTGCAAGGTGGCGTGATGGATCGAGAAGCGGGCCTTCAGCTCGCCGCAGATCCGGGCCAGCAGGGCGTCGTCGACGTCCGAGCCCGGCCGGACCAGATGCGCCGTCAGCGCCGTCTCGGTGGTGCTCATCCCCCAGATGTGCAGGTCGTGCACTTCGGTAACGCCGGGGAGGGCGGCCAGATAGTCGAGCACGCCGGCCTGGTCGACGCCGGGCGGCACCGCCGCCAGCGCCAGGTCCAGGGCCTCGCGCATCAGCGACCAGGTCCCCCAGACGATCACCGCGCTGATCACCAGGCTGATCGCCGGGTCGAGCCAGGGCCAGTGGGTCGCCAGGATCAGTCCGCCGGTGGCCACCACCCCCAGCGCCACCAGGGCGTCGGAGGCCATGTGCTGGAAGGCCCCGCGGATGTTGAGGTCGTCCCTGCGCCCGGCCATGAACATCAGCGCCGTGCCGCCGTTGATGGCGATGCCGACGGCGGCGACCACCATGATGGTGATCCCCGTGGCCGCCTGCGGATGCATGAACCGCAACACCGCTTCCCAGGCGATGCCGCCGGTGACCACCGCGAGCAGCACCGCATTGGCCAGCGCCGCCAGGATCGAAGACGAGCGCAGGCCGTAGGTGTAGCGGCTGCTGGGCGCCTTGCGGCCGAGCCAGGCGGCGAGCCAGGCCAGCGCCAGGCTGAGCACGTCGCCGAAATTGTGCCCGGCGTCGGCCAGCAGGGCCAGGGAATTGGCCAGCACGCCATAGATCGCCTCGATGATCACATAACCGGCGTTGAGAGCGATGCCGATGGCGAAAGCCCGGCCGAAATCGGCGGGCGCGTGCGCGTGACCATGGCCGTGCGTGTGGCCGTGCCCGTGATCGTGGCCGTGGTGGTCATGGTCGTGATGGTCGTGTGTGTGGGCCATGGACAGAGCCTGAAACGCGATTCCCTTGTCACTCCACGCCCATGGGGCCCGCCGATCAAGCCCTCAGGCCGGCGGCGGGGCCATCTGGGCCGGGTCGTAGAAGAAAGTCTCCTCGGCGACCTTCTCGCCTTCCCAACGTTGCCAGGCGATTTCCTCCAGCGTCGTCGTGGCGCCCGATCGGTGGGTGAAGGTGAACCGCCAACGCGAGGCGACCTGGTCGCCCTCGATCAGCGCCGGGCCGATCCGCTCGGCGGCGATGCTCTGGAAGCGGGCCATCACCGCCTGCTCCCCGGCCGCGAGCACGTCCAGCCCAACCCGGGTCTCGCCGAAGTTCTCCCGCATCGACGCGCCCTCGGCGTAGAATTCCCGGATCGCCTCGACATAGCGCCCCGCCTCGATGGCGGCGGCCAGGGCTTCGACGACTTGGCGGCTGGGCATGAGACGATGGTTCCCGCGGCTGGTGAGCGTTGCGCCTCATCTAGGCGCCCCCGCGGCTTTGCGGTAGCGCCTGTTCAACCAGGGAGCCGAGGTTGAGCCAGCCGCCGCCACCCACGCACGGCCGCGAGGGCACGCCGCTGGAGGTGTTCTGGGCGTTCCTGAAGCTGGGCCTGACCTCCTTCGGCGGCCCGATCGCCCACCTGGGCTATTTCCGCGCCGAGTTCGTCGAGCGCCGCCGCTGGCTGGACGAGGCCACCTATGTCGACATGGTGGCGCTCTGCCAGTTCCTGCCGGGTCCCGCCAGCAGCCAGACCGGGATGATGATCGGGCTCTCCCGGGCCGGCTACGGCGGCGGATTGGCCGCCTGGCTGGGGTTCACCACCCCGTCGGCGATCGCCATGGTGCTGTTCGCTCAGGAGGCGCCGCTGCTGACCCATTGGGTGGGCGGCGGCTGGCTACACGGCCTCAGGCTGGCGGCGGTGGCGGTGGTCGCCCAGGCGGTGCTGGCGATGGCCCGGACGCTGGCCCCGGACCGGGCGCGCGCCACCATGGCCGTCCTCGCGGCCGTGGCCGTACTCTGGGTCGCCTCGCCGCTGATCCAGCTGGCTGTGATTGCGGCCGGCCTCGTCGTCGGCGCCGGGCTGTTGCGCGCCGAGGGGGGCGCCGAGCGGCCCAAGCTGCCGATCATCGTCGGCCCGCGGATGGGCGCGGCGGCGCTGGTGGTGTTCGCGGCGCTGTTGTTCGGCCTGCCGGCGCTGGCGGCGGCGAGCGGTGACCACGGCCTCGACCTGTTCGCACGCTTCTACCGGGTCGGCTCGCTGGTATTCGGCGGCGGCCATGTGGTGCTGCCGCTGCTGCAGGCTGAGGTCGTGCCGCCCGGCTGGATCAAGCCCGACGCCTTCCTGGCCGGCTACGGCGCCGCGCAGGCCGTGCCAGGCCCGCTGTTCACCTTCGCGGCCTACCTGGGCGCGGCGATGGGGCCGGCGCCGAACGGCTGGGCGGGGGCGGCGATCTGCCTGACAGCGATCTTTCTGCCGTCGTTCTTCCTGATCGTCGGCGTGCTGCCGTTCTGGAACGCCCTGCGCTCGCGACCGCGCGCCCAGGGCGCGCTGATGGGGGCCAACGCCGCCGTGGTCGGCCTGCTGGGCGCGGCGCTCTACAACCCGGTCTGGACCAGCGCCGTCACCGGCCCGGTCGACGTCGGCTTGGTGCTGGCCGCCTTCGTCGCCCTGACCGCCTGGCGCGCGCCGCCCTGGCTGGTGGTCGTGGCCAGCGCCCTGGCCGCGTCGTTCATTGGCTAGCTTCCGTCGGGGCGCGATTGCACCGCCCTGCTTTCGCCGTCAGAGAGGATGCAGAGCCCTCCAGGGCTGAGACGGAGGAAACACCATGTCGATCGACTTCGAGATTCCGGCCGAGGCCAAGGCCATCCGCGAGAAGGTCCGCCAGTGGGTGCACGACGAATGCATTCCGGCCGAGAAGGAGCTGGCAAGCGGCCGCGATTACAAGGAGCTGCTCGGCGAGCTACGCGCCAAGGCCCGCGCCCGGGGCCTGTGGCTGCCGTTCGTGCCCAAGGAATACGGCGGCATGGGCCTCGGACCGCTGGCCAACGCCCTGGTGCAGATGGAGCTGGGCGAGAGCCACCTGGGCGCCCTCTCGATGAACAGCCAGGGCCCGGACGACGCCACCATCCTCACCCTGCTGGCCCACGGCACCGAGTTCCAGAAGGAGAAGTTCCTCAAGCCGCTGCTGAACGGCGAGAAGCGGGTCTGCTACTCGATGACCGAGAAGGCCGCCGGCGCCGACGCCACCGGAATGCAAACCCGGGCGGTCAAGGACGGCAACGAGAACTACATCCTCAACGGCGAGAAGTGGTTTTCCTCCGCCGCCAGCGCCGCCGACCTGGCCCTGGTGATGGCCATGACCGACCCCGACGCGCCGCGCCACCAGCGCTACTCGACCTTCATCGTCGAGCTGCCGAACCCCGGCTACAAGATCAAGCGCGACATCCCGACCATGGCCCTGGAAGGGCCGCTGTCGCACATCATGGGCGGCGGCCACGCCGAGATCGAGATCAAGGACCTGGTGGTCCCGGCGGAGAACCTGCTCGGCGGCGAGGGGCAGGGCTTCAACATGGGCCAGCATCGGCTCGCCTACGGGCGGCTGCGCCACGGCATGCACAATGTCGCCATGGCCCAGCGCGCCCTCGACATGGCCGCGGCCCACATCACCCAGCGCTCCACCTTCGGTCAGCCGCTGCACAGCCGCCAGGCGGTCCAGTTCATGATGGCCGAGTGCGCCACCCAGCTCTACATCTCGCGGCTTATGCTGCTGCACATCGCCTACAAGGCGGAGAAGGGCATGGACCTGCGTCAGGAGAACTCCATGGCCAAGGTCTACCTCGCCCACATGGTCCACAAGGTGGTCGACACCGCCATCCAGCTGCACGGCGCCCTGGGCTACAGCCGCGATCTGCCCCTGGCCGGTTGGTACACCGGCATCCGCAGCCAGCGGCTGGTCGACGGCCCGGACGAGGTGCACCGCTGGACCGTCGGCCGCAACGTGATCAAGGCCTACCAGCAGTTCGGCACCACCGCCTCGGCGGCCGGCGGCGACCTGCTCTGACCGAGGCGGCGCGGTGGTCTCCGCCACCGTCGCCAGCGGATGCCGACAAAACGATCAATGATGTGGTTGACAGTCAACCAATTCGTTGCCAATCATGGCCTCAATCAGGAGGAGTAAAGGCCATGACCTACGCCGAATCCATGGCGGCGATGGACGCCAAGCGCAAACAGATCACCGCCCTGCACGACGAGTTGCGCGCCATGCAGGCCACGGTCGAACCGCAGGCGGTCCAGGACTATGTGCTGGACGGCTGGGACGGGCCGGTTCGGCTTTCAGATCTGTTCGGCGACAAGCGCGATCTGATCCTGATCCATAATATGGGCGTCGGCTGCCCCTGCTGCACCATGTGGGCGGACGGTTTCAACGGCATCTATGAGCACCTCGCCAGCCGGGCGGCGTTCGTGGTTTCCAGCCCCAATCCGGTCGAGGTGCAGAAGAAGTTCGCAGCCAGCCGCGGGTGGCGCTTTCCGATGATCAGCTACGCCCGCTCGACCCTCGCCCAGGATCTTGGTTATCGCCACCGC
>Ga0302279_10002423_pt1 | contig 24678 bp, 25 predicted proteins | sample III_Bog_N3_3_FD_194541 | JGI IMG/M metagenome (GOLD analysis project Ga0302279, IMG submission 194541) | Peat permafrost microbial communities from Stordalen Mire near Abisko, Sweden - III_Bog_N3_3 | ecosystem: Environmental > Terrestrial > Soil > Wetlands > Peat | place: Sweden: Abisko... | reverse complement strand
GATCTACCCGGACTGCCGCGAGGAGTTCATGCAGGCGATGGCCGACGCGATGCGGACGGGCACCTACGCGGGGATCGAGCTCCTGAGGCCCTTCATCGGCTGGGACAAGGCGCGGATCGCCGCGGAGGGCGCCCGGCTGGGCGTGGACTTCTCCCGCACCTGGTCCTGCTACAAGGGCGGCGAGGTTCACTGCGGCCGCTGCGGCACCTGTGTCGAGCGCCGGGAGGCCTTTGCCCAGTCGGGGGTGCCCGATCCCACGGTGTACGCGGCGGCGGATCCGCGCCCAGGCCCGGACCATGCTGATCTCCGAGATATTCCACTCGATCCAGGGCGAGGGCGTGCTGACGGGCGTCCCCTCGGTCTTTGTGCGCACGAGCGGCTGCAACCTGCGCTGCGCCTGGTGCGACACCCCCTACGCCTCGTGGAATCCCGAGGGCGAGACGCGCTCGGTTGAGGAGATCGTGGCGGCGGTCCAGGGGTACGCCGCCGCGCGCCACGTCGTCCTGACGGGCGGCGAGCCGATGATCGCCAAGGATATCGGCGAGCTTGCCTCCGAACTGAAGCTGCTCGGCTACCACATCACGGTGGAGACGGCGGCCACGGTGCCACCCGGGGGCATCGCCTGCGACCTCGCGTCGCTTTCACCCAAGCTGCTCAATTCCTCGCCGGACGGCACGCAGCACGCCGCGTGGCGGAAGAAGCACGAGGCGATGCGCTGGCAGCCCGACGTGGTCCGCTCCTGGCTCGACGGCGGCTACGAGTGGCAGTTCAAGTTCGTCGTCTCCCAACCCGCGGACGTGGACGAGTTGGAGGGCATGCTCCGGTCCCTGAAGCGCGAGATTCCCCGGCACAGGGTTCTCCTGATGCCGGAGGGGATCTCGCCCAAGGTCCTGCGTTCCCGCGCCGCCTGGCTCGCCGACCTCTGCAAGTCCCGCGGCTACCGCTACGCCCACCGCCTGCACATCGACCTCTACGGCAACAAGCGAGGGACGTGATGCCCATATTTAAATACGGCTGAAGTCTCAGGGGTCTGTATGAATCAATGAAGATAAATGGCTAAACCCAGGTGGTGTCCCTTTTGGTATCCGTGCCCAGCGGTTCCATGGTTACCTCAGCACCCAGATTCGTTGCGCAGCGATGACCTCCGTTCCAAACATGATGAAATAGTTAAGTTGTTATTGGCTACAATTCGTTCCCTCGACAAATGCGCCATTTACTCTTCGCCCTGGCTCTCTCGGTAACCACGACTAAGGCGGATTCGATTCAAGCATCGCCGCAGCTCTGTCCAAGATCTGACGAAGTTACCTCATTTGCGAATGATCTCAGGATTTCCAGCTATCGGATTTCGCGTGAGAACTTCATCGACTTTCTGAGTGCCGCCCAATCGTTTCCCTTCTCGTCCTTTGATGCTCTACCGCCCGAAATTCAGCAGCGGCAGGACACTGGGGATTTCGAATTTCCGCTCGCGAGGTCAGACGGACAGGATGGTTCTAAAAAAGGCGAGTTAGTCGAAAAGACCTGCGAAGGTTTCTTCACGGATCGAAACGGCGTAATATATAAATGGATTGCCGTGGGGCCCAATGCTCTGAAAATCGCCACTTTCTATCACGTGCATTCAATTAGGTCGGGCGTATGGGTTTGCGTGAACCAATCAATCGGCAAATCAAAGACGGTGAGGTTGACACCCGAATACTCTGCGAAAGTCAATCGTCGTACAGAAAGCTCCGGTTTTGCTAATGAACTGGTCCCTCCAAAGGGAGACGAGGTTAGCGGCTTCGAAAACGAGATTTCAGATTATTGCATAAGCAAAGAGAACCTTGTAGCATTCCTGAATTGCGCCAGTTCGCATGGGGTATTGCCTAGTGACTTGAAGCAACGATTTGAGGCTGGGGATCTGTATTTCGGTTTTGATGAACCAGACGGGAAGGGTGGCCACAAGAGGTCAATTCTCCTCTTGGAGGAGGCGCAAGGGGTCTTCACGGACAAAAATAGAGTGATTTACTTTTGGCATGTTCTGGGCCCTCGCTTGATGACGGTCGAGACGGAGGAGTCCGGTTGCTATGAGTACCTAAAGGGAACTGATGGCACCGGCCCGGTGCTGAAATTATTCTTCGGGGGTCCGAACTGAAGTGAAGGAGGACGGTAACGGCGTCCGATGCATGCTAGAATTACTGATACTTGGACCTGAATGGTCCGATCACGCTCGCGGCCTCCTTTGCTGCGCCCAGCTCATCCGGGGCAATCACGCTCGCTCGGCGAAGAACCCCGATTTGGAAGGCGAACAGTTGTACCTCGGAAATTAACTTTTGGGAGCGGCCTGGCTCGTGAGGAACTTTGGCAAGGTATTTCGGCAGGCGATCGACCTCGATCACGGCTCCAATCAAATAAATCGTGCCCAGTCAAATGGGGTCAGGCCGCCAGAAGTAAAAAATCAGCCTATTGGCCGACGAGGTTGGTATGCCGGCACCCCGCGCCGGCGATCGCTGAGGTACTGGCGGACGGAACTCGGCGACCCCATATGCAGCTCACGTGCGATCCATGAATTGGTCGCGGTCGTTGTGCTGCGAAGGATTTCCGCGATTCTAATTTTCCAGTCGGCGCCCTTACGGAATCGGGAAAGGTCAGTGCGCGATCGGCCTTCCTGTAATAGGGCAGCCTCAATTGCTTGCGACCATTGCAGCTTCTTAAACTCACCAACTGCCTGGGCATCAGAGACTTGATCGAGTGATAATCCTTCATGGCTCTTTGCGATCGCCTCGCGCCAACCTTTCGTCCCAATCGCCCAGCCATAGTCCATCACGTCGAAATCCTGGGCTTGCAGGAGCGTTTTGTCTTTCGCCAATTTCTCGAGGTGCTTCACGTAATCATTCCAGCCTCCTGGCGTGTCGCAAAGCCCAAGCTCTCGCAGCCAATCTGAGCACGCGAGAAACGGCGGTCTCGGTCCCTTCAAGAAGTGGTGCAGGCTACTCCAACGGTAGCTTGCGACCTGCTCCGGGGAAACGATTTTCGCCTTAACCGGATTCAAGTGGATGTAGTCAACCAACCGCGCCAACGAAAGGCCGGGTTCCACGACTATAGCCCTGTAGCGGCCTTCAAATAAATGGCCCTTTTCCTCGCGGAACCGATTAAACCGTGTGGCGAAGGTGCTTTGGAGCCACTGCATCCCCTCGGGTAAATTCGTGGTCGGAGTCTGCAGCGCAAGGTGGTAGTGGTTGATCATCAAGCTAAAGGCATGCATGCGCCAGTTGAAGCGACTGAAGGCCTCGAAGATGCATTCGCGAAACGCCCTGAACGCACTTGGGGTTTCTAACATGTCACGGCGATAGTTGCCGCGGTTGATCACATGGTAGATCGCCCCGTCAAATTGAACCCTGAGTCGTCGCGCCATGACTGCATGGTAGCAAGTGCTCGGGGCACTTTTTTATTTCTGGCGGCCTGACCCCGTTGGCCGTTGGGCGGCGTCGAGGGGGCTGGACCGGTTGCCATTATGGCTGCGTGAGTGAACCCAGGCATGCCCTTCCGCTCTATCTCGATACCTCGGTGATCGGCGGCTACCACGACCCGGAGTTTATGGCGGATACGCGCGCCTTGTGGAGGTTGAAAGAGGCGGGCTGGTATCGCTTTGTCTCTTCGGTAATTGTTGATCGGGAAATCGTTCGGGCGCCAGAGCAAGTGCGGGAGTTGATGCGAGCAACGTTTAGGGGAGAGGCTTTGCTGCAGTTGACCGTCGAAGCGGACGAACTGGCGCAGGCTTATCTTTCGCAGAGGGTTGTGCCGCAGGAATACGGGGACGACGCCTTCCACGTAGCCATCTGCACGGTGGCCCGGCTCGGCACCCTTGTGAGCTGGAACTTCAAGCACCTGGCCAACGCTCGCCGGGAAGCGGGCTTCAACGCCGTGAATCTCTTGCAGGGTTACCCGGCCGTGCGCATAGTCGCTCCAACCTTCCTTATCCATGGCCACGAAGAAAAAGAGCTTTGACGCCCTCGCCGCATCCCGCCGCTGGCGGCGGGCGACCAGCCGCCAGGTGCGCGGCATGAGTTCGGAAGAGCGGATCGCCTTTTTTAACCGGAACCTGGAGAAGGGGTCTGCCCCACCCGTGGCGAAGGCGGTTCGCGCCGCTGCGCAGCGCTGAGTGGCGTAGTTGTCTCGGGCTTTCCCCGGGGTCTGGGACCCCGGCTACAATTCGGACGTAAGACCCGACGCGTCAGTGCTTGTGGGTCAGCTTGGACTTGATGTCGGCCGTGGGGCAGCCGCAGTCCGAGCCGCAGCCGGGGTTTCGGCGGCGTTTGATCGCACGGCGGATGAACCAGGCGATCGTCAGGACGAGAAGCGCCACGGCGGCGGCGGTCTGGAGGGTCGGGGACATGGCTGGATGCGGGTCAGAATCCGATGGCTGTTCCCACCTGGTAGATAATGAAAGAAAAAATCCACGCGGCGCCCGTCATGTAGAGCGTCTGGAAGATCGGCCAGCGCCAGGAGTTGGTCTCCCTTCGGACGACCGCGATCGTGCTCATGCACTGCATCGCAAAGACGTAGTAGATCATGAGCGTCAGGCAGACCAGGGGCGTGAACAGGGCGCGGCCGTCCGGCCACCGGGCGTGCCGCAGGGCCACGCGCAGGGGGGCGATGTCGGCGTGGTCGTTGGTCGCGTCAAAATTTTCCACGCTGAAGACGACGGCGGTCGAGCTCACGAAGACCTCGCGGGCGGCGAAGGAGCTGATCAGCCCGATCCCGATCCGCCAGTCAAAGCCGATCGGCTTGATCAGCGGCTCGATCGCGTGCCCCGCACGGCCCGCAAAGCTGTGCTCGACCTGCTGGGTCTGCGTGGCGGTGGCGGGCGACTTCGGATAGGTCGAGAGGAACCAGAGGATGATGCTGATCCCCAGGATGACCGTGCCCGCGCGCTTCAGGAAGAGCCCCGCCCGCTGCACCATGTGCATGGCGACGTCCTTGAGCCCGGGCAGCCGGTAGGGCGGCAGCTCCATGATCATGAGCGGAGGGGCGCCCTTGAGCAGCGTGCGCTTGAAGAGCCACGCGAAGCCGAAGGCGCCGAAGGTGCCGATCGCGTACATGAAGAGCATCAGCCCGACCTTGGTCGCCAGCGGGACGAGGTTCCCCGGCATCATTGCGGCGATCATCAGCAGGTAGACGGGCAGCCGGGCCGAGCAGCTCATCAGCGGGGCGACCAGGATCGTCGTCAGCCGGTCCTTCGGGTCCTCGATTGTCCGGGTCGCCATGATGCCGGGGATCGCGCAGGCGTAGGAGCTGAGCAGCGGGATGAACGAGCGGCCGTTCAGGCCCACCCGGCTCATCATCCGGTCCATGATGAACGCGGCCCGGGCCATGTAGCCGGTGTTCTCCAGGAGCCCGATGAAGAAGAAGAGGATGAGGATCTGCGGCAGGAAGGTGACGATCGTGCCCACGCCCTGGATCGCGCCGTCGGTGAGAAGGTCCCTGAGGTCCCCGGGCGCAAGGGCGCCCTTCACCCAGCCGGCCAGGGCGGACACGCCATTGCCGATCCAGTCCATCGGATACTCCGCAAGCGTGAAGATGCTGACAAAGATCAGGGTCATCACGACCCCGAGGATGAGCCAGCCCCAGAGCGGGTGCGTCACGACCGAGTCGATCCGGTCGCTCACCGTCGGGCCGGAGGCCGCGCCGGGCTGCACGACCTCCGCGGCCAGCCGGCCGATCGCCTCGTAGCGGGAATTAACGAGCGTGCCCGCCCAGTCCATGCCCTCGGCCTCCCAGCGCTTTTTCCAGGTGGCGAGGATCTCCGCGGTGCGGGCGCTGAGCGGGGTGGAGCCGGCGACCCGAATACTGTCCTGGTCGGTCAGGAGCAGGAGCGCCTCGGCGCGCGCGCTCAGAGGGGACTTGCCGTCGTTGAGCGCGAGCGAGGCCTGGAGCTCCGCGACGGCGGCGGCAATCGCTCCGGGGACGTCCCAGGCGTGGCGGGGCAGGGGAAGGTCCGTGCGGCTCATCGCGAGCTTGAGCTCGATCAGGCCCTTGCCGTTCACGGCCTCGCAGGGAATGACGGGAATGCCCAGGGCCGTCTGCAGCCTGCCGATGCGGATCGTCATCCCCGAGGCCTCGACGAGGTCCATCATGTTCAGCGCAAGGATGACCGGGCGCCCCAGGTCCATGACCTGGTGCACCAGATAGAGATTGCGCTCGAGGTTCGTCGCGTCGACCAGGCAGATGATCCGGTCCGGCGTGGGCGTGTCGGCGCGGCGGCCGAGCAGGACGTCGCGGGTGACCGCCTCGTCGGGCGAGCGCGCGGCCAGCGAGTAGGCGCCGGGCAGGTCGATGACCGTCAACGGCAGCCCGTGCTGGGAATAGGCGGTGCCCTGCTTCTTCTCGACGGTCACGCCGGGGTAATTGCCCACCTTCTGCTTGAGGCCGGTGAGCGCGTTGAAGAGCGTGCTCTTGCCGCAGTTCGGGTTCCCGACGATCGCAAAGACCGGCGCCGTGGATTCGCTCTTCATCGTCAGGGGGCCGGCTCGACGCCGATGTGCTCGGCCTCGCTCTTGCGCAGCGTGAGCAGATAGCCGCGGAGCTTGATCTCGATCGGGTCGCCCAGCGGTGCAACGCGGACGAGGGTCACGGTCGTGCCGGGGAGCAGCCCCATCTCGCGCAGGCGCAGGAAGCCGCTGCCCGATTTCGGAAAGCTGCGGATGACCGCGGCCTTCCCGGCCGCGAGCTCGGAGAGCCTGATCTCAGCGGCCATGTCCTTTTCGGGGGCTGCGGATCATGTCGACGACAATGTGGGAACCGGCGCGGTCGCCCAGGGCGATCCGGGTTCCCGCCAGGATGCATAGCAGCGTATCCTCGCCGGTGCCGGACAGCTTTTCGACCACGGCCGACTCGCAAAAGCCCATCTCGCGCAGCCGCGCGCAGGCGTTTGGGTCTCCCTTCAGCGCAAACACGCGGCCCGCGGCGCCGACCGGGAGGTCGGAGAGCGGCATGTGCCGGGCGCCCGATTGATCAGTGTGGGGGGACATGGTCCGATGGGGTGAAAGCTAGGGATGACAACAAGTGAGACTGAGTTTCAATTGTCAAGGGGCCTGCAGCACAGGCCCTTCATAATATTGTATTTAAACAACTTATGAATCATGCCCCAACTCCCATATCGGAAGAGGAGGTGGAGCGTGCCCGCCGGGCACGCAGGATTGTCTAATGTCGCTCAGCGCGCCAGGGGACCGCGCTTCACCCGGTCAGGTCTCGTAGGGAGGCAGCGTCTTGTCGATCCGGACCTTGTCGAGCCGGGCAAATATGGGAACGCCCGAGTCGTAGGGAAGGGTGATCTCGCCCTGGACGAGGGGCTGGGCGTAGCGCAGGAACTGGAAGTTCATGCTGACGTTGTCCTCGTTGATCCAGTCGCGGGGCAGCTTCTTCACGCCGTTGGCGATCTCGCTGAGCGGGGCCAGGCCCGTCTCGCAGGTGTAGTGGTCGCCGTCGCCGCGAAGGAGGGTGACCATCTTGTCGGTCTCACCGCCGATGGCGGCGCGGACGGCTGCCTGGCCGGCGAGGAAGGCCTCGTCGACGTCGGTCTTGGACGCGCTGTGTGCGCCCGCCCGCTGGAGGAGCCCGGGCCGCGCAACGCGGACCTTAACGCCGGGGATGTTCGCCTCGATGATCTCGCCGAGCGCGTCGCCTGCGCCGCCCAGGCGGGCATGGCCGAAGGCATCGGTCGCCGCATCGGCGGCCATGTAGTTGCCATCGGCGTCGACGAGCCCCTCGGCGACGACGATCAGGCAGAAGCGCTCGCGCTTGAGCACGCGGCGGACGTCCTCGATCACCTTGTCCTGGTTGAAGGGAATCTCGGGAAGGAGGATGAGGTGCGGCGGATCGTGCGGGTGATCCCGGCGCTTGGCGAGCGAGGCGCCCGCGGCGATCCAGCCGGCGCTGCGGCCCATCGACTCGACGATCTGGACCAGGTCGCCCTGGCCCATGGCCTCGTTGTCGCACGCCGCCTCGCGGACCGCGGTGGCGAGGTACTTGATCGCGCTCCCGTAGCCGGGGCAATGGTCCGTGACGGCGAGGTCGTTGTCGATCGTCTTCGGGACGCCGATCACCCGCAGCTCGTAGCCCTGCTGCTGGGCCAGCTTGGAGATCTTGTCGGCCGTGTCCTGGGAGTCGTTCCCGCCGATGTAGAAGAAGTAGCGGATGTTGTGGGCCTTGAACACCTCGAGGACGCGCTCGAAGTCCTGGGTCTTCTTCAGCTTGTAGCGGCAGGTGCCAAGCGCTGCGCCCGGCGTGTGGCGCAGGGCCCGGATCTGCTGCTGGGACTCGGCGGCAAGGTCGATGAGGTCCTCCTGGAGGATGCCGAGCACGCCGTTCAGCGCCCCGTAGATCTCCTCGATGCAGGCGTGGTTCAATGCCTCGGCGATGATGCCGGCCACACTGGAATTTATGACGGAAGTGGGTCCGCCCGATTGGCCGACCAGAACGTTTCCTGCGAGTTCAGACATGAGAGTTGTTGGTAAGGGATTTAAAACAGCGTGAATGTCCAATAAAGCCCGGCGGTGGGGGCCGAGGCAATTGAAAACTTAGAGGAGTCGCCCCGGGAGGTAGTCGGCCGCTCCCTTGAAGCGCCGGGCCAGCGGCTTGACCTCCGCGAGGAAGCCGTCGACCTGGTTCGGGGCGGCGCCGACAAAGCGGGCGCTGTCGGACATGATCGCGTGCAGCGCCTTCTTGCCCAGCCCGATGCGGCGGTCGCCGGCGAGCCGGCCCAGCAAATCGGCGGGCTCGCCCGCGCGAAGCGCCTTGGCCGCGGCCAGGGCATGCTCCTTGATCGCGGCGTGGGCCGTTTCCCGGCCCGCGCCGTTCTTGACCGCCTCCATCAGGAAGGTGGTCGAGGCGAGGAAGGGGAGGTGCTTCTCCGCCTCGGCGAGGATCGCCGCCGGGAAGACCTCCATCTGCATGAGGACCGTGAGGAGGGTCTCGAGCAGCCCGTCGATGGCGAAGAACGCGTCGGGGAGCGCCACGCGGCGGACCACCGAGCAGGAGACGTCGCCCTCGTTCCACTGGTGCCCGGCGAGGGCCGCGGTCATCGCCACGTAGCCGCTGAGGATCGTGGAGAAACCGCAGATCCGCTCGCAGTTCCGGGCGTTGACCTTGTGGGGCATCGCCGAGGACCCGACCTGGCCCTCCTGGAAACCCTCGGTCAAAAGCCCGGCGCCGGCCATCAGGCGCAGCGTCGTCGCGAAGCTGGCGCCGCCCGCGCCGAGCTGGTGCAGCGCGCTCACGACCTCGAAGTCCAGGCTCCGGGGATAGACCTGCCCCACGGCCCCGAGCGAGGCATGGAAGCCGAGGTGCTTGAGGACGCGGGACTCCAGGTCCGCCGTCTTCGGCGCGGCCCCGCCCAGGAGCGTGAGCTGGTCGAGCTGCGTGCCGACGGCTCCCTTGAGCCCCCGGACCGGATAGCGGGCGAGCAGGTCCTCGAGCCGGGCGAAGCCCAGGAGGATCTCCTGGCCGAACATCGCAAAGCGCTTTCCCAGGGTCGTCGGCTGCGCGGGCACGTTGTGCGTCCGGCCGGTGACGAGGAGATCGCGGTGCGCCTCGGCCTGCCGCCCCAGGGCGAGCAGGACGGCCGCGACCTTGAACTGGACCAACTGCAGCGCCTTGAGGATCTGGAGCTGCTCGACATTCTCGGTCAGGTCCCGGCTCGTCAGGCCCAGGTGGATGAACTGGCGGTGGGCCAGGTCGGAAAATTCCTCGAGCCGCGCCTTGACGTCGTGAAGCGTCGCGCGCTCCCGGCGCTCGATCGATGGAAGGTCCACGCGGCCCCTGACCCGCTCGTAGTCCTTGATCGCCTCCGCGGGAATCGGGACGCCCAGGTCGCGCTGCGCCTTCATGACCGCGATCCAGAAGTCCCGCTCGAGCAGCACGCGCCCGTGCTGCGACCAGATCGCCTTCATCTTTGCCGAGGCGTAGCGCTCGGCGAGGACGTTGGGTATGGGGGAGGAGGGCGGGGGCGGCGTCTCGTTCAAGGGAAGCCCGTTTCCTAGATGGCCGGCGCCGCCGTGGCGACTCGGAAATTTGCGCCGCGGGGGTTAGGACCCCGCCGTGAGGCAGCGCACGGCCATCTCGCGGAGGACCTCCTCCTGGTCGTCGCGGCGGTGGACCTCCTCGAAGGCCGCCACGAACTCCTGCTGGTTGTCGATCAGCCGCCGGAGGGGCGGCGGAGTCCGGCCCCCGGAGAGCTTGCCCAGGTACCACGCATTCTGCGTGAACACGTTGAAGGGGCTCTTCACGTCGGCCGCCTCGCCGAACTTTTCCCGGTGGGCGGCGGCCGCGACCGGCAGGCCCTCGATTCCCCGGGGGCCCGAGCGGATCTCCCCGGAGTCGAGCAGCGCCCGGACCTGGATCAGGAGGCGGTTCCGTCCCTGCAGCGCGGCGATCAGCGGGCGCGAGTCACCGCCGGCGAAGAAGTGGCGCTGCAGCGCGGCCAGCGTCCATTTCAGGTCGCCGCTGAAGAACGCGTCCGTCGTCTCGAAGAAATCCCCCTGCGCGACATTGGGCGTCAGCTCGAGGACGTCCGCCTCCGCGATCGGCGCGTCGCCCGCGTAGTTCGAAAGCTTGCGGACCTCCTCAACCAGCAGCCTTGTGTTGGCGCCGACCCGCGCGAGAAGCAGCTCGACCGCGCCGGGGCCGAAGGTCGCGCCGATCGCGCGGGCCTCCGCCAGGACAACGGCGGCCAGCGCCTCCTCGCCGGAGGCGGCGTCGCCGCCCACCAGCACGAAGTCGGCCTTCGCCTCGCACCACTTGGGGAAGGAGCGGCGTCGATCGACGGGCGCGGCGGTGATCAGGACCGCCGTCTCCTCGGGATTGACCGCCTCCAGGATGGCCCGGAGGTCCTCGACCAGGGCCTCGGTGCCCTCGGCCCGCCCGGTCACCGAGTCGCTGAGGAAATTGACGTCCTTGAGGTGCACGATCCTCCGGCCCCCGAACATGGGGATCGTCTGCACGGCCTCGCGGAAACGGTTCACGGCGGCGCCGACCTCGTCGACATTGCCCGCAAACCCGCTGATCACCTCGATTGCAAACTCGTCGGCGGCGCCCGCGGAAAGCGCCGCGAAGCGCTCCTGCCCGAGCCGGCCGACCAGGAAGTCATCCTGTCCGCAGACAAAGGTGAAGGGCTTGGAAACGGGCATGCCGCAGGATGGGCCCGGGAGGGTGGCGGGCGAACGAAAAAAATCGCCAATGCGCGGCCCCGGGCAGAGAGTGGCCGGGCGTTTTTTCCATGACCGACACGGACTCTCCCGGCTCTCCGGCCAACCCCACATCCTGGCTGCGAGACCTTCTCCTGCTCGCGGTGGTCTTCGGCGCCGGGTTCGGCTTCGCGCTGGGCCGCGCCCCCCTGGCCGGCCACGACGAGGGCCGGTACGCGGAGATCCCGCGCGAGATGCTAGCCACGGGCGACTGGGTGACGCCGCGGCTGGACGGGGTTGCGTATTTCGAGAAGCCGCCGCTGGTCTACTGGATGGTGGCGGCCGGGATGGCGGCCTTCGGGCCGGGCGAGGGCTCGCTCCGCGCCGTGCCGGCCTTCTTCGGGGTTCTCGGCGTGCTGCTCACCTACGCGGCGGCCCGGGCGCTGCGGGGGCGGATCGCCGGCGTCGCTGCGGCGGTTGTCCTTGGGACCTCGCTGCTCTATTTCGCGCACGCGCGTCTCCTGCTCCTGGACATGGCGGTGGCGGTCCTCATGAGCGCCACGCTCTTCCTCTTCATCCTGGCGGTCCGCGAACCGCCGGGCCGGAACCGGCGGCTTCTCCTCTATGGGATGTACGCGAGCGCGGCCCTGGCGACCCTCACCAAGGGACTGATCGGCTTCCTTCTCACCGGTGCGGTCATGGTCGCCTGGCTCGCCCTCTGCGGCCAGTGGCGGCGGCTGCGCCCACTCCACCTGCCGACCGGCGGCCTGCTCTTCCTGGCGATCGCGGCCCCCTGGCACATCCTCGTCGCCCGGCGAAACCCGACCTGGGCCCATTTCTACTTCATCCACGAGCATTGGGAGCGGTTCACGACCACGGAGCACCACCGGGACGGTCCCTGGTGGTACTTCATCCCGATCGTTCTCCTGGGGCTCTTTCCCTGGACGGGCTTTCTCTGGCCCGCGCTGCGGGAGGCGCTTGCCGGCGGATGGTCGCGGCGCCGGGAGAACGCGCAGATGGCATTCTTCGCCGTCTGGGCGGGCTTCGTCTTCCTCTTCTTCAGCAAGTCCCACTCCAAGCTCATCCCCTACATCATCCCGGTCTTCCCGCCGCTGGCCGTGATCACGGGGGCGTGGCTCGCGCGCCGGTGGACGGAGGCGGCCGGGGCACCGCTGCGCGGGGGCCTGCGGCTCTTCGCCCTCGCCTGCGGGCTCCTGGCGGTTGCCCTCTGCGTCGTCGCCCTGGACCCGGGCCTCATCCGGAGCATGGATGATGCGCAGGCGGAGCTGCTCAGGCCCTTCGAGTTCTCTCTGGCCGCAATCCTCGCCGCCGGTGCGGGGGCCTCCCTCTGGCTTCAGCGCTCCTCCGGCCCGCGCGCCGCGCTCGGCGCGGTGGTTGCAACCGCCTTTCTATTCTACGGGGGGCTCGCCCTGGCCACCGGGGACATCCAGCCGCCGGGCACCCGCGAGATCGCCCGGGTGGCGAGCCGGGAGATGCGGCCGGGCGACCGGGTGTTTCACTACCACGCGTTCTTCCAGGACTTCGCCTTCTACGCCCGGCGGCTGTACGGCACCGTCGCATTCACCGGCGACGAGCTCGAGCTGCCCAACGACCCGGCGGCCCGCGCAAGCGGGCGCTTCATCGGCGAGGCCGATTTCCGCAGCCAGTGGACGGGCCCGGGCCGTATCCTGGTCGTCGCCCGGAAGCGCGATGTGGGGGAACTCTTTGCCGATCCGTCGTTCCATTACCATTTGCTTGCCGTGACCGCTGACCATTATCTTTTCACCAACCAACCCTGAAATGGCCGCCAACCCCGCACCCGCCGCCGCGCCCGTGAAACCGGCCTTTCCGGAGTTCCTGCCGTTTTCCCGCCCGACCATAAGCCCCGAGGCGATGGCCGAGGTGCAGTCCTGCCTGGCCTCCGGCTGGATCACGACCGGTCCCCGGGTGAAGAAATTCGAGGAGATGCTCCGGGCCTACTGCGGCGCCCCGCACGCGCTCACCGTCACCTCGGCGACGGCCGGGCTCTTCCTGGTCCTGCAGGCGATGAAGCTCAAGCCGGGGGACGAGGTGATCACCACCCCGATGACCTTTGCGGCGACGCTCAACATGATCGTGCTCACGGGCGGTCGTCCCGTCCTGGTGGACGCGGACCGGCGGACCTACCAGATGGACCCCGCGGCGGTCGCCCGGGCGGTCACGCCGCGGACGCGGGCGATCATGCCGGTTCATTTTGCGGGCATGCCGGTGGACCTGGACCCGATTTACGAGGTTGCAAAGCGGCACGGGCTCCGGGTCGTTGAGGACGCCGCGCACGCGATCGGCACCGAGTACAAGGGCCGGAAGATCGGATCCTTTGGCGACGTTCAGGTGATGTCGTTCCACCCGAACAAGAACATAACGACGGGCGAGGGCGGAGCGGTCATCTGCCGGGACGACGCGCTCGCCTCCGAGGTGCAGATCCTCCGCTTCCACGGGATGGACCGGGAGGCCTGGGCCCGCTTCGGCCGGACCGGCAGCCAGCACTACGAGATCATCGCCCCGGGCCACAAGTTCAACATGATGGACATGCAGGCCGCCCTGGGGATTCACCAGCTTCCCGCGCTGGACGGGTTCATCGCGCGGCGGACCGCCCTGGTCGCGCGCTACCGCGCGGCCCTCGCCGGCTGGAAGGAGCTCATCCTCCCCGGGGATCCGTCCTATCCCCACCGGCACGCCTGGCACCTCTTTGCCCCGCTGGTCAACACGGGCGCGGGCACACACCTGACCCGGGACGGATTCATGGCAGCCCTCAAGGAGCGCAACGTCGGGACGGGCCTCCATTACCGGGCCGCGCACCTCTACCCCTACTACCGGGAGCACTACGGCTGGAAGCCGGGCGACTTCCCCAACACCGAGTTCATCGCCGACCGGATCGTGAGCCTCCCGCTCTTCCCCCTGCTCACCGACGCGCAGCAGGACGGGGTCATCGCCGCGATGCGCGACGTCTTCGACCATGCCTGACCCCATCGAGATTTCCGTGGTGATCCCGGTGTTCAACGAGGAGTTGAACCTGCCCCGGCTCTTCGAGCGCCTGTACCCGGTGCTCGACGGGCTCGGCCGCCGCTACGAGATCATCTTCACCAACGACGGCTCGCACGACCGCTCCTTCGAGCTGCTCCGCGAGCGCCATGCCGCGCGGCCGGACGTGACCCGGGTCATCAACTTCAACGCGAACTACGGCCAGCACATGGCGGTCGTCGCGGCCTTCGAGCGCGTGCGCGGCCGGGTGATCGTGACCCTCGACGCGGACCTGCAGAACCCGCCCGAGGAGATCCCGAAGCTGCTCGCGCTCACCGACGCGGGGCACGACTACGTCGGCGGCTTCCGCCTGAACCGCAAGGACAGCGCCTTCCGGACGCTGGCGTCGAAGTGCATCAACGTCGTCCGCAGCCGGATCACGTCGATCGAGATGACCGACCAGGGCTGCATGCTCCGGGCCTACAGCCGGCCGATCGTGGAGGCGGTCGTCCAGAGCGGGGCGATCAACACCTTCATCCCGGCCCTGGCCTACAGCTTTGCGGGAAACCCCGTCGAGGTCGGCGTGAAGCACGAGGAGCGGCACGCCGGGGTTTCCAATTATTCCGTCTACAGGCTGATCCGGCTGAACTTCGACCTGATCACCGGCTTTTCGCTCGCGCCGCTGCAGTTCTTCACGATGTTCGCGCTCTTCTGCTCGGCGGGGAGCCTGGCGCTCGTGCTCTACCTGGCCTACCGGCGCATCTTCATGGGGGCTGAGGCCGAGGGGACATTCACCCTCTTCGGAATCCTCTTCTTCCTCCTCAGCGTGGCGATGGTGGGGATCGGGCTCATCGGCGAGTACGTCGGCCGGACCTACCAGGTCGTCCGCTCCCGCCAGCGCTACTTCATCAAGGAAGTCCTCGAGACCCGGACGTAGGCGCGCCGCACCCGTGCCGAAGCCCCGGATCCTCTTTTTCGGCTACAGCGAGGTCGGGCACGAGTGCCTGCGGCTCCTGCTCGGCCGCGGCGACAACGTCGTCGGGCTCTTCACGCACGAGGACAACCCCAACGAGAAGATCTGGTTCAAGACCCCGGCGATGGCGGCCCGCGACGCGGGAGTGCCCGTCTTCACGCCGGAGAAGATCTCCACCCCGGAATGGCTGGAGCGGATCGCCGCGCTGAAGCCCGACCTGATCCTCTCGGTGTACTACCGGAACATGATCGGGACAAAGATCCTCGGGCTGGCGCCGCTCGGGGCCTTCAACATGCACGGCTCGCTGCTCCCGAAATACCGGGGCCGCGCCCCGATCAACTGGGCGGTCCTCCACGGCGAGCCGCGGATCGGGATGACGCTGCACCGGATGGTCAGGGCCCCCGACGCCGGCGCGATCGTGGACCAGGAGGGCGTGGACATCGGCCCGCGGGACACGGCCGAGCAGGCGTTCCGGAAGGTCCTGCCCTGCGCGAGGGCGGTCCTCGCCCGGCAGATCGATGCGCTGCTCGCCGGCACCGCGCGCGAGACCGCGCAGGACGACGCGCAGGCGACCTACTTCGGCGGCCGCAAGCCCGAGGATGGCCGGATCAACTGGTCGCAGGCCTCGCGTCAGATCTTCAACCTGATCCGCGCCGTCACCGATCCCTATCCCGGCGCATTCACCGACGTCGGCCCCGCGAGGCTCATGGTCTGGTGGGCGGAGCCCGATTCCCCGGCCGCAAGCGGCCGCCGAGGAAAACCCGGCGAGATCCTCTCCCTGTCCCCCCTCGTGGTCGCCACCGCCGACGGAGCCCTGGAGCTGACACGCGTCGATTGGAAAATCGCCCCCGCGCCCGAGCTCCGCCTGGGTCAGACCCTTTGAGTTAAAGCAGAGGTCTACTCGGAAGCGTCTATCCCCGCGGAAAGGGGTCATGCCCCAACTCCTTAATTTTTCCATCTGCAGTTGCCTGTTACCGCCTGGGTTTTCGGCCGAGGATGGGAAAAATGCCTGAGGGAACCGGCGCCAAGCCGACGGAATACTGGCTGGATCAGCCCACATCGTTTTTGAGGTTCGCCCTCTGGGGAATTGGGGAAAATTAAGGAGTTGGGGCATGACCCCTTTGCAGCGTTGCGCCCCAATTGGCCTTTTCCAAAGCGGCCCCCGGGAAAAAGAATCGTCAGGACTTTTTATTGCGAAAGGACTCGACCCAGTCATGGGAAAGTCGCTGACCGTCCTTAATTGACGCCGGATTCATCTCCTTTGAAAGGGCATCCAGGGCGCCACGGCAGCTCCACTTGACCCGCATATCCTTGCTGGACTGGGTGAAGAAACGCGCCAGATCGAGCCACTTGTAGCTTTGCACAAGGTCCATGGGGACGCCGTAGCCATTGTGGTAGTTGATCCCAAGGTTCAGCATAGCTTCCGGCTCTCCCTGATCTGCTGCCTTCAGGTACCAGGCGTCAGCTACGGCTCGGTCCTGGGGCAAGCCTCCCAGACCCAAATCATACATTAGGCCAAGGCTATTCTCGGCCATTGGAAAACCCTGCGCAGCGGCCTTGGCGTAAAGCGCCCGCGCCTTTTCGAGATCCTTTTGCACGCCGAGCCCATTTTGATACATGCTGCCCAGGTTATTCTGAGCGACGGCATCCCCGGCATTCGCCGCCTTTTGGTACCATGTGACCGCCTGTGCGTAGTCCTCGGGTCTGCGGGCACCCGTATCATAGCGTAGGGCCACGGCCACTTGCGCATTCACATCCCCCTGTTCTGCCTTGGCAAGAAGTGTCGGCTCGATTTCGGGAGCTGGCGCGCCGGCGCAACCTGCCGCCAGCATCGCCACTAGAATCAATAGCGACCGCATGGCACAAGCGGATGGCGGTCGGTCCCTAGTACACAAACTCAAAATTCACTTCCCCGGGCGACACGCCGTGCCGTCGTGTCCTCTCCAGCCGCAGTTTCCGTATTCTCCTGGACACGCCCCGAGGATCGTTGCAATGAACCGGTCGGTTCATTTTCGCGACGTCATCGTTGCAGGAACCTTCAAACGATTCGACCACGATCTTTTCTTCGAGGCGATCTCGGGCGGGCGCACGCGAATGCGGGATGTCTTTGATTACACGTCTCCATTTGGGCTGATCGGCCGACTGGCAGATATTCTGTTTCTCAAGCGCTATGTGCGTCGATTGCTTGAGAAGCGAAATGCCGTCATAAAGGGGACGGCTGAGGCCTAAAGGGAAAATTGGTTCGATGCAGCCGGGGTCGTTGACCCCGGCATCCGGCCTCTAGGAGGCCGGCTACATCAGGCCTTTAAGGCGGGACCAACAAAATGGCCCTTGGGGCCCCGAAACCCTTGGGCCCCCTTCTTTCGTGTATTTTGGACCCTTTCGTGGTCTAATCGGTCCCTTAATCTCCCATGCCCCTCAAAGTCCTCATCCTCGGAGCCAACGGCTTCATCGGCAGTTCCCTCACCCACGCCATCCTGAAGCAGAAGGACTGGGAGGTGTACGGCATGGACGTTGGGTCCCACAAGCTGGGCAACTGCATTGGCAACCCGCGGTTCAAGTTCGTCGAGGGCGATGTCACGATCTCGCGGGAGTGGATCGAGTACCACGTGAAGAAGTGCGACGCCGTCCTCCCGCTGGTCGCGATCGCCAACCCCGCGCAGTACGTCAAGGACCCGCTCCGCGTGTTCGAGCTCGATTTCGAGGCCAACCTGGCGGTGGTCCGCCAGTGCGCGAAGTACAAAAAGAGGATCATCTTTCCCTCCACTTCCGAGGTCTACGGCATGTGCCCGGATGCGAAGCTCGACGAGGCCACCAGCCCCATGGTCTACGGGCCGATCGAGAAGCAGCGCTGGATCTACGCCGCATCGAAGCAGCTCCTGGACCGCGTGATCTACGCCTACGGGGTCCGCGACAACGTGGACTACACGCTCTTCCGGCCCTTCAACTGGATCGGCCCGAAGCTCGACAATGTCTTCGAGGCCAAGGAGGGCAGCTCGCGGCTCTTCACCCAGTTCATCAGCAATGTCATCTTCATGAAGCCGATCCAGCTCGTGGACGGGGGGAAGCAGAGCCGGTCGTTCACCTTCATTGACGACGGCGTGGACGCGCTGCTGCGGATCATCGAGAACAAGGACGGGAAGGCCTCGCGCGAGATCTTCAACATCGGGAACCCCCGCAACAACGTGAGCGTCGCCGAGCTCGCCAAGATGATCATCGAGGCGTTCAAGGAATACCCCGAGTACCGGAAGAACGCGGAGCGGGCGAAGGTGGTCGTCGTGCCCTCGGCGAAGTACTTCGGCCGCTATTACCAGGACATCCGCAACCGCGTGCCGGCGATTGCGAACATCCGCAACAAGCTGGGCTGGAGCCCGAAGGTGAACCTCGCGAAGGCCATCAAGCTCACGCTCGACTACCACCTCGCGCATAAGGACTACCAGCTCGAGTGAGGCCCGGTCCGGCCCGGAGGTCATGCCCATCCGCCTAGCGCTCAAGGTCGACGTCGACACCGATCGGGGCACCCGGATCGGCGTGCCCAACCTGGCGGCCGACTGCCGGGAATTCGGGGCCCCGGCCTGCTTTCTGTTCTCGCTCGGGCCCGACCAGACGGGAAGGGCGATCACGCGGGTCTTCCGGCCCGGGTTCTTCGGGAAGGTCAGCCGGACCAACGTGGTCGGGCTCTACGGGATCCGCACCCTCCTCAACGGGACCCTCCTGCCGGCCCCGCACATCGGCCGGCGCAACGCGGGGGTGATGCGGGCCGTGCGGGACGCGGGCTTTGAGGTCGGGATCCACAGCCACAACCACTACCGCTGGCAGGATTACGTCCAGCGGATGCCGCTCGAGGCGGTCCGCGCCGAATTTGCGGCCGCGCGCGCCGAGTTCCGGCGCATCTTCGGCTCGGAGGCCCTCACCGCCGGCGCGGCCGGGTGGCAGAGCAACGAGCGCAGCCGGGAGGTCTACGACGAGGCGAACCTGCTCTACGCGAGCGACACGCGGGGCGGCCCGGCGTTCTTCCCGCGCATCGGCGAGCGGGTGTTCCGGACCCTGGAGATACCGAGCACGCTGCCGACCTTTGACGAGCTGATGGGCCGGCCGGAGTTTCCGGACGGGCGGATCGTGCCGCACTTCCTCGGTCTCCTGCGCGACGACATCCCGAACGTCTTCACGCTGCATGCGGAGATCGAGGGGATGGGCCGGAGGGCCCTCTTCAGGGAGCTGCTGGCCGCATGCCGGAAGGCCGGGGTGGAATTCATCCGGATGGACGCGCTCGCCCGCGAGAACCTCCGCGACCCGGGTGCCGTCCCGGTCTGCGACCAGGTCCAGGCCGAGATCGACGGCCGGAGCGGGCTGGTCGCCGCGGCCGCCCGCTGAGTCGTCACCGGCCCTGCCGGTCGACCCGTCGAAGGAGCAGGACCGCGATGGCGACGATCGCGATGTTCGGCAGCCAGAGGAGCAGGTCCGGCCGCAACTGCGGCTGTTGGTCGAGCCAGCCGATCGCCACGGTGAGAAAATAGTAGCCCAGGGCGATCAGGACGGCGACGCCGAGGTTGGCGCTGGTCTCGCGCCGCGAGATTGTGATCCCAAGCGACACACCCGCCAGGGCGAAGGAGAGCACCGCGAAGGCGGTGTTGAACTTTTCCTGGATCACGAAGGCGACGTCCATCGCCTGCCGCGCGTGCTCCTTCCGGTCGGCGGGGGCCGGATGCTCGGAGGCGAGCGCGGCCTGGCGGGCCCGCAGCTCGCCATACGTCATCCAGCGGAGCTTCTGGCGGGACCCCCCGTGGTTCAGGAGCCGGTCGAGCGGCAGGCGGACCTCCTCCCAGCGGTCGAAGGTCCCGACCGGCTGGGACTCGGTGAAGTCCTCCGGATTCCGGTCGCTCCGCGTCTCAACCGCCGCCCGGAAAAGGGTGACGATGAGCTCGTTGGTCCGCTGGTCGTACTTGAAGTCCCCCGAGAGCGCGTGCACGAGCCGCTCGGCGCGGTGCTCGGCGTCGAGTTCCCAGACCCAGCAGTCCTTGAAGCCGTCGCCGTGCTTCTCGCCGACATAGATGACAAACCCCGGAAAGTCCCTGATGAAGGTGCGCGGCACGATGAAATTAAGGGGGTTGGTCCGCACCGCCGACGTGAATTCCCGCTCGTACTCGACCCGGGCCCAGGGCATGGATTCGAAGTTGATCCGCACCCCGGCCAGGGCGCCGATCGCCCCGAGGATGAGGATCGGCAGGGACATGCGGGCGACGCTGATCCCGGCGGAACGCATGGCGGTCACCTCATTGTCGGCGGACAGGCGTCCGAGCGTCAGCAGGACGCCGGTCAGTATCCCCATCGGCAACGCGTACGAGACGACGAAGGGCACGAGCAGCAGCGTCAGGCGCCCGGCCTCGGGGTAGGATATCTGGCCTGCGATCAGGGGCCCGACGAGGTCGCGGACGACGTTCCCGATCATCAGCAGGAACGCGAACAGGCCCATCGTGGCGCCGCAGATGGAGAGCGTGCTTTTGAAGAGGTATCGGTCCAGGAGGTTCAAGCGGGATGCGTGGGGCCAGTCCTTATCAGGGGCGAGGGGCCTTCTGACAACCAAAACGGAGGAGGGAGATCGGATGGGAATTGAACAGGAAGGCCGGGAAGAGCGGGAAGTTCGATCCGTCAAAATCCAACTAGTCAGGGGGTTGTGACCGGATTCGCTGTCCCCTGTTTCTTCTAAAATTGATTTTGGGCCCTTCCATTCAGATCTTTCCGACCTCCCCGGCCTTCCTGTTCGAAAAGTATTCTTCTGAGACTGTACTGCCGCCGCGGACTTGCCTCGGCACATTCCGGAGGCGAGGATGTCCCAACAGCGCTCATGCCATCGTTTTTTTCGGCCTTCCTGTTCAAAAACCGTCCGGCCTTCCTGGCGGCGCTCGCGCTTTCGCTGCTCCTGCCGCGGGCGGCGTTCGCCGGCGAGTCGCTTCCCGAGCGCACGCTCGCGGGAATTGTCGACCGCGAGAAGCGGATACTGGGCGACGCGGCAAAGTCCGGCGAGGGGATCGACGCGGAGAGCTTCCGCGTGCAGGTGCAGGGGCTTTGCAGCGAGTATGAGATCCTCCTGCGCGAGAATCCAAATTTTGCGGCGGGCTATGCCTGCTACGGCTACCTTCTCTCCAAGATGGACATGCCCCGGCAGGCGATCGGCGTGCTGCTGAAGGCCAACCAGCTCGATCCGAATATCCCGCTCGTCAAGAACCAGATCGGCAACTTCCTCGCCGAGCAGGGCAAGCCGATCGAGGCGGAGAACTATTACATGGCCGCGATCAAGCTCGATCCCGACGAGCCGCTCTACCACTACCAGCTCGGGCAGCTCCTCTACGTGGCCCGGGACGATTTCCTGAAGAGCGGCTACTGGACGGCGGACCAGATCGACGACTCGATGCACAAGGCCTTCGCCCGGGCGGCGGCGCTCGCCCCGGACCGGATCGAGTTCACCTACCGGTACGCCGAGTCGTTCAACGACCTGAAGCGGCCGGACTGGGACAAGGCGCTCAAGGTCTGGGCCTCGCTCGAGGACAAGGAGACCTCGGATGTCGGCAGGCAGATCATCCGGCTCCAGGCGGCCAACGTCCTGATCAAGGAGGGCAAGTATGACGCGGCCCGCGTGCTGATTGCGACCGTGTCCGAGCCGAAGCTCGGCCCCCAGAAGCAAAAGCTGGTTGCCCAGCTGCCGGAAAACGCGAAGCATTAGGCCTTTTCCAGGCGTTTCACGCAGCGGCATGTCCTTTCTCGACAAACTCGAGCGCCTCCTCGGGCGCTTCGCCATTCCCGGCATCTCCCTCTACCTGATCATCGGTCAGGTCTTCGTCGTGCTTTCGACGATGGCCGGGCTGCTCAACCCCCTGAACCTGATTTTCTTTCCCCGGCTGGTCCTGATGGGGGACTGGTGGCGGATCGCCACGTTCATCCTGGTGCCGGCGAGCGTGGGCCAGGGGTTGATGGGGATCGTGTCGCTCGTCTTCGGCTGGTGGATCTTCTATTTCATGGGCAGCGCGCTCGAGGGATACTGGGGCTCCTTCCGCTACAACCTCTTCCTTCTGGTCGGCTACGCCCTGACGGTCGGGCTGTCGTTCCTGGCCCCGGACTCGCCGGTGACCTACACCTACCTGGCCGGTTCCGTCTTCCTCGCCTTTGTCTATCTCAACCCGGATTTTGAGCTGATCGTCTTCTTCATTCTCCCGGTGAAGATCCGTTGGCTGGGCCTGATCACCTGGGGAATCTATGCCTTCCAGTTTGTCGTGGGTGGAGCGTCGCTCCGGCTGCAGGTGGCCTCGGCCATCGGGAACCTGGCCCTTTTCTTCGGCGCGGACGCGTGGCGCGCCGCGGGCCGCCGCACGCGGGTGATCGCGGCCGAGAGCCTGCGCCCCGCCCCGGCCGCCGCGGAGCCCCGGCACCGCTGCCGGGTCTGCGGAAAGACGGACAAGACCCATCCCCAGCTCGACTTCAGATACTGCTCCAAGTGCGCGGACGACGCCTGCTATTGCCCGGAGCACATCTTCAATCACGAGCACGTACGGAGCGCCGATGGCACGCCGCCGCCCGCCTGAACGCGACCCGCTCGCGGGAGCGCCGGGCGCCGGCGCCACGCTCGGGGAATGGCTCGGCTTTGCCGAGGCCCTTTACGGGTCCGAGGGCCTGGCGCTCGGCCAGGTGAGCGCCGACGCGCACGACGAGGCCCTCTACCTGATCCTTTGCGCGCTCGGGCTGCCCCTTGGGAGCGGGCCGGAGGTGCTTGACCGGCGGCCCTCCCCGCGGGATCGCTCCGCGCTTCGGGCGGTCCTGCGGCGCCGGGTCGTCGGGCGCACGCCCGCCGCCTACATCACGGGCGAGGCCTGGCTGGGCGGGCTCCGCTTCCTGGTGGACAGGCGGGTCATCATCCCGCGCAGCTACTTTGTGGAGATCATCGCCGGGCTGAGGGGCTCCCCGGCGCGGATCGCGGACGTCTGCACCGGCTCGGGATGCCTGGCGATCCTCCTCGCCCGCCGCTTCCCGGGCGCCGCGGTGGACGCGATCGACCTCTCCGGGCCCGCCCTGGAGGTGGCGCGGATGAACGTGCGGGCCCACCGGCTCTCCCGCCGCGTGATCCTGCACCGCAGCGATGTCTTCGACGCGGTGCCCGCGCGACGCTACGACCTCATCATCTGCAACCCCCCCTACGAGCCGAGCGCGGTCTGCGACGCGCTGGCTCCGGAGTTCCTGAGCGAGCCGCGGCTGGCGCTCGACGGGGGCGCGGACGGGCTGGACATCATCCGGAAGCTCCTGCGCCAGGCGACCGCGCTCCTCGCGCCGCGCGGCAGGCTGCTCATCGAGGTGGGCGGATTGCGGGCCGCCATGGACCGGGAATTCGCGGCCCTCGGGCTGCGGTGGCTTCCGACCGAGGATGGCGCCGACTGCGTCTGCCTTGTCCGCGGCGAAGACCTTCGCCGGGCCGCTCAGCGCGTCAGGTCGTAGAGCGCGTAGCCGGCGAGCAGGTTGGGAAGGACGGGGCAGTGCGTCTTCCAGTCGCCGAGCAGGTGGACGCGGCGCGCGACGCGAATGTCCTTCTCGCGGCAGAAGTCCTCAAAGTCGGCGATCGTCACCGGGTTTGCCGGCCGGCTCTCGTACCACGACGTCGGGTAGACCGCGTTGCGGACCTTCCGGCCCCCCAGCAGGCCGGCGATCCGGTTTTTCCAGAAGCCGTGGTTGACGAATCCGACCGTGACCGCCTTCCCGACCCGGAGCGCCTCCAGGATGACGGCGGCGGGGTCCTGCAGCTCCTGGACGGTGCGGGAGCACACGACCCGGTCGAAGTGCCGCTCGGGGAACGCGCGCATGAACGCGGCGATGTCCCCCTGGTAGGCGGGCACGCCGCGGCTGACGCAGGCGGTGACGTTGGCGAAGTCGATGTCGACGCCGACCGCCGACACCGCGCGCGCCTGGACAAGGTAGTCCAGCAGGTCGCCGCGGCCGCAGCCGAGGTCGAGCACGCGGGACTCCGGCTCCACCCAGTCGCCGATGATCCTCATGTCGAACGAGCGCTTGACCGCGATTTTTTCCATGGCGCCTCAGATGCTGAAGTCGAACGCGACCCGGTCGCGCTCGAGAAACCCGCGCACCAGCGCGTAGAGCTCCTCGCTCTCGAGGAGGAATGAGTCGTGGCCCAGGTCGGTCGAGAGCTCCGCGTAGCTTGCGCGCCGGCCGGCGCGCAGGAGGGCGAGCGCGATCGCGCGATTCTGCCCCGGCGGGAAGAGCCAGTCGCTCGTGAACCCGACGACGAGCGACTCGGCCTGGACGCGCGCGAAGGCCTTCTCAACCGAGCCGTAGGCGTGCGCGAGGTCGAACTGGTCGAGCGCCCGGGTGATGTACAGGTAGGAGTTCGCGTCGAAGCGGTTGATGAAGCTCTGCCCCTGGTGGCGCAGGTAGCTCTCCACCTCGAACTGGGCGCCGAAGAACCCCGGGGCCTGCGGGTCGGCCGCCGGCGCGGGCGCGTCGCCCGGGCCGGGCTTGACGACCCGGCGCCCGAACTTCCGGTCGAGCGAC
>Ga0302279_10002419_pt1 | contig 24699 bp, 16 predicted proteins | sample III_Bog_N3_3_FD_194541 | JGI IMG/M metagenome (GOLD analysis project Ga0302279, IMG submission 194541) | Peat permafrost microbial communities from Stordalen Mire near Abisko, Sweden - III_Bog_N3_3 | ecosystem: Environmental > Terrestrial > Soil > Wetlands > Peat | place: Sweden: Abisko... | reverse complement strand
CTACCTGGGCGTGGTGGTTCCCGGCGCCCCGGCCCTGCCGCTGGCCCTGGCGGCGACGGCGGCGGTCACGGTCCTATCGGTGCTGCACGTGCGCACCAACGCCTGGATCACCGGCGTCTTCCTGGCGGTGGAACTGGCCGCCCTGGTCCTGCTGGCCAGCCTGGGGGTGCTGCATCCGCACCGGGGGCTGGACGCGGTCCTGCTGCACCCCCAGCTTCTCGGCGCCGGCGGCGCGTTGGCTCCAACGCCGCTGGCGGCCATCGGTCTGGCCACGGCGGGCGCCATCTACGCCTTCAACGGCTACGGCGGGGCGGTGTTCTTCGGCGAGGAAATGTTCGAGGCGCGCAAGCGCCTAGCGTGGGTGATCTTCTGGGCCCTAGGCATAGCCGCCATCGCCGAGATCGGTCCAGTGGCCGCTTTCGCGGCGGGCGCCAGCGATCTGAAGGCGGTGCTGGGCGCGGACAATCCGCTTCCGGCCTTTGTCCTGGCCTCCGGCGGATCCTTGCTGGCCAAGGCCGTCAGTCTCGGCGTGGCCTTCGCCATCGTCAACGCCATGATCGCCATCGCCCTCATCAACGCACGCCAGCTTTACGCGAGCGCGCGTGACGGCGTCTGGCCCGCGTCCTGGAACCGGGCGCTGGGGGCCGTGCATCCCCGCTTCGGCTCGCCGTGGATCGCCGCCCTGGTCATGGGCGCCGCCACGGCGGCCTGCTGCCTGATCAATTTGGATTATTTGGTGATGCTCACCGCCAACGGCCTGGTGCTCGTCTACGCCGGAGTGTCGCTGGCGGTGCTGATGGGCCGGCGCAACGGCAGCACGGGCCGGGGCGAATATCGCATGCCGCTCTTTCCTCTGGCGCCGGTGCTCTCTCTGTTGGCGCTGGCGGCGGTGGCCGCCGCCGATCTGGCCGACGCCAAGTCGGGCCGGCCCAGTCTCCTGTCCAATCTGGCGGTGATGGCGCTGTTCGCCGCCTATTACGCGCTCTACCTGCGCGGGCGCGGCGGATGGAGCCTGCGCGGCGCGGACGGCGAGGCCTTGGTGATGAGCGGGCGATCGGACGCGCCCTGACCAATCCGGAGCGGCTCGGCGCTTGCAGGGACGGTGTCAGGCTTGCGTCGTCCCAGGGGCTCCGCCGGCCGCCGCCAAAGGACGCATCGCCGTGCAAATCTCAACAAATCCAACCCAGTATTTAATTTCTCAGCTGCAGTCGCTGATGAGCACCCAACCCTTCAGCGGCCTGGCGACGGAACTAACCGCCGGGCAGGTCTTGCCGGGCGGGTCGGCAAGTTCGTCCGGATCGAGCGCCGCGCAGACAACCTCGGCGTCCACGCCGTCCACACCGTCCAGCCAACTTTCGCCGGATCTGCTGTCGAGCCTCATCGCCGCGCAAGCGGGGTCGTCAGGGGACGCCAGCGGCAGCGATCCTCTCAGCCAGCTTCAGGGCGCGGGCGGCCATCATCACCACCACCACCACGGCGCAACCCAGGCCTCTCAGTCCAGCCAGACCAACAATTCGACCTCGACCGCCGGCCAGACCACGGCCGAGGCGGACGAGAGCGACAGCGCTCCCGAAGGCCAATCCGCCGTCGCTGGCGCACCGGCCGCGGCGACCAGCTGACAACCTAGGAGCGGGCGGAGCGTAAGCCATGACGGCGCCGGCCCATGGCGACCCAGAAGCGCTGGCCCATGCCGGGCGGCTGCGGCTTGACGCGGGGGACGGTCCGGCCGCCCTGCATCTCTTCACCGAGAGTCTTCAGCTGGACATCCATCAGCCCGCGGCCTTTTTCGGAGCGGGTCAAGCGCTTGAGCTGATGGGCGACGACACCGGAGCGGCCGCCAGTTGGCGCCACGCTCTGACCCTCGATCCCCTTCTCGCAGAGGCCCACGGGGCTTTGGCCGGCCTGTCCGCCAGGCGGCGCGAGTGGGCCGACGTACGCCAGGAGGCTGACGCAGCCTTGGTCTTATGTCCCGATCAGCCCTCGGCGAGCATCGCCCTGGCTCTGCAGGACCTTCATGAGGACCGACCCGATGATGCGGTCCGGCGTCTCGAGCCGGTTTTGGCGGGACGCCAGGCCGGCGGCGTGCAACTGGCCCATGCCTTACGGGTTAGAGCGGACGCCTTGGACCGGCTTGGCCGGACCGATGAGTCTTTCGCCCACTCCGCCGCCTCGGCCGCGATTTTCCGGGAGCGCTATGCCTCGGCCTGCTCAGGGCCTGAGCCCATGGCGGGCCTGGACCTATGCCAGGCCCTGGTGCGGCAGTACCGCGAGGCCGACGCGGAGCTGTGGCGCGCGGCGCCCGGAGAGGCGTCCATGCCCGCGGCCGGGCACGTCTTCCTGATCGGATTTCCACGCTCGGGAACCACCCTGCTGGAGCAGGTGCTGGCCGGCCACCCTGACGTGGTCGCGCTGGAGGAACGGTCCACCTTGGCGCCCGCCATCGACGCCTATCTTGATCCGCCCACGGGCCTGGAAGTTTTGGCGCGGATGGACGCGGCGACGGCCGAGCGCTGGCGCGCCGACTACTGGGCGCGGGTGAAGGGCTTCGGGGCGGCCGTGGACGGCAAGGTGTTCGTCGACAAGCAGCCGTTCTACGGCCTGTGGTTGCCGCTCATCGGCAAACTGTTTCCCCAGGCGAAGATCATCGTCGCCAGACGCGATCCCCGCGACGTCGTGCTCAGCTGCTTTCGCAATCCGTTTCGCATGACGCCGATCACCTACGAGCTGATGGATATTGAGCGCGGAGCGGCTCTGTATGCCGGGGTGATGGAGGCAATCGAACTATTCCTGGCCCAGGGACAGAACCGAGCGTTCGTCTATCGCCACGAAGACCTGGTGGATCGGTTCGAACCGATCGTAGCCGACCTCTGTGCCTTCCTCGGCCTGGATTGGCGTGACGACATGGCGAGGTTTCAGGCGACGGCGCGTGCTCGCGACATCCGCACACCCAGCGCGGCCCAGGTCGCCAAACCCCTTAACCGCGAAGGGATCGGCGTCTGGAGCCGCTACGCCCGGCCATTGGCCGCCATCCTGTCCTCACTACAGCCCCTGGCCGAGCGCTACGGCTATCAAGACGGTCCCTAGCTTAACCCTTCAGAAAGCGCCGAGAGCCGATAGTAGGTTTGGCGGGGCGCCCGGAATCCAACATGGTCAGTTCGCTTTCAGGCGCCGCGCTGCTCAGCTACTACCAGGGACAGGCCGCGCTCACCCTTTTCGGGTCGTCGTCCAGTTCGACCGCCAGCGCCTCCAACTCGGCCGCCGCGCTCTCGAGCTACTATCTGGCCAAGGAAGGCCTCAGTTCATCCAGTTCCTCCAGCGCGGCCGCCAACGCTCCCGCCGCCCCGTGGAACACGGGCGCCACGCCATCGGTCAGCGCCGCCGTGCAGAACGCCGTGGACGGACAGGCCTTTATCAATCCATCCGCCGCCACCCTCAGCGCGCCTGGCGGGTCCTCCAGCGAGGACTACAAGAACCTGTTCGCCCTGTATCAGGGGTTGAACACCCTGGCGGACCTGGCCCAGACCGCCTCCGCGAGCTCTTCCGCCAGCGCCCCGACCGTCTCGACATCGCAATTGCAGACGGCGTTCGCTTCGGGCCTCAATCAGGTGAACGCCTTCCTCAACACCACGCCCTTCCAGTCCTTCAATGTGACCGCGGGCAAGGTGGCGAGCTACGAGCAGTCCACGGTCGGCGTGGCCAACGGGGCGCACCAGGGCTACACCACCGGAGTCATCTACACCGGCGACAGCGCTTCCGCCGTTCCGGCGTTCCAGGGCGCCGTCCAGTTCTCCATCTCGGTGGCCAGCGCCTACGCCCCCACCGGCACGCCGCCGACAAACGTGAACATCGACTTGAGCGGAATGGGTTCGACGCCACGGACCATGACCAGCGTGGTCAACTACATCAATCAGCAGCTGAAGGCGGCGGGCGTCGCGAGCACATTCAGCGTGGCCGGCCTGGGCAACGCGACCGTCACCAGCTTTACGGACGGCAAGACCACGACCTCGACCGGCCAGCCGCAATGGGGCCTGACGGTCAATAGCTCGGCCGGCGAAACCCTGAGCTTTTCCGCGCCGTCGACCGCCGCGGCGGTCTATGTGGCCGCGGGAACCGGCGGGGCGAAAACTCTGTCGTCGGCTGGGACCACGACCACCACGCCGACCGGCGAGCAACTGCTCGGCCTGCAGACGGCCAACAGCGCGGTGGGCTCGCCCCCCCCCGTCACCAGCGTGTCCAGCCTCAACACCAACCTGCCCGGCGGCGCGGTTTTCTCCACTGCCCTGCCGTCCGGCGTGACCTCCGTTCAGGCCAGCGCGACGGGGTCGGACGGCTCGGTCTACATGGTGGCCGATGTATCCGGCTCGGTCTCGGGCGCCCCCGTTCCTGGAACCCAGGGCGTGGCCCTGCTGAAATACGATCCCACGGGCAAGCTGATCTACACCAAGGTTCTGGCGGATGGGGCCGACTCCTCGGGCTACAGCCTGGCCGTCAATTCCAATGGGTCGGTGGCGGTGGCGGGCTCCAACACGACGCCCGCCAGCACGGCGGTGAACGGCGCGGCCGTGCCCGCGAGCACGACGGCGTTCGTCCAGGTGTACAACGCCTCCGGCGCGCCCAGTTGGAGCGCCACCGTGCCGGCGTCCGGCGGGACGACCACCGCGTCGGGCGTGGCCTTCGCGGCCGACGGGTCGGTCTATCTCAGCGGAACAACCACCGGATCGGTCGACGCCCAGGCTCAACAGGGCACATCGGACGAGTTCATTCAGGGCTTCAGTTCCACAGGCCAAGCCACCTTCACCACGCAGTACGGCGCCGCCGGCGGGACCAATACGTCCTCGGGCGTCGTCTACGACTCGGCCAACAACAGCCTCTATACGGTCGGGTCGGAAAATTCCCAGGCCGTGGTGCGCAGCTTCGCGCTGAATGGAGTCAACGCCCCCACCGCGGGCGCGACGCGTAACCTTGGCAACACCACGGGAGTGGTGGGGATCGGCTTATCGGGCGGCCAGCTGCTCGTCGGCGGCAACGTCGCGGGGCCGACCATCCACACCAGCGCCGTGAGCCAGGCCTATACAGGCGCGGCCGACGCCTTCGTCGCGTCCATCTCCTCCAGCCTCTCGCCGTCGTCCACGGACAACGTGACCTATGTGGGCCTGTCCGGCGCCACCCAGAAGGCCACGGCCATGGCGGTGGCGGGCGGTCAGGCCTATCTGACCGGAACGATCGCCAACGATCCCGGCAATCTGTCGGTCAGCGGCGCCACGGAAGGCTTCGTGGCCGGCGTGGACGCCTCCAGCGGGGCGGTGACATACTCCGATCGCTTCACCGGCGCGGGCGGCCAGTCCGCCCCGACCGCCATCGCGGCCTCGGCCACGGGAACCTCGGTGCTTAACCAGCTCGGCTTGCCGGCCGGCCCGATCAATTCCGCGGGATCGAGCCTGATCACCGCTAACACCGCGATCAAGGCCGGGGACAGTTTCTATGTGCGAACCCAGCCTGGCGGTCCGCAAACCACCATCACGGTCACCGCGACCGACACCCTGGCCACCCTGGCGACCAAGATCAACGCCGCCTTGGGCTCGGCCGGCACGGCCACCGTTCTCCCCCTGGGTGCGACCAGCGAGCTGAGCATCTCGCCGACCAGCAGTGATTCCTTCATCGAGCTGGACTCTCAGCCCGCGAACGCCGGCCTGGCTTCGGTCACTTCCAATTCCACCGACGTTCTGGCCTCCCTCGGCCTCAGCGCCGGGGTTATCCGCACGGTCGCGACCACCAACGGCCTGACCGATCCCAGCCAACTGCGCGAGTACGGACTGAACCTGTCGTCGAGTCTGAATCTAACCACGGTGGCTGGAGCGAAACAGGCGGCCACCACCCTGCAGGCGGCCATGGGGGTGATCCAGCAGGCCTATCAGGATCTGGCGAGCCCGCCGACCCTCGCTTCCGAGGCGGCCGCGCAGGCCCAGAACGGGACCGCCCCCGCCTATCTCACCGCCGAACTGGCCAACTACCAGGCGGGCCTCAACCGCCTGACGGCGGGTTCCTCCACCTCCTCATCCACATCTCTGCTTGGCTAGGCCAGCGCGTTCGGATCGGCCCTGAGCACCAGGCAGATCAGCCGGCGCAGGATCTGATCCTGCAGGTTTTTCGGGCGCTGCAGGCCCAGGCGCGCCAATCGGCGCAGTTCCTCTGGAGACGGAGCGGAAAGGCTCATGGCCCGCGCGACGGCGCGCGCGCGCGACATGGGCGTGGCCGTCAGTGTCTTCAGGCGTTCCAGGGCCGCGGCCAGGCATTGCTCGTCGGGGTCCAGGTCGGTGCCGAAGGGGTAGGCCGGCAATACCCCCGCGACTCTTGCGGCGCCCAGCCTGCGCGCCAAGCCCTCTGGCGTGTTGTCGCGCTGCGGCTCGGGAATCTCATACCCAGGCTCGATCTTGCCCGCGGCCTTGGCCTCGGCCAGTAGTTCGCCCTGGAAACGGGAATCGGAGATGCCGATCATGGCGCACACGGCGTCGCGGTCGGACTTGCCGCGCAGATCGGCCACGCCGTACTCGCTCACGACCAGATCGCGCAGGTGGCGCGGGATGGTGCAGGCGCCGTAGGCGTAGCGGATGTTGGACTGCGCGCGCCCGCCGCTCATGCGGACGGCGTTCAGGGCGATGATCGCGCGGGCGTCGTCCAGTTGATGCGCCTGGGCGACGAAATCGAACTGTCCGCCCACGCCGGAAACCACGCGCCCATCCTCCAGCCTGTCGGAGATCACGTCTCCGAACACGGTCGCCATCATGGCGGCGTTGACGAAGCGGGCGTCGCGGCGGTCCTTGCGCTGCTGAATCTCGTCCTCGAGGTTCAGCCGATTGGTGAAGGACACCGTGGTCATGCTGAACAGGGCGCGCTCGGCGTCCGGCATCTCGCGAAGAGCCGAGTAGAAATCATTCGACCCGACGAAAAAGCCGCCGTGCGCGACCGCCCCGTCGCCGGCCCGCCGCTTCAGCACGCCCGCGCGGTAGAGATCGACAAAGGCCGGGACCAACATTTCGGTGACGCCGTAAAGTCCCTCCGAGAACGCCTGGAGCGAGGTCGGCGCCTCAGGCCGCGCGCCCAGGCGGCCATGGGCGTCGCGGAAGGCGGCATTATTGCGATGACGCAGCACGAGGGCCCAAGCCACCGCGTCGCCAAGCGCGCCGATGCCGATCTGCAGGGCGCCGCCGTCCTTGATCCAGCCGGCGACATGCAGGGCCATGGCGTGCTGGGCCAGGCTGACCGCCTCGCGTGGCGGGGCGTAGAGCGGAAATTCATACTGGGGCGCGTCCAGGATGTGGTCGAAGGCGGAGGCCGGCTGTTCGGCCGGTCCCAGCATGAACGGCAGGTTGTTGTTGACCTGTCCAGCGACGACCAGGGGATCGCGCGAGCCGCGCCGGCGCCGGGCTATGGGCAGTTCGTCCAGGGTCACGTCGGCGTTGCAGCTGAGGCTGTAATGCGCCTTGGCGCCCTGGCCTCGCCGCGCCACCAGCTGGCCGATGACATTGATTCCCTGGTCCGCCAACAGACGGTAGGCCTCGGTATAGTTGACGCTGATGTAGTTGCGCTGAGCCATGGGCGCGTTGAGCCAGCGGCCGGGTGTGAGAAAAAACTCCGCGACATGAATATTGTCCGGCAAGCGGTCTGACCGCACGGCCTTGGCGTAGGTCAGGTCCACATAACCGCCGAACAGCCGGTCGATGATCGGATCCACCAGCCGATGGGCGATGTCGGGCAGGCTCTGCTGCTTTTCCAGCGTGAGAGCCGTGAGGATATTCAACTTGAGCGAGGGGTCCGCCACGGCTCGGGCGAACAGGGCGTTGGCGATGTGGTTGGCCTTGCCTAGCCCCAGCGGCAACCCCAGAACCACGGTCTTGCCGACCTGATCGAGGATGGCGTCGACGCAGGCCTCCACCTCGTGGTGGACCACGGCGGTCTTGCCCGAGTCAGGCCCGGTCATGGCGTCAGGGTCTTCCACCCGTCGTCCGGCGCAAAGCGGGGACCATGTTTGGCCGTAAGCCGCTCGAGGGCGCTGACAACGTCGGCGACGCCGCGTTCGTGGCCATAGCGCATCGGCCCGCCGCGGAAGGGCGCGAAGCCCGTGCCGAACACCATGGCGCCGTCCACCGTGTCCTCGTCGGCCACCACGCCCTCGCGCAGACAGGCGACGCAGGCGTTGAGCATGGGCAGGATCAGGCGGTCGACGGCCTGATCATCCAGAGGCTTGGCCACGGGCCGTTTGACCGCCTTGCCGCCGCGATAACGGTAAAGACCGCCGCCGGTCTTGCGGCCCAGCTCACCGGCCTTGACCTTGGCCTGAAGCCACGCGGGAATCTCCGGCATCGGACGGTCGAGGCCTTTGGCGAGAATTTCCGCCACGTCCAGGCAGATGTCGAGGCCGACCTGATCGGCCAACTCTATCGGCCCCATGGGCATGCCGAAGCGCTCGGCGGCTTCGTCGATGGCTTCCATCGGCAGGCCCTCGTCAGCCATCATCATGGCTTCCAGCACATAGGGCATGAGCGCGCGGTTGACGAGGAAGCCCGGCGCGCTGCCGACACGGGCCGGTAGGCGGGATATTCCGTTCACGAAGCGTCCCACGGCGGCGAGGTCCTTGGGGTCGGCTTCATCGTGCCGCACGATTTCCACCAACTGCATTTGCGCGACAGGATTGAAGAAGTGCACGCCCACCAGCCGCTGGGGCGCCTTGAGTGTCATGCGCAGGTCTTCCAGGCGTAGGCTCGATGTGTTGGTGCCCAGGATGGCCTGCGGTTTCATCACCGCTTCCAGGCTCGCATAGACCTTCTGCTTCAGCTCCAGCTTTTCGGGCACAGCCTCGATCACCAGATCAGCGGTAGCGGCGCCCTCGCCCTTCGGGTCGGGGATCAGCCGATCAAAGGCCTCGCGCAACAGCTTGCCGGTGAGGTGGCGGCGGGCGAACAGCTTGGCCGCCCGTCCGACCGCGCCGCCGAGCGCCTTGGCGCTGGTGTCGGCCAGGCTGACGGTCAGGCCGCTGTAGGCGCACCAGGCGGCGATATCCCCGCCCATGGCGCCCGCGCCCACGACGTGCAGACGCCGGATCTCTCCGCCGCCCTTGGCCCAGGCTTTCAGCCCGTCTCGCAGGAAGAACAGCCGCACCAGGTTCTGGGCCTGGGGCGTGACCAACAATTGGGAGAAGGAGATGATTTCCGCCGCCTTGAAGGCGATGAAGTCCTCGCCATGGCGCGTCCAAAGATCGATCAGGGCATAGGGCGCCGGATAATGCTCGGGCCGCACCTTCTTGCCGGTCTGGCGCTTCAGGACGGCGGCGAAGACCGGACGGCCGGGGCCGGTGTTCGCTAGACGGTCGGGCAGCTTGAGCGGCGCCCGCTTAAGCTTGCCGTCCAGAGCCGCGCGCACGGCTGCCGCCACGTGACGCTCTTCCACCACCGCGTCCACCAGGCCCATCCGTCGCGCCTGCGCCGCGCGCAGGGTGCGGCCTGTGAGCATCAAGGGTAGGGCCTGAATCGGCCCGATCAGTCGCACCGAACGCGCCGTTCCGCCCAGGCCCGGATGCAAGCCCAACTGCACCTCGGGAAAGCCCAACTGCGCGTTGGACAGGGCGATGCGGAATTTGCAGGCCAGGGAAATTTCCAGCCCGCCGCCCAAGGCGTGGCCGTGCACCACGGCGACGGTCGGGAAGGGCAGGGCCTCCAACCGGTCGAACACGGCGTGAAGCTTGGCCAGTTCCGTCGCCATGAGTTTTGCGTCGCTGACCCCGCGGAACTGGGCGATGTCGGCGCCGACCATGAAGCCCGACCGCTTAGCCGAGCGCAGCACGAGGCCCTTTGGGGGATCGGCTTCCAGCCCGGCGAGGATGTCGTTCAGCGCCGCCAGCATGGCGGCGTCGATGCGGTTGGTTGACAGGCCCGGCGCATCCAGCACCAGCCAAGCAATTCCGTCAGGCCGGCGCATAAGGCTCCAGCCCCCTGGACCAGGCTTTGTCACCGACCCGCCAAGCTCAAGCCGGTCGCCGTCGATCTTGCTCCAGATGCCCATGGTCAGACCGCCTCCACCAACATGGACCCGCCCTGGCCGCCGCCGATGCATTGGGTGGCCATGGCGAGCTTGCCGCCCCGTTGCTTGAGTGCGTGCGCGGCATGCAGCACGATGCGCGCGCCGCTGGTCCCCACCGGATGGCCCAGGCTGATGGCGCCGCCGTCTACGTTCAGCTTGGCCGCATCAATGGTCCCGATGGGGGCGTCCAGGCCCAGCACGTCCTTGCAGAAGGCCGGGTCGGCCAAGGCCTTGATGCAGCCCAGCACCTGGGCCGCGAAGGCCTCGTTCAGCTCCCACAGGGCGATGTCGTCCAGGCTCAGGCCATGCTTCTTCATCAGGGCGGCCGACGACAAGGCCGGACCCAGGCCCATGATGCGCGGATCCAGTCCCGCCCAAGCGCAGTCCACCAGCCGCGCCAGGGGCGTGAGCTTGTGCTTTTTGACAGCGGCCTCGGAGGCCAAGATGGTCCAACAGGCGCCGTCGGTGATCTGCGAGCTGTTGCCAGCCGTGACCTTGCCGTAGGGCTTTTCGAACACGGGCCGAAGCTTGGCCAGGGTGTCCGTCGTGGAGTCCGGCCGCACGCCGTCGTCGTGGTCGTAGGCGGCGCCGTCCGGCGCGAACATCGGCTCGATTTCGCCGAGCCGCCCGGCGGCCTGGGCGGCGGCTAAACGCTGATGACTGAGGGCCGCGTAGGCGTCGGCCTCCTGCCGGCTGATGCCGAACAGATAGGCGACCACCTCCGCGGTCTGCCCCATGTTCAGATCACTGACGATGTCGGTGAGTCCCTTCTCCAGGCCGATCACCGGCTTGAAGAAGGACAGGCGTAGGCCGAGGAGGGTCATCAGCTTCTGCTGGGGGGTCTTGGCTCCGTTCAACCGCGCGAACCATTCCACCGCCGGGCGCGGCCACAACAGGGGCGTCTGGCTAAGGGCCTCGGTTCCGCCGGCCAGGATCAGGTCCGCGTCGCCCGCCTCGATCCGTCGGCGGCCCTCGTCGATGGCCTGCATGCCTGAGCCGCAGTTGCGCTGGACGGTGTAGGCCGGCGTCGCCTCGTCCAGGCCCAGTCGCAGCTGGGCGATGCGCGCCGGGTTGACCTCGTCGGCGGAAGGATTGACGCACCCCAGCACCACTTCCTGGAAGGCGTCGGGCTTCAGGGGCTGGCGCAGCAAGAGGGGGCGGCCGCAATTGACCGCCAGATCCACGGGGCTGAACGGTCCGGGACCTCCGCGCGCCTTGATGAAGGGCGTGCGCGCGCCGTCGATCAGGTAGACGGGGGGGCGGCCGGTAATGGCGCTCTCCTTTGCGAAACGGAACTCTTGGTGGCGTTCGGCGCCTTGGCCGCGGGCGTGCGGTGAGGCTCCAACGTTCCCGGCGCGAAATCATCCACCGAGGCCGCCAGACCCACCGCCTGCTCAACGGCCTCAAGCTGTTTGGCTTCCTCGTCCGAAACCAGGCCGTCGACATGGGCCTTGCGCCAGTCCTTGATCTTCGTCTGGCGCAGGCGTCTGCGCACCGGATCGGCGGCGACGGTCAGGGCGAAGGCGCGCTCCAGCCGCGCCACGCCGTCGTCGTCCCGCGGCAGGAACACATCGCGGGTCAGGCGATCACGCGCGGGGCCCGGCTCGGTGATCAGGGCCGCGGCTTGTTGCAACAGGTCGTCGTTCGCGCCCCTGCGGGCATTGGCGTCCGCGGGGACGATCAGGCGCAGCAGCCAGGCCACCGGACGGGCCGGGAAGTTGGCGAGGATCTCATCGACCGCCTTTTCCATGCGGGCCACGCCATCAGCCATGGCGGTGTCCACCAGGGGCTGATCGTCCGCTTGGCGTCCCTCGTCCTCGAAGCGCTTGAGCGTCCCGCTGAGAAGGTAGAGCTCGGCGAGGACGTCACCCAGGCGCGCGGAGATCATCTCCTTGCGCTTTAGCCCCCCGCCCAGGCTGAGGAAGGCCATGTCGCTAAGGAAGGCCAGCACGGCCGAATATCGCGAGAGCTGGGCGAAGTGTCCGCCGAGCTTGCCGCCCACCGGCCGGGGCGCGAAGGCGCCCCGCGTCCAACTGCGGCCGAGCGCGCGGCCCAAGGTGGCGACCGCGTGGATCAGGTGGGCGTTGAAGGCCTTGTAGAAGGCGGGCCGGTCCTCCCGGTCAAGGGCCATCATCTCCTTGAGCAGGAAGGGGTGGCAGCGGATGGCGCCCTGGCCGAAGATCATCAGATTGCGAGTGAGGATATTGGCGCCCTCGACCGTGATGCTGATCGGAATCGCCCGGTAAAGGTCGCCCATGTAGTTGTGCGGGCCGTCCATCACGGCCTTGCCGCCGTGGATGTCCATGGCGTCGTTGACCGCCGTGCGCATGCGCTCGGTGGCGTGGGCTTTCATGATGGCGGCGATCACGGCCGACTTGTGGTCCAGGCCCAGGCCGACACAGGTCAGGCGACGGGCGCCGTCCACCAGATAGGCCGACGCCGCGATGCGGCCCAGCGGTGCGGCCACACCCTCGAAGCGGGCGATGGGCAGGCCGAACTGTTCCCGGATGCGGGCATAGGCGCCGGCGGTGCGCGCGCTGACCGCCAAGCCCGCCGCCGACAGTGAAGGCAGGGAGATGCCCCGCCCCTCCGCAAGGGCGGTGGTCAGCATCCGCCAGCCCTGACCGATCTGGGCCTGGCCTCCGATGATGGCGTCCAGCGGCAGAAACACATCATGGCCCTGGGTCGGGCCGTTCTGGAACACCTGGTGCGCCGGATAGTGGCGATGGCCGGTGGTCACACCGGGGGTCTTGGCGGGGACGAGCGCCACGGTGATGCCGAGGTCCTGGGCGCCGCCCAGCAGGCCCTCCGGATCATGCAGGCGGAAGGCCAGGCCGATGATCGTGGCGATCGGGCACAGGGTGATATAGCGCTTGGACCAGTTCAGCCGCATGCCCAGCACGCGCTTGCCCTCGTACTGGCCCCAGCACACCACGCCGCTATCGATCATGGCGCCCGCGTCGGACCCCGCCTCCAGGCTGGTCAGGCCGAAGCAGGGGATTTCGCGCCCGTCCGCCAGGCGCGGCAGATAGTGCTGCTTCTGCGCCTCCGTGCCGAATTTCAGCAGAAGTTCGCCCGGGCCGAGCGAATTGGGCACCATCACCGTCACGGCCGCCGTCAGACTGCGGGTAGAGATCTTGCGTACGACCTCGGAGTGCGCGAGCGGAGAAAAGCCCAGTCCGCCGAAGGTCTTGGGAATGATCATTCCCAGGAACTTCTTCTGTTTGATGAAGGTCCAAACCTCGGGCGGCAAATCGAACCATTCGAAGCGCACGCGCCAGTCGTCGATCATGCGACAGAGCTGTTCAACTGGTCCATCGAGGAAGGCCCGCTCCTCGTCCGCCAGCGAGGCCGCGGGAACCTTGAGCAATTCGCGCCAATCGGGATTGCCCGAAAACAGCGCCGCGTCCCACCAGACATCGCCCGCCTCGATGGCGACGCGCTCTGTCTCGGACATTTGCGGCAAGGCCTTACGCGCCCAGCCATAGAGGGAAGGAAACGAAGCGGCCTTGGCCTGACGCCCGGTGGACGCCATGAAATCCTCCCTGGAGCCGCTCACTGGCTTCGGCTGATTGGCCGAGGTTTGCAGCGGGGCGCTCCCTGCCTATGCTGTATGTGGGAGCCTACCCCTGGAGCATAAAGAGGCAATCGCCATCTTAAGTTTCAGCGGATCGAGCTTTTCTGCGCGAACACGGGACGGCCATGAGCTTTCTGAGCCTGAGCGAGAAGATCGGCGGCCGGATCGTCCGCTACCTCGACCAGCCGATCGCGGGCTACACGCCGTTCTTCGCGCCGTCGATCGGCGTCCTGAGCCGGACCCTCAAGCCGGGCGACGTGATTCTGATCGAGGGCAACACGCGCATCGCCAGCATCATCAAGTACCTGACCCAGTCCACATGGTCACACTCGGCCATCTACATCGGCGAAGGCGTTCTGCCGCCCGATCCAGAGACCGGCGAGGAGCGGGTGCTGATCGAGGCCCTGGCCTACGAGGGCGTGATCGCCTCGCCTTTATCCAAGTACGCCAAGTTCAATACGCGCATCTGCCGGGCGGTGGGTCTGAACGCGGCGGAGCGCCGCAAGGTGGTGGACTTCGCCATCTCCTATCTCGGTCGCCAATATGATCTGCGCTACATCATGGACCTGATCCGATTCCTCATTCCCTATCCGCCAGTGCCGGTGTCCATGCGGCGCAAGATGCTGGCCTTCGGGCATGGCGATCCCACGCGCGCGATCTGTTCGACCATGATCGCGGCCGCCTTCCACTCCGTCCACTATCCCATCCTCCCGGACTCGGCCTTGCACGATCAAGGCGGGAACGAATCCTATGACGTCTCGCCCTACGTCGCCAGCGAGGTGATGAGCCTGCGCCACGACGGCCTGTTCACGCCGCGTGATTTCGACATTTCGCCCTTCTTCGAAGTGGTCAAGCCGACGATAGAGGCTGGTTTCGATTTCCGAAGCTGGCCCGCCGCCAAGCGCCGGTCCTTTGACCTGAGCTGGGCGCTCAAGGGTCTGGGGCTGGGACCCAAGGCCGGGCCGGCGCCCGCGGGATCCGCCGCGCGCGCCGACGCGACGGTTGCGGCCAGGCCGAAAAAAGGCGAGTCTTAGTCTTTCTGTCCATTGGGCCATGCAGGGAGCACGTCATGATCCAGCCACGCCTCGTGACGATCGTTGCGATGATCGCCGCCGCCGTCGCATCGCGCTTGGTCCCCCATCCTTGGAACCTGACCTCGGTCGCCGCGACGGCGCTGTTCGCCGGGGCCTATCTGGAGGATCGGCGCCTGGCGTTCCTGGTCCCGCTGGCGGCCCTGCTCGTCAGCGATCTGGCGCTCGGCTTTTACAGGGGCATGGCGGTGGTCTATCTCGCCTTCGCGCTGATCGTGTGCCTGGGCCTGTGGCTGCGCACCCGTCGCCGTCCGCTGCCGATCATAGGCGCGACCCTGGCCGGATCGCTGTTGTTCTTTGGCCTGAGCAATTTCGGGGTGTGGGCCTTCGGCGCCCTTTATCCCCATTCTGGCGCGGGCTTGGCCGCCTGTTTCACAGCAGCCCTGCCGTTCCTGCGCGGCACGCTGGAGGGCGATGGCCTTTACAGCCTGATCCTGTTCGGCGGCTTCGCCCTGCTGGAGCGCCACGTCGCCGCCCTGCGCGCGCCCGATCCCGCCTTCGCGCCCGCCTGACGCAGCCCAATGTGCGTCCTCGCCTTCGCCTGGCGCGCTCACCCGCGCTGGCAGTGGGTGCTGGCCGGCAACCGGGATGAGCTGCACGCACGGCCCGCGAGTGCCTTGCACCGCTGGCCCGAGGCTCCGCACGTGCTGGCGGGAAAGGATCTGCAATCGGGCGGGACCTGGTTGGGCGTGTCCGAGCAAGGCCGTTTCGCGGTGGTGACCAATCTCAGCGGCTATGGGCCGCCGCTCGCCGGACGGCCCTCGCGCGGCGATCTGGTCAAGGATTTTCTGCTGGACGAGGGGCGCTTCGCCGCCCTGACCCAGGCCGACGCTGCGGCGTTCAATCCCTTCAATTTGATCCTGGCGACTCCCGAACGGGCCACCTTGTGGCGCAACCGTCCGCGGGTCGAAGCGCGCGATCTGACGGCCGGCGTGCACGGATTGTCCAATGGCGACGCGGACCAGCCTTGGCCCAAGACGCTTCGGCTGATGGATGCGATGACCAATTGGCTGGGCGGGACGTCGCCGCCACAGGTCCTGCTGGACCGCCTGGGCGACGACGTCCCGCCGCCTGGCGCCGCGGCCATGACCGAACGCGGCGCCAGGACCGGCGTCTTCGTGCACAACGGCCTTTACGGGACCCGCTGCAGCACGGTGGCGGCGCTTGGCGCCCAGGGACGGGGCGTCATGGTCGAGCGCCGCTTCGACGCCGAGGGCGGTCGGACCGGTGAAACGGAGCTGGCCTTTGACTGGCCCGGTTAGGCCCGCCGGGCTTTCCAGTGGAAGCTGGACAGGGGCAGGATCCAGTCGAACGGATGATCCGTGTCGCGCAGCCAGGCCCGGGTGTCGTCCAGGGCCATGACCCGGTAGGCGGGCATGCCGCCCGCGTCCGTGCAGACGAGATCGCCCACCTGGACCGGCTCCCTCGCCGCGTGATCCACCAGAACCCAATCAATCGCTGTTGCGCCGAACATGGCCTTCGTCCGAAATTCCCGCCGCGCCCCCATTGGCGAAGCATGCGGACATCCATGCGCGCGTGCGGTTGAGCCCAGGCTGAGCCCCGCATTCAGCCGTCGTTCATGCGTCTGGCCGCTGGACGCGGAGGGTCCCAAAGGTCTATCGGCTAGCTCCAGCAAGGAGGCCCCATGACCGCTTACCTCGACCGTGCAGGTCTGAAGATCGCCGACGTTCTCGCCCGCTTCGTGGAAGAGGATGTCCTGCCGCCGCTGGACATGGACGCGGGCCGGTTCTGGTCCGGCATAGCCGACGTGTTTGGCCGGTTCGCCCCGGAGAACAAGGCGCTGCTGGCCAAGCGCGATGCGCTGCAGACCAAGATCGACGCCTGGCACAAGGCGCGCCCAGGCGTCCCCCACGACCCCGCCGCCTATCAGGCTTTCCTGCGCGAGATCGGCTATCTGGTTCCCGAGCCCGGGCCCTTCAAGATCGACACGACCAACGTCGATGACGAGTTGGCCCGTCTGGCGGGCCCGCAGCTGGTGGTGCCGATCCTCAACGCCCGTTTCCTGCTGAACGCCGCCAACGCCCGTTGGGGCAGCCTTTACGACGCCCTCTACGGCACCGACGCCATCCCGCTCACCGGCGAGCCGGTGAAGGGCTACGACGCGGCGCGCGGCGCCCTGGTGGTGGCCAAGGCCAAGGCGTTCTTGGACCAAGCCGTTCCGCTGGCGTCCGGCGCCTATGCCGATGTGACCGGCTTTTCGGTCAAGGATGGCGCCCTGTCGCCGGCCCTGGCCGATCCCACGCTGTTCGCGGGCTACCGCGGCGATCCGGCCGCGCCCGAGGCGATCCTGCTGCGCCACAACGGCATCCATATCGAGCTGGTCATCGATCGCGCCCATCCGATCGGCAAGACCGACCCGGCCGGTCTGGCGGACGTCGTGATGGAGGCGGCGCTGTCCACCATCTGCGATCTGGAGGACTCCATCGCGGCAGTGGACGCCGAGGACAAGGTGGAGGCTTACCGAAACTGGCTGGGCCTGATGCGCGGGGACCTGGAAGCCAGCTTCGAAAAGGGCGGGCGCACCTTGGTGCGCAAGCTGGAGGCGGACCGCGGATATCTGGCGCCGGACGGCTCGCCCTTCACCCTGCACGGACGCTCGCTGCTGTTCGTGCGCAACGTCGGCCATCTGATGACCAATCCGGCGGTCCTCCTGGCCGATGGCGGCGAAGCGCCCGAGGGTATCCTCGACGGGATCATGACCAGCCTGATCGCGATCTATGATCTGCGGCGGCTGGGCCGGTTCACCAACAGCCGCACCGGCTCGATCTACATCGTCAAACCCAAGATGCATGGACCCGAGGAGGTCGCCTTCACCGACCGCCTGTTCGGGGCCATCGAGCCGGTTCTGGGCCTGCCCGCCAACTCCATCAAGGTGGGCGTGATGGACGAGGAGCGCCGCACCTCGGCCAACCTCGCCGCCTGCATCGCCGCCGCCAGGAGCCGACTGGTGTTCATCAACACCGGGTTCCTCGACCGCACGGGCGACGAGATCCATACCTCCATGCTCGCCGGACCCATGGTTCCCAAGGGCGAGATGCGCCAAAGCGCCTGGATCGCCGCCTATGAGCAGCGCAACGTGGCCATCGGCCTGGCCTGCGGCCTGTCGGGCAAGGCGCAGATTGGCAAGGGCATGTGGGCCGCGCCCGACCGCATGGCTGACATGCTGGAGCAGAAAATCGGCCACCCGCGATCGGGCGCCAACACTGCCTGGGTGCCCAGCCCGACGGCGGCGACCCTGCATGCCCTGCACTATCACGCGGTGGATGTGTTCGCCCGCCAGGCCGAATTGGCCAAGGACCCGATCGCGCCGCTCAGCGCCCTGCTGACCCTGCCCCTGGCGGTCGGCCGCAATTGGACCGAGCAGGCGGTGAGGGACGAGCTCGACAACAACGCCCAGGGCATTCTCGGCTATGTGGTCCGCTGGATTGATCAGGGCGTGGGCTGCTCCAAGGTGCCCGATATCCACGACGTGGGCCTGATGGAAGACCGGGCCACCCTGCGCATCTCATCCCAGCACATGGCCAACTGGCTTATGCATGGTGTGTGTACGGATGATCAGGTCCTGTCGGCGTTCCAGCGCATGGCGGCCAAGGTCGACTGGCAGAACGACGGCGATGCCGCGTACCGGCCGATGATGCCGGACCCCGACGCCAGCCTCGCCTATCAGGCGGCCAAGGCCCTGGTGTTCGAAGGGGCCGCTCAGCCGAGCGGCTACACCGAACCGCTGTTGCACGCCTTCCGTCAGAAGGTGAAGGCGCGGGACGCGAAGGGGCGGGACTGACCCCATTGCCGCGGATCATCCCGGTCGAGGACCCGGCCGATCCGCGCTTGGCGGCGTTCCGCGACATCCGCGAGCGCGATCTTGTCGGTCGCGAGCGGCGCTTCATCGCCGAGGGCGAGGTGGTGCTGCGGGTTCTGCTGACCCGCGCGCGCCACGCGGCTGAGGCCGTGCTCATCGCCGACAAACGCATCGAGGGCCTGTCGGATATGCTGGGCCTTCTGGATAACCGGACTCCGGTCTATAGCGCGGCGCAGCCGGTGATGGACGCGATCGCGGGCTTTCACATCCATCGTGGAATCCTGGCGGTCGGACGCCGCGCCGCCGATCCGCCCGCCGCCGACCTTCTGAAAGGTCTGGGCGAACGCGCCCTGGTGCTGGGGCTGTTCGGCATCGCCAACCACGACAACATGGGCGGACTGCTGCGCAACGCGGCGGCGTTCGGCGTGGATGCGGTGATCCTCGACTCCGATTGCTGCGACCCGCTTTATCGCAAGGCCATTCGTGTGTCGGTCGGGGCGGCCCTGGTGGTTCCCTTCGCGCGCCTGAGCCCCGGCGAGGACGCCCTGGAGCTTCTCGACCGGTTCGGCATGGAAGCCATCGCGCTCAGCCCTTCGGCCGCCCTCCCGCTGGGCCGGCTGATCCGTCCGCGCAAAGCGGCCCTTTTGCTGGGCGCCGAGGGGCCCGGCCTGCCACACGCCCTGCTCGAACGCGCCCGCGCCGTGTCGATACCGATGGCGGCCGGGCTGGATTCGCTCAACGTGGCGACCGCTTCCGGCATCGCCCTGCACCACCTGGCCTTCAGCGGGCATTGAATTTCGCCCGGGGAGCCCTAGCTTCCGATTCGCCTCGGCCGGTGTCGGCCAGGCGGATCAGGAGCGCCAAGTGTTGGACCGTCAATCCCCTCCCCCCTATCGCGACGTGCTCCTGCTGATCGACGGTCAATGGACCGCCGCCGCCGACGGACGAACCCTGCCGGTGCGCAATCCGGCGACGGGCGAGGTGATCGGCGCGGTGGCCCATGCGGGCATTGAAGACCTAGATCGAGCCATCGCCGCCGCCGAGCGCGGCTTCGCTGTCTGGCGCCGAACCCCGGCGGTGGAGCGCAGCCGCGTCCTGGTCAAGGCCGCGGCCCTCTTGCGCGAACGCATCGCCGACATCGCCGTGCAGATGACGCTGGAGCAGGGCAAGATCCTGGCCGAATCCCGCGCCGAACTGGATCGCGCGGCCGAGGTGCTTGAATTGGCCGCGGGCGAGGCGCTGAGGCTCTACGGGCGCATCATCCCGCCGCGCGCCGCCCATATCACCCAGGTGGTGACGCATGACCCGGTGGGCGTGGTGGCCGCCTTCACGCCCTGGAATTTTCCCGTCAATCAGCTGGCGCGCAAGGCCGCCTCGGCGCTGGCCGCCGGATGCGCGATCATCGCCAAGGGGCCCGAGGAGACCCCCGGCTCATGCGCCGGGTTCGTGCGCTGTCTGCAGGACGCGGGCCTGCCGCCGGGCGTGGTGAACCTCGTGTTTGGCGTTCCGGCGGACATATCCGAGCACCTCATCCCCCATCCGGTGGTGCGCAAGGTGTCCTTCACCGGCTCCACGCCGGTCGGCAAGCATTTGGCGGCGATGGCGGGGCTGCACATGAAGCGCGTCACCATGGAGTTGGGCGGCCACGCGCCCGTGCTGGTGTTCGCCGACGCGGACATTCCGGCCGCCGCCAAGGCCAGCGTGGCGGCCAAGCAGCGCAATGCGGGCCAGGCCTGTATCAGCCCGACGCGGTTCCTGGTGCAGCGCGCGGTTCACGAGCCCTTCGCCGGCGCGTTCGTTGAAGCGTTTGGCGCGCTGACGGTCGGCGATGGCCTGGATCCGTCCAGCCGGATGGGGCCCCTCGCCAATCCGCGCCGTGTGCAGACCCTGGAGCGGCTGATCGGCGACGCGGTCCAGCGCGGGGCCAAACTGCGCCTCGGCGGCGCACGCATAGGCAACGGCGGCGATTTCTTCCAGCCGACGGTCCTGGTCGATGTTCCCATCGACGCGGCCATCATGAACGAGGAGCCGTTCGGTCCGGTGGCCATCATCAACGCCGTGGACGGTTTCGAGGACGCCATGGCCGAGGCCAATCGCCTGCCTTACGGCCTGGCCGCCTACGCCTTCACCGCCTCGTCCGTGACGGCGGCCAAGGTGTACGAACAGATCGAAAGCGGCATGGTCTCGATCAATCATTTTGGCCTGGGAAATCCCGAGGCGCCCTTCGGCGGCGTGAAGGACTCTGGCTATGGCTCGGAAGGCGGGCCGGAGGCGGTGGAGGCCTATCTGCAGACGCGCTACCTGACCCAGGCCGATTTGTAGACTCGGCGGGGCTTGCCACCGGCGATCGGGCAAGGCTTGCTGGGCGTAAATCCGCGGGGAGACGGGGCATGGTCATTGTCGATGATTTGAGAGCGCTCAATTCCACCCAGCGCGCCGCCTTCTTCGCCAGCTTCCTGGGCTGGACGCTGGACGCCTTCGACTTCTTCCTGCTGACCTTCATCCTTAAGGACATCGCGACGGAGTTCCACGCCACCATCCAGGCCGTGAGCGTGGCCATTACCCTGACCCTCGTGGCTCGCCCCTTCGGCGCCTTCGTCTTTGGCCGTCTGGCGGACCATTACGGCCGCCGGCCCATTCTGATGATCGACGTGGGGCTCTATTCGGTCCTGGCCATCGCCTCCGCTTTCTCGCCCAATCTGATCGTCCTGCTCGTTTTGCGTTTCCTGTTCGGCTTCGCCATGGGCGGGGAGTGGGGAATCGGCGCCTCCCTGGCGCTGGAGACCATTCCGACCAAGAGCCGCGGCGTCGTCTCGGGCATTCTGCAGGAAGGCTATCCGGTGGGATTCTTTCTGGCTTCCCTGGCCAACCTGGCCCTGCCGACCCTGCATTGGCGCGGCATGCTCATGCTGGGCGTGCTGCCGGCCCTGCTGATCCTGTTCATCCGACGGCATGTGCCGGAATCCCCCGCCTGGCAGGCCGGGCGCGCCGCCGGCGGCGCTCAGAACACCAGCTTTATCAAGGCGATGAAGGGCCGCTGGTGGTTGCTTGTCTACGCCGTGGCCCTGATGACCTGCTTCAATTTCTTCAGCCATGGCAGCCAGGACATCTACCCGACCTTCCTGAGGGTCCAGCACAAGTTCTCGCCGGCGCTGGTGACCCTGCTGACCACGGCCCTGAACGTGGGCGCCATACTGGGCGGGCTGATCTTCGGCTCTCTGTCAGAGCGCATTGGCCGCCGCCGCGCCATCGTTCTGGCCGCGCTTCTGGCCCTGCCGATCATACCGCTGTGGGCCTTCTCCACCACGCCGCTGATGCTGGGCTTGGGCGCATTCCTGATTCAGATCGCGATCCAGGGCGCATGGGGCGTGGTGCCCGTGCATCTGAACGAGTTGTCGCCGCCCGAGGCGCGCGGCGCCTTTCCTGGCTTCGCCTATCAGATCGGCAACCTCATCGCCGCGGCCAACGCGACGCTGCAGGCCGGCATCGCCGAAAGTCACGCCAACAACTACGGCCTGGCTCTGGCCCTGGTCTGCGGCGTGGTGGCCGTGGTGTTGAGCCTGGTCACCTGGTTCGGACCTGAGGCCAAGGGCGTGTCGTTCAGCGCCGGATAGGCGTCCGGTTGCCAGCCCTCGAGGTCTTTACGGTCGCGTCCGGTCGAACGCAGATAAGGTTGCCGGCGTTAACGCGACAGATCGCACCGGATTTTTGATGAACGCAGACGCCCTTCAGTCGACGAATGAAACTCCGCCCTCCGCGTCAGCGGGCATCAAACACATCCTGCCCTGGCTGGTGGCCGTGGCGTTTTTCATGGAGTCGCTCGACACCACCATCCTCAATACCGCCGTTCCGACGATCTCCCAGGCGCTCGGCGTCTCCGTGCTCAGCATGAAGGCCGTGCTGGCCAGCTACACCCTCAGTCTGGCCGTGTTCATTCCGATCAGTGGGTGGATGGCCGATCGGTTCGGCACGCGCCGGGTGTTTGCGTCGGCGATTGGCCTGTTCACCCTCGGCTCATTTCTTTGCGGCCTGTCGAGCAACATCCATCTGCTGGTCGCCTGTCGCGTTCTGCAGGGCGCCGGCGGGTCGATGATGGTGCCCGTGGGCAGGCTCACCCTGGTCAAGACCTTCGCGAAATCCGAACTGGTCATGGCCATGAGCTTCGTCGCCATCCCCGGTTTGGTCGGCCCGATGCTCGGACCGCTCATCGGCGGGCTGGTGGTCAGCTATCTTCAATGGCGAGACATCTTCTTCCTGAACATTCCGATCGGCCTGACCGGTCTGATCCTGGTTTATCTGCGCCTGCCGGACTACCGGGTCCAGACCCGCCGGCCATTGGATATCGAGGGGCTGATCCTGTTTGGGTCCGGCATCGCGCTTCTGTCCTATGTCCTGGAGATCTTCGGCGAGCACGGCCTGGGCGTGGGCGAGATTGTCGGCCTGCTCGCGCTGTCGTGCGCCTTGATCGCCGGCTATGGCCTGCATGCGAGCCGCACGCACGCCCCCCTGCTGGAGATGAGCCTATTCCGCATCCGCACCTTCGCCGCGGCGGTCAGCGGCAGTTTCTTCACGCGGCTGGGCATCGGCGGGGCGCCCTTCCTCCTGCCGCTCCTGTACCAAGTCGGGCTGGGTCTGACGCCTGTTCAGTCGGGCCTGTTGATCATGCCTCAGGCGGCGGCGGCGATCAGCACCAAGTTTCTGATCCCCAAGCTGCTCGATTGGATCGGCTATCGCGGCTTGCTCGTGTCCAACACCGTGATCCTCGGCCTGATGTTGATGCTGTTCGCCACCGTGGGGCAGGGCACGCCGATCTGGCTAATCGTGGCTCAGGCCTTCTGTTACGGGGCGCTGACTTCCACGCAATACACCTGCATGAACACCCTGGTCTATGCGGACGTCCCTGACGCCGAGTCCAGCGGCGCCAGCACGATCGCCAGCACCTTGCAGCAATTGTCGATGAGTTTCGGCGTCGCCGCGGCTGGGCTGACCACGGTGTTTTTCGTGCCCGCCCGCCTGCGCTCAAATCCGGCCGGAATGATGCATGGCCTGCACGAGGCGTTTTTCGCCCTGGGCCTGCTCACCATCCTGTCGACCCTGGTGTTCAGCCGACTGCGGCGTGGGGACGGGGCCGCCGAGACGCAACGGAAGGATATTCATCTCGACTGATCCACGGACTTCCAACCGGCCAGCGCGCCGGGACGGCGAGGCCACCGATATCTTCATCTGGAATTGATTTTATTGAAGAAAGTGGTGGGTGCAGTAGGATTCGAACCTACGACCCGCTGATTAAGAGTCAGCTGCTCTACCAACTGAGCTATGCACCCGCGCCGGAAGGGCAGGGCCCCGGCGAGGGCGCGGAACATACGCGAAATTGCTTCGATGGCAAGCCGAGGTCGCCGCGACGATTCCCCGCCGCCTCGCCGCCGCCGCCCTAGCGGGCCGCGGCCTGCTGCTTGGCCAGCTCCTGGTCGAAGCGCTCGCGCATGATGGCCATGATCTTGGGCAGCTCATCCGGGTCGACGAAGGGATTGGGCGCGCCGGGCTTGAGCGCGGCCAGCCTGGCGTCCAGGTCCATCTGATCGCCGTGCGGCGCCAGGAAGACATCGGTTTTCATCGTCTTCATCTTAGCGAAGGTGGCGCGGTAGGCGTCCGCGATGCCGGGCCAGGCGGCGTTGTTCACCAGGGGATTGCCGCCCGTGGTGATGGAGCTGAAGAACATCACCGAGTGGGAGACGGATCCGTCCTTCACCGTGGTGGTCCAGGTGGTGGCGCCGGGTGTGTGGCCGGGCGTCATGTGCGCGGTCAAGGTCACGCCGCCCAGGGACACCTTGGAGCCCTCGCGCACCACATGGTCCACTTTCACCGGCGGCGCATCCACCTCCGCGCACGGACCGAAATCGATATGGCCGCTTTGCAGGATCGGCGTGTCGGCGGCGCTGGCGTAGAGCTTGGCGCCCGAGTCGGCCTTGATCTGGGCCAAGCCCCCGCTGTGATCGAAGTGGGCATGGCTATTCAGCAGGATCTTCACGTCACGCAGCTTGAAGCCCAGGGACGTGATGTTCTGCTCGACCTGCGCCACACCTTCGGGCAAGCCGCCGTCGGTCAGGATATCCCCCTTGGCAGTCACGATCAGATAG
>Ga0302279_10002415_pt1 | contig 24747 bp, 11 predicted proteins | sample III_Bog_N3_3_FD_194541 | JGI IMG/M metagenome (GOLD analysis project Ga0302279, IMG submission 194541) | Peat permafrost microbial communities from Stordalen Mire near Abisko, Sweden - III_Bog_N3_3 | ecosystem: Environmental > Terrestrial > Soil > Wetlands > Peat | place: Sweden: Abisko... | reverse complement strand
CTGGACTGGCGAATGGGGAGCCTCAGGAGTCGCCATCCTCGTCTGGACTGGCGAATGGGGAACCTCAGGAGTCGCCATCTCCGCCGGAGCGCCGCGACCCTTGGCGAGAGAGTCACGACCCTTCGCTTCGGAAGCGTGGGGGTTGGCGTCGGAAGCGCGCTCCTCAGCCTCAGCGGTCGTGGCCCCCGCGACGGGCCAGCGAGCCTGAAGCAGGGAAGGCCGCGGTTCGGCCAGGCCCGCCCGGTGCTCGGACCCGGAGTGCTTGACGGGAAGGTCGGAAGATCGAAAGGGAGCGGGGCCGGACGATCTCTCCCTTGCGACCGGGAGAGTCGCGCGCGCGCTGGACCTCTCCTAGACTGCGTCCATGGCTGGCCCGAACCTCTTACGCCACCTCAAGGTCCTCACCGATTTGGCGGACACCGGCCTCGTCCGCTCGCAGAAGTTCTTCGCCATCGGGAACGCTGCCGAGGTCGAGGGAGAGGGAGAGGTGCTGCCGCTCCTCTGCTTCGTCGACGAGAACCTCTCCCGCTTCGTCGTCTCGAACGTCCCCTCGACCCACTGGGGCAGGCCTCCCGCGGCCGGGCAGCCCGCGCCGTTCGTGTTCGCCCTCCCGAACCGGTCGGTCGCGAACAAGGACGGCGTCTTCCTCCTCACGGGCCCCGGGGAGGACCGCGACGAGCCCCACCCCAGTGGGACGGGCAAGATGCATTTCGTCCACCTTGGATCGCGCGAGAAGCTCTGGACGACGATGAACGCCCGCGTCTACCTCTATCGACTGGAGGCCGTCCAGACGAAGGCCATCCTGCCCCCGCCCAAGGCCCCGCCCACGTAGGCGCTTCTTTTCCTGCCACCACGTCGATGGACAGTGCGATGCTTTCTTTTCAGAGGGCCGCGAAACGCCTAACCTAGCCGGCGCTCCTCCCGCTTCGCCCGCGAATGTCCCAGCCTCCCATCCTCAGCCAGCCCCCCGGCCCCGTCGATGTAGGATCCGTCACCGGGATCCCCCCTGCTCCGCACGGCTCCGCCAAGGCCGCCGACGCCCCCGTCGCGCGCCTGCGTGACGAGCTCGCGCAGACGACCGACCGCGCCCGCAAGGGCCGGCTCAGCTACGAGATCGGCGAGGCGCTCGAGAAGGCCGGCGACGAGCCTGGCGCCGCCCGCGAGTACCTCGTCGCGTTCAACGCCGACCCCGCGTTCCGCGAGCCCCTCGAAGGTCTCGTCAGGCTCCTCGAGCGACGCCGCTCGGTCCGCAACCTGGGCAAGCTCCTGGACGCGCTCGTCCGCGCCGCGGCGACGCCCGAGGAGAAGGCGCGCGCCTTCCTCATGCGCGCCGCCTACCAGGAAGACGTCGCGACCAACCTCGAGGCCGCGAAGGACGACACGCTCGAAGCCACGCGCGTGGGCGCCCGCGGCGCGGAGTCCGCGCTCGCCTGGCTGATGCTCGAGATCCTCGCGGTGAAGACCGAGAACCCCGCGCTGCGCCTCGAGGCGCTGACCGAGCGCGCGAAGCACGCCGGGGATCCCACGTGGAGGGCTCTCCTCCTGCTCGATCTCGGCCGCCTGGCCGCCGCCTCCTCCGAGGTGGACCGCGCGCTCTCCCTCTTCGACGACGCCCGCTCGCTCGAGTCTGCGGCCTCGTTCACGGCCGCCCGCGCGGCGGCGCGCCTCATTCGCAGCGAGCCGGGCGCGCCCGGGTCGGACGAGGGAAAGCAGCGCATGCGCTCCTACGCTTCGACCCTCGAGGCGCAGGCAGAGCTCATTCGCAAGGCGCGGGCCGACGAGGCCGTGGGCGACGCGCTCGGTGTCCCCCTCTGGGCGCGCGACACGACGCACATGGTCGACGCCTGGCTGCGCGCGGCGGAGGGACACAGGCTCGCGGGCGAGATCAGCGTCGCCGCCGCCGTCCTCGATCGCGCCCTCCAGGAGCTGGGCGGCGCGGCCACCGATTCGGCCGGCATCGTGGAGACGGCGCTCGTGAACGAGCGCATTCGCGTGGCCGAGCACATGGGCGACACCGCCCTCGCCGCGGAGCTCTCGCAGAAGCGCATCGCGAACGAGCAGGACAAGGGCGTCGCCGCGGCGCTCGCCATGCGCGTCGCCGAGCACGCGGCCAGCCAGGGTGACGCCGCGCGCTCGCTCGACGCGCTGTCCCTCGCCGTATCGAAGGACCCGGCGTGCATCCCCGCGCGCGCCCTCCAGCTCGATCTGCTCGCGGACGGAGCGGACAGCGGGGCGTTCGCGCGCGAGCTCGAGGCGTTCGCCTCGCACTTCGAGAGCAAGGAGGCGCGCGGTCGCGTGTTTCTCCTCGCCGCCTTCGTGTGGGGCATGCTCGCCGGCGACGTCGGGCGCGCGAAGACGGCGCTCGCGGAGGCCGCGAAGACGGGCGTGGCGGACGTCACGCTCGCGCGCCTCGCGCGCTCGATGGCGTACGTGCGCTCGGACGCCTCGTGGCTCGAGGACGCGACGCGTGCCCTCATCGCCAGCGCCGCGAGCGAGTCGGAAGCCGGGAGCGCCCAGCGCCCCGGCGAGACCGAGATCGTCTCGCTGTGGTTCGAGATCGTGCGCTCCAAGCTCGGTCGGGGCGACGAGGAGGGAGCCAGGAAGGCGATCGAGGATCTGGCGGGCGCGCCCAAGGGCGCGTGGCTCGCCCATGCGATCGAGACCTTCGTTCCCGGCGCGGGCGCGAGGAGCGACCCCGCGGAGCGCGCGCGCAAGGCGGCCTCTGCCCTCGCGGCCGTGGAGCCTGGAGACGCCGGAGGCGACCGGGGCCTCGCCGCTTCCATCGTCGCCGTGATGCGCGAGCACCAGGCCGGTGACCTCGTCGCCGCGAAGGCCCGGCTCGCCGCGCTCGCAGCGTCGGACGCCTCGAACGTCCTCGTCGCGGCGTACCTCGCCGACCTCGAGCGCGCGACCGGCGACTTCGCCAAGGCCGCCACCGTGCTCTCCACGTGCGCCTCCGCAAACGCCGACGCCGAGCTCGGCGCGGCGCTCCACCTCGAGGCAGGCTTCGAGCGGTGGCGTCTCGGCGCCAAGGCCGAGGCCGTCGAGGCCTTCGAGGAGGCTGCGCGCGGCTCCCCCGTGAACGCGCAGAACGCCGTCGCATGGGCCTCGCGTGCCATCGCTTCGGACGACGTCGCCGGCCGCCGCGCCTCCCTCGAGCGCGCTCTCGAGGCGGGCGAGGACGAGCACGTCGTCCTCCTCGGCCGGCTGGCCACGGAGCTCGGGGCCGGTGGAGACCCGGACGAAGCCCTCGCCGCGCTGACGGCCCTCGAGCGAGGCGCCGACGGCAACCTGCTCACCGCCGCCGCCATCGCGCGCCTCGCCTGGTCGCAGGGCGCCGCCGAGGGCGAGGCTCTCCGCGCCGCCGTCGCGCGCATCGGGGCCCTCGGCGAGCAGGCGAGCGCCATCGCGGCCGCCGAGCAGGTGCGGCTCGCCCGGGACGCCGATCCCGAGGTGGCCATCGAGGCAGCACGGACGTGGTTCGAGGCGGGCGGCGCCATGCCCGCCGCCCTCGAGTGGATCTCGGTGTCGCTCGGCCGGCCCGAGGAAGAGCGCACGGCGCGCCGCAAGGCTGCAGAGGTCTTCACGGGCCCGGCGCGCGAGTCGATGCTCGCGAGCGCCGCGTTGCTCGGTCTGGCCGCGGCCCCCGCGACGACCGACGTGCACTTCGTCGAGGGTGACTCGGTCGCCGTGCGGCTCGCGAACCTGGAGCTCGCCCGCCCCGGCATCGACCCGCGAAGGCGCGCGAAGGCGCTCGTCCGTCTCGGGGACGCGCTCGGGGACGACGTGCAGATCGGGGCGCTCGCGCTCGCGGGCTGGTCGCTCCTCGCGACCTCCGACGCCGACAACGCGCTCAAGGCGTTCGCCCAGGCGACGCGGGCGCGGGCCGACGACGTTTGCTCGTGGGAGGGCCTCCGCACCGCGGCCGAGGTGCTCGGGGACAAGCCGAGGCGCGCGGAGGCCGCCGAGGAGCTCGGCGCACGCTGCGTGGACGCGACGCGCGGCGCGGCGTTCTGGGAAGAGGCGGCGCTCCTCTGGCTCGACCTCGGCGAGGGCGAGCGGGCCGACATCGCGCTCGACAAGAGCTTCACCCGGGACCCGAGGCGCCCCGTCGCCTTCGACAAGCTCTTTCGCCGCGTGCGCGAGCGCAAGGACGGCGACTACCTCCTCGATCTCATCGAGCGGCGCCTCGACGTCTCCGACGACGCCAAGGAGATGGTCAAGCTCTACTGGGAGCGGTCGCGCGTGCTGCGCGAGAAGGGCGACGTCGACAACGCGCTCGTCGCCCTCGAGAACGTCACGATGGTCGAGCCCGACCACGTGGGCGCGCTCGCCCTCCAGGGCGAGATCTTCATCCGCCGCGGCGAGTACGAGCGCGCGGCGGAGTGCCTGGGCCGCCTCGCGACGATCGACGCGGCACCCCCGAAGAACCGCATGACCGCCGGCGTCGCCGCGGTCGACCTCTACGAGAACAAGCTCGAGCGGCACGACAAGGCCCTCGAGGTGCTCCTCGCGCTTCACCGCGCCAAGCTCTCTTCCCTCCCCGTCCGCGAGCGGCTCGCCCGCGCGGCGGCGCGCACCGGCTCGTGGAAGGAGGCCGCGAGCATCCTCGAGGAGCTGATGCTCGAGCGCCCCGAGCCCCAGGGTCGCATCGAGGCCGCGCGGCTCGCGCTCGCCATCCACCGGGACCGCCTGAACGATCCCCAGGGCGCCGCGCCCGCGGTCGTGAAGCTGCTCGAGGAGTCGCCCGCGCACGGCGACGCGGTCGATCTGCTGTTCGTGGTGACGCTCGATCCCGCGGTCCGCGCTCGCCTCCTCCAGGGCGCGCGCACGGGGCTCGTGGCCGCGCTGAAGGAAGCTCCGACGGACGGCGACAACGCCAGCCGGCTCGCCAAGGTCGCGAAGGCCCTCGGCGACGACGCGCTCCAGCAGATCGCCTTGTCGGCCGCGACGACGCTCGGCAAGGGCGAGGCCGACGGACCGATCGCGTTCGCGCAGCTCGTCCAGAAGAAGCCGCGCTCGCCGCAGATCGCGCTGACCGATGCGCAGATGCGTCGCATCAACGCACCCACGGACGAAGGCCCCATCACGGAGCTGTTCGCCGTTCTCGGCCCCACCCTCGCCGAGGCGCTCGGGCCGTCGCTCGTCGCCCTGGGCGTCACCAAGAAGGACAAGGTCGACCCCCGCGCCGGGCTCGCGCTTCGCAACGAGGTCGCCGCGTGGGCGGGCGCCTTCGGCATCCAGGAGTTCGACCTCTACGTCGGCGGCAAGGACCCGATGGCCGTCCAGGGCGTCCCGGGAGAGCCCGCGGCGCTCGTCGTCGGCGCCGGCATCAACGCGCCGCTGACGCCCCCGGTCCGCGGTCGCATCGCACGCGAGCTCTACGCCATCGGTCGCGGCACGACGTCGCTGCGTTCTCGGGACTCCACGACCGTGGCCGCCATCGTGGTGGCCGCGTGCAAGCTCGCCGAGGTCCACGTCGATGCGCCCGTCTATGCGGTGCAGGCCGAGGTCGACAAGCTCGTGTCCAAGGCGATCGCGCGGCGGACGAAGAAGCTGCTCCCCGACATCTGCGCGCGGCTCGTCGCGAGCCGCGTCGAGGGCCAGGTATGGTCGAAGCGGGCCCTCGCCTCTCTCGACCGCGTCCAGGCGCTCGCCGCCGGGGACGTCGGGCCGGTGCTGGCTGACGTGCTCGGCGCCGCCGAAGGGCAGCTGCCCGCCATCGTCGCGACAGACGCCCGCGCGGCGGAGCTTCTACGCTTCGTCCTGTCTCCCGCCTACCTCGAGCTGCGGCGCGCGCTCGGGCTCGAGAGCACGTCATGACAGACGACAAGAAGGAAGACGACTGGGGCTCCGCCATCGACGAGTGGGAGAAGGCGTTCGTCCCCGAGGTCGCGCAGGACAAGGAGACCAAGAAGGCCGCCACGCTCTCGGTGTTTCCCGCCGACCCCATCGAGAAGGCCGCCAAGGCCGCCTCGGAGCACGCGGCCCTGGCGCCGCAGGCACCGGTCGAGCCCCTCCCCGAGATCCCCGCGGCAAGGCCCTTGCCGGTCATCGAGGCGCCAGCGGCGACCGAGGACGTGCCCGCCCCCGCGCGGCCTTCGATTCCGCGCCCTGCCCCGTCCGCCCCTCGCCTCGCCAAGCCTCCCGTGCCCCCCGCGGCGCGGGCTGCTGCCGCGGCGGCCGAGACGGCCCGGGTCGCGGCTGCTGCCGCCGAGGAAGCTGCCCGACCGGCCACGGACACGGCGGTCACGCCCGTGCCCCCGGCGATCGACGTCCCCGTCACCAAGGTCACGCCGCGCGCCGAGATTCCCGTGGCGCTGCCGACCCGTCCCGGTTTCGCCGTCGAGCCCATCCCGCAGGGCTCGGCCCAGGCCTCCGCCGCGTCGTTCGACGACGACGCAGCCGACGTCGACGTCCTCCTCGGGGACAGCGTAGAGAGCGCTCCCGCCACCGAGGAGCCCGACGCCACCGAGGTCAGCGACAAGCCCGAGGGCTTCGACGGCTTCGTCCGGCAGCCGAGCTCGCAGTTCCCTGCGGCGATTCAGCTCGACGTCTCCGATGTCGAGCTCGTGGATTCGCGGCGCCGCTCCGACGCCGCTGCGGCGCTGAGCGAGGGCACGCCTGCCGTTCAGGTGCCCCCTGCCGCGCCGGTCCCCGCCATCGAGGCACCGGTCACTGCCGCGGCGACGGAGGACCCTTCCAGGCCCATCCGGTTCCACGACCCGGACGCGGAGACCTTCTACGCCGTCAAGGCTCCGAAGCTCGCCCCCTCCGAGCCGGCCCCTGCCAAACCCGTCAGCGCCGAGGCAAGCGTCGAGGCACAGCACGCTTCGCCCGAGGCGGAGGATCTCCGATCCACGGCCGAGCCTCCCATCCTGGAGGACCGGCCCAGCGAGCCGCCTCCCTCCGCGAGCGGCGCCCGCGCATGGATCGCCGAGGAAGCGCGGCCCGCGTACGCTGCCCGCGCCGACTGGCTCGAGGCCGAGGCGCGAGCGACCGCGGACCCTGACGCGCAGTCTCGCGCGCTCCTGGCCGTCAGCGAGATCCGGGCGTTGCTCGGCGAGACCTCGCGGGCCCACGAGCTCGCCCTCCTGGCGAAGGAGCTCGGACCGACGCTCCCCCTCGCGCACAAGCAGGCGCGCGGCATCGCCGTGTCGTTCCAGGAGACCGAGCAGCTCGTCGTCGCCCTCGATCACGAGACGGCAACGATGACGGTTCCGGCGGCCCGTACGCACTCGGCGCTGTTCGCCGCGGACGTGCTGCGCCTCCACGGAGACGAGACGGAGGCCGCCAAGCGCTGGGAGCAGGTGTCGACCGGCGGAGCGGGCGATGGGGACGTCCGGATCGCCGTCGCGCGCGCGACGCACGCTCTCGCCAAGGGCGACCTGGAGGCGGCTGCGCGCGTGCGCAGAGAGGGCGCGGGGCCCATCGCCGAGGGCCTCGGGGCGACGCTGCGCGTCCGCGGCTACGAGGGTCCGGGGGTGGAGGGCGTCGCGATCGAGGGGGCGCTCGCCGTCAACGACGCGCTTCGCCGCTCGCGCAACGCGCTGGACGCCGGCAACCTCGACGGCGTCGTCGACGCGGTGTCGGAGCTGACGCGCGTGGACGAGCTGGCGGCGTCGGCGCGCTGGTTTGCTGCCGCCCTGGGACAGACGCGGTCCGCGACGCGACCCAAGGCCGGGAAGCTCCTGGGCGAGCTCGTAGCGCAGGACGAGCTGGCGCGCCGCACGCTTGCAGGATGCGCCGTGGAGCTGGGAGACGCTGGGATGCTCCAGGTCGCGCTCCAGGGGAGCCAGTTCTCGGTCGCCGACCGCGCCGTGCTCGCTGCGCTGCTCGACCTGCCGGCCGGGGACATCGAGCCCCAGATCGCCACGCTCGGGGAGGCGCCCGCGATGGCTCCCCTCGCCTCCGCCATCGCGGGTACGCGCTTTCCGGCGCCCCCGAAGCCCGGCACCCCCGAGGACGATCCCGCCCCGCGCTGGGCGGACGTCGACCGCCGCGCCTCCCGCGTCGCCGGCGGCCCGACGACGCGCGGCGCGTTCGGGCTCGCACGGCTCGTGGCCAACCAGGCGCGCCCCTCTGCCATCGAGGGAGCCGTCGACGACATGGGTGAGGGAGCTCCCGCGTTCGCCCGCGCAGTCGCCGTCGAGATGGCCGTTCGCGGTGGGCGCCTCGGTGAGGTGAGCGACGCGCTGAAGACGTGGACGCCCGGCGTCACGGCGAGTGGCGGGCCGTCCGACCACCTGCTCGCCGCAGGCCTCGTCGCCGAGCGCGCGAGCGACGTCGGCCGCGCGCTCAACGCCTACCGTGAAGCGCGCAGCAGCGATGCATCCAGCGAGACCCTCCTTCGCGTCATCACCTCGCTCGACAGCAGCATCGATCCGCCGGGCGAGCTCAACCAGCTCGCAGACGAGCTCGGTCAGGGTATGGCAGGCGCCCTCGCACGGCTCGAGGCCGTGGTGCGCGAGAAGGAGGTCGACGATCGGACGCGGTCGGATCTGCTCGAGCGCGCCCACCGCGCCGCCCCCGAGCTCCCGATGCCCGCCTTCATGGCCGAGCACCTGGCGCGCCGGAGCGGCGACGTGGACGAGGTGCTGCGGTGGGTCCGTGAGCGGCGCGCGGCGGCGACCGACCCGCTGGAGCAGGCGCTCGACAACGTGCGCGAGGCCCTCCTCGTCGCCGATCAGAACCATGCGCTGGCGGCGGAGCGGCTCGAAGAAGCGCACCGCACGAGGCCGACCGACGTGGCCCTGCGAGAGCTCTACGAGCGGCTCGCCCCTTCGCCGCCCGAGGACCGCGGAGCGTGGCGCGAGCAGCGCGCCGCCGCGTCCACCGGCGATGCCAAGGCGCTCTATTACATGGAAGCCGCGCACGAGTACGAGCGCGCAGGGGACCGACCGCAGGCCCTGCGCGCCGCCCTCGCGGCCGCCGCTGCGAGCGACAGCGTCCTCGCGCGGCTGACGCGGGAGCGGGCCGAGGTGGAGGGCGGGCAGCCCGCCCGCCTCGCCGACGAGCTGCTCGCGGCCGCACGGGCGACCGAGAACGTCCGCGAGAGGCGCGAGGCCTACGAGCGGCTCGCCGACCTCGACGCCACCGCGCGCGCCGACGCGTCGAGCGCCGTCCTCTGGCATCGCTCGATCCTGGAGGACTCGGCAGACTACAAGCCGAGTCTCCGGCACATCGAGCAGACGCTCATCAGCGCGGGCCGCGACGACGAGCTCGACCCGATCGCGTCGGGCATCGCGCGTGCTCTGCGCGGAGCAGGTGGCGGCGAAGGCGTTGCCCACGCCGGCTACGCGGCGCGCCTGCGCTCACGCGGCGCGGGAGGCGATTTCGAGTCCACGCTGGAGATGGCGCAGCTCGCGGCCGCGGAGTCCGAGCCTTCGCTCGCGTCCCTGAGGCTCCTCCTCTCGCACGCCCGCTCGCGCCACGACGACAAGACGCTGCTCACGACGATCCTCGCGCTTGTCGAGCGCACCAACCGACCCTTCGAGATCTCGTCGCTGCTCGTCCGGGCGGCCGAGACCGCGGTGAGGCTGAACGATCTCGCCAAGGCGCGTGAGCTGCTCGAGCGGGCGAAGAACGAAGACCCGGCCGACGTCGTCACCTGGCGGGAGCTCGCCGACGTTCGCAAGCGCGTGGGAGACATGCCGGCCGCTGCAGAGGCCTGGGAGAGCCTCGCGCGCACGAGCACCGTGACCGCGCACAAGCTTGCAGCCTGGCACGATGCCGGCCACCTGTGGCTCGACGACGTCCACGACGACGGGAGGGCCGTCACCGCGTTCGAGCAAGCGGCGAACCTCGACGTCACCTACAAGGATGTCTTTCCGAGGCTCTCGGCGCTGTACACGAAGCGCGGCGCCGGCGGCGAGCTGGCGGCCCTCCTGGAGCGGCGCGTCGCGACCATCACCGATCCCGACGAGCGCGTCACGATGGAAGTGGAGCGGGGCCGCGCCCTCATCGAGGTGAGCGATCTCAAGGGGGCGCGAACGGCGCTCGAGGCGGCCCTCGCGGCCAGCCCGGATCACACCGCGGCGCTCGGGACATTCGCCGACCTCTGCTCGAAGCAGGGCGACTGGGAGCCCGCGGAGCAAGCGTGGGTTCGCCTCGCCCGCCTGCTGACCTCCCCCGAGGAGCAGCGCGACGTCTACGCCCGCCTGGGAGAGCTCTACTCCGTCCACGCGGTGAACCTCTCGCGCGCCGAGCTCGCCTGGAAAGAGGTCCTGAAGCGCGCCCCCGGCGACATCGTGACGCTCGACCGGCTGGTCGACGTCCACAAGCGCCAGAACGACGCGCCGCGGGCGGCGGAGATCGTCCAGCAGCTCGCCGTGGGCTCCAAGGATCCGGCCGAGCGACGCAGGCGGCTCATCGAGCTTGCGCAGATCCACGAGGCGCCCGGCAAGGATCTCCGCAAGGCGGAGCAGGTGCTCGAGTCTGCCCGGCGCGAGGCCCCCACCGACGTGACGGTGCTCCGGGCGCTCGCCGAGTTCTACCTGCGACACAAGCAGGGGCCGGCCGTGCAGATCCTGCTCGATCGAGCTGCGGCCGACGCGCGCCGTGCCTTCGCTGCCGGCCGCTTTGCGCCGGCGCTGTTCGAGGTCATGCGCGCGGTCTTCGAGCTTCGGGGAAAGAAGGATGCGGCGGAGGTCGTGGCGGCAACGCTCGCGGCGCTCGATGGGCATCCGGCCAACGTGCGGGGCGGCAACGTCCGCGCGCTCGATCCGAAGCTCGACGACCTCCTCGCGCCCGAGGCCATCTCCCCTTCCCTTCGTGTTCTCTTGCAGCAGTGCGGCGACGCGCTCGACATCGCGACTCCGTTCGATCAGCGCGCCGCCCAGGCAGCGCCGCTGCAAGCGGGGCCCCTCTACTCGCTCTTCGCCCAGCTCGCGCAGGGTACGGGCCTGTCCTCCATCCAGCTCTTCTCGTCGGCCAAGCTCGCCCGGTCCTGCGTGGCCCTCGGCTCCTCCCCGCCGACGTTCGTGATCGGCGAAGGGCTCGCGCAGGCGACCAACGAGCGAGCACGGGCGTTCTTGATCCTCCGCGCCATCAAGCTCTCGCTCGTCCACGCGTCCGCCCTCGTCCGAGCGCCCGCGACCGAGGTGGTCGTCCTCGTCTCGGCCTGGCTGCAAGCCTTCAATCCATCCTGGGTACCCGACGGAGTGAACGCCACGGCGCTCGCAGCGGCGGCCCGGCGCGTAGCCCCCGGGATGCCTCAGGACATGTCGCCCGACGCCGGGGTCATGGCGCTCGAGGTGGCGGGCAGCCTCGGGGCCCAGACGGCCACCCTGGGTGCGAGCACGCTCGCATGGGCCAACCGTGCGGCGCTGCTGGCGCTGGGCGACCCCAACGCGGCCCTGGACGCCGTCGCGTGGACCCTAGGCAAGGAGGGCGCCCCCACGGACCCCAAGGAGCGCGCCAGCTGGGTCGTCCGCACCCGCGAGGCGAGCGATCTGCTCGCGTTCAGCGTCAGTGAGGCGTACGCCGAAGCGCGTTCGCGGCTCGGCCTGGACAAGTAGGTCGGGAGGCACCGCCGATGGCGCGACGCGTGCGTCTCGGCATTGCCTTGCTCTTGCTCGGGCTGCTCGCGACGACCACGACCGCCCGCCCTGCGGCCGCGCAGGCGCGGTGCAGCGTCCCCGCCGGCGCCTCTTCGACCCTCGCCGAGGTGGATCCCGCCATCCGCCTCGCCTTCATCCAGCGGGAGCTCGGAGACCAGTCCGCCCGGGCACGACTGTGGAGCGCGGGCTGGGCGGCAGGCGGGCTCGGCCTGACGGGCTACGGCCTCGTCGACGCCGCCCTCCAGAAGGACCACGACAAGCGTACGGCGAACATCATCAGCTCCATCCCGTCGCTCAGCTACCCCCTCGAGGCCCTGTTCGATCCGCCCCGGGTCATCGTCGACTCCCGGCTGCTCAACGACCTGCTGCGGATCACGGCGAGCCCTCCCGGCCAGGAGCCCCTCATGGACACGTGCATCCTGCTCTCGCGCGCGGAGTGGCTCCTCGCCCACGCCGCGCGGGACGAGCGGGCTCGCGCGGGCCTCGTGCGCCACGGCCTGGGCTTCGCCGTCGCCATCGCGCTCGGCGCCATCGCGACCTTTGCCCTCCACGACCCCGTCGACGGAGCCCTCGATTTCGTCGGCAGCATCGCCATCAGCGAGCTGCATCTGTGGATGGCGCCGACGGGCGCGGCGACGGCATTGGCGCGCTACAGGGACGGCGCCCTGGCGCTCCCGGCGGCCCCGCAGAGCTTCGGTATCTGGGTCCCTCTCTCCTTCTGAAAGCGACCTCCGCCAGAGGTGCGCAATTTCTGCCGCGCTAACGCCAGCTTGCGCACGCGGCTCGATCCAGCTACTAGAGCGCGCCCCTTACCCCCGAGCTCTTCATGCCCAACGAGGCCCTTCGAAACATCGCCATCGTAGCCCACGTCGACCATGGCAAGACCACGTTGGTCGATTTCATGCTGCGCCAGGCCGGCACGTTCCGAGAGAACGAGGTGATGGTCGAGCGGGTGATGGACTCGAACGACCTCGAGCGCGAGCGCGGCATCACGATTCTCGCAAAGAACACCAGCGTTCGGTGGAAGGGCGTGAAGATCAACATCGTCGACACCCCCGGCCACGCCGACTTCGGTGGCGAGGTCGAGCGCACGCTGCTCATGGCAGACGGGGCGCTGCTCCTCGTCGACGCGGCCGAAGGCCCCCTTCCGCAGACGCGCTTCGTCCTTCGCAAGTGCCTCGAGCTCGGCTTTCCCGTCATCGTGGTCATCAACAAGATCGACCGCTCGGACGCGCGCCCCAACGACGTGCTCAACGAGGTCTTCGACCTCTTCTGCGACCTCGAGGCGACCGACGCGCAGACAGACTTCCCGGTCGTCTACGCCATCGGGAAGAACGGCATCGCGAAGACGTCCCTGACGGACCCGTCGACGACCCTCGCCCCCCTGTTCGACCTGATCCTCGCCAAGGTCCCGCCCGCCGCCGGCGATCCGGCGTTGCCCCTCCAGATCCTGATCAACAACCTGGACCATGACGACTACGTCGGCCGTCTCGCGATCGGGCGCATCGTCGCCGGCACCGCGCGCGCCAATCAGCCGGTCCTCGTGCTCAAGGATGGCGCGGTCCTCAAGGGAAACATCAAGGTTCTCTCGACCTTCGAAGGCCTGAAGCGCACGCCGACGCAGGAAGCCGCCGCGGGCGAGCTCGTCGCCATCGCCGGCATCGAGGAGGTGTACGTCGGCGACACCCTGGTGGACGTTTCGCCCGGCTCCGAGACGCGCGCGCTGCCGCGCATCCACGTCGAGCAGCCGACCCTCAAGATGAAGATCGGCGTCAACACGTCGCCCTTCGCCGGCAAGTGCAAGCTGTCCAAGTACCTGACGAGCCGCCAGCTCCGCGAGCGCCTCCTGCGCGAGATCCGCAAGAACCTCGCCATCCGTATGGAGGAGACCGATTCTCCGGACACGTTCATGCTGCTGGGACGCGGCGAGCTCCAGCTCGCCATCCTCGTCGAGACGATGCGACGCGAAGGCTACGAGATGCAGCTCGGCAACCCCGAGGTCGTCACGCGGACCGTCGACGACAAAGTCTGCGAGCCCATCGAGATCGTGGTGGTCGACGTGCCGGACAGCTTCATCGGCATCGTGACCGAGCGGCTCGGCGAGCGGCGCGGTCGCATGATCAAGATGAGCAACCCCGGGTACGGCCGCGCGCGCCTCGAGTACCGCGTGCCGAGCCGCGGTCTCATCGGCTTCCGCGGCGAATTCATGACGTCGACGCGCGGCACGGGCCTCCTCAACACGTACTTCGAGGGCTGGGAGCCGTGGGGCGGTGCGATGATGAAGCGCCCGTGCGGGGCGATCGTCTCGGACCGCCAGGGCGTGACGACGCCCTACGCGATGAACCACCTCCAGGCGCGTGGTCAGTTCTTCCTCGCCCCTGGCGCCGACGTCTACGAGGGCATGATCGTGGGCGAGCACAACCGCCCCAACGACACCGACGTGAACGTGATCAAGGAGAAGAAGCTCACCAACGTCCGCAACCACGGCAAGGACGACAACGTGATGCTGGCGGTACCCCGCGTTCTCACGATCGAGACGGCGATGGAGTGGATCGACGCCGACGAGCTCGTCGAGGTCACCCCCGACGCCGTCCGGGTGCGCAAGCAGATCCTCAAGATCAACCTCCGCCCCCGCCGCAGCGAAGCCATCGTCGACGCGCAGAGCATCGACGCAGATTAGAGAAGCCAGGTGCTTCTCGTTTGACACGAACGACCACTGGCCCGAAGCCTGCTACGGTTCCGCGTTGATATGGCCCGCTCGACCCCGCTGCTGCTGATTGTCGTGCTGGCGGTCCTCCCGCTTGGGGTCGGCTGCGAGAACGAGGCGCCGAAGACCGTCCTCAGCTACACGGCGGACGCGAAGCGGGCCTACGACGCCGCCCTCGACGAGTTCAAGGCGCACAACTGGATCGAGGCGCAAAACCTCATGCGCGAGGTCAAGCGCAAGTACAGCTACTCGAAGTACGCACGACTGGCCGAGCTTCGCATCGCCGACGCGGACTACGAGCAGGAGAAGTTCGCGGACGCCATCCGCGAGTACCGTCAGTTCGTCCACGACCACCGGTCGGACGCCGACGAGGTCAGCTACGCCCGGTCGCGCATCGCCGAATCGCAGTTCAAGCAGATCGGCGACTCGTTCTTGCTCGGCGCAGGCGAGGAGCGCGACCAGGCCACGATCCTGGACGCCTACAAGGAGCTACGCAACTACGTCCACGACTACCCCCAGGCGAGAGAGAGCAAGCACATGCGCGAGCTCTTGACGGACGTGACGGGACGTCTCGTCAAGCACGAGCTTTACGTCGCCCGCTTCTACCTGAGCAAGGACAACTACGAGGCGTGCATCCTCCGGATCCAGTACGCGCTTCGTAACTTCTCCGGCGGGCTCGGAGCCCGAGGCGAGGCGGACGAGGGCTCGGGACTGGAGCCCGATGCGCTCCTGCTCATGGGCGAGACGTACCTGAAGATGCACAAGTGGCCCGAGGCGCGCGAATCGTTCGGGATCATCGTCAAGCGATACCCGGAGAGCCCGCTCATCGTGCAGGCCAACAAGTACCTCGACTACATGAAGACCCGCGGCGTCTGAGTCGCCCGTCTTCAGGTAGCATCCGGTTCGAGTGTCCATGGAACCGCCCCAGAGCGCGGCGCTGCGCCGGTCACCCAGCCCTGCAGAGGGCCGTCTCTTCGCCGGACGCTTCCGCGCGGAGCTGATCCAGAAGGACTCCCTCGGTACGACGACGTGGCAAGGCGTCGACGAGGCGACGGGCCGCGCCGTGATCATCAAGGTGGCGCGCTTCACGAGCGCGGCGGCGAGCCTGGCCCGCCGGTTCGAGCACGAGGCGGGCATCCTTCAGCGGATGGACTCTCCCCAGGTCGTGCCGCTCCTCGACTACGGCCACGAGGGAGCCGTTCACTATCTCGTCATGCCGTTCCTGAGCGGCACGACGCTCGAACGGCGGCTCGGCGACGGACCCTTGCCCCTGCGGCACGCGCTGGCCATCGCGCGTGACGTGCTCCTCGGGCTGGAGGCTCTGCACGAGAACGGCGTCCTGCACCGAGACGTCAAGCCCGCCAACGTCATCGTCGACGGTGGCGCGCCTCGCGCCGAGGACGGCGAGGTCACTCCGCATCGGGCGACGTTGATCGACATCGGCCTCGCGTGCAGCGACACCCTCGACCTCGGCGAGACGAGCCTGCCCCTGGGTACGGCCCGCTACCTGTCCCCCGAGCAAGCGGGCTTTCTGGACCGCGAAGTCGGGCCAGAGTCCGACCTTTACGCGCTGGGAGCGATGCTCTTCGAGTGCCTCGCGGGAGCCCCGCCGTTCCCCGGCGATACCACCGCGGACGTGCTGCGCCACCACCTCGTCACCCAACCTCCCCTCCTGCGGACGCTAGGAGTGCGCGTCCCGCGTGTCGTGGACGAGATGGTCCATCGGCTCCTGCGGAAGGACCCGCGCGACCGCTACCAGTCGGCGCACGCCACACGACTGGACGTCGAGGCGATCCTCGACTCCATGGCGCGCGGCGCCGAAGAGCCGGACATCGTCGTCGGCGCGGGAGACGCGCGGACGTCGGTCACGCTCCCGGCGTTCATCGGCCGCGCCACGGAGCTCGCAGCCCTCGACGAGGAGCGCGCGCGGGCGGGGGACGCGGAGCCCCGGCTCGTGCTGCTCGAAGCGGAGTCGGGCGGCGGCAAGTCGCGGCTGCTCGACGAGTGGGCGCAGCGCTGCCGACAGCAAGGCAACCTCGTCCTCTCGGGCGAGGCCGTCAGCCAGTCCGCATCGCGGCCCCTGGAGGTCATGGCCACGGTGGCGGAGACGCTGGCGGCGCTCGTACGGATCTCGCCCGAGCTCGCGGCCTCGATCGCCGCGAGGCTCGGCGATGCGTGCGGGGCCGTGTGCGAAGTGCTGCCGGAGCTCGCGCCCATCCTCGGCTGCGCTCGCAAAGAGACGCGTGGGCTTGAGGACCACCTTGAGGCCCGGGGGCTCCGGGCGCTCGCGGCGTTCATCGACGCTCTTGGCTCCCCCGAGGCCCCTGCGGTCATCATCCTCGACGACTGCCAGTGGGCAGACGAGATGACGCTCAAGCTCCTTCTGCACTGGAGGGCCCGACCGTCTCCCGCGCACGTCCTCGTCGTCGTCGCGTTCCGGCCGGAGGAGGTCTCGGCCGAGCACCCCCTGCGAGTCCTCATGCCCTCGGGTCGGCTCATCGCCCTCGAGCCGTTCTCGGAATACGACGTGGCGCGCATCGCGGAGTCCGCGGCTGGCACATTGCCCCCCGAGGTCCACGAGGTCGTCAGGGAGCTCTCCGCCGGTAACCCCTTCATGGTCTCGGCCGTACTTGGCGGGCTCGTCGAGTCGGGCGCGATCGTGTCGGGGCAGGAGGGCTGGATCGTGCGACCCGATCAGCTGGCGACGGTCCAGTCCTCGCGACGGGCCGCGGTGCTTCTCAGCCGGCGCATCGACGCCCTCCCGGCCAATACGCGCGCGCTGCTGGCGAACGGCGCGGTGCTGGGAAAGCAATTCGACATCGATCTGGCCGGCGCCCTCGCCTCGTTGACCGGCGACGAGACGCTGTTCGCGCACGAAGAGGCCCGTCGCCGCCACCTCGTCTGGCAGCGTCCGCAGACCACGAGCGCCGTCTTCGTCCACGACAAGATTCGCGAGGCGCTGCTCGCCGGACTGCCCGCCGGGAGAAGGCGGGACCTGCATCGCCAGGCAGCGGCGCACCTCGCGATCCATGCGCCCGACCGCGTCTACGAGCTCGCCTATCACTACGATGCCGCACGCGAGCCCGAGAAGGCCCTCCCGTACGCGCTGTCGGCGGGAAAGCAGGCACGCGGCGTTCAGGCCCTGGAGCTGGCTGAGCGCCAGTACCGCATCGCGGAACGAGCGAACGCCCCGGACGCGGAGACACGTCGCCTCGTGGCCGAGGCCCTGGGGGACATCCTCCTCTTGCGCGGCCGCTACGATGAAGCCTCGAAACAGCTCGACATCGCGCAGGCGCTCTCCACCGACAACGCCAGCCGCGCGAAGATCGAGAGCAAGCGTGGGGAGCTCTTCTTCAAGCGCGGGGACGTCCGGCAGGCAAGCGTCGCGCTCGAGCGCGGGCTCGACCTCTTGGGCCAACCATTCCCGGCGAGCCGTGTCGCGCTCCTCTTCATGGCCGTCTGGGAGATCGCCGTTCAGGTGCTTCACACGCTGCTCCCCGGGAGGTTCCTCGCCCGGCGCCTCCGCGAGGGGGCCGACGAGACGTTCGTGGCAATCCGCCTCTACAGTCGTCTCGCGTACGCGTCGTGGTGCCAGCGAGGCCAGCTTCACTGTCTGTGGGCGCACCTGCGCGAGATGAACATCGCCGAGACGTATGCGCCCTCCGCCGAGCTCGCGCAGGCATACTCGGAGCACGCACCCGTCATGACGACGGTGCCGTTCTTCCGTCGCGCCATCGAATACGCCGAACGGTCGATGGTCATCCGGGTGAACCTGGGAGACGTCTGGGGCCAGGGGCAGTCGCTCCACTTCCACGGCAACGTCCTCTACGTGGCGGGGCGATTCGAGGAGGCGCGGGAGAAGTGCCGCGAGGCCGCGCGCCTGCTCGAGCGCACGGGCGACCGCTGGGAGATGAACACGGCGAACCTGCACGTCGCCTTCTGCGAGTACCGCCTCGGCAATCTCGCGAGCGCGATACGCCTGAGCCGCGCAGTCCATGACGCTGGCCAGGCGATCGGCGACCACCTCGCGAGCGGCTTTGCGCTCGGGTGCTGGGCGAAGTCCACCTTCGGACACGTGCCGCAGGCCCTCATCCATCACGAGCTCGAGCGCGGGGGTGACGACGTGACCACGTACGCCGAGGTACTTCAGGCCGAGGCCCTCCGGCTCCTGTCCGGAGGACTCGCCGCGGAGGCGGTCGCCATGCTCGAGCGCGCGCACGCGGCGGTGCGCAAGGGCGGAGTCCACCCGGAGTACATCGCGAACGTCGAGCCCTGGCTGGCCGGCGCGCTCCGGGCGGAGGCCTGCACACCCGAGCTCGCCTACGAGCCTGGACGGCGGCGCGCGCTCCTCTCGCGCGCTGCAGCCATCGCACGGCGGGCGCGGCGAACCGGCCTTTCCTACCCCAACAACCTGCCGCACGCGCTGCGGGAGAGCGGGCTCATCGCGGCGCTGCGCGGCCGCCCGGGTCAGGCGCGCGCCTTCCTCGACAGGAGCCTCGAGGTCGCCGAAAGGCAGAACATGAAGCTAGAGCGCACGCTCACGCTCGAGGCGCGCGCCCTCGTCGGTAGGACGTCCGGCTGGACCTCCACCGAAGAGGACACGCGCGCTGCGAGCCAGCTCCGGAGGACCATCGACATCGACACCGCGAAGGCGCGACCGACCATGGCCACCGAGGTCGTCTCGCTCTCACTCGCCGACCGGTTTCCGCGCGTGCTCGATGCTGGACACAGGATCGCGACGGCTCTCTCTCGCGAAGCCGTGCTCGCCGCGGTGCGAGAGTCGGCGCTCGGCTTGCTCCGTGGGGAGCGCTGCGTCGTGCTCGAGACGATGGCGGCGTCGGAGCCAGAGCCCCCTTCGTCGCGGCATGGCGGTCTGAGCGCGACGGTGGTGAAGCGCGCGCTTGCGACCGGGCGCGTCGTGGTGATGACGGAGGGCCTACCGGGCTCCGACGCGGACAGCCTCGTCCTCTCCGATACCCGCTCGGCGCTATGCGCGCCCATCTTCGTGCGCGGGCGGGCTGCCGCGTGCTTCTACGTGCTCCACGAGGACGTGGGTGCCCTCTTCGGCCCCGTCGAGGAGCGGCTGGCGGAGTTCATCGCCACGATCGCGGGCGCTGCCCTTGAGAACACGCAGGGGTTCGACGCCGTCAAGGAGCTCTCGGAGGAGCGCAGACGCCTCTTCGCGCAGGCGGAGCAGGCGCTTGGCGTCCGTGACGACTTCCTGTCAGTCGCCTCCCACGAGCTCAGGACCCCGCTCACGAGCCTGCAGCTCAGCGTGCAGCTCTTGATGAAAAACCTCATGAAGGACGGCGGCGCGGCGACCGCTCACGTGGCCCGCGCCGCGAAGATCTTCGACCAGTCGCAGCGGATCGAGAAGCTCATCGACGATCTGCTCGACATCTCGCGGATCACGAACCACAAGGTCGCGCTCGAGCCCGAGGATTTCGACCTCACCGACCTCGTACGCGAGGTGGCCGAGCGACTCGCAGAACGCGCGATGCAGGCGGGTTGCGAGCTGCGGGTCTCCGCCACCCAGCCCGTTCACGGCCGCTGGGATCGCGCGCGGCTCGATCAGATCGTGACGAATCTCTGCACCAACGCGATCAAGTTCGGCGCCGGAAAGCCAATCGATCTCACCGTGACGTTCGACGCGCGCGTGGGCCCGGGGTCATCGACGGGGCCGACGGCCATCCTGTCGGTGCGCGACTCCGGGATCGGCATCTCGGCCCAGGATCGAGAGCGCATCTTCGGCCGGTTCGAGCGCGCGGTCTCCGTCCGGCACTACGGTGGGTTCGGGCTCGGCTTGTGGATCGTCCGTCAGATCGTCGAGGCGATGAACGGGAAGATCTCCGTCGAAAGCGAGCCCGGAGCTGGATCCTGCTTCACGGTGGAGCTCCCGGGAGTCTCCAAGCAGGAGACCTTCCACTGAAGATCCACATCTCGAGTCACTCGAGGACGATCCCGATCTGCCGGCGGAGCATCGAGTAACGATCGCTCAGCGTGAAGACGAGGAGATCGTCCATGCGCGACTCTGCGGCCGCCACGTCCTCCAGGCGGAATATCGACCGCGCCGCAGAGAGGTCGTTGGCGAGGAGCATGCCGGTGCGGGCCGCGGTACGATCGACCGCCGACGCCCAGCGCTGCAGGTTCGTTCGACCTCCCTCCTCCACGAAGCGGAGAAAATACCCTCGCAGGTGATCGATCGCCGCGGGCTCGAGGATGGGCTCGATCGCCTTCGCGATGGGGATGACCAGCTCCTTCACCTGGGCCGAGAGCGGGAGACCTGGGTTGCCGATCGAGAGGGCCGCGAGGAAGATGTCCTCGAGATCGCGGAGCTGCGGTACCAGCGAGCGCACGAAGTTCTCGGCCCGGTGCGAGGCGATGTGGCGACCTGCGAGGAAGGCCAGCTCCGCCGAGCTCCGGCCGGCGAGCGCCTGGGCTCCGATCCGGGTAGCAGGCGGGATTCCGGGTACGATCTCGACGACGCCGGGGTAGCCTGGATCTGCGTAGAGCGACGGCGGCGACATGCCGAGGATGGCCGCGGCCCACGAGAAGCAACGCACGGCCTGTATCGTGGAGAGCGCCGGGTCCTGCTTCTTCGACGCGTCGAGCTTCGGGAGCGCCTTGTCGCGACGGAGCGCCGAAAGCCGCCCCATGAGGACCGCAGGGGTGACCACGGCGAAGATCTCTCCGGTCAGCACTTCCTGCTCGGGGTGCAGGAGCAGCCGCGTCCACCCCTCGCGTGCCAAGGACGACTTCGGGTGAATGAGACCCGCCTGCCGGTGCTTGGCGTGGAGCGCCTTCTCGTCGGCGTCCGCCTTGCCCAGGTACACGAGCACCTCGGCCGCGCACCACTGCCGGTCGAGCTCTCCCACGCGCCCGTAGTGCCGGAAGAGCGCGTGGAGGCTGGCGTCGTCCCGAGGATCGTGGCGCAAGCGACGGAGGATCTCGGCGGGGTCTTCGTCGGCCTCGCTCTTGGTCGTGGCCGACACGCCCGACAGGTCGACCTCGACGGAGACCTGCGAGCGGGCCTCTTCGAGCTCTCGTTCCAGCTCCGCCACGCGCGCCGTGAGGGCCGCGACGCGGCGCTCGAGCGCCTGGGTGCGCGGGTCCGTCGCCGGCTCGAGGGGGACGAGCGACGCGGGGGCGGGCTGCACCTCTTCGCGGATGACGACGCGGTGCCGAACCTCGTAGGCCGCCTGCAGCGCCGTCTCGAGCTTCCGGAGACGCAGCCGGTCGAGACCGAGCGAGTCCGCCATCCGGTCGAGCCGCGCCCGCTCTTCCGTCGTGATGATCCCGTCTTCGATGACCTCGGCGAAGAGCTCTTCGTAGTAGCCCTCGAGACGTCCGAGATGGACGTTCCCGGAGACTGCCCCTGCCTCGAATCCCTTCTCGTGCTCGAACGAGACTTCGCCCTCGGTCATGACGTCGATGCTATCGCCGCCCACCTCCGCCGAACATGATTACGTGCGGCGCGAGGGTCAGGCGGTCGCCGTCCACAGCTCGTCGACCTCGACCTCCTCGAGGAGGCCGTCGAAGCCCTCCCAGGCGGCCTCGAACGCGTCCGGGCACGTCAGGCGATGGGCAGCGACCAGGGAGACGACCCTGTCCGCGAGCCGGATGCGCGGACGATCCACCGGGGCCCACCCCTCGGCCCCGAAGGTATCCACGACGCGCACCACGTGCCCCCCCTCGATTCCGGCCACGGCGAAGTCGAGCTCCGCAGCCGGCGTGAGCGCCGTCCGCAGGGCCCGGAGCGTCTCGCGCCGGGCCTCGGCGATCACGGCCGGCAGGCCGGACCAGTCGGCGCGGCTCGAAGGGGCAGGTCGATCATTGTCCGCCCCCCTCTCCGGGCGAAGCGTGACGGGCCGGTATCGACCCACGATCCAGGCGACGAGCTCGGGCCTCCCCCACCCCGATCCCCGTAGGAAGTTGATTGTCGCGGTGCGGCACTCGAATGCGACGGCGCTCACAGCGAGGCCCAAGGGAAGCGCGAGGGCGGGAGGGCCGCCCCGGATGGTGACGTAACTCTGGGGCATGCCCTCTTCCCAGCAAGAGGCACGCCGCCCAGCGCTTCTCGAAAGCACGCATATTTCCGCCGGGAACGGCGATCGTCCGAGATCCACGCGGCGTAGCGGCGATCCAGTGCTGGAGCCCCCGGCAGGGAGCGTGTACGACCGATGGCTCGATGTCCTTCTTCGCCAACGCGGAGCGCAACCTCCCCGTGCCCCCCGAGGTCGCCTTCGACCAGCTCGCGGATCACGCGTCCTGGGACACGTGGATGCCGCGCACGTTTCGCCCTGATGGTGGCTCGAGCGGCACGCTGCGGGTGGGAGACAAGCTCCGGGTCTTCATCGACGGCGCCCCCTTGGCGGCGTCCATCGTCGTACGCATTGCCCGCCGCCCCGCGGAGATCATGTGGACCGGCGGCGTGAAGGGGCTCCTGTGGGCCGAGCACCATTTCCACTTCGAGGCCCACGCCGACGGAGGAACGCTCGTGAGGTCCGTCGAGCGGTGGACGGGCGCGCTCGCCCCTCTGGTGCGCCGACTCGTCCAGCCGGCCGCCGAGCGGATCGGCAACGAGCAGCTCACCGGCCTGGCGCGCGCCGTTTCGGCCTAGTCTCGGGTAGTCTTCGGGGACAGCAGCCGGCGGGGCCTTCATGAAGGAATCCACTCGTCTCACCCTTCTCGTAGCCATCGCCTCCATCCTCGGAGGTTGCCAGTCGACCGCAGGCCTCGAGGGCGGAAACGGTACGCCCGACGCGGGCTCGATGCAGGACGGTGCGGCCGCGGCGACCTGCGCTGCGCTGGCGACCTTCCGCGTAGCGTCGGAAGGCGCCACCGAGATTGACCTATCGTGGACGGCAGAGCCGGGGGTCTCCTTCTCGCTCCAGCGCAAGTCGTACTGCGGCACGGACGGCTACCAGCTACTCGCGATGCTCGCGGCGGGAACGTCGACGTACGCAGACAAGGACGTGCAGCCGAACTGGGTCTACTGGTACGAGCTCACGGCGACGGACGCAGCCGGCAACGCCTCCTCCAGCGCGCTCGATGTCCAAGCGGCGACCGGCGGCGTCCCCGGTTGCGGGACCTCCTCGCCGCAGCCGTCCGCCGTCATCGCCACGTGCGGCGGCGTGGCGGCGTCGGACGCGGGTGCCGGATCCGACGGGGCCATCGGACCGGAGGGAGGTACGGGATCCGACGCAGCGGTCCCGACCGCGGCGGGATGCGGCGGGTCCTCGCTGCCGACGCCGGGAGGCCCTGCGCCCACGGTCGCAAACACGACCGTCCTTCATCCCGGAGACGACGTGCCCAGCGCGGTGACGGCGTGCGGGGGTGGCGCCGTACACTTCTCTGCGGGCACCTACACGGTCAACGAGTCCGTTCACGTGCCGTCGAACTGCACGCTACAGGGGGAACCGGGAGGGGTCTCCATCATCACGGGAGACGGCGGACCGAACGGCCAGAGCGGCGGCATCTTCGACCTCGGCAGCACGAACGGCGTCACCGTGGCGAGCCTTCACTTCGACCACTCGAGCGCCGAATGCCTCTACGGAAACTCCGCGCTCGCGAAGAACATCCATATCGTCGGCAACTGGTTCTCGAACATGACGGCCGACGGGGCGATCTTTCTCTACAATATCGAGGACACCGTCATCGAGCAGAACATCTTCGAGAACGTGTCCGGTGACGGGATGCACCTCGAGTTCTTCAGCGGGGGAAACACCACGGCGCGCTGGAACTTCGGCGCCGGCATCGGCGGCGAGGCCCTCGTCGAGGCGCAGAACGCGCCGAGCGGCCTGCTCGTGTGCCAGAACGTCTTCTATTCGAAGACGATCGGCGAGAACAACGGGACCGGGCTGTCCATCGCCACAGGAGGCGTCGACGGCGGCGGCGTCGGTGCCACCGACGTGGTGCTCGAAGGCAACATCATCCTGGACGAGAACCAGCCCACGGTGAACAGCAGCAACGCCTCGCAATGGGACGCCATGGAGGTCATGGGCACGACGCCGACGGTCCAGAACAACTTCGTCCGCCACTGGGGAGCGGGGGCGCTCTTCGCGAACGTCACCGGGACGCCGGTCATCACCGGCAATACGTTCTGCGCGACCGGTTACGTGTACCCCATCGGCACGGAGCCGGGATGGAACAGCAGCATCGCCTCGCTACCGAGCATGAGCCAGGTCGCGATGACGAATACGATCGCGGCGAGCTGCAACGGCGTCGTCATCCCTCCCTTGCCGTCACCCGTGCGCGTCCCGCCGGACCTCCTCACGAACGGCGCTCTCCCGCTCCCCGACGGAACCACCTGGACTCCCACGGCCCCGCTGTAGCGGCTCGCACCCCGAGCGGGACATTGGTAGATCCTGTCCTTTCATTCCTGGAGAGCAAGGCTCATCGGCGAGAGGACAGGACCCCCGTTCAAACCGTGCATGCGGATTTCCCGCACACGGCTTACCGGTAGTCTCTCGTGACGCC
>Ga0302279_10002413_pt1 | contig 24777 bp, 15 predicted proteins | sample III_Bog_N3_3_FD_194541 | JGI IMG/M metagenome (GOLD analysis project Ga0302279, IMG submission 194541) | Peat permafrost microbial communities from Stordalen Mire near Abisko, Sweden - III_Bog_N3_3 | ecosystem: Environmental > Terrestrial > Soil > Wetlands > Peat | place: Sweden: Abisko... | reverse complement strand
AGTATCACCGCGACACCAGCACGGTAGCCAACACCTGGTTCAATAACCTCGACGGTGTGCCGCGCACACCGCTCATCCAGAACCAGTTCGGCGGCGACCTGGGCGGCCCCGCTTTGCGGGACAAGCTCTTCTTCTTCTTCGATCTCGCCGACTCCCGCATCGTTCGCTCCGCCACTGCGGAACGGACCATCCCGCTGCCCAGCTTTCGCGCCGGCACACTCAACTACATCAATAACGGTCCCGGATGCGGAGACGCCAGCCGACTCAACACCCAGCCCGCCTGCATCTCGACCTACAGTGCGGCACAGATTGCTGCGCTCGATCCGGGTGCCATCGGCTTCGATCAGGACGAGTTGACCTACATCAATGCCCGCTATCCGGCCACCATCAATGACCCGGCCTACGGCGACGGCGTCAATACCGGCGGATACCGCTTTACCGCGCCAGACAACGACAACCGCACCACCTACGTCACCCGCGTGGATTACAACCTGACCCAGACGCAGAAGGTATTCGGCCGGTTTACCATCGACCGCCGCAACGCTGTCGAGAGTCTTCCGGAATTTCCGACCGATCCGGAAACCCACCCCTTCATGGATGACAGTTACGCCTACGTGGTGAGCCATACGTGGAATATCGGAAAGAATAAGGTCAACCAGGCGTACTACGGAGACACCATCTCCAAGTTCAACTTCCCTGACCTGTTCAACCCCACCGGCGCCAATCAATACTCGTTCTCCGGCCTCGACGGCCCCTACACCAGCTTCGATGGGCAAAAGCGCCGCGTGCCGATTCCGGTGGTGCGCGACGACTTCAGCTGGCAGCACCACCAGCACAGCTTCACCATGGGCGGCACCTTCAAGTTCATCAAAACCAACAGCAACCTGATTACCAACTTCAACTACCCCGACATTGGCCAGTACGGCGCTCTGGGACCCGGTCTGGATGCCACGCTGCGCCCCTCCGACCTCGCCAACAGCCAGGTGGCGCAAAACGACTGGGATTCTCTTTTCACCTCCGCTCTCGGCGTGGTTGGTTCCATCACCACCAACTACAACTACAACAACGCCGGTGCCGCCCTGGCCGCCGGCAGCGGAGGCCCCCGCGCCTACCGCTACTTCCAGACAGAAGCCTACTTCGGCGACAGCTGGAAGATGACCAAGAAGCTCACCGTCAACTACGGCGTTCGCTATCAGTATTATTCGGTTCCCTACGAGGCCCATGGTGAGGAGTCGGTCTCCACTCCCATCGATCTGACCACCTATGTGAATGACCGCCTGACACAGAGCAAAGCTGGCGACACCAGCAACACCGGTCTCCCCATCTACAGCTACAAGCTCGGCGGCAAGGCCAATAACGGTCCCAACATGTATAACCCGGACTGGAAGGACTTCGGGCCGCGCGTGGGATTTGCGTGGACACCTTACGATTCGCAAAAGACAGTCATCAACGGCGGCGTGGGCATCCTCTATGACCGTACGGTCATCAACGCCCTCAACTTCCTTCAGGACCAGATCTCGTACCTGTTCTACAACCAGACCACGGCGCCGTTTGGAGGCAGCAGCGTATCCACCACGCTACAGACCGACACCCGCGTGGGCTCAGGCCTGGCATACCCCGCAACTCTCAATCCGCCGCCGCAGCCAGTCACCACGCCCTACGTTCCCTATGTGGACTCCACCGGCACACCCTACGGGCTGGCTGAGGGCGAAACCAACTTTGTCTTCAGTCCCAAGCTGCGCGACCCATACTCGATTGCCCTGAATATCGGCGTCCAGCAGGAGTTCCCCGGGCACACGATCCTCAAGCTCAACTATGTAGGCAGGCTGGGCCGCCGCTTGATCGCCGACGCTGACGCCTCCCAGGTCATCGACGTACCCGACTACACCGGCTTGTCCAACCAGACCATGGCCCAGGCCTTCGCCGGCTTGACCAGGCAGGAACGCAGTGGAGCGGCAATCACCCCGGAGCCCTGGTTTGAGAATGTCCTCGGAACCGGTTACCAGGGCATCCTGGGCAATAACACCAACCTGGTGGCTGCCATGGCCGGACAACTCCCCAAGCGGGGCGACATGTCCGACTCCCTCCAGGCACTGGCTGAGTATTCGTACTACTACGGATTCACAGGCTTCCTGCCCACCAACATCGGCATCCCCTCGCAGTTCGGAACCAATGCCTACCTCACCAACATGGGCAACTCCAACTACCACGGCATGCTGCTGACGGTCGACAAGAACCTCTCCCAGGGCCTGCGCGCTGAATTCAACTACAGCTGGTCGCACTCCATTGACAACACCTCGGTCAGCGCCAACGCCAATCCACTGTTCACCAACAGCAACTTCATCTGCGACATTCTGCATCCCCGGGCCTGCCGCGGCAGCTCCGACTTCGACGTCCGTCAGGAGATCGCCTCCAACTTCGAGTACCATCTCCCCTTCGGACGCGGCCAGCAGTGGGGTGCCAACTCTCCTCGCTGGCTCGACGAGGCAGTCGGCAACTGGTCGTTCTCCGGTCTGCCCTACTACCGCACCGGTCTCGCCATCAGCGCCAACTCCGACGCCTACATGGCTTCGTTCGACAACGCCGACCCGGCCATCTACATCGGCACCAGCAAAGCTGACCTCAAGGCCAAGGTCAACGTCGACCACAGCAGCAACATCGTCTACTCGTTCGCCAACGGAGCCGATGGCGCTGCCAAGGCCTTTGCCGACTTCCGTGGCCCGATCGGAATCGAGTACGGAAGCCGCAACGTCATCCGTGGACCCGGCGCCTTCTTCTTCGACGCCGGCCTGGGCAAGAAGTTCCCCATCCTCGAAAGCGGCTTGAACCTTCAGTTCCGCGCCGACGCCTACAACCTGCTCAACCATCCCGCATTCGGAACCGGCAACCTGAACATCGTCACCAATGCGTCCGAGTTCGGCCAGATCACGGGAACAGATACCGGCCCCGGCGGCGAAGGCTCCCGTGTGGCTCAGTTCTCTCTGCGCCTGGAGTTCTAAACCACAACCCGAAGCAGGTTTGCATCAACACAAAAGCCCCGGAGCGATCCGGGGCTTTTGCCTGGAACAAAGATGAACGAGACTTACACCTTGAGAAAATCCAACGCGCGAATCAGGTAGCCTTTCAAATCGCGGCGATGCACCACCGCATCCAGAAATCCCTTTTCCAGCAGAAACTCCGAACGCTGAAAGCCTTCCGGCAGCTTCTGGCGGATGGTCTGCTCAATCACCCGCGGTCCGGCAAAGCCGATCAGCGCGCCCGGCTCGGCGATGTTCAGGTCGCCCAGCATGGCAAAGCTGGCGGTTACGCCGCCGGTGGTCGGGTCGGTCAGCACGCAGATGTAGGGCACTTTGGCGTCGTCCAGCTGGCCCAGCGCGGTGGAGATCTTCGCCATCTGCATCAGGCTCACCACGCCCTCCATCATGCGCGCTCCGCCTGACGCAGCCACTACGATCAGCGGTTTGCGTCCCAGCCGGGCGCGATCCACGGCGCGGGCAATCGTCTCGCCCACCACCGCCCCCATCGAGCCGCCAATGAACCCATATTCCATCGCGCTGACCACAACCGCGTGGCGCCCCATCTGCCCGACCGCATTCTGAATTGCGTCGTCCAGGCCGGTCGCTTCCTGCGCCGCGCGCAGGCGCTTCTTGTAGGGCTTGATGTCGGTAAAGTTCAGTGGATCGGTCGAGCGGAGTCCGCCGTCGACCATCTCGTAGCCCGGCTCCAGAAGGAGGTCGATCCGCTGACGGGCGCCAATCTTGAAGTGGTGCTGGCACTTCGGGCACACGTTCAAATTGGCCGCGAGTTCGGCCTTCCAGATCGTCTGGCGGCAGCCCAGGCACTTGGTCCACAACCCCTCGGTGCGTACATTGCGTTCGCTGCTGCCCGGCCCGCCCGGGTCGGACTCATACTCGCCGTTGTCGCGTTTGAACCAGGACATTGAAAACTCACTCTCCGGTCGGCTTCGTGCGCGCACTTTCAAGCCAGTGGCCGGCTGCGGCTCTCGCCGGTTTCAGGGCGCCGCAGCTGCCGCAGTTCGTCCTCGCCGCTCTCAGTATTCTATGCCGCGCTGGGCCAGAATGCCCTTCTCGTACGCATGTTTTACTTCCCGCATCTCGGTCACTGTGTCGGCCAGCTCCACCAGTAGAGGGTGCGCATTGCGGCCCGTCAAAATTACATGCACCATCTCCGGCCGGCCACGCAGCGCCTCGGCCACAATCGCCGGGTCCAGCATGCCGTAGCCAATGGCGTAGTTGATCTCATCCAGAATGACCATATCCCACTCGCCGGAGTTGATCGCCTCCCGGGCCTCGGCCCAGGCCGCTTCCACCAGCCGGATATCCTCCGGGTCCGTCTCCGCGCCGCCCACCTTTACAAAGCCCCGCCCCATCTGCCGCATCACAAAGTTCTCGCCGAAAGCCTGCACGGCATCCAGCTCGCCGTAATGCCACGACCCTTTGAGAAACTGCAGCATCAGCACCTTCATACCATTGCCCACCGCGCGCAGCGCCGTGCCCATCGCCGCCGTCGTCTTGCCTTTGCCCGGGCCCGTCGTAATCAGGATCAGTCCACGTCTCGAATCAGTCATAGGCGCACTCGAAGTCCATCGTTAACTTGTTGAGAAGAAAGAGTACGTTGACGCTTCCAGGCCATTCAGTACGTTGCCCGGGCCGCCGGCTCTGAGCCAATCGAAGGGCAAGTCCTCAATGGCCCGTGTGATAAGGATGGCTAGATAGAATTGTAAACGCCCGGTAGAGCTGCTCCGCCATCACCACCCGCGCCAGCGTATGCGGCAGCGTCATGGGGCCAAGGGACAGCAACAGTCCCGCCCGCTTGCGCGCGCCCTCTGACCAGCCGCTCGCCGGGCCAATGGCAAACACCAGGTGCTGGGCGCCATCATCGCGCCGTCCCCCCATCCACCCCGCAAACGCCTCAGACGTCATCAACTTGCCGCGGCTGTCAAGAAGTACCGCCAGGGCCGGCACGCGGGAATGCTGCCGGTCGAGCCAATCCAGGAACGCCTCTTCGCTGCGAAACCCCTCTACTTGGCAGCGGGCAAACGGGGAGCAGCGTTCCAGATAGAGCTGCGCCAGCGCATCCAGATTATCCTTGGCGCCGGCCCGCGCCGCCGCACGCACCGTGATGTGGACCAGGGTTATCTGCATAGTTGGCATGACCCAAAAGCGCGTCGGATTCCCCAAATCGGAGGATTTACCAAAAACGGAAACCACTCCCCAAATCTAGAATGTTTTCCGTCGGACCTACGCATTTTCATAGTATTGGCGCTCTCACCCTGCCGTATGAGCAGAATTAAATCATTTTCTTTCAATAACAAGCAGTTTATTTTCGCAATTCAGCTGGAATGGCAACTGTCATGCAACTCACCCGCCAAGCACAAACGTATTGTCTACCCGGAAACCGACACACGATCATTCGCCATTTAAGAAAAATGACCTCTCAGGAGAGACTCATGATTCAGCTTCACCCGTTCTTCCGCTCGGCGCTCATCGCGCTGGGCTTGGCCGCCACCGTCGCGGTTTTGCAGATACCCATGGCCACTCCAGCTAGCGCCCAGGCGATCTCGACCAATGGCGGATCGATCCAGGGAAGCGTCACCGATCCAACAGGCGCTGCCATTCCCGGCGCCACGGTGACCGTGACCGCCACAGATACGGGAGAAACACACGCGCTGAAGACGGATTCGGCAGGCTACTACAGCATCGGTCCGCTCATTCCGGGCAACTATACCATCTCGGTCTCAGCCACCAACTTCCGCAATGAGCTGGTCAAGACCAACGTCAAGATCGGCAACGTGACCTCGGGCAACGTCAAGCTGACCCTCGGCAACCAAAGCGAGACGGTTGAGGTCAATGCCGGCGCCCTGCAGATCAATACGGACCAGATCGGCGTCGCTGGCGACATCTCCAAGGAGCAGATCGATAATCTGCCCATCAACGGCCGCAATATTCTCGACGTGGCCCAGCTCCAGCCCGGCGTCATCCTCCAGTCCGGCATGAGCTTCGATCCCACCAAGGCCGGCTACTCGGCTCTGTCGGTCAGCGGCGTCGGTGGCCGCACCACCCGCATCCTGCTCGACGGCCAGGACATCACCGACGAGACCGTCGGCACCACCATCTTCAACGTCCCCAGCGGCCCCATCGATGAGGCCCAGCTCAACCGCTCCACCCAGGACATCTCCGGCGAAGTCACCTCCACCGGCCAAATGCTCATGTCCACCCGCTCCGGCACCAACAGCTTCCACGGCAACGTCTTCGGCAACTTCCAGGACAATCGCGCCGGATTTGCCCCTGTCAACGGCCTCTCCGCGCCGTTCCAGCGCAACCAGTTCGGTGGCTACGTCGGTGGCCCCATCTGGAAAGACAAGTTGTTCTTCTTCGGCGGCGGCGAGCGCATCAAGCAGTGGGAAGAGGATGTGGCGTTGGGTGCCAACCCGGTCTTCGATCCCATTCTCGCTCAATACCCTGAAGTTCCTGCCCCCTTCCACGATACCTACGGCACCGCTCGCGTGGACTATACAGCGCCCCACAACATCCACATGTTTGCCCGCGCTTCCTATAGCGTCAACGCAGACGATGCAACCTTCGGTTACGGCCCCTATCAGATTTATCAGAATCGCGACAACGTCCCCGGAATGGTGGGTGGTGCCGATGTCGCCATCGGCCGCGTGACCCACTCCTTCCGCATTGGCTACGAAAAGTTCCACAACCTGCTCGTCGATGGCACGGCAGCCCTGGGCAGCTCCATCTACAACCCGTCCACCGGCCCCAACAACCAGATCACCCTCTCGGGCGACCTGAACGCCGGCCCCAACTTTCTGGCTCCGCAGGGAACCTTCCAGTCAGACAAGCAGTTCCGCTACGACGGCACCTTCACCAAGGGCTCTCACAACTTCAAGTTTGGCGGCGAATCAAACCGCATCTTGAGCGGCGGCTTCGCAGACTTCTACGGTCCGTCCCTCTACACCTCTCTGTCTGCCACCAGCAGCTACGAAGTCCCCTGCAACGATGTGGTGGGCGCGGCCCTCTGCCCCAGCAATCCGACCGAAGGCTACGCTGCCGCTCTCTACGTCATCGGCAACGGCAACGGCTTCTTCTCGGAGCGTCCCGGCTTCAACCTGCCTGGTGGCGGCGCCTTCAGCCGGCGCTTCGCGGCCTACGGTGGCGATACCTGGAAGGTGACTTCCTACCTGACCATCACCGCCGGTCTGCGCTGGAGCGTCGATACCGACCGCGCCAACCAGGACCTGGCCACACCGCTCTGCTCTACTGTTGACCCATCGATGCAGTTCCCCGGCTGCACCGGCAACACCCCGCTGTTCGACCAGTACCAACAGGGATTTGGCGCTCCGACGCACCAGCCCTATGGCAACTTCGGACCGCAGCTCGGCTTCGTCTACAGTCCCTCGGACCACAAGACGTCAATTCGCGGCGGCATCGGTATCTTCTACGAAAGCGATGTCTTCAACAACTCCGGCAACGCCCGCACTCCCTCCATCCAGGCCGACGGCCCCTACTTCTCATACGGTCTCGCCTTCAACGGAGCAAGCAGCATTCAGCTCCCCGGCTATGGAGTCGTAACCCAGGCCCCGGACGGCACACCCGTATCCACCATCCTCAGTGAGTCCATCGCCAACGCCGCTCCGGAGCTGAATGCCATCAAGGGCGCGTACCAGGCGAAGGTCAAGAACGCCCTGACACCCAACTCCGGCTACATCGGTACCGGCGGCGGTCTCGACGCCAACAGCATCTACGCGGCGCCCTATGTCTCGCCGTACTCCATCCAGATCAACGGCGGAGTCCAGCATGACTTCGGCCAGGGAATCATTGTCAGCGCCGATTATGTCCACAACGCGACCATGAAGGTGCCCATCTCAATCGACGTGAACCACGATGGCGCGGCCCGCACCCTCGAAGTCAACGCCGCCACCAACGCCATTGCCACCACAGTCGCCGGCATGGGCTGCCTGCTGCCCACCATCACCGCATCGGTTGATTGCGCCATCGCCCAGGGAGCGGACATATCTGCCTTCGCCGCGAACGGGCTTGACAGCGGAACCGTCCTGCTCGGTGGCGTCGCAGCTTCCGCTTACGGCGAAACTCCTGATACCGGCGCAGCCTTCCCAGGCACCAACCCCAACGTCGGCCAGGGCCTGTTCATCCTCCCCGCAGGCCGTTCCGGCTACGACGCTCTCCAGGTCGTTGCTCAGGAGCAGAAGACGCACCCGGTGCCCGGCCTGAACAGCAGCAACCTCCAGGCCTCCTACACGCTTTCGCGCATCGTCTCTACCACCGCCGCGGCGGCGGGTTCCAACGCAGCCACCGATCAGTTCTTTGGCGGCGCCCGCGCCTGGGACAACGACATGCCGACCTCGTTCATGGGACGCAGCGGCCTCGACCACACCAACGAGCTCAGCTTCGGCGGCAGCGTCGAGACCATGGGCGGCGTTCACATGGGACTCATCGGTCACTTCTACTCTGCTCCTCCGTTGAATCTTCTGCTTGACACCGGCTTCGGTAGCACAGGCCAGATCTTCCAGACCGACGTCAACGGCGACGGTGTAAGTGGCGACCTGGTTCCGGGAACCGTCCCCGGCGCCTACATGCACCAGATCAAGGGAGCTCAACTCAACCAGCTCATCGGCAACTACAACGCAAAGATTGCTGGGACGCCGACGCCTGCCGGTCGGGCGCTCATTGCCGCCGGCCTCATGACGCTGCCGGAACTGCAGGCGCTCAAGGGTGTCGCGCAGCCCATTGCAGCTCAGCCAGCCAACCACCCCGCCAATGACCCCGCGTTCCGCAGCTTCGACTTCAATGCCAGCTACCCCATCAAGTTCAGCAAGCTGCGTGAGGGGCTCATGATCACACCCGGGGTTGCCATGTACAACTTGTTCAACATGAGCAACTACAACCTCCAGTATGGAACGCTGTTGAACACGGCTAGCGTTGCCAATGGATTCCCGCTCGGCTACGTCAACAGCCCGGAAAGTCTGGACGAGGTCAACAACCTCCGCGTCACCCGCAACTCCGGCACCTTCGATCAAGGTGGTCCCCGCACCACCGAGTTCCAGCTCATGATCAACTTCTAACCCGGCCTCACCACCAGCACCACGCCAGGGGCGGAGAGACTCTCTCCGCCCCTGGCTTTTTTGTCCTCACAATAAAAACGGGCACCCGCATGGGGTGCCCGTTCCATCTTTCAACGCGTCGTCGCCCGCGCGAGAGGCCGCCGAAACTCGGCCGCAGCCCGCTTCAGGCCTTCGCGGCCTTTTTCTTCGCCACAGTCTTCTTCGCTGCCTTGCGCGGCGCTGCGGCCTTGGGTGCCGCAGGAGCCTTCTTCGCGGCCTTCTTCACCTTGGGTGCCGCCGCCGCCTTCTTCGTCGCAGTGCTCTTGGACTTCGCCGAAGCCTTGTCGCGGACCGCAATGGTCTTTGCCGCCAGCACAGCCTTCAACTCAGCGTCGAACTCAGCCGGCGTCAGCGGGCGCGCCGACTTGCGCAGCCGCTCAATGTCATAGAAGGCGCGCCGCTCGGCCAGAAACACGTGCACCACAAAGTCCACGTAATCCAGCAGTACCCAGTCGCCCTTGCGCCGGCCCTCCACCGAGTTCGGAAAAACGCCGTGTTCTTTCTTCAGCCGATGCTCGATCTCGTCGGCAATCGCCATAGCCTGGCGGTCGTTGCTGGCCGACGTGATGAGGAAAAAATCGGATAGGCCGGAGTCGATCGGGTCCAGCTCCAGAATGCGGGTGTCTTCTCCCTTTTTGTCTTCACAGGCCTGGGCGGCGGCTTGAACCAGAATGCGTGTTTGCTTTTGCGTTTCAGTTGTCGTCATGCGGTAAAAACAATCTCCAGCGTCAATCGTAGTCTCTCGCATGGGCCGGGGCAAGCGCGCCCTGAGAATAGGGTTAGAGATAGAGCCCGCGCTCGCGGATGTAGGCGAGCACCGCCGCCGGCAAAAGCCGCTGCCCGGCCGCCGCGGACTGCCCACTCGCCGACCCGCTTTCCTGGCTCTCGGCGCGGATCACACCGCGAATCTGAGAGGCGCTCACCTCGGCATGCACCCCGGGCAACACGAAAAGCGCCGCCCCTTCACCAGCAGAGCTGTGCACGCGGTAGGTGCGCATCTCCGTTGCGCTGCCCGCACGCCCCGCCGCGCTGCCCGGCAAGCCCGAAACGGGCTCCATCGCCAGCCCTTCCGGCAACGCCGCCACCAGGTCGTCCAGCGGCTCTCCGGGCCGCGAAGCCACAACCAGCGAGGCCGCAAACGGAATCTCCGCCGCGCCATGCCATCGTCGCAGGCTCAAAAACGAGTCCGCGCCAACCAGGCAAAACAGCTCCCCGTCGGGTCGCAGCTCAGCGCGCAGGCGGAGCAGCGTGTCCAAGGTGTAGTTGGGCCCAGCGCCGGCCTTTGGCACGTCAATCAGCGAAAGGGCAAATCCCGGTTCCCCGCCAATGGCCAGCCGCGTCATCGCCACGCGGTCTTCAAAGCTCGCCGTCGATCCCGCGGGCTTCAGCGGTTGAGCGCCCACCGGAGCAAACAGAACCGTATCCAGGCCCAGCGCCGCTCGCGCCGCCCGCGCCACGGCCAGGTGACCCAGGTGGGGCGGGTCAAAGCTGCCGCCAAAAAACGCAACCCGCCTGCCACTGCTCGCGCCCTGCTCCATCTGTCTATCGTATCCCCCTGCCGCAGCCAGCAACCCCACCCCGGCAACCTCTCTGCTAGCATCGAGTCTAAAGACGATGCGCTATCTCATTGCAATTCTCGCCCTGGCCGGCGTGGTGGTCTCCGCCCTGGCCTTGCAGGTCCACTACTCCACCGCCACGGAGCCGTGCGACATCAACGCCAAATGGGACTGCGGCATTGTCAACCACAGCCCGTTTGCGGAGGTACTGCACATCCCCGTCGCCGCGCTCGGTATTGCCGGCTATCTGGCCATGGGCGGCCTGGCCCTGGCCCGCCGCCGCCGCATGCTCGCCGCCCTCGCCCTCGGTGCCCTCGGCTTCTCTCTCTATCTCACCTATATCGAGAAGTATGTGCTTGAGGTGTATTGCATTTACTGCGTCACCTCGCTGGGAATCATCGTCCTCACCACGGCTCTCAGCCTGGTGTGGGCCATCAAGGCCGGCTCCGCGAAACAACCCGCCTGACGTCCGAACCTGTGACCGGCGCCACAACTCTGCACCGAAAGCCCGCTCTCCCCCGCCCCCGCTGATAAACTTAGAGCATAACGATGCTTGAAGGCAGATACGCGCGCTGGATGTACAAGTGGGAGACGCAGCTGACCATGCGCGACGAAAACCGCGTGGTGCGCCCGCTCGACTGGGGCTTTGAGTGGATCGCTCCCTTTCTGGAGTCGCACGGCTTCGCCGCCGCCATTCCCAGCCCTGAAGCGGAGCGCGACCCGGCAGCGGCTGAGGCAGCCATGGTCCGCATCAACCAGCTCCTCATCCGCCACGGCGACAAGTTCTTCGGCTACGACCGCCCCACCGACTTCCGCCTCGAAGAGCGCCATCCCCAGCTCTACCCCACCAACGTCCGCCCGGAGACCCTGGCCCAGGACGCGGAGCTCAAGCAGCTGGCCGCTGAGGGCAAGCTTGCGCCGGCCCAGTTTCTGCGCTTCACCTCGCCGGAGCGTTCGCCTTACCCTGAGAACGATCAGGTCAACGCCCGCTGGTACCCCGCCCCGGCCCACAAGGACCCCAAGCGTCCCAAGCAGGCCATCGTGGTGCTGCCGCAGTGGAACTCCGACGGCTTCAGCCATAACGCGCTGTGTACGATGTTCAACCGCATGGGCGTCTCCGCGCTGCGCCTGTCCATGCCCTACCACGACATTCGCCGCCCCGCCGAGCTGGAGCGGTCAGACTACTCCGTCAGCGCCAACATCGGCCGCACCCTGGCCGCCTGCCGCCAGGCTGTCGTCGATATCCGCTGCTGCCTCGACTGGCTTGAGGAGCAGGGTTACGAGCACTTCGGCGTGCTCGGCACCAGCCTCGGCTCCTGCTACGGCTTCCTGGCCAGCACCTTTGACAAGCGCATCCGCGTCAACGCCTTCAACCACGCCTCCACTGCTTTCGGAGACGTTACCTGGGCCGGCCAGAGCACCCGCCACGTCAAGCAGGCCCTTGAAGAAGCCGGCCTCACCCAGGACCGCGTCCGCGAGCTCTGGTCCGCGGTCAGCCCGGTCAGCTACTACGAGCGTTTTGCCGGACCTGAAGCCGGAGGCCCCGACAAGCGCGTCCTGCTCGTCTATGCCGACTACGACCTGACGTTCCCGCGCGAGTACTCGCTGAAGGTAGTGGAGGCATTCAAGCACTACGGCCTCAACTTTGAGCCGCGCGTGCTGCCTTGCGGCCACTACACCACCGGCGAAACCCCCTACAAATATCTCGACGGCTGGTACCTCGGCTGGTTTGTCTACCGCGCCTTCAAGGCTCTGCGCAAGGAAAAAGCCGCCGCCGAGCTCGCAGCTCCGGTTCAATCCACGCAGGACATCGAAGAGGAAGCGGTCTCCCGCTAGCGCCGTGTCCCAAAACTTCATGAAAAAACTGCGGCTGTCATTCTGAGTGAACGGGGCCCCGAACGCTTTTCAGTTCGGGGGTGGTGAGCGAAGAATCTGCTTCCGTTCTCTCGCGCATTCTACAAAGAACCCTTGGAGGCAACACGCTAGCGCACTCCGCTCAGGTCCAGCTTGAGCAGTTTCGCCGGATCAAGATAAGCCCCCTGCCAGCGCACCGCCCAGTGCAGATGCGGCCCCGTCACGCGACCCGTCGCGCCGCTCAAGCCAATCTGCTCCCCCGTCTCCACGCGCTGCCCTTCCTTCACATCAATCCGGCTGAAGTGCATGGAGATGGTAAACAGCCCCAGCCCGTGATCGATCGCCACGCAGTTCCCCTCGTAGTAAAGCGGACGCGCCAGCACCACCACGCCGCTGTTCCCCGCCCGCACCGGCGTCCCCAGCTTTGCCCGGTAATCCATCCCCCTGTGAACGCTGGCCAGCTTGCCGTTGAACATGCGCCGCGTGCCAAAGCTGTCCGTCGCCTCCGCGCTCACCGGCGCGCGAAAGCCTCCCATCCACAAAGGTTCCGCCGCGCTGGCCGCAAAGACGCGAGCCTTCAGTGCAGCATCAGCCTTGATCTGCTTGAGCGCCGCCGGTCCGGGCGAGACGAATCTGGGCGGCACGCTGAGCGAACCGGTCAGGTAATGGGCGGGAACAATCTCCACGCTGCGGCTCAGGTCGCGCGGCGCACCGCCAGGCAGTCGCTCGCTGATGTGCAGTGCGGACGGCCCCGCGGCAGCCTCAACGTCCACGCCGGCCAGGGCGAACCAGGCCTCCCCATCGCGCCCGCGAAAGAACTGGAGCTTGCGGCCAAGCCACTCCCCGTCCGGACTTGAGTCGGGGCTTGCGGCCCGCGGTGCATCCACACGAATGAGCTCCGGCGATCCGGCCTCAACGAGCGCGGGTGTGAGCGTCAGCGGTTCGGTTTGCGCAGCAATCTGGGCTGAGCTGAACGCCAGCAGCAGCAACGCCAGCAGTACTGCGCAAGGGACGAAAATCCGGAGAGACCGCAAAATCTCATGCATCACGGATAGGATACAGGGCCCGCAAACGCGCGCATTTGGATGCAGTCGACAGGGCAAAATGCAAAGTATTTCAAGAAAAATTAGAAAACCATGAAACAAATTCCCTTGAGCCCCCACTATGCTCCAGACCTTCCGCGTGCGCGGCAGGTTTCCCCCGGAGATCCCGACAATGCAAACTCTCAACTCTCCCCGTCGTGCGAACTTGGCTTCCGTTCTAACCAGTTTGCTTGCTGTCACAGCGTTCCTGGCGGCCTCATGGCAAGCTCGAGCCGAGTCCCCCGCCGCCGTCCCGGGCGACAGTGGGTTTGTGGCCTCGGGCAGCATGATCACGCTTGCCCACCACACGCCGCCGCAGGTGCTGGATGGCAGGGCCGTGCGTGTTGACCATTACAATCCCGAGCAGAAGCTCCGCCTGGTGCTGGTTGTGCAGCCGCCGAAGATGGCCGAGGAGGAGCAGTTCCTCAAGGAGTTGACCACCAAGGGCAATCCCAACTTCCACAAATTTCTCTCTCCTGACCAGTGGAACGCCCGCTTTGGGCCTTCGGTGGAGGCTGAGCAGAAGGTGGTTGACTGGGCGCAGAGCGTGGGCCTGACCGTAACCAATCGCTACTCGAACCGGCTGCTGGTGGACGTGGAAGGCACAGCGGGCACGATTGAAAAGGCGCTGGGCGTCACCATCAACAACTACAAGGTTGGTGAGGAGGTCGACTTCTCCAACGACCGCGACCCGGTCATCTCCGCCAGTCTCTCCGGCGTGGTCAGCGGCGTTCTGGGGTTGAACAGCATCCAGCGCATCCATGGGCGGATGCCCAAGTCCCGCACCATGAAGGGGCCGGACTACACGCCGGGTCCGATGGTGAACAAATACAAATCGGCCAACGGCGACGGTGACCCGGTCAAGGCCGATGCGCATCGCAAGGCAGGCGCGGCCGGTAGAACCGACGTTGCGCCCGAACTGGCGCAAGGCGACCTCACGGGCAATTCCACCACGGTGAGCCCCTTCTGGGTATTCAGCTCGCAGGGGTACGACTACGACGGCCTGCAGCAGTTCAGCCACTGCTGCAATGTACACAACGACTCCGGCGGCGCACCTGCCGTTTCATCCATCTCGCTGGTCACCTTTGGAGACTACGAGGACAGCGACGTTCAAGCCTTCTTCACCTACTACGGCTTTGCCTGGAATTACAACTCGACCATTATTGGCGGTTCCACGCCTCCCGGACAGGACGATGAAGCACCGGGCGATCTGGAGTATTCAACCGCAACGGCCAACAGCTTCGGCTCCTGGGTCGACACTGCCGAGGTCTCCGTCTACGAAGTCACCAATGGCTACTACAGCACCTACGCGGACGCCTACAACCAGATCGCGACCGACAACAACTCGCGTGTGGTTTCCACCAGCTACGGAGGCACCGAAGACAGCTGGAATGAGTACGGCGATGCAGTCGGCACCGGCGCCGGGCAGTTCCACGGCATCTTCAACACCATGACAGGCGAGGGTTACACGCTGATCGCTTCAGCCGGCGACAACGGCTCTGCCGACGGCTGCGCCGACGCGGTCCAGGTGGACTGGCCGGCAGCGGACCCCAATTTCATCGCCGCCGGCGGCACCGGGCTCACCTTCAACTCCGACGGAACCTTCAAGAGTGAAGTGGCCTGGACGGGCGACACCTGGGAAAACGCCTGCGGCCAGAACTGGGGCGGCGGCGGCGGCGGGGCGAGCGCCCTGTTCTCGCAACCCTATTGGCAGAGCGGACTCACCTACGAGTATTACGATCCTCTCGACACGACCTATTGGGTGGTCTCCGGCAGCTCTCAGCGCCTGATGCCCGACATCTCCCTGAGCGCCGATCCGGACGACAGCTGGGAGGCATACTACTACGGCGGTGGCTGGTCCCGCTTTGACGGCACCAGCATCGTGGCGCCGGAACTGGCCGGCTTCTTTGCCCAGGAAAATACTTACCTGAACTACATCGGCAACATCTGCGGCTCCGCCGGAACCTCGGCCTGCACCCCGGTGGGCAACCCGGCTCCGTTCATCTATGAGGATGCCCAGGGGCCAAGCTCGATCGCCCACAATGCGTTCTACGACATCACGAGCGGCTGCAATTCCAATAACATCACGGCAGATGACAAACTCGACTCTTTCTGCGCCACCAGCGGCTGGGACGCGGCCACCGGCTGGGGTTCGGCGAACTTGATGCAGCTGGCCTGGGGCATCAACTGGGAGCTGGTACCCGCTTACGGCAGCCCCTCGATCGCTTTCAATGGTCCGGCCACGAACACCTGGTACAACACCAACCAGGAGGTCAGTTGGACAGTCTCGGACGCCGGCAGCAGCGGTCTTCCCGCACCTGGAGTCGCCGGATTCACGCAGGGCTGGGATTCTATCCCTGCCGACCCGTTCAGCGAGCCGCACGGCGGTACCGGCAACTCGTTCTACAGCGGGCCGGAGTATCCCTTTGGCACAACCGGATGCCTGGAGTTCGTGAACAGCGGCTGCTCCGCCCTCGCAGCTCCGCAGGGCTGCCACACCGCCTATGTGGAAGGGTGGGATAACCAGGGCAACCGCACAACCCAGTCGTATGGGCCGGTCTGCTACGACACCGTCGCGCCCACCATCACCATCTCCAACAGCCCGGCAACACCGGCCAGCGGCTGGTGGGACACCTCAGTCCAGGTCACGCTGCATCCGACCGATCCTGGCGGCAGCAACGCCTCCGGAATCTTCTGGACCCTTTACGCGATCGACTCGGGCAGCTGCTACCCGGGAAACATTGGAGGATGCTACCTGTACACCGGTCCCATCACCATCTCCGCGCAGGGCCAGCACTACATCTACTACTTCACTGAAGACAACGCGGGCAACTTCTCTGCTGAAACCTACGAGTGGGTCAGCATCGACCTCACCGCGCCAACCACCGGCGCAAGCCTGAGCGGAAATCTGGTCAGCGGCACTTACTACTCCGCCGTCAAGGTTGCGCTCGCCCCATCCGACACCGGCGGAAGCGGCCTCAAGGCCACCTACTACCAGGTCAATGGCGGTGCAACAACCACATACGCCGGAAGCCCGATCACCGTCGCCGCGCTCGGAGCCAACTCCGTCGTTTACTGGAGCGTCGATAACGCGGGCAACATCGAGTCGCAGCATACCGTCACCTTCACAGTCGCTGCGCCCACCGCCACCACGCTCACCGCTCCGGCAGCGAATTCAATCCTTGCCGGGCCCGCGGCAACCTTCTCCTGGGGGGCAGTGACCGGCGCTACGGGATATTCGCTCTGGCTGGGAAGCACCGGGGCGGGATCCGAGAACCTGTACCACTCGGGCGCTACCACCGCCAAGTCGGTGACGGCCACCGGCCTGCCCACCAATGGCGAGACCGTCTATGCCCGGCTCTTCACCTACACAGGCAACGTCACCAAGTGGAACGACTACACCTTCACCGCGGCCTCACAAGCCGTCCTAACCGCCCCCGCTCCGGCCACAGTGCTTGCCGGTCCAACCGTGACCTTCAGCTGGTCGGCCGGTACCGGAAACACCACCGGATACTCGCTCTGGCTGGGCAGCACCGGAGTCGGGTCCAACAACCTCTATCACTCTGGATTGACCGCTGCAACCACCGTCAAGGTCGGCGGCATGCCCACGAATGGGGAGCCGATCTACGCACGGCTCTACACCTATATCAACGGATGGACGGTGTCGACGGACTACACCTTCACCGCGGCCTCGCAGGCTGTCCTCACCACTCCGGCGCCAGCCACCACACTGGCAGGTCCGAGTGTCACGTTCACCTGGGCCCCGGGCACCGGCAGCACCACGGGCTACTCGCTCTACCTGGGAAGCACCGGGGCTGGATCGAACAACCTGTATCACTCCGGCGCAACCACCGCCACTTCCGTGGTGGCCAACGGCCTCCCCACCAACGGAGAGACCGTCTACGCCCGGCTCTTCACCTACGTCGACGGGGTCACGGTCTTCACTGACTACACCTACACCGCGGCCTCACAAGCCGTCCTAACCGCCCCCGCGCCGGCCACCGTGCTCGCCGGTCCAACCGTGACCTTCACCTGGTCGGCCGGTACCGGAAACACTACCGGATACTCGCTCTGGCTGGGCAGCACCGGAGTCGGGTCCAACAACCTCTATCACTCCGGATTGACCACCGCAACCGCGGTCAAGGTCGGCGGCCTGCCCGCAAATGGGGCGCCGATCTACGCACGGCTCTACACCTACATCAACGGATCCACGGTGTCGACGGACTACACCTTCACCGCAGCCTCGCAGGCTGTCCTCACCACTCCCGCGCCAACCACCACGCTCGCAGGCTCCAGTGTCACGTTCACATGGACACCCGGCACCGGCAGCACCACCGGCTACTCGCTCTACCTGGGCAGCACCGGGGCTGGATCGAACAACCTCTATCACTCCGGCGCAACCACCGCCACTTCCGTAACGGCCAACGGCCTCCCCACCAACGGAGAGACCGTCTACGCCCGCCTCTTCACGTACATCGACGGTGTCACCGTGTTCACCGACTACACCTACACCGCACAGTAGTTCAACCGCATCATCAACCGCTCAACTTCACTGCGCCCGAGAGGTCAACGACTCTCGGGCGCAGTGTCCGTCTATAGCTGTTCTCCAATTGCTGTACACCGAAAGCACGATGATAAGTGGCTTTTTCCTTTTAAGAAAAAGCCACCTTGCACGGAACTAAATAGAGCACATGAATTGGAGAACTGCTCTAAGCAGCCCTGCCGATCCCAGCGACCGGCGTGTCTTCAGGCCTTAGTTCGTGTGCGGATGAGCAGCCTTCCATGCTGCCACGCGATCTTCCACGGCCTGCTGCTGGTCGGTGGTAATGTGCTCGCCCACGCTCTGCCGGTTCATCGTGAAGCGCGCCTGCGCCGGGCCGGGCGCGGCAGAGGCCAGCGACAGCCAGAAGTAAGCCTCCACGTCGTCGTGCGCCACGCCCATGCCCACCGAGTAGAGAATCCCCAGCGTCCCTTGCGCGCCCGCATCGCCCAGCTCCGCTGCCTTGCGATACCAGGCCGCCGCCTGCGCCATGTCGCGCGCCACGCCGCGGCCGTCGCGGTAGAGATCGGCAAGGTGAATCTGCGCCAAGGTGTTGCCCTGCTCGGCAGCCTTGCCGTACCAGATCGCCGCTTGTTTGTAGTCCGCTGCAAGCTGGCGGGCATCGCGCGGTGCGCCGGCGCCGGCCGCGTAGGCGTCGCCCGCCTTGATCTCGGCAGCCACGTCGCCCGTGTTCGCCTTGGCCAGCAGCGCAGCGTCTATCGGTGTAGCCGGCGTCACCGGCGCCTGCGCGCCCCTGAGCGTGGTCGTAGCGGCAAAGCAAAGCACAACAAGCAGCTTTCCGGGCAGTTTCACTCGATACCTCACAGCACACGCTGGCGCGCGCTACAGCAAGTTTACTCAGCCAGGCGCATGGCGAGAATCGAAGTCCGCGTCCCGGCAGCCCATAGGTCCCGGAAACCCGGCGCAATTGACGAGATTTCCGCTGGCCAAGGACCGGTTCAATGAGACTAAAATCTCAATATGACCGACCGCATCGCTCTCTCCCTCGCCCAGGCCGACCCAGTCATCGCCGCTGCCCTTGACCGTGAAACCCTCCGCCAGCACGAGGGGCTGGAGATGATCGCCAGCGAAAACTTCGTCTCTGAAGCGGTGCTTGAGGCGGCCGGCTCCATCTTCACCAACAAATATGCTGAGGGTTACCCCGGACGCCGCTACTACGGCGGCTGCGAGTTTGCCGATGTCGTCGAGAACCTGGCGCGCGACCGCGCCAAACAGCTCTTCGGCGGTGACCACGTGAACGTGCAGCCCCACTCCGGTTCCCAGGCCAACGCCTCCGCCTACGCGGCCGTCCTCCAGGCGGGCGACACCATCCTCGGCCTCGACCTGGCCCATGGCGGCCATCTCACCCACGGTCACCGCCTCAGCTTCAGCGGCAAGCTCTACCGGCCCACTTTCTACCAGGTCCGCAAGGACACCGAGCTGATCGACTACGACGAGCTTGAGGCCATCGCGGTGCGTGAAAAGCCCAAGGCCCTCATCGGCGGCGGCAGCGCCTATCCCCGCCTGTGGGACTTTGCCCGCATGCGCCAGATCGCCGACAAGGTGGGTGCCGTCTACATCTTTGATATGGCCCACATCGCCGGCCTCGTTGCCGGCGGCGTCCATCCCTCGCCCGTTCCCCATGCGCACATCACCACCACCACCACCCACAAAACCCTGCGCGGACCCCGTGCCGGCCTCATCCTCTGCGGCCAGGACCTGGCAGCCCCGGTCGACAAGGCAGTCTTCCCCGGCCAGCAGGGCGGCCCGTTGATGCACATCGTCGCCGCCAAGGCCGTCGCTCTCGGCGAGGCGCTTCGTCCCGAGTTCAAGACCTATGCCGCGCAAACCGTGGCCAACGCCAAGGTGCTCGCACTCGCCCTCCAGGAAGCCGGCTTCCGCATCATCTCCGGCGGAACCGACAACCACCTCATGCTCGTCGATGTTTTTGAGAAGGGCGTCCTCGGCTCTGAAGCTGAGCTCGCTCTCGGCAAGGCCGGCATCACCGTCAACAAGAACTCCATCCCCTACGATACCAATCCCCCGCTCAAGCCCTCCGGCATTCGCATCGGCACGCCTGCCCTCACCACCCGCGGCATGAAGGAGCCGGAGATGCGGCGCATCGGCGCATGGATCACCGAGGCGCTCGATAAGCGCAATGACGACGCGGCCCTGGAGAAAATCCGCCTGGAGGTCGCCGATCTGGCCAACCAGTTCCCGCTCTACGCCTGGCGCCGCGCCCCCGTTGCCGTAGCTGTCTAGGCTGTATCGACAAATCAAGCTTTCTCTCCGCGGATTCATCGCCCTTTCATCTGCTTGCTCTATGAATGGAGACGTCCGGGATTCGCGTCCCCGCGCGTTACCGGGCCGATCTCACTTCCCTGGAGCCTCTCCATGTCCGACCTGGCAACACTCGCCCCAGGCAGCCCTGCACCCGCAGGCCTGCTCGAAAAGAAGATGAAGAAATCCCACGCAATGGTCAGCGGGGCCGTGTGCCTGGCTATCCTTGTTGTGGGCATCGGCTTTATTGCCGTTCATATCGCCCAGGACTTCAGCGGGGTGGCCCTGGGCAGCGTGTGGCCCTATGCGCTGCTGATTCTCGCGCTGCTGATCGCGCTTGGCTTTGAGTTTGTGAACGGATTCCATGACACCGCGAACGCCGTGGCGACGGTGATCTACACGCACTCGCTGGAGCCCAACATCGCCGTGGTGTGGTCGGGATTGTGCAACCTGGCCGGCGTCCTGGTCTCCTCCGGCGCGGTGGCCTTCAGCGTAATCACCTTGCTGCCCGTCGAGCTGATTCTGCAGGTCAGCGCGGGGGCCGGGTTTGCGATGGTCTTTGCGCTGCTGATCGCGGCCATCATCTGGAACCTGAGCACGTGGTGGTTCGGGCTGCCGGCTTCAAGCTCGCACACCATGGTGGGCTCCATCATCGGCGTGGGTGTGGCCAACCAGCTCATGAGCGTACACTCGGGCACGTCCGGCGTGGACTGGGACCAGGCGACCAAGGTCTTCAAGGTTCTGTTGATCTCGCCCATTGTGGGCTTTGGCAGCGCGGCGATCCTGTTCCTGCTGTCGAAGTGGCTGATCAAGTATCCGACCCTCTACGAGGCGCCCAAGGGCGCCGAGCCGCCGCCGTGGCCCATTCGCCTGCTCCTGGTGCTCACTTGCACGGGCGTGAGCTTTTCGCACGGATCGAATGACGGCCAGAAGGGCATGGGCCTGATCATGCTCATCCTGATCGGCACCGTGCCCACGGCCTACGCGCTTAACCACGCCGTCTCTGCCCGGGACACGCAGGACTTTATCGCTGTCTCCGACCAGGCGGGACGAGTGCTGGACAGCCACGTGGACAAGACCGGCATTCTCGGCGCGGACGCGCGGTCCGAGGTGACCGACTACATCCGCACCAAGCAGCTCCAGCCCGATACGCTGCTGGCGCTGCGCGAGCTGGTTGAGGACCTGAGCCACGAAGTTGCCCTCTACAAGGAGTTCAAGGCCGTTCCCGCCGGCCAGCAGACCAACGTCCGCAATGACATGTACGTGGCCAGCGATGCGATCCGGCTGATGCAGAAGGCCAAGAACCCTGCCTTCACGCCAGACGAGAACGCCGTGCTGACCAACTACAAGGGCAAGGTCGACAAGGCGACCAAGTTCATTCCCATCTGGGTCAAGGTGGCGGTGGCGCTCGCCCTGGGCATGGGCACCATGGTGGGCTGGAAGCGCATTGTGGTGACGGTGGGCGAGAAGATCGGCAAGGAACACCTGACCTATGCCCAGGGTGCCTGCGCCGAGCTGGTGGCCATGTGCACCATCTCGCTGGCAGACAACTTCGGGCTGCCGGTGAGCACCACACATGTGCTCAGCTCCGGTGTTGCCGGCACCATGGTGGCCAACGGCAGCGGTTTGCAGATGTCGACACTGCGGAATATTGCGGCGGCCTGGGTGTTCACGCTCCCCGCCGCGGCGCTGCTGTCGGGGTCGCTCTTCTGGCTGTTCCGCCAGTTCAGCCACTAACGATCCAGATAGGGACCACAAAGCCGGGCTCAGGGGGCGCGAAGCAAACTTCGTTGCCCACTGAACCCGCTTTCGTTGTATCCTCCTCTCGCAGGAGGTTCCTTCCCCATGCCCCACGGACCAATGCGCGTGATCACTGTTGAACGGGAGTACGGCTCGGGCGGCGGCGAGTTTGCCCACGACCTGGCCGCGCATCTCGGCTGGCGGCTGCTCGATGGGGACCTCCCCTGCGCCGCGGCCCGCGCCGCCGGCGTCTCACCCGAGCTGGCCGCCAAATACGACGAGCGCCTCGACCCCTGGTACTACCGCTACGGCAAAGTCTTCTGGCACGACTCCGGCTACTCGATCGCCGGCCTGTCAGACGACCAGGTATTCGACTCCGAGCGCATGCAGTCGCTGATTCGACGGCACATTTTAGACGCAGCCAAAGAGGGCAACTGCGTGATCGTCGGCCGCGGCGCAGCCTGTGCCCTGGCCAATCAGCCGGGTTGCTTCCACGTCTTCGTCTACGCCACCGCCAAAGCCAAACGCGACTGGTTTGTGCAGGCCTTTCCGGAGCAGGCTGCCCAGGCGGACCAGGCGCTGGCGGCCTTTGACAAGCGCCGCGCCGCCGTCATCCGCAAGGCGTATCAGCAGGAGTGGTGCGCCCGCGGGCTCTACCACATGCTGCTCAACTCGGCCATCGGCCACAACGCCATGATCGCTGCTGTGGAAGGCGCTGCCAGGCTGACGCCGGTTGCGCAGGAATCGGTTGCGGGCTAAAGCGGCAGCCGCGGCACCCGAGCCCCGATCCGCGTAAACACCTCCCAGGGAATCGTCCCCGTGGCTCCCGCATGCTCGTCCGCGGTAATCGTCTCCGCCCCCTGCGCGCCCAGGATCACGACCTCGTCGCCGGGTTCGACGCCGTCGATCTCCGTCACATCGATGACAGCGAGATCCATGCTGACCCGGCCCACCAGCGGCGCTCTCTGCCCGCGCACCAGCAGGCTCGAGCGGTTGCCCAGCCGGCGGTCGAGGCCATCCGCGTAACCGACAGGCAGCAGCGCCAGGCGCATGGGCTCCGTGGCCACAAAGGTGCCGTTATAGCCCACCGCCGCACCGACCGGGACGGAGCGCACGCTGGCCACCTGCGCCTTCCAGCTAAGTACCGGCTTGAGCCCTTTGCGGGCCTCGGTGACGGCGGCAGGTTCATCGGGCACAAACTGCGGCGCAACGCCGTAGAGCGCCAGTCCCGGCCGGATCATTGCCTTCATCCCTCGTTTCGCGGCGATGTCTGCCACCTGCGCCAACCCGCCGCTGAGCAGCGTAGCCGAAGCGCCCGCGCTCAGCCAGTTGGGCTTGAGGCCGGCCGCGGCAATCCGCGCCAATGCCTCGTCCAATCGCGCCAGCTGTGCGTGATCGGTAAGGCCGTCAGACTCGTCGGCGGCGTACAGGTGGGTGAGGACGCCTTCCAGGCGCAGCGGCGTCTCCGCGCCAAACCGTGCCAGAATCGGTCCCAGATCCTCCGGTGCCACGCCCTGCCGGCTCATGCCGCTATCGATCTCCAGATGAACGGCAACCGAGCCCGCGCCAAGGCCGGCCGAGCGCGCTGCGCCTTCCAGCTCGTCCAACTGCCACTGGTCCCAGGCCACCGGCGTGAGATTGTGCCGCAGCGCCGCAGCGCCTTCGCCGGGGAAGCAGCCGGTCATCACCAGCACGCGGGCATCGGGGCAGAGCGAGCGGGCCTGGAGAGCTTCTTCCACGCTGGTGACGCCCAGCCAGCGGGCTCCGGCGCGAACGGCGGCGGGGGCACAGAGAGCGAGCGAGTGGCCATAGGCATCGGCCTTGACCATGGCCAGCACTTCGGCCGCGCTGCCGGCAAGATTGCTGAGAAAGCGGTAGTTGTCTGCAAGAGCGCGAGTCGAAATCTCAACCCGGCAGGGGCGCAGGTTCATGGCGGTGTCCACGCACCAGTCTATCGCGGCCTCGTACGCTGTTACCGCATGAGCGCGAAGGCTACGACAGTTTCGCCTGCATCGGCCAGCTCGGTTACGAGATCGGATTCCAACTGGTGCGGGACGGCCATCTCACACTGCTCGACTTCGGCCTGGCTGGCGCCGTTGAAGCAGAGTTCGCAGTGGCCCAGCGCGTCCCCCTCGCCCATGCGCACCGGCGGACCGAAGACGCGGCAGGTCATGGGGCGGGCCGCATACACGTCGCATCGCCCCGTCGCCGGGTCAAGCGCCGGACAGGCAGCCTCATTGGCAAAGTCCTCAAACCGCGCCCGCTCCGCCTCTGACTCGCCCAGCCGCCCACTGGCCAGGTCTCCGGGGAAATCGGGGCCATGGTGCTTGATCCAGGCGTGGGCGCGAAGCTCGATCGCTGCGGCCAAGGCAGGCTGGGCGCCGCGCAGAGCGTGCATGCCTGCCCGCAGGCGCAACGCATCCAGCGCGTTGATGGCAAATGCTCCATGGCAGCACTGTGTGCACCCCAGCCGGCAGGCGAGCCAGGGACCGGCACGCTGCCCGGCATCGGCCAGAGCGCTGTCCACAATCTGCACCAGCCTTGCGTCGTTGGGTTTAAAATCCATCCCTCGCAGGA
>Ga0302279_10002406_pt1 | contig 24822 bp, 22 predicted proteins | sample III_Bog_N3_3_FD_194541 | JGI IMG/M metagenome (GOLD analysis project Ga0302279, IMG submission 194541) | Peat permafrost microbial communities from Stordalen Mire near Abisko, Sweden - III_Bog_N3_3 | ecosystem: Environmental > Terrestrial > Soil > Wetlands > Peat | place: Sweden: Abisko... | reverse complement strand
TCACCGAGCAGAAACAGCACCGCCGGCGAGATCGCTTCCGGCTTCATCAAGGCCAGCGCCTGCGGCGGCAGCAATTCTTCCGTCATCCGCGTCGCCGCGGTCGGCGAGATCGTGTTGACGCGGATGTTGTTCTTGCGGCCCTCCTCGGCCAGCACGTTCATCAGGCCGACCATGCCGGTCTTCGCCGCACCGTAATTGGCCTGGCCGAAATTGCCGAACAGCCCCGACGACGAGGTGGTGACGACGATGCGGCCGTAATTGCGCTCGCGCATGCCGTCCCACACCGCCTTGCAGCAGTAGAAGGTGCCGTTGAGATGCACGTCCAGCACCTTGGCAAAGTCGGCGACCTCCATTTTCGCAAACGACTTGTCGCGCAGGATGCCGGCATTGGCGCACAAGAGATCGACGCTGCCCCACTCCTTGGTGGCGCGGCCGACCATCGCCTTGACCTGCTCGAAGTTCGAGACGTCGGCCCCGTCGGCCATCGCCACGCCGCCCGATTTACGAATTTCCTCGACCACGGCTTCGGCGGGAGTGAGCGACCCGCCGGTGCCGTCGCGGGCGCCGCCGAAGTCGTTGACCACGACCTTGGCACCGCGGCTCGCCAGCGCCAGCGCATGCGCGCGTCCGAGACCATTGCCCGCGCCAGTCACGATCGCGACGCGTCCGTCAAACCTGATTGTCATGATTGCAGTTCCTGAATGTGGGGTTCTTTGTCATGCCCGGCCCTGTGCCGGGCATCCACGTCTTCCTGGCCGCTGCATAGCAAGACGTGGATGGCCGGGACAAGCCCGGCCATGACGGGTGAGAAGTCATGCAAAATAAATCAGGCCGATCCAGTCGGCCACCAGCGCGGGCTTGTCCTCGCCCTCGATTTCGACCGACACATTGGTTCGCGACAGCAGCTCGCTCGGCTTGCGCAATTTGGCCTCGGCAAGGGTAAAGCGGCCGCGGACACGTTTGCCCGAGCGCACCGGCGAGATGAAGCGCAATTTGTCGAAGCCGTAATTGACCCCCATGGTGGTGCCCTCGATCACCGGCATCACCTCATAGGACATGATGCTCATCAGCGACATCGTCAGGAAGCCGTGCGCCACCGTGGTGCCGAACGGCGTTTCGCTGGCGCGCGCGGGATCGACATGGATGAACTGGTGATCCTCGATCACATCGGCATAGACGTTGATCCGGCCCTGGTCGACCAGATGCCATGACGACACGCCAACTTCGCGGCCGACCATGTCCTGATAGGCGGCAAGCGAGATCGGTGGCTTCTTCCAGACTTCGTTCATTCAGCTATTCTCCGTCGATCCGGCCGGCCGCAACTTCTGCAGCTCCGGAAAATCCTCTTCGCGAAATTCCTGGCCGCGCAGCGAATCCGCGCGGTCATTATCATGCTCGAGCCGGCGCAGCTGCACCCTTCGGATCTTTCCGGAAATCGTCTTCGGCAGCTCCGTCACCAGTTCGATGCGGCGGATGCGCTTGAACGGCGCCAGCCGTTCGTGCAGATGCTGGAAGATCGACAGCGCGGTCTCGCGCGACCGCTCCGCGCCCGCCACCAGCAGCACATAGGCCTTCGGGATCGCCAGCCGGATCGGATCGGGACTGGGGACCACCGCGGCCTCGGCGACCTTGTCGTGCTCCAGCAGGATGCTTTCGAGTTCGAACGGACTGATCCGGTAATCCGATGATTTGAAGACATCGTCGGAGCGGCCGACGAAAGTGAGATATCCCTCGTCGTCGGCGAACACCACGTCGCCGCTGCGATAGATCTCGCCGGCGGCGCCGCTCATTTGGCCGTCGTCGCCCTGATAGCCCTGCATCAGTCCCGCCGGCCGCTCGCCGTCGAGCAGGAGCGTGATCTCGCCCTCTTTTGTCACTTGGCCGTCGATGTCGGTGATCTGCACGCGGTATCCCGGCAGCGGCCGGCCCATCGATCCGACCTTGACCTTCTGGCCCGGCGAATTGCCGGCGAGAGCCGTGGTTTCGGTCTGGCCGTAGCCGTCGCGGATGGTGAGCCCCCAGGCGGCGCGCACCTGGTCGATCACTTCAGGGTTGAGCGGCTCGCCGGCGCCGCAGACTTCGCGCAAACTGACCTTGAAGGTCGCGAGCTTCTCCTGGATGAACAGCCGCCACACCGTCGGAGGCGCGCAAAGCGTGGTGACGCCGCAGCGGCCGATGGTGGCGAGCAATCCCTTGGCGTCGAAGCGCGGCTGGTTGACCACGAACACGGTGGCGCCGGCATTCCAGGGAGCAAAGAAGCAGCTCCAGGCGTGCTTGGCCCAGCCCGGCGAGGAAATGTTCAGATGGACGTCGTCCGGCCGCAGGCCCAGCCAGTACATCGTCGACAATCCGCCGACGGGATAGCTGCGCTGGCTGTGCCGCACCAGTTTTGGTTTTGCCGTGGTGCCCGAAGTGAAATACAGCAGCATCGGATCTTCGGGTTGCGTCGGTCCGTCCGGCACAAAACTTTCCGGAAAATCCGCGGCCTGCTCGAAAGCCAGCCAACCCTCTTGTTTCGACGGCGCGTTGACGACGATGCGAATGAGACCGTCACCGCCGAGCCCGGCGAATTTCGTCACCTGGTCCTGCGAGGCCACCACCACCCTGGCGCGGCCGCGATCGAGCCGGTCGCGCAATTCGTCCGGCGTCAGAAGCGTGGTCGCGGGGATCACCACCACGCCGAGCTTCATCGCCGCCAGCATGGTCTCCCACAGCGGCACGACATTGCCGAGCAGCAGCAACAGATGGTCGCCGCGCTTCAGCCCCTGCGCGCGCAGGAAATTTGCGACTTGATTGGAGCGGCGGGACAGCACCGCGAACGACAATTTCGTCTCTTTGTTGCTTCCGGCATCGACGATCCACAGCGCCGGGCGGTCCCTGCTTTCCGGGTTGCGCGCCAGTTCCGCGTCGAACCAGTCCAGCGCCCAGTTGAACGGCGCCGGGTCAGGCCAGCGAAACCCGGCGACGGCCTTGTCGTAGTCCGTCCGATGCTCGAGCAGGAATGCGCGGGCTTCCTGGAAGGTCGTCATCGGCTGCCTGTCATTTTCCAGCTAATTCCCGGACATGCCGGATGATTCCGGAGAAATCGACCCCGCCATTGCCGGCGGCGTCGAACGCCTTGTAGATTTCCTGGGCGTGCTTGCCAAGCGGCGTCGCGGCACCGGCGGCCTGGGCGGCGTCCTGCGCCAGCGTCAAATCCTTCACCATCAGGGCCGAGGCAAAGCCCGGTTTGTAGTCGTTGTTGGCGGGCGAGGTCGGCACCGGGCCCGGCACCGGGCAATAGGAGGTCAGCGACCAGCATTGCCCCGACGAGGTCGAGGCGACGTCGAACAACGCCTGATGCGACAACCCCAGCTTCTCGGCGAGCGCGAAGGCCTCCCCGACCGCGATCATCGAGATGCCGAGGATCATGTTGTTGCAGATCTTCGCCGCCTGGCCCGCGCCGGCACCGCCGCAATGCACGATCTTCTTGCCCATGTTTTCCAGCACCGGTCTGGCCGCCGCGAACGCCTTGTCCTCTCCCCCGCACATGAAGGTCAGGGTCGCGCCCTTGGCGCCGCCGGTGCCGCCGGATACGGGCGCGTCCACCGAAGCGATGCCATGCTTCGCCGCCAGCGCATGCGCCTGCTTGGCGCTTTCGACGTCGATGGTCGAGCAATCGATGATCAGCGCGCCCTTGGCCATGGCCGGAACGACTTCGGTCCAGACCGACAGCACGTGCTTGCCGGCCGGCAGCATGGTGATGACGACTTCGGCGCCCTTCACCGCGCCCACCGAACTGTCGGCGATCCCTGCGCCATCCGCCCTGGCCTGATCGCGGGAAGCCGCGACCAGATCGAACGCGACCACCTTGTGGCCGGCCTTGACCAGATTGGCCGCCATCGGACCGCCCATATTGCCGAGACCGATGAATGCGATGCTTGCCATGAAAACTCTCCTCCGCGCGCGTTTCTATTTTTTGCTGTCGAACACCAGTTCGTCGGCGCCGATTCCCGCGAAATAGGGCGCGACCATTTCCGGCGTCACATCTTCGATTTTTGCCGGCGACCAGCGTGGGTTGCGGTCCTTGTCGATCACGACGGCGCGCACGCCCTCGCGAAAGTCGTCGCTCGAAAACACTTCCAGCGCGGCGCGATATTCCCGCACCAGGCACTCCTCCAGCGAGGACGAGGCCCGCCCCAGGCGCAGCAATTTCAGCGCGACCACCAGGCCGCGCGGCGATTTCTCGCCCAACGTCTTGAGCGTCGCCTGCGCGAGTTCGGAGCCGTCCCGCTGCAGGTCCGCGACGATGTCGTCGATCCGGTCATGGGCAAACCAGCGGTCGATCTGCGGCTGCAGCGCCGCGACAGGGCCGGCGGTCTCGCCGGTCGCAAAACGGTCGATCACGGCTTTGACCTCGGCCGCATCCGCCCCGGGGCGAAGATCGACCAGCGCCTCGCGCAGGGCGGCAAGTTTGCCGGAGGGCACCACCGCATCGGCGAAATGCGCATAGACTGCGTCGGGGCCGTTCATGGTGTGCCCGGTGAGCCCGAAATAGGTGCCGACCTCGCCCGGCGAACGCGGCAGCAAAAAGGTGCCGCCGACATCCGGAAAGAATCCGAGGCCGACTTCGGGCATCGCGAGTCTTGTCTTTTCGGTCACGACGCGATGACTGCCATGGGCCGACAGCCCGACGCCGCCGCCCATCACGATGCCGTCCATGAAGGCGACATAGGGCTTCGGGAACCGGGCGATGCGGTCGTTGAGGATGTATTCCTCGCGCCACAGGACCTTGCCGAGATCGCCCTTGACCTTCGAACTCTCGTAGAGTGCCCTGATGTCGCCGCCGGCGCACAGGCCACGCTCGCCTGCGCCCTCCAGAAGAATCAGGCCAACCGCAGGATCGGCCTCGAAGTCGTCGAGCGCCTTGTCGATGTCGCGAGACATCTCCAGCGTCATGGCGTTGATCGCCTTCGGCCGGTTGAGGCGGATCACGCCGACGGCACCCTCGCGCCGCGCGATCAGATCGGGCTCGACGGTGGCCGCCTGCGCCGTCATCGCGCGCCCTCGATCAGTTTGCGCGCGACGATCAGGCGCATGATTTCGTTGGTGCCTTCGAGAATCTGGTGCACGCGCAGGTCGCGCACGATCTTTTCGATACCGTACTCGCTGAGGTAACCGTAGCCGCCATGCAGCTGCAGCGCCTGGTTGGCGACCTCGAAACCGACATCGGTGCCGAAGCGTTTGGCCATCGCGCACAGCATGGTGGCGTCCAGGTCCTTGCGATCGAGCGCCGCCGCCGCGCGCCAGACAAAGGTCCGCGCCGCCTCCAGCTCGGTCGCCATGTCGGCGAGGCGGAACTGCAGTGCCTGGAATTCGTCGAGTCGCTTTCCAAAGGCCTTGCGCTCCTTCATGTAGGCCAGCGACTTGTCGAGCGCGGTCTGCGCGCCGCCGAGCGAACAGGCCGCGATGTTGATGCGCCCGCCGTCGAGCCCGGCCATCGCGATCTTGAAGCCGATGCCCTCCTCGCCGAGCCGGTTGGCGACGGGGACGCGGGCATTCTCGAATATCACCGCGCGGGTCGGCTGCGCGTTCCAGCCCATCTTGCGCTCGTTGGCGCCGAACGACAGGCCGGGCGTATCGCCCTCGACCACCAGCGTCGAGATGCCGCCGGGGCCGTCGCCCCCGGTCCGCACCATCACCACATAGAGATCGCCTCTGCCGGCGCCGGAGATGAACTGCTTCTGGCCGTTGAGCACATAATGATCGCCATCGCGCACCGCGCGGGTACGCAATGCCGCGGCATCCGATCCCGAGCCCGGCTCGGTCAGGCAATAGCTCGCCAAAAGCTCCATGGTGCAGAGTTTCGGCAGCCATTTCTGGCGCTGGGCGTCGCTGCCGTAGGCGTCGATCATCCAGGACGCCATGTTGTGGATCGAAATGAAGGCCGACACCGTCGGACAGCCCTGCGCCAGCGCCTCGAAGATCAGCGCCGCATCGAAGCGGGTCAGGGCCGAGCCGCCGACATCGTCGCGGACGTAGATCCCGCCGATGCCGAGGGATGCCGCCTCGCGCATCACATCGACCGGGAAATGCTTCTCCTCGTCCCAGCGGATTGCATGCGGCGCGATCTTCTCCGCGGCGAAATCCCGCGCCATGTCGCGAACCGCAAGCTGGTCCTCGTTGAGAGCGAATTGCATGCGAAGTCTGCGCCTGTCCTCAGAACCTAACTCAAAGCTGCCGGTAGAAGCAGGTCGTCATTGCGAGGAGCGAAGCGACGAAGCAATCCATTTTGGCGGCAAAGCAAGGTGGATTGCTTCGCTGCGCTCGCAATGACGACTCGAAGATCGCGACCTCAATTCATCGTCGGAATCGAGAACTCCGCGCCCTCCTTGACGCCGGAAGGCCAGCGCGCGGTCACCGTCTTGGTCTTGGTGTAGAAGCGGATCGAATCCGGGCCGTGCTGGTTGAGATCGCCGAAGCCCGACTTCTTCCAGCCGCCGAAGGTATAATAGGCGATCGGCACCGGGATCGGCACGTTGATACCGACCATGCCGACATTGACCTTGGCCGCGAAATCGCGCGCGGCGTCGCCGTCGCGGGTGAAGATCGCAACACCGTTGCCGTAATCGTGGTCCGACGGCAGCGCCAGCGCCTCCTGGTAGTCGTGGGCGCGCACCACCGAGAGCACCGGACCAAAAATCTCTTCCTTGTAGATACGCATGTCCTTTGTGACGTTGTCGAACAGGCAGCCGCCCATATAGAAACCGTTCTCATAGCCCTGCATCTTGAAGCCCCGGCCGTCGACGGCGAGCGTGGCGCCTTCCTTGATGCCGATCTCGACATAATTCCTGACGCGGTTGAGGGCTTCGCGGGTCACCAGCGGGCCGTAATCGGCCGACGGATCGATCGAGGTGCCGATCTTCAGGGCTTCGACCCGCGGAACGAGCTTTTCCATCAGGCGGTCGGCGGTGGTCTTGCCGACGGGGACGGCTACCGAGATCGCCATGCAGCGTTCGCCGGCCGAGCCATAGCCGGCGCCGATCAGGGCATCGACGGTCTGGTCCATGTCGGCGTCTGGCATCACGATGGCGTGGTTCTTGGCGCCGCCGAAACATTGCGCGCGCTTGCCGGTGGCGGCGGCGCGCTCATAGATATATTGCGCGATCGGCGAGGAGCCGACGAAGCCGACGGCGCGGATATCGGGATCGTCGAGGATGGCGTCGACCGCTTCCTTGTCGCCGTTGACGACGTTGAGAATACCCGGCGGCAGGCCGGCCTCGATCATCAGCGCCGCCAGCGCCATCGGCACGCCGGGATCGCGCTCCGACGGCTTCAGCACGAAGGCGTTGCCGCAGGCGATCGCGGGTGCGAATTTCCACATCGGGATCATCGCCGGGAAATTGAACGGCGTGATGCCGGCAACGACGCCGAGTGGCTGACGCATCGAATAGATGTCGATGCCGGGGCCGGCGCCTTCGGTGTATTCGCCCTTCATCAGATGCGGAATGCCGCAGGCGAATTCGACCACTTCCAGCCCGCGCTGGATATCGCCCCTGGCATCGGGAACGGTCTTGCCGTGCTCACGCGCCAAAAGCTCGGCGAGCTTGTCGTAATCGCGCTGCGCCAGTTCGAGGAACTTCATCATGATTCGGGCGCGGCGCTGCGGATTGGTCGAGCCCCACTCCGGCTGCGCCGCCCTGGCGTTCTCCACCGCCGCACGCAATTCGGCCTTGCTGGCCAGCGCGACCTGGGCCTGGACATCGCCCGTCATCGGCTCGAAGACATCGGCGAATCGCCCGGAAGTGCCCTTGACCTCACGGCCGCCGATAAAATGTCCGATTATACGCATGCGTTCCTCCCGAAGCCGGATTTCGGGGCATCTTGCAGCCTTTACGGCGTTTGGAAAGGGGCTCGATGCGCAGCCGATTTGCGAAAATGCGGGCTTGGCCCCGCATTTCGGTCGCCTACGACCAACGTCGTAGGCGATTGTCGCGGCCCGCTCAGCGCGCCGCGGTCGCGGCGGCCTTTTTGCCGGCGGATTTCTTCGCTACGCGCTTCCTCGCGGGAGTCGCGCGTCCGAGTACAGCCTCGCGCCCGGCGGCGAGGATCTCGTCGGAAAGCTCGCCATTGCCGGCGATGCGGGCCATCACCAGGGTCCCCATCATGGTCCCCAGCGCCGCCATCGCCTGCTTGCGCGCGGCCTTGGGCGGAAGATCCGGAATCTGCTCGGCGAGCATGCCGATCATCTGCTCCAGCTTGGCCGCGAAGGCCTTGCGGGTTTTCGGGCTCTCGCGGGCGATTTCCGCCCCCAGCGACGGAACCGCGCAGCCGTGACCGGGATCGTCGCGATGCACCGCCGATAGATAGGCGTTCACGACCACCGTGAACCGCTTGTCCGGCGGGGTCTGTTCGCTGAGCTTGCGCCAGCGCTCGATGGCGCGATCCATGGCATAGGCAAAAGCTTCGATCACCAGCGCTTCCCGGGAGTCGAAATGGGCGTAGAACCCGCCATGGGTGAGTCCCGCGTCCTTCATCAGGTCGGCGACGCCGACGCCGTGCGCACCCATTTCGCGCAGCCGCACCGAGGCGCGCTTCACGATCCGCGCATGGGTTTCGAGCTTGTGTTCCCGCGAGTAACGCATTGGCAGTCCTATAAGATGTTCAAGATCATATAATGCGGCAATTTAATAACAGAAGAGGCGGGAACAAGCAGTATCTATTTGCTATGTCGGTTACCTAGCGCAAATTGATTAGAATTGTTCGAAACCTGCGCATGATCGGGGCGACGGTGCATCAGCGACCTCGCCAGTCCGGATCGGCAAAACCGGCTTGACAACCGCCGGTTGGCCGGGGATAGCCCTCCTCGCCGTCCCGCTTCGCAACACCCGAGTGCCTTCATGCAAATGCTCAATCCCCATTGCGGCGTCGACCGCGACTCGCGCGGCGTCGTTCGCCTGACGATCTGCAATGCCGGATCGCTCAACATCCTGGGATCGGCGGTAATCTACGCGGTTCGCGAGGGGCTGGAGGTGCTGGCCACGGAACGGCAGATCCGCGTGCTCATCATCGCCGGCCAGGGGGACAAGAGCATGATCGGCGGCGCCGACATCAAGGAAATGGCCAGGCTCGATCAGGCTTCCGCCGAGAAATTCATCACCGGCCTACGCGATCTCTGCGAGGCCGCGCGCGCCTTTCCGGCCCCGGTGATCGCGCGGATGCCCGGCTGGTGCCTCGGCGGCGGCCTCGAATTCGCCGCGTGCTGCGACTTCCGCATCGCGGCGCACGACGCCCGGTTCGGCATGCCGGAAGTCAGGGTCGGGATTCCCTCGGTCATCCACGCTGCGCTGCTGCCGCGGCTGATCGGTTGGGGCCGCGCGCGCTGGCTGCTGATGACGGCGGAAAACATCGACGCCGCCACCGCGCTCGCCTGGGGGCTGGTCGACGTGGTCGCGCCGCAAGGCGGCCTCGACGCCGCGGTCGAACACACCGTCAAGGCACTGCTGGAATGCGCGCCGGAAGCGTTGCGCGCGCAAAAGGCCCTGCTGCGGCAATGGGAAGAGCTGCCGCTGAAGCAATCCGTCGATCTCTCGATCGGCGTATTCGGCCAATCCTATCTGACCGGCGAGCCGCAACGGCTGATGCAGGGGTTCGTCGACCGCAAGAAATAGCTGGCCGCGGTTCGGCGGCATTGAATGTCAGCAGCCCTAGAATTTAGCGACCTTCGAATTTCGCCTCGCGCTTCTCCATGAAGGCCTTGATGCCCTCCTGCATGTCCTGGGTCTTGAACAGCGGCAGCAGTTGCAGGTAGACGTGGTGCACATGATCCGGAAACGTCTCGTTGAGACCCATCCGCATCATGCGCTTGGCGGCCTGAACGGCGAGCGGCGCATTGGCCGCGATCTCGCGCGCCACCGCCCGCGCCCTCCCCATCAATTCGGCGTCCGGCACCACCTCGTTGGCGAGGCCCCAGTCGAGGCATTCGCGCGCGGAAAGCGTCCGACCGGTGAAGATCAATTCCGACGCCTTGGCCCAGCCGATCATCCGCGGCAGGAACCAGGTGCAGCCCGATTCCGGCACCACGCCGCGCTTGACGAAGGCCGCGGCGAGTTTAGCCGAATCCGCCATGATGCGGATGTCACAGCCGAGCGCGGTGTCCATGCCGTAACCGGCGGCTCCGCCATTGACCGCGCAGATCGTCGGCTTGTCCATCGCCTGCAGCACGGTCGGCGGGGTGTTGCGCAAGTCCAAGGTGGTCGTCGAGGAGGCCGCGCTGAGCCCCTCTCCGCCTCGCTCCTTGCGCAGATCGAGCCCGGCGCAGAAGGCCCGTCCTTTGCCGGTGAGGATGACGCAACGCACCGCCTTGTCCTCGTTGGCCGCGATCAATAGCCGTGTCAGGTCGTTCAACATCGGCCCGGAAATCGTGTTCATGCGCTCCGGCGCGTTGAGCGTGATCACCGCGACATGATCCTCGACCTCATAGAGGACTTCGCTGGATTCGGTGTGAACCGCGCGGCGGGCTTGATCCATTTCGGGGCGTCCCTGTTTCGGCCGATGGTGGCGATTGCCGGTGTTCTGCATCGCACCGGCTGCCAGCGCATGCTGCCTTGCCATAGAGCTCGTATCAAGCGCGATGACGCCGTTTCCCGCTATGAATCAGGCTGTGCGGCGTCTTCCGCGCCGCGGCCGGCACGGCAACGGCCCGACCTCACGATAATTTAGGCAGGATGCGGTTGCAAATTTTGCGATGCATCATATGATGATCGTAATATATTCGAGCTCCGTGACCGCCGAGGAACCCTGCCATGTCCGCCGATCCCGTCGTCATCGTTTCCGCCGCGCGTACCCCGCTCGGCCGTTTCATGGGCGAGCTTTCGCCCTTCAGCGCCCATCAACTCGGTTCCCACGTCATCGGCGCCGCGCTGGAGCGGGCGACATTGCCGCCGGAGCGGGTCGACGAGGTGTTCATGGGCTGCGTATTGCCGGCCAGCCAGGGCCAGGCGCCGGCGCGGCAGGCCGCCCGCGGCGCCGGATTGCCGGACGCCACCGGCGCCACCACCGTCAACAAGGTATGCGGCTCCGGCATGAAGGCCACCATGCTGGCACATGACATCATCCAGGCCGGCTCCGCCGGGATCGTGCTGTCCGGCGGCATGGAGAGCATGACGAACGCGCCCTACCTATTGGCGAAAGCGCGCGGCGGCTATCGCGCCGGTCACGACCGCATCATCGACCACATGTTGATGGACGGCCTCGAAGACGCCTATGAGACGGGCCGCTCGATGGGCGATTTCGGCGAAGCCACCGCGGCGGCCTACCAGTTCAGCCGCGTCGACCAGGACGCCTACGCGATGGAGACGCTGACCCGCGCCCGCAAGGCGGTGGAAGGCGGCGCATTCAAGGCCGAGATCGTACCGATCACGGTGAAGGAAAAGGCCGGCCCGCGCCTCATTGCCAATGACGAACATCCGCTAAAAGTCGATCCGGCCAAGATTCCCGGCCTGAAGCCTGCGTTCCGCGCGGGCGGCACCATCACGCCGGCGGCCTCGTCGGCTAATGCCGACGGCGCCGCGGCGCTGATCCTGGCAAAACGCTCGCTCGCCGACCGCGACGGCCTGCCCGTGCTGGCCGAGATCAAGGGCCACGCCACCCACAGCCAGGAGCCGCAATGGTTCACCACCGCGCCGATCCCGGCGATCCGCAAACTGCTCGAAAAGGTCGGCTGGAGCGTCGGCGATGTCGACCTGTTCGAGATCAACGAGGCCTTTGCGGTCGTGGCGATGGCGGCGCAGCGCGACCTCGGGATTCCCAGGGAGAAGCTCAACGTCAACGGCGGCGCCTGTGCGCTCGGCCATCCCATCGGCGCCACCGGCGCGCGGCTGATCGTGACACTGCTGCACGCGCTGGAAGCGCAGAACCTGAAACGCGGCGTCGCCGCGCTGTGCATCGGCGGCGGCGAAGCCACCGCCATCGCGGTGGAGCGCATCGTCCACTAGAGTTCGGGCTCCATTGTGCACCTTGTGACCGCGGCAGCCGGAAGCATTGTCACGGGCTGGAGAGTCTACGTCCTAAATTGAGGGAAATACGGCATTTCGGACAACACGCAATCATGCCAAACTATTGCGGTCCGGAAAGCTTCGAAGAGCTAACCCTCAACCCATCACACCTCATCGTCATCCGGAAATCCGGCAAGGAACTCTCATGATCTCGAACTGGCTGTCGGCCGCCCTCGCCCGCCGCAACATCCATTACGGCTGGGTGATGGTCGCCGTGACCTTCTTCACGTCGCTGATCAGCGCCGGCACGGTCGGCGCGCCCGGCGTCTTCATCGTGCCCTTGCAGCATGAATTCGGCTGGACCACCGCGGAGATTTCCTCGGCGCTGTCGATCCGCTTCATCCTGTTCGGGCTGATGGCGCCGTTCGCCGCCGCGCTGCTCAACCGCTACGGCCTGCGCAACGTCACGCTGTCGGCGCTGTTGATCGTGGCCTCGGCGCTGGTCGCCTCGCTGGGGATGACGAAGGTCTGGCAATTGATGCTGCTGTGGGGCGTCGTGATCGGGATCGGCACCGGCATGACCGCGCTGGTGCTGGGCGCCACCATCGCCGCGCGCTGGTTCGCGGCGCGGCGCGGGCTGGTGGTCGGCATCCTCACCGCGAGCGTGGCGACCGGACAATTGGTATTCCTGCCGCTGCTTGCGGCCATCACCGAGCGGATGGGCTGGCGGATCGCGCTGGCGCTGGTCTGCGTGATGCTCGGCGTCGCGGCGACTGCGGTGCTGCTCCTGATGCGCGATCGCCCCGGCGATCTCGGCTTGCGGCCGTTCGGCGATCTGGGCACGCAGCCGTTGCCGGCGCCGCCTCCCACGACCGCACCGATCATGGCGGCGGCGCTCGGCACCTTGCGCGATGCCGCCAAACAGCCGGTATTCTGGATCCTGTTCGCGACCTTCTTCGTCTGCGGCGCTTCGACCAACGGCCTGGTTCAGGTGCATCTGATTCCGATGTGCCTCGATTTCGGCATTCCGCAGGTGCAGGCTGCGAGCCTGCTCGCGGCCATGGGCGTGTTCGATTTCTTCGGCACCATCGTGTCGGGCTGGCTGTCGGACCGCTACGACAATCGCTATCTGTTGTTCTGGTATTACGGCCTGCGCGGGCTGTCGCTGTTGTTCCTGCCGTTTTCTGGTTTCTCGTTCTACGGCCTGTCGCTGTTCGCGATGTTCTACGGGCTGGACTGGATCGCCACCGTGCCGCCGACGGTACGGCTGACCGCGCAGCGCTTCGGGCCGGAGCGCGCCAATCTGGTGTTCGGCTGGATCTTTGCCGGTCACCAGATGGGCGCCGGATTTGCCGCGTTCGGCGCCGGCCTGTCGCGAACCCTGCTCGCGAGCTATCTGCCGGCCTTCTTCGTCGCCGGCGCGCTCTGCGTCATCGCCGCGGCAATGACGCTGCTGATCTCGCGGCCGGTGAAGCCGGTCGCGGCGGTGTGAAGAAGGCACCTTCTCTCCACGTCATGCCCGGCCTTGTGCCGGGCATCCACGTCTCACTTTGCTGGAAACGAAGACGTGAATGGCCGGGACAAGCCCGGCCATGACGGCAACATTGGAGCTGCGCGTTTCCCCGTGTGACTGCGCAACTACGGCCTGATGGTCATGCTGGTCGCCGGTCCCGGCGTGCGCAGCGGTTCGGCCAGCCGCGCGAACTCGCACAACAGCGAACGGGTCTTGCGCGGATCGATGATCTCTTCGACCCAAAAGCGTTCGGCCGAGCGGAACGGCGAGCGCAGCTTGTTGAGGCGATCCTCGATCTCCTGCAGTTTGGCTTTCGGATCCTCCGCCGCGTCGATGTCGGCGCGATAGGCCGCCTCGATGCCGCCTTCCAGCGGCAGCGAGCCCCAATAGGCCGACGGCCAGGCATAACGCAGCGAGAACCGGTCCGCCGGCTGGTGCACGACGCCGGCCACCCCGAAGGAATTGCGCACGATGATGGTGCACCAGGGAACGGTGGTCTGGTTGACCGCGGCCATGGCGCGCACGCCGTGGCGGATGGTCGCCACCTTCTCGGCCTCCAGCCCGATCATGAAGCCCGGGCAATCCATCAGATAGACCACCGGCAGATGGAAGGTTTCGGCGAGATCGACGAACCGCACCACCTTCTGGCAGGCCTCCGCCGTCCACGACCCGCCGTAATGGAAGGGATCGCTGGCGAGCAGCAGCACGGCACGGCCTTCGAGCCGGGCGAATCCGGTGATGACCGGGCGGCCGAAATTGGCGGCCATCTCGAAGAACGAGCCCTTGTCGACGACGGCATTGATGATCGGCCGCATCTTGTAGACCTGGCGGCGGTTGCGCGGCACCGCCTTCATCAACGACTCCTCCGCGCGTTCCGGATCGTCGTCGCAGGGAAGCGTCGGCGGCAGTTCATAGACCGACGACGGCAGGTAGGACAGGAAGCGCCTGGCGCGCTCGAAAGCCTCCTCCTCGGTATCGACGGCATCGTCGACGCCGCCGGCGCGGGTCTGGATGTCGGCGCCCCCGAGTTCCTGTTTTGTCAGATCCTGGCCGAGACGCTTCACGACCGGCGGACCGGCGACGAACATCGCCGAGCTTTTGGTCATGACCGAATAATGGCTGGCGGCAAGCCTGGCAGCGCCAAGTCCGGCCACCGAACCGAGGCCGAGGCCGACCACGGGCACGCGGGCCATGTTCGCGGTCGTGTACCAGTACCAGCGGGTGCCACCGATGCCGCCCGGCAGATTGGCCGCGCCCTTGGTCTCGATGGTCTTGACCGAACCGCCGCCGCCGGAGCCTTCGATCATCCGGATGATAGGCAGCCGAAAATCATGCGCCATCTCCTCGGCCATCAGCGGTTTGGCCGAGATCGAGGCGTCCGCGGAACCGCCGCGCACGGTAAAATCGTCGCCGACCACGACCACCGTGCGGCCGCCGATCTTGCCGCGACCGAACACGCAGTTGGCCGGTGTCAGGCTGGTGAGATGGCCGTGCTCGTCATATTCGGCGATGCCGGAGATCGCGCCGATCTCGTGGAAGCTCTTTTGATCGACCAGTCCGTCGATGCGCTCGCGGACGGTGAGCCGGCCCTGGTCGCGCTGCCGCTTGACCTTGTCAACGCCTCCCATCTCCCGCGCGAACGCTTCGCGCCGGGCGAGGTCGTCGAGTTCCGGCTTCCAGGTCATTCGTATCCTCCGTTTTTATTTTATTCTTGTGGGCCGGCACTGCGACCGGCTTGGCCTGGGCGCGATCGTTGAACAGTTCGCCGTCGGCGCCTTCGAGCAGGGCTCCGATCGCCGCGCTGAGTTTGAGAATCGGCGGCGCCACGTCCTTGTGCAGCCGCTTCTCGTCGTACATCGCCGACAACAGGCCGATCGTGACCACCACGAAGGTCTGGTATTGCGGTGACCACAGCGGCACCGCGAGACCGTTGATATGCGGGCTCCACAGCCCGCAGGCAACGACATAGCCTTGCTCGCGCAGAAAGCGCCGGTTGTGCGCCAGACCCGGCCGCAGCAGCTTGGCGGCGTCGGGATTTTCACGCTCCATTTCCGCCAGCAGGGCGTCGCCGACATCATCGTCGAGTGCTGCGGCATAGGCGTGGCCCGCCGCCGTGCTTGCCATGGCGATGCGGCTGCCGGCGGTGGAATTGAGACCGAGCGCATTGGCGGCGCGGCCGACCTCGAGATAGACCAGATGGAAGCGGTCCGGAATGACGAAGCCGACCGTTCCCGGCAATTGCTCGGCGACCTCCTGCAGCCGCAGCCGGATCAGGTTGCGCAGCTGCAAGCCCCGCATCATCGAGGTGCTCATGGCGACCGCGCTCGGGCCGATGCGGTATTTCTGGTCGCGCGGCAGATAGACCAGCTGGCCCATCCGGGTCAGCGTGTGGGTCAGCCGCGACACCGTCGATCGCGGCAGCCCGCAGCGATTGGAAATCTCCAGATTGCCGAGCCGCGCCTCGTGGCCCTCGAAGCAGCGCAAGACGTCGAACGCGCGCGACACCACCTGGATCACGTCACCCTCGCCGGCGAGATCGCTGGCGAGCATTCCCTGCTTGCTGAGCCGCTCCGAGCGTCTTCCCATGCGTTTCTTTCTAATTCCGCAGTGCGGAATAAAATTCCGCTTGCAGAACAAGCTACCTCAGGCAATCTGCGGCCACAACAAAAAGCCGAGGGCGCCCGCCCTTCAAAATGCGCGCATTTCCAGTGCGATGCGCGCGGCGACTGTCCCCGGAGAGTGGAATGCCAGAGATCAAGATTGTCACCGAGGTGGCCGGGCGCGTCTGCGCGCTTCCCGTCGAGGTCGGCGGCAACATCGGCGATGGCGACGATGTCGCCTTCGTCGAAGCCATGAAAATGGAAATCCCCGTTGCCTCGCCCGCAGCAGGCAAGCTCATCGCCATCCTGGTCAGCATCGATGACGTCGTTGCCGAAGGACAGGTTCTGGCCGTCATCGAGACCTGACGCGCGGTTCCTGCGCAGGAATTGCCCGATAAAGCACCAGCCGGCCGGTTTCAGCCGTTGCAGATGCGACGTAAAATCAGGTCGCGCGAACCGCTTCGCACGGCAGGAAAACACATGGATAAAATACGCTCGGCCCTGGTCCACAAAGCCCATGGCTGGGGTGACGCAAAACCACCCTTGCTGCACTTTCTCGGCGACTGCCACGCGGAATTCTCGACGGAAACCTCCGGCGAGGTCGCCGATTACATCCCCGAACTCGGCAAGGCCGACCCCGATCATTTCGGCATCAGCCTCGCCACCCTCGATGGCCACGTCTACGAAGTCGGCGACAGCCGAATTGCCTTCACCATCCAGTCGATGTCGAAACCGTTCGTGTTCGCGCTGGCGCTGGATACGCTGGGGGCTGCGCGGGTGGAGAGCGTGATCGGCGTCGAACCGTCGGGCGACCCCTTCAACTCGATCCGCCTCAACGCCGACAACCATCCCTTCAATCCCATGGTCAATACCGGCGCGATCGCCTGCTCCGGCCTGATCCGGGAAGCCAGGGGCGACGGCGCCTTCGACTATATCCGCCACGCGCTCAGCCGCTTTGCCGGCCGCGAGCTCGGTTTCGACGAAGCGGTCTATGCCTCGGAAAGCTCGACCGGCGACCGCAACCGCGCCATCGGCTATCTCCTGCGCAATTCCACCGTCATCAAGGACGACGTCGGCAAGGTGCTGGAAGTCTACTTCCGGCAATGTGCCGTGCTGGTCACCGCGCGCGACATCGCTGTCATGGCCGCGACCCTGGCCAATCGCGGCATCAATCCGCTGACCGGCGAGCAGGTCGTGACCCCCTACGCCATCTCGCGAACGCTGTCGGTGATGACCTCTTCCGGCATGTACGACTACGCCGGCGAATGGATCTATCGCGTCGGCATTCCCGCCAAGAGCGGCGTCGCCGGCGGCATTCTGGCGGCGCTGCCGGCGCGGCTCGGGCTCGGCAGCTACTCGCCCCGGCTCGACAGCCACGGCAACAGCGTGCGCGGCATCAAGGTCTGCGAGGCGCTGTCGTCGCATTACGACCTGCATATGCTCAACCGCAGCGACGACGCCCGCAGCAGCATCATCGCCGATTACAACATCGGCAACAGCCCGTCCCGGCGCAGCCGCCGGCCGCATGAACGCAGCATCCTCGCCGCCCATCATCGCGACGTCCGCGTCATCGAGCTGGTGGGTCCGCTGACATTCTCCAATGTCGACTACATGTCGCGCCAGATCGCGGCGAAGGCGCGCCCGCAATTCGTCATCTTCGACCTGCGCCGGGTCGCGGCGATGACGCACGCCGGTGTTCGCCTGCTCGTCGAGGAGTTCCGCGCCCTGGAGGCATTTCACATCACGGTGATCCTGTCCGGCATCAAGCGATCCTCCGCGGAGTGGAAGATGATCCGGGAGCGCGCCGGCGCCATCTCGAATTTGCGCGATTTCTTTCTGCTCGATACCGCCATCGAATGGGCGGAAGACCAGGTGGTCTATCGCCACGGCGGCGCGATCGATTTCCACGAAACCACCGAATTGTCCGAACAGCCGCTGCTGGCGGGACTTTCGGCACGGGAAATCACCGATATCGCCGCGCTGGGTACGATGCGGAGCTATCGCTCCGGCGAGAAGATCGTCGCGGTCGGCGATCCCGCGACATCGCTGTTCTTCCTGATCAGCGGAGTGGTCCACGTCACGCTGCCCGACGGCATCAGGCTGGCGACGCTGACGGCCGGCACGGCGTTCGGGGAAATGGCGCTGCTTGAAAGCCACCGCTCCGCCGACGTGCTGGCCGACATGTCCGCGACCGCGCTCGAAATACCGCTGTCCGATTTCGAGCGCTTTCGCGAGCATCATCCGCGCACCGGGGAGCGGATCATGCGCAGCCTGGCGCAGATCCTGGCCGATCGCCTGATCCTGGCCAACACCAAGGTGGACTTGCTGACCGCGACCTGAAGCCAGCCCCGGGCGGCTGACGCGTTTACGCATCATCCGCCCATCAAGGCGGCTACGGCATGCTCAGCTCGTGGCGGCCGACCACCATCCAGTGCACCTCGTCGGGGCCGTCGGCGAAGCGGAGGTGACGCACGTCGGTGTACATCTCGGCAAGCGGGGTCCATTGCGAAATACCGGTCGCGCCGTGCATCTGGATTGCCTGGTCGATGATTTTGGCGGCGCGCTCGGGCACCATGGCCTTGACCATGCTGACCCAGATGCGCGCTTCCTTGTTGCCGAGCACATCCATCGCCTTGGCGGCCTTCAGCACCATCAGCCGCATCGCCTCGATTTCGCAGCGCGCCTGCGCGATGATCTGCATGTTGCCGCCGAGATGCGCGATCTTCTTGCCGAAGGCTTCGCGGGTCAGTCCGCGCGACACCATCAGGTCGAGCGCTTTTTCCGCCTTGCCGATGGTGCGCATGCAGTGATGGATGCGGCCGGGTCCGAGCCGAAGCTGCGAGATCTCGAAACCGCGGCCTTCGCCGAGCAGGATGTTGCCCTTGGGCACCCTGACATTGTTGAAGCGCAGATGCATGTGCCCGCGCGGCGCATGATCGTGCCCGAACACATGCATCGGCCCGATGATCTCGACGCCCGGGGTGTCCTTGGGCACCAGGATCTGCGACTGCTGCTTGCTGGGCGCTGCGTCCGGATTGGTCTTCACCATTACGATCATGATCTTGCAGCGGGGATCGCCGAGGCCGGAGATGTAGTATTTCTCGCCGTTGATCACCCACTCGTCGCCGTCAAGCTTGGCCGTGGTCGAGATGTTCTTGGCGTCCGATGAGGCGACATTGGGTTCGGTCATGGCGTAGGCCGAGCGGATTTCACCGTTCAACAGCGGCTTCAGCCACTTTTCCTTCTGCTCCTTGGTGCCGACGCGCTCGATCACCTCCATGTTGCCGGTATCGGGCGCCGAGCAGTTCATGGTTTCCGAGGCCAGCGGGCTCTTGCCGAGCTCGGCCGCGATATAGGCGTAGTCGAGATTCTTCAGGCCTTCGCCGGTCTCGGCATCCGGCAGGAAGAAGTTCCAGAGCCCGACCTCCTTGGCCTTCGCCTTGGCCTTCCCCAGCACCTCGAGCTGGGCCGGCGTAAAACTCCAGCGGTCGGTCTTGCTCTCGCCATGCCGGTAGAACTCGACCGCCATCGGTTCGACCGTTTCACGAATGAACTTCCGCACATGGTCGTAGAGCGGCCGGACCTGTTCCGACATACGGAGATCGTTGAGTTCGTCCTCCGGATTGAGGGTATAGCTCGTCATGCGGGGCACGTAGGCGTGTTTCATCTGGTCGTCCTCCCATTGGCGCAGATCGCTTGTTGCCGCATCACGCGGGCGATCTGGCTGAAGTGCTTGTTGTCGACAGTCTGGAGCCTTTTCCGTTTCGATTGAATCGAAACGGGGCTCTAGATTCTCGATTTGACGCGTTTTCTTGACGCGAACCGGTTTCCACTTCGCTCGAAAACGCTCTGCATACCGGTTGCCTCAAAAATTCACACGGTTCGAGATCGCGCCATCGACGATCAGGTTCGAACCGGTCGTAAACGACGAGGCCGGGCTCGCCAGGAATACCGCCGCATTGGCGATCTCCTGCGGCGTCGCCATGCGTCCGGTCGGGTTGCGCGTCAAAGCTTCCTGGTATCGCTTGGGCATGTTCTGCTCGACCATATTCCAGATGCCGCCCTTGAAATACACCGTGCCCGGTGACACCGCGTTGACGCGGATTTTCTTGCCGGCATATTGTCGCGCAAGTCCCTTGGCCATGTGCACCAGCGCCGCCTTGACCGGACCGTATGAGGCGGCGGCGTCCGCCTGCGCCGCTGAAATCGATGCCAGAATGATAAAGGCGGCGTCGCCGCTTTTCGCACCGCTTGCTTCCAGAAATGGACGGGCGGCCTCGAACGCGTTCACGGCGCCGAGCACATCGAGTCGAAAATTCTGCTCCCAGGAGGCGATATCACCGCCCTGCGCCATGGCGCCGGCATTGGAAAACAGCATGTCGATGCCGCCCAGCTCCGAAGCGACGTCCTCGATCCACGATTGCAGCGCGGCTCCGTCGGTGATGTCGATGGCAGCGCCGGTCGCGCGCACGCCTCTGGCCTGCAGCTCCGCGACCGCGCTCTTCACCTGATCCGGGTTGCGGGCGCAGACGGCGACGCCGGCGCCCTCGCCGGCCAGCGTGTCCGCGATCGCCCGCCCAATGCCGCGCGTGCCCCCGAGCACCACGGCATTTTTTCCCTTCAAACCCAGATCCATTGACGTTTCCTTTGTCGGTCTTCCGCGAGACCTTGCTGTTTCATTTTTCGTCGGGTCGAAGCCTCGAAGGCGGTCGTTACACCACTTCCGACACCGGCTGCATATCGATACCGAAGGTTTCCAGAAACTTCGAGGTCATGATGTAGAATCCGACCGAGAGCTGGAGTTCGACCAGCGCCGCCGGCGTCAGTTTGGCGGCGATGGCGTTGAAGGTCGCGTCGGTCGGACGGCGCATCCCGACGATCTCGTCGGCGAAGGCGAGCGCGGCGCGCTGCACCTCGTTGAAGCAGGTCGCCGATTGCCAGTTCTCGAGCGCGGCGTTCTGCTCGTCGGTAACGCCCACGTTCTTGCCGATGCGCTTGTGCGCCACCACCTCGTAGGGCGCCTCACACAGGATGCCGGTGCGGGTGATCGCAAGCTCGCGCACCACCGGGTCGAGTTCGCCCTTGTGACGGATCGCGCCGCCGAGCCGGCAATATTGCTCGAAATAGCCCGGCGAGTGCGCCATCATGCGGAAGATGTTGGCGTTGCGGTTCTTGCCCAGGATTTCGCGCGTGCGTTCGTTCGATTTCGAAGTATCGCAATAGTCGATGCGGGCCATGTTACTCCCCAGGGTTGCTCGATTTCCCGCGCGCGGCTTCATCAAACGGCAGGTTTCGCGCGAAACAGTATCCGGCCACTGCGGCCCGGGCAACCGCCCGCGCTGCGCGCGCTTCTTCCGCGCGCCGGAAAAAGCGCTTCGAAAATTCCATCGCGCGCGCACAAACCGGCTGCAACCGGGCCAAAAAGCCGCCTCATTGCTGTTCGACCCTGAGACAGTCGATATTCGCCGAGTGGGGACTCAAGTAGCGGATACTCGGCGCGGGGTGTTCCGAGTAAAAAATCTGACCGTCGCCGGCGCTTACCGCGCAACGATGAGTCATGCCCAAGTCTAGGGAGACAAGTCCAGGGAGACCTGCATGAAGGAAGCCACCAAAAGGGCTGCCTCGGAAGCACTTGCGCAAATGCTGGCGGTGACGGCGATGCTCGTCATCGCCAGCTTTGTGTTTCATTGGCGGTGAACGCCGAGGATCGCACGCGCGGAAGCACTCCGACTGCAGTATCGCGTCGGTTCGGACTGCTTCCCGCGGGGCCCTCCGGTTTATGACTTTGTCCTCGCAAAATATGGAACCAGCCGTCCGGCGAACGGCGTGAACTGCGCCGTGACGTGATCGCCGATGGCAAGATCGTTGTCGCCATGGGCCATCATGCGAAAGCCTTCCGGGGTGTCGATCAGGACAATGTTGTAGGGAATGTGGGCGCGGGTTTCCGGGGTGGCGGCACGGCACACCAGCGAGGTTGCGTAAACCGTGCCCTCGCCGCTGGCGTAGTTTTCCGCCGGGTCCGGCGTACCGCAGGCGCAACAGAAGCTGCGGCGAAAATATTGTTTTGCCCCGCACGCGGCACAGGATTGATAGACGATCGCCTCCGCACCGGTGGTCCAATCGGCAAGCCGCCCGTTGGCTTCGCTCATCGCACCCGCTCCAGAAACATGCTGACGTGCGAGGACAATACACCGCCGTCGCCATGCAGCAGCGCGATGGACGCATCGCGTACCTGACGATTTCCGGCGCGTCCTGTCATCTGCAAATGGGTTTCGACCAGATGCGCCATCGCACCGCCAACACCACAATGACCGTAGCTCAACAGCCCGCCATGGGTGTTGAGCGGCATGGCGCCGTCGCGGCTGAAGTGCCCGGCGCGCACCTGTGCAGCCGCCTCGCCGCGCCCGGCCAGGCCAAGGTCTTCCAGCAGCATTGCGAGCGTGATTGTAAAACTGTCGTAGACCGCGGCATAGCGCACGTCCGCGATCGCCACGCCCGAGACTTCCTTCGCGCGCGCAATCGCGATCTCGGCGCCGAGCTCGCTCAGCGCTGGTGCTGCCGTGACGTGCTGGTGGGTATGGGCCTGCGCGCAGCCGCGCACGCGCACGCGCGTCGAGCCGGTCGGCTCGCGGCTGATCACGAAGGCCGCCCCGCCGTCCGACACCGGGCAGCAATCCAGAAGTTTGAGCGGCAGCGCCACCGGTTTCGAGGCCATCACGTCGGCCACCGTGATCGGCTCGTGGAACTGGGCGCCGGGATGGGTCAGCGCGTGGCTTCGCATCAGCACCGCGAATTCGGCGAGGTCTTCCTGGGTCACGCCATATTCGTGCATGTAGCGCGAGGCGACGAGGCCGTAATAGGCCGGGATGGTCGGCCCCAGCGGCACCTCATATTGCGGATGTCCAACCTGCGCCAGCGCCAGGATCGAAGCGTCGCGGCTCTGTCCGGTCAGCCGGTTCTCGCCGCCGACCACCAGCACATGTTTGGCCACGCCGGCATCGACCAGCTGATGCGCCAGCATGGTCATGGCGAGCCCGGTGGCGCCGCCGACCTGCACGGCGTGGGCGTAGGACGGGCGAATCCCGAAATGCTCGGCGAACACGATCGCCAGCATGATATGCGGCGACACCGTCGAATAGCCGCAGAGAATGCCGTCGATCTCGGGGCGCTTCAGCCCGGCATCGGCGATCGCAAGCTCCGCGGCCTCGCTCATCAGGTCGAGCGAGGACGAGCCTTCGTGCTTGCCGTAGGCGGTCAGTCCGACACCGGTGATGTAGCTCATGTCAGTACGATCTCATTCGAGGTCGTCATTCCGGGGCGATGCGAAGCATCGAACCCGGAATCTCGAGATTCCGGGTCTGGTCCTTCGGACCATCCCGGAATGACGGATTGAAACTGATGTTCTGCATGGTCTCAACGGATCTCAATACGACTTCGGCAGGCCCAGCACTTTCTCGGCGATGAAGCTGAGAATGAGCTGCGGGCTGATCGGGGCGATGCGCGGGATCAGGGATTCCCGCAGGTAACGCTCGACGTGAAATTCCTTGGCGTAGCCGAAGCCGCCATGGGTCATGACCGCCTGCTCGCAGGCGTGAAAGCCGGCCTCGGCGGCGAGATATTTCGCGGCGTTCGCCGCCGGACCGCATGGCAGGCCCTGGTCGTATTGCCAGCCGGCCGACAGCACCATCAGCCACGCTGCCTCCAGCTCCATCCAGTTCTTCGCCAGCGGATGCTGGATGCCCTGGTTCATGCCGATCGGGCGGTTGAACACGATGCGCTCCTTGGCATAGGCGGAGGCGCGCGCCAGCGCCACCTGGCCGAGTCCGACCGCTTCGGCCGCGATCAGGATGCGCTCCGGATTCATGCCGTGCAGGATGTATTCGAAGCCGCGGCCTTCTTCGCCGAGCCGGTCCTCGACCGGAATTTCGAAATTCTCGATGAAGAGTTCGTTGGAATCGACGGCCTTGCGGCCCATCTTCTCGATCTCGTGCACCGTGATGCGGCTGCGGTCGAAATCGGTATAGAACAGGCTGAGGCCGTGGGTCGGACTCTTCACCTCCTCCAGCGGCGTGGTGCGCGCCAGCAACAGGATCTTCTCGGCGACCTGCGCGGTGGAGATCCAGACCTTCTGGCCGTTGACGACATATTTGTCGCCGGTCCTGACCGCGCGGGTCTTCAACTGCGTGGTATTGAGCCCGGTGTTCGGTTCGGTGACGGCGAAACAGGACCGGTGCGTGCCCGCGACGATCGGCGGCAGCATCCGGGCGCATTGTTCCTTGGTGCCGAACACGACGACGGGATTGAGCCCGAACACGTTCATGTGCACCGCCGAGGCGCCCGACATGCCGGCGCCGGATTCCGCGATCGTCCGCATCATGATCGCGGCATCGGTGATGCCGAGCCCGGAACCGCCATATTCCTCGGGAATGCAGATGCCGAGCCAGCCGGCCTCCGCCAGCGCCTTGTGGAAGTCGGAAGGATAGCCGCCCTCCTTGTCCTTCTTCAGCCAATAGGCGTCGTCGAAGCGGGTGCATGTCTTGCCGACCGCGTCGCGGATCGATTCCTGGTTGGCTGATAAGGCAAAATCCATGGCGCTCAATCCTGTGGGGTCGCGGGTGCGGCCCGGGTGACGCCGTCGCGCACCAAAGCTTCGATCTCGTCGGCGGAAAATCCGGCCTCGCGCAGGATTTCCGCGCCATGCTCGTTGAGGCGCGGCGCCAGCCGCGTCGGCTCC
>Ga0302279_10002402_pt1 | contig 24846 bp, 19 predicted proteins | sample III_Bog_N3_3_FD_194541 | JGI IMG/M metagenome (GOLD analysis project Ga0302279, IMG submission 194541) | Peat permafrost microbial communities from Stordalen Mire near Abisko, Sweden - III_Bog_N3_3 | ecosystem: Environmental > Terrestrial > Soil > Wetlands > Peat | place: Sweden: Abisko... | reverse complement strand
TCAATTTCCACGCCTGGCCGCTCAAGGACGGCGGAATCAAGCGGCTCATCAACACGAAAGCCTGACCACCATCGGATGGAAGCACTGGGCCTGGATGGTACATGTATTTCTGGCGGCCTACACTAGCACCGTTGTACGGTTCCCTTGGGCGTCCGGACCGGGCACTAGCAGGCGTAGGGCCGCGCACGGCCCAACGCCTGCTAGCGGGCCAGGGTGATCTTCACGTTGGCGGGCGGCAGGTCCTGCTTGCGCTCCAGCAGATCCCGGTGCGGCGGCGGCGGCGCGGGCGCCATGGGGTGTACCCCGGCCTCCCGCCCCGCCCCGCTGCTGATGGCCATCCCCCTGCTCATGGCCGTGCGGGACTGCTCCGCGGAGCTATTGATGCCCTCCAGGCGGAGCTTGAACTCGCCCACGTTGGTGGCCCGCTTCAGGGCCTCCTCGACCGTAATCAGGCCCTCCTGGAGCAGGAAGTAGAGGCTCTGGTCGAAGGTCTGCATGCCGTACTGCGAGGTGCCCTGGGCGATCACGTCCTTGAGCCCCTTGGTCTTGTCCTTGTCCTCGATGCAGGCCTTGACGGTCTCGGTGGCGATCAGGACCTCCACCGCCGGCACCCGGCCCTGGCCATCGGCCCGGGGCACCAGGCGCTGGCTGATGACCGCCCGCAGCACCTGCGAAAGCTGGATGCGGATCTGCTTCTGGTGATGCGGCGGGAACACCGAGATCACCCGGTTGATGGTCTCGGAGGCGTCCAGGGTGTGCAGGGTGGAGAACACCAGGTGCCCGGTCTCGGCGGCGTGGATGGCGGTCTCGATGGTCTCGTAGTCGCGCATCTCGCCCACCAGGATCACGTCCGGGTCCTGGCGCAGGGCCGCGCGCAGGGCGGTGGAGAAGGACTTGCAGTCGGCCTCCACCTCCCGCTGGTTGATGATCGACAGGTTGTCCCGGTGCAGGTACTCGATGGGATCCTCGATGGTGAGGATGTGTTCGCACCGGGTGGCGTTGATCAGGTCGATCATGGCCGCCAGGGTGGTGGACTTGCCGGAACCGGTGGTGCCGGTGACCAGCACCAGGCCGCGCTGTTCCTCGCAGATCTTCTCCAGCACCTTGGGCAGCATCAGGTCGCCCACCGAGAAGATGCGCCGGGGGATCACCCGCAGCACCATGCCCACCGTGCCGCGCTGGTTGAAGATGTTGCAGCGGAACCGGCCCAGGGCCGGGACCGAATAGGCCAGGTCGATGTCCATGTTCTCTTTGAACTTCGCCTTCTGCCGGTCGCTCGCCATGATCGAATAGGCCATGGCGATGGTGTCCTCCTGCACCAGCTTCTTGAACTGGGTGAGGGGGGTGAGCTTGCCCTTGACCCGGCCGATGGGGTAGTTGCCCACCTTCAGATGCAGGTCGGAACCGCCAAGATCAACGATGGTCGTGAGCAGTTCGTTGATGTGCATGGCGGCTCCCATGGACTATCCTAACCCTATGGGATGAAGCATACCTCGCCGATCCCCATTCCATATATTCTTTGAAATCCTTACTACGGGATTTGCCTTGGGCCTGTTAAAATCCAAGGTTCTGCCCCGGTGGCTCCCAGCTCCGGTTGCACGTTCTTTCCAAGGACCCGCATGACCGCCATCGAGAAGATCCGAAACATCGCCATCATCGCCCACGTCGATCATGGCAAGACCACGCTGGTGGACGCCATGTTCAAGGGTGCTCACATGTTCCGGGACAACCAGCGGGTCCAGGAACGGGCCATGGACAGCAACGACCAGGAGCGGGAGCGCGGGATCACCATCCTGGCCAAGACCACCGCCCTGCACTGGGGCGGCTACCGCTTCAACATCGTCGACACCCCCGGCCACGCCGACTTCGGCGGCGAAGTGGAGCGGGTGCTCAGCATGGTGGACTCGGTACTGCTGGTGGTGGACGCCTTCGACGGCCCCATGCCCCAGACCAAGTTCGTCACCCGCAAGGCCCTGGCGCTCGGGCTCAAGCCCATCGTGGTGATCAACAAGATCGATCGCCCTGGCGCTCGTCCGCTCTGGTCCCAGGACGCGGTGTTCGACCTGCTCATCGAGCTGGGCGCCACCGACGAGCAACTGGACTTCTGCTGCGTGTTCGCCAGCGCCAAGATGGGCTACGCGATGATGGACATCAACGACGCCAGCGAGACCCTGGACCCCCTGTTCGACGCCATCGTCAAGCACTGCCCGTCGCCCAAGGGCAACGCCGAGGCGCCGCTGCAGATGCTGGTCACCCTCATGGACTACAACGACTTCGTCGGGCAGATCGGCATCGGCCGGCTGGTCAACGGCACCCTCAAGGTGAACGACCAGGTGTCCCTGATGAAGCGGGACGGCTCGGTCCAGACCCACAAGGTGTCGATGCTCTATGGCTTCGAGGGGCTGACCCGGGTCAACCAGGCCCAGGCCTTCGCCGGCGAGATCATCGCCCTGGCCGGGATCCCGGACATCCGGGTGGGCGAGACCATCGCCGCCCTGGAGAATCCCGAGGCGCTGCCCTACGTGGAGATCGACGAGCCCACCATCTCGATGATGTTCGTGGTGAACAACGGCCCCTTCGCCGGCCAGGACGGCAAGTACACCCAGAGCCGGCGCATCCGCGAGCGGCTCATGAAGGAGCTGCAGTTCAACGTGGCCCTGCGGGTGGAAGACACCGACGGCCCGGATGCCTTCAAGGTCTCCGGCCGCGGCGAGCTGCACCTTTCGGTGCTCATCGAGACCATGCGCCGGGAAGGCTTCGAGCTGTGCGTGAGCCGGCCGGAAGTGATCCTGCATAACGACCCCGAGACCGGCGAGAAGATGGAGCCCTATGAGGACCTGTCCATCGACGTTCCCGAAGTGTCCATGGGCATCGTCATGGAGAAGCTGGGCTCCCGCAAGGCCGAGATGCAGGACATGGGCCAGGAGCTGGGCCGCGTGCGCCTGCACTTCAAGATCCCCAGCCGTGGCCTGATCGGCTACCGCTCGGAGTTCATGACCGACACCCGGGGCGAGGGCATCATCCACAGCCTGTTCAGCCATTATGGTCCTTACAAGGGCGAACTGCCCGGCCGCAAGAACGGCGTGCTGATCTCCATGGACCAGAGCGAGTCGGTGGGCTTCGCGCTCATGAACCTGGAGGAGCGGGGCATCATGTTCATCCAGCCCGGCACCAAGTGCTACGAGGGCATGATCGTCGGCGAGCATTCCCGCGAGAACGACCTGGTGGTGAACATCGCCAAGAGCAAGAAACTCAGTAACATGCGCACATCCAGCAGTGACGAGGCCACCCGCATCACCCCGCCCCGGGAGCACACCCTGGAGCAGGCGCTGGAGTACATCGAGGACGACGAGCTGGTGGAAGTGACCCCCACCAACATCCGCATGCGCAAGCGCATCCTGTCCGAAAGCGACCGCAAGAAGTCCGAGCGGCGCAACAACACCTTCAACTAGCGGGCGGGCTGCCCTGACCCGATCCCCGGTCCGATGCCCCTGGCATCCGGCCGGGGATCGCCGCGTCTGCCATACTGGGCCCTCAACCCCGAACCAGGAGCCCGCCATCCCCCATCCGGCCCCAGATCCCGATCCCGCGTCCCCGGACGCCGCCGCCATGAACCGGATGGCCGAGCTGGCGCTCGCCCTGCACCGCCAGGACGGGCCGGAGGCGGCCCGGGCCTGCCACTGGGTGGCCACGGTGCTGGTGCCCTGGCACACGGCCCAGGAAGCGGCCCTGCTGCCTCTCCTGGCCGCCGCCGGGGCACCGCCGGTCCTGGGAGCCCAGTTGCGGGCCGACCATCGGGAGATGGCCGGCCTGGCCCGGCAGGTGGGCACCGCCCCGGGCTGGGGCCCCCAGCGCCAGGGCGATCCGGCCCGCCAGCTCCTGGACCTGGTCCGCCAGCACCTTGACACCGAGGCCCACCGCGTGCGGCCGCTGCTCCAGGGCCTGCCGGAGGCCATCGCCGGCAGCCGCACCGACGCGGGCTACCGGGGGGCGCCGGTGCCCCGCTCGGACTAGTGGGACGTACGGAGCCCTGACCTCCAGGCATGCCTTCGCGTCTATGCCATGAGATCACGCACAAGCTGCACGAGGTCCCCTGGAGAGAAGGCAAGCGCGTTCTCGCCGACACTGACTTCGAAGGCGCTCCACCGGGGATTCGGCTGAGAAAAGGTGCTGCCGAAGAGCTGGATGCCGCGTTTCTGCCTTATGGCCAGCCCGGCTCGTTCGAGCTGCGCCCTCGGAATGGGTAAGTGGATATGGAAGATGGTCGTCTGAGGGACTGCCGGAACCGTGCAGGCGAGACCATCCGCATTGATAGCCGCGGCGAGTTGCACGGCGTGCGCCTTGAATTCCGGCAGCCGCGGCAACACCAGATCCAGGTTCCGCAAGGCGGCGAGGGCGAATGGCCACGCTTCGGGAAGCAGGCCACCCAGACGTCGATTCCAAACCCTGGCATTTCCAATGAACTCGTCATCACCCAGTAGAACGGCGCCCCGGATGCCGGCCAGCGACTTGTAGAGCGAGACATACACGGAATCGAACAGCGCGGCAATCTCATGGTAGGGCCGCTCGTAATAGGTCTGCGCCTCCCACAGCCGCGCGCCATCCATGTGGACCCTGGCCCCTTTCCGGCGGGCGGCCCCGACCTGCTCGTTCAGGTCCCCCCAGGTGGGGAGGATGCCGCCCAGTTCCCGCTGTGGGAGTTCCCAGACGACCGCCGCGAGCGGCTCTCCGACCTGCCGGATATCCTGCGCTGTCATCAGTTCATGGCGGTCCCCGATGGCATGCATTCTCAACTGGTGAAGGACGGCGTAATTGCGGCCTTCCCACCCATCGAAGTGATCCAGTGGGTGGGCTGCGAACGCCCAACGTCCGAGGGCAGCGTGCAGATCCAGGGCGCGGGTGAGCGGAACGGCTTGATCGTCCGGGGTGGTGCGCGGGAGAGCGGTTGGGTTGAGCATCGGTCATCCTTGCATTTCGTAATGGGGTTAATTTATAGGTAATTCCATGACAAAGATGCGGCGTAGACGGGATGGAGGCCTTGGGCTCCATCCGAGCAAGGTGCGTCAATTGCCACGAACAGGTCAGTCGCCCTGGAAACTGCCGGGATCGTTCTGGGCATGGTCGTGTTCGCCCTCGTGCTGGGCTGGCGCGGAACCCAGGCGGCTGCCCTGTCCCTCACCCTGGGCCGGATGTTGGCCTGCGGGTATCTGCTTGGACAGGCAAAACCCGGGCCTTGGGTTCGACATCTGGGTGAAGCCCGCGCGCCGCTCGGAACACCTGCCTTCCACTCACGGCCGTCGCGCCAGCGACAGAGCGGGAACGAACCGGACGCCGGGCCGGGACACGAACGTCAGCCCCGGGCGTAGCGCTGCAGCTTCAGGATGTCCAGGATCCGCACCACCGGGAAGGTACTCTGGATCAGCCCCAGATCGGCCAGCAGGCGCAGCGCCCGGCTGAACGCCTCCCGGCTGGCGCCGATGCACTGGGCCAGATCCTCCTGGGTTTCCCGGAATTCCACCAGCGCCCGGCCGGGGTTGCGCCCCTGGTATTCCAGGATCAGCTGGGCCACCCGCTCCGGCACCGAGTGCAGGCTGAGGGTCTCCACCAGGGAGATGAGGTGCCGGATCTTGCCGGCGAAATGCTGGATCAGGCACATGGCCACGGCGTTGTTGCGTCCGGACATGAGCCGCAGCGGCAGGGCCGGGATCAGCCAGCACTCGGTCTCACCGTGGGCCTCGGCCCCCGAAGCGGCCAGCCCGCCGTCAAACACCTGCACCTCACCCACGCAGGTGCCCGGCTGCAGGATGTCCAGCACCTGCACCTTGCCCCGGCCGTCGGTGCGGAACACCTTGAGCGCCCCCTGGATCACCACGAACACCCCGGGCATGCCCTCGCCCTGGGTGAACACCGAGGCCCCGTCCGGATAGCGGCGCAGTTCGCTCACGGTCGCCAGTTCCTCCGCCTCCGCCAACGGCAGCCCGGCCAGGTAGTCGATACGCCTCAAGTTCACAACCGCCTGCCCCATAGACTTGTCTGAGCCTCCCAGTGATTTGTATCACACTTTCCAGGCAGGGGTCGCCGGCAAAGGTGCGATTTCGCCACACTGGGCTACTGGACCTGGACCAGGGCGTCCGGGACGGCGATGATGAGCCCCCCGGTCGCGGTCACCGCCAGGGCCGATGGGGCGTGAAGCCCGGCCGGCAGGACGCCGGTCCGGGTCCCATCCGTCCCCGCGACGCCCACCGGGGTGGTGACACCGGCCGTGAGCGCGCCCGCCACCCACGCGAGGGTGAGCTTGCGCACGGTGTTGCCGCCGGTGTCGGCCACGTAGAGATTCCCGTCCGCGTCCACGGCCAGGCCCTGGGGATGGTTGAAGCTGGCCTGGTGGCCCGCGCCGTCCTGGTGGCCCACCGCGCCGGTCCCGGCCAGGGTGATCCAGTCGCCGCTGCCGATGGCCCGTTCATAGATGCACTGGGTCCCGGCATCCGCCACGAACAGGTGACCAGCCCTGTCCACCGCCACGCCCGATGGCACGATCCAGCCGCCGACCGGTTGCGGCAGCTGGGTCGCCACGCCGCGAACGATCCGGAACACGGCCTGGCGGCCTTCATCCGCCACGTAGACCACGCCGTCGCCGCCCACGGCCACGCCCCATGGCGCGACCCAGTCCCCCGCCAGGGTGCTGACCGTCCAGCGCTCCAGCACGGCTAGCGAGGCGGGCGGCGTGAGCTGGAACACGGCGTGCCGGGTCTTGTCCGTGACGTACAGGTTGTCGTCGGCGTCCCCGGCCACCCCGCGTACCCCGCCGAAGGTCCCGGGGGGCACGTCCAGGTTCCAGGCGGAACCCGCCTGTTTGCTTGTCGGCCATAATAGGATGCGGATCGCGGCGTTGTTGTAATCGGCCACGCAGCATCCGAATCGGGTCACGGCCACGCCCATGGGCCGGTCGAAGCTCACCTGGTCCCTGATGGCCGAGTGGCCCGGAAGCCCTCCCGCCACTCCCGCCAGGGTGGCCACGTTCCACATCTGGTACTCCGGGATCCTGCCGTAACTGATGGTCCGGACGGTATTGTTGCCGGTGTCGGTCAGGTAGATCCTGCCGCCGGGGGCCACCGCGATGGCGCCTCCCAGGGGGTCGAAGCTGAAACGGGCGCTGAAGCCCACACCATCGGTGCTGCCGGCGGAGGGCCCCCCCGCCACGAGCGCGTACCCCCCGGCTGCGGCCAAGGCGAAGACCGCATGGCTGCTGTCCATGAACAGGACCCGGCCCTGGGGGTCCACCGCCAGGGCGAGTGGCCGCATGCTCGCGGTCCCGGTCAACAGATGGGTGATGGAATGGTTCTTCCCGATCTTGTAGATGCCCGGACGGTCACGGGCCTGCCCGGAATCCGCCACGTAGACGCTGCCGTCCGGGTCCACGGCCAGCCCCGATGGCGTGTCATAGCCCTCCAGGGGGGCCGCCAGGACGGTCAGGTCCGTGGTTATCGCGTATACGGCCCGCCTGGCGGAATCGGCCACATAGACGATGCCGGCGCCGTCCACGGCCACGCTTTGGGGCGTGCCGTAGCCCCCTTCCGGGGCCGGCAGCCGCTCCCAGTGCCCTGGGCTGCCGATGTCGATCCGGAACACGCCGGGAGCGCCGGGCGCGAGCGGATCGGCCACCCACAGATGCACCCCGGCCGGGTCCACGGCCACGCTGGCGGGCGCGCCCAGGAGGCCGGCCGGCACCAGCACGGTGCTCACCAGGCCGGCGGGACTGATCCGGCGGATCACGCCGTTGCGACTGTCCGCCACATAGACGTCGCCGGCCTGGTCCACGGCCACGCCGCAGGGCCGGTCGAACCGGGCCGCGGCCCCGGGGCCATCCAGGTAGCCCGCTCCGGAAGGCAGCCCGGCCAATCGGGACAACGCGGGGGCCGCCGTGGCCTTGGCCAGCAGCAGGCCGCCGGCAACCAAGGCGCCCGGGCTCCCCGCCCCAAAGCAGGCGGGCCACTGGAGCAGGAGGAGGGCGCCCAGACTTGCCGATCGTAGGATCCTGAAGCCATGCAGCATGGGGAAGCTCCTCCCGGATCCAGCCGTCACGGGTAGCAATAATTAATTTATTGCATGCGTTTTGGCTGTCAAGTGCGCTCCGCAGATCGCCAGAACGCCCCATTCACCAGGCTGCCCTTGCCCCGCGCGATCCGGGCCCAGCCCGGGCCCTCATACAAGCCAACGGCCCCGCGGAGCGGGGCCGTTGGATCGGACCTTGGTTCGGCCAGTGGCTGGGTCTACTTCACGCGTTCCATGAACGTGCGATCCACGGTGTTGACCCGGATCTTTTCACCCGCCTCGATGTAGGGGGGCACGCCGACGGTGACGCCGTTCTCCAACTTGGCCGGCTTGTAGGATCCGGTGGCGTTGGCGTTCTTCATGACCGGCTCGGTCTCCAGGATCTCCAGCACCACGCTGGGGGGCAGGGTGAGGTTGAGCGGGTTGCCGTCGTGGAACTCGACCTCCACCTGCATGTTGGGCTGCAGGAAGGCGGCATCGTCGCCCAGGAACTCCTTGGACAGCTCGATCTGCTCATAGGTCTCGTTGTTCATCAGCACGAAGTGCTCGCCGTCCTCGTACAGGTATTCCATCATGTGCTGCTCGAGGCTGACCTTGTCCACCTTCTCGGCGGAACCGAACCGGTTCTCGCGGTTCAGGCCGTCCTTCAGCCGCTTCATCTTGGTGGCGATGCGGGCGGGCAGGTTGCCCGGAGTCTGGTGCTCCACCGAGGTGACCCGGCAAAGCTCGTTCTCGAAGTTGACGATCATTCCGGCCCGAAGCTGGACAGCGTTGATGAACGGCATGGATGCTCCTCTTTGGCGTGCGCGCGACGATCATTCCGGCATTGCAAACCCGCAAATACCAGTAGCGGCCCCCGAGGGGTAACCCAGGGGCCGCTCGTTTACTGGTGGGCATACCAGGGTTCGAACCTGGGACTTCTACCGTGTGAAGGTAGCACTCTACCGCTGAGTTATACGCCCGCGGTTCATTAGAATAGCAACTCCACAGCGATTGTCCAGAGGGAAATTCGCGGACGGGTCCGTCCTCCCGGGCGGGTCGGTTTTCCCGATACACTGGCTGGGGTTCGGCCGGGTCGGCCGGATCCGGTGAAGCAGGCGAGGTAGACTCTTGATCCACTCCTTCCAAGGCATGGCCCCCCGGATCGGCGGGCGGGTATTCGTAGCGCCCACCGCCACGGTGCTGGGCGACGTGGTGCTGGGGGACGATGTGTCCATCTGGTTCAACTGCGTGCTCCGGGGCGACGTGAACGCCATCCGCATCGGCGCCCGCACCAACATCCAGGACCTGTCCTGCCTGCACGTCACCAACCACCGCTGGCCGCTGCTGGTGGAGGAGGAAGTCAGCATCGCCCACAACGTCATGCTCCACGGCTGCACCATCCGCAAAGGCAGCCTGGTGGGCATGAGCACCACCATCATGGACGGCGTGGAGGTGGGCGAGGGCTGCCTGGTGGCCGCCGGCTCCCTGCTCAAGGAGGGGTTCCAGGCGCCGCCCCACACCCTGGTGGCCGGCTGGCCGGCCAAAGTGAAGGGCGAGCTGACCCCCGAACAGCGTGCGCTGGTGGAAAGCATCTGGCCCCGGTACGTGCGCTATAAGGAGGCCTTCTTCAAAGACGGCTGGGATATGGCCGCCACCCGGCCAGCGCCTTTCCCGGAGCCCGGCTTCGCCGAGGGGCACCCCTTCCCCTGAATCCGCAGAAAATGACCACATTTCGCTAGCACAGGGGGCGGGGTGTGCGGCTAGACTTTCCTTCTAATTATGCCAAACCCCCTGAATCCCCTACTGATCTTACGCGTCCACACCGATCTTCGGCTCGGCCTGGGGCATGTGGCCAGGGCCCTGGTGCTGCAGGAGCAATGGCGCGCCCTGGGCGGTTCCGCGTGCATCGCCGTGTCCGGCGACCAGCGCGCCCGCCGCATGGGCGCCGGCCAGCATCCGCTGCTGGACCAGCCCCTGCCCTGCCCCGCCGTGGACCTGGGCGAGGATCAGTACGCCGACCTGCCCGCCACGCTCAAGACCGAAGGCGCGGTGGTGCTGGTGGACCACTGGGAGGCCACCCAGGCCGAACTCCAGGCCCTGCGTCCGCTCAAGGTGGCGCTGATGGAAGACGAAGGCGATAGCCATGAGCGGGCCGATCTGCTGTTCCAGCCCTTCCTGGAAGGCGTGAGCTGGCCGGTGGCGCCCATGAAGCTGGTGAACGGCCGCAAGGTCCGCCCGCTGGAGACCCAGCACGGCGGCTGCCGGATCCTCCGCGGCGCGCAGTTCATCGTGGTGGACGGCCAGGCGCTGCAGGCCCGGCCCCGCCGGGAGCCGCTGCAGCCGCTGGCGGTGCACAAGCTGCTGGTGAGCTTCGGCGGCACCGACGGGCCCGGACTGGCCCGGCGGGCCTTCGAGGTGCTGCGCAACCTCACCGCCACCGGACGCTGGACCGGCAGTTGCACCCTGCTGGCCCCCCAGGGGCTGGAGGTCACCCCCTTCCCCGGTTGCCGGATCCTCCCCGGCCTGCCCGCCCTCACCCGGGCCATCCCCGAATTCGACGCCCTGTGGTGCGCCGGCGGCCTCACCCTGAGCGAGGCCATGTGCCTGGGCGTGCCCGCCGCCACCTGGGGCCAGAACGAGCGCCAGCACTTCATGCTGTCCGACATCGCCCTGCACAACGGCTGCCTGGACCTGGGCCTGGGCACCGAGGCGGCCCCCGCCGCCACCGCGGCTTCCCTGGAACAGTGGCTTGGCCCCGAAGGCCAGGAAGCCCGCCAGGAGCAGGTGCGGGACGGCATGGCCCTGGTGGACGGCATGGGCGCCAGCCGGGTGGTCCAGGAGCTGTGGGCCCTGGCCGCGCAGTGATGTCTCATATGACAAAAACATCCCTTGACCCTCGACGCCTAAGGCGATAAGGTTTCCTTTCTGCGCACCCGATGACGGGTGACGCCTTGATATGTCCTTACGGAAGTTTCGGAGTTTGGCCATGAGCACCTTTTTCCCCAAAGGCCTAGACAAGATCACCCGCAAGTGGTTCGTGGTGGACGCCACGGGCCTGCCGGTGGGTCGGTTGAGCACCGTCGTCGCCGACGTGCTTTCCGGCAAGAGCAAGCCCACCTGGACCCCCTTCCTGGACATGGGCGATCACGTCGTCGTGATCAACGCCGCCAAGGCGATCTTCACCGGCAAGAAGAACTCGACCAAGATGTACCGGCGCACCACCACCCAGCCGGGCAGCATGGTTGAAGTGCGGGCCGACGTGCTGCGCAAGACCTTCCCGGGTCGCATCATCGAAAGCGCCGTGAAGGGGATGCTGCCCAAGGGCCCCCTCGGCCGTGCGATGTATCGCAAGCTGAAGGTCTATGAGGGCGCCGAGCATCAGCAGGCGTCTCAGCAGCCCGAACCCATGACCATCAAGCTGTAAATCTTCCGAGGCTACTTACATGGCGATTTCCCAAAACTACGGAACTGGTCGGCGCAAGTCCTGCACCGCCCGCGTGTTCATGCGCCCCGGCACCGGCAAGGTCGTGGTCAACGGCCGCACCCTTGAGAACTACTTCCCCAACGCCGTGCTGCGCATGGTGGTGCACCAGCCGCTGACCCTGGCCGACCTGGAGAACAAGTTCGATCTGGTCGTCACCGTCGCCGGCGGTGGTCCCGCCGGACAGGCCTCGGCAATCCGCATGGGCCTTTCCCGCGCGCTGCTCGGCTACAACGACCAGCTCAAGAGCATGCTCCGGCAGGCCGGGCTGCTGACCCGCGATCCCCGCATGAAGGAACGCAAGAAGCCCGGTCAGATGGGCGCCCGCCGTCGCTTCCAGTTCTCGAAGCGCTAGTATTTGGTAACGCTTTTCCAATACGGGGAGACATGTTCTCCCCGTCTTTGTTGATGACGGACGCCGTTCCCCGGAGCGGCGTCGATTCGGGCGGGGGACGTCTCCTCCGCCTTCCATCCCAGGCGCGGCGCTGCTGCCGCAAGTTTTAGGGAGGCCTCACATGGCTGCCATCCAGATGAAGGAACTGCTCGAAGCCGGCGTGCACTTCGGTCACCAGACCAAGCGCTGGAACCCCAAGATGAAGAAGTACATCTTCGGCGCCCGCAACAGCATCTACATCATCGACCTGCAGAAGACCCTCCGGCTCTGGAACCAGGCCGCCAACTTCCTGACCAAGAGCGCCAGCGAAGGCAAGACCTTCCTGTTCGTGGCCACCAAGCCCCAGGCCCAGGAGCTGATCGCCGAGCAGGCCCAGCGCTGCGGCGCCTACTACGTGAACAACCGCTGGCTGGGGGGCATGCTCACCAACTTCAGCACCATCAAGAAGTCCCTGGACAAGCTCAAGGAGATCGAGGCCACCCTGGCCGATCCCGCCCGCACCGCCTCCCTCTCCAAGAAGGAGATCCTCACCATCACCCGCAGCAAGGAGAAGCTGGAAGCCTCCTTCGCCGGCATCCGCGACATGCGCGCCGTGCCCGACGTGATCTTCGTGATCGATCCGCACCGGGAGGACATCGCCGTCACCGAGGCGGTCAAGCTGGGCATCAAGCTGGTGGGCCTGGTGGACACCAACTGCGACCCCGACAAGATCAACTACGTGATCCCCGCCAACGACGACGCGATCCGTTCCATCCTCCTGTTCTCCGAGCGGGTGGCCGATTCCATCCTCGAAGGCCGCCAGTCCTTCCAGGACAAGAGCGAGAACGACGAGATGAAGGCCATGATGGCCGAGAAGGCTGAAGAAGGCGCCGAGGCGTAGGTTCGCACCATCCAGCGGCCAGGGGTCGGCCCATCCAGGCTGGTTCCTGGCCGTTGACAGTTCAATCCCAGATCAACCACAAGGAGATTCCCATGGCCTACACCGCCCTGGATGTCAAAGCCCTCCGCGACAAGACCGGTCTCGGCATGATGGATTGCAAGAAGGCGCTGGAAGAGAACGGCGGCGACATGGACAAGGCCATCGACTACCTGCGCAAGAAGGGGCTCGCCGCTTCGGCCAACAAGGCCAGCCGCATCGCCGCCGAAGGCATCGTCGAAGCCTACATCCACCCCGGCGGCCGGGTCGGCGTGCTGATCGAGCTGAACTGCGAGACCGACTTCGTGGCCCGCACCGAGCCGTTCCAGCGCCTGGTGCGCGAGATCGCCATGCACGTGGCGGCCCACGACCCCGCGCCGCAGTTCGTCACCAAGGAGGAGGTCACCCCCTCCTTCCTGGAAAAGGAAAAGGAGATCGCCACCTCCCAGGCCCTGGCCACCGGCAAGCCGGCCAATGTCGTGGAGCGGATCGTCGAAGGCAAGATGAACAAGATCTACGAGGAAGTCTGCCTCCTGGAGCAGAAGTTCATCATGAACGACGATGTCACGGTCGCCCAGTACCTCTCCACCAAGACCGCCGAGATCGGCGAGAAGCTGAGCATCCGCCGCTTCACCAAGTATGTGCTGGGCGAGGGCCTGGAAAAACGCAAGGACGACTTCGCCGCCGAAGTGGCCGCCCAGTCCGCCTCCGCCAAGTAGGACATGCCTCCATAACCCACGAGCACACAGGCGGCCAAAGGGCCGCCTGTTCTCTTTTCGAGGTTCCGCATGAGCAAAGTCGCATGGTTGTTTCCTGGCCAGGGTTCCCAGGCCGTGGGCATGGGTGTGGATCTGGCCGCGGCCGAACCGGCCGCGAAGCAGGTATTGCAGGCGGCCGACGCCGCCCTGGGCTTCCCCCTTTCGGAGCTGATGGCCGGCGGCCCCGAGGACCAGCTGAAGCTCACCGAGCACACCCAGCCCGCCATCCTCACCCACAGCACCATGGTGGTGCGCGCCTATGGTGAGCGGCTGCCCCGGCCCGACTTCGTGGCCGGCCACTCCCTGGGCGAGTACAGCGCCCTGGTGGCGGCGGGCGCCCTGACCTTCGAGGACGCGGTGACCACGGTGCGCGCCCGTGGCCGGGCCATGCAGGTGGCCGTGCCGGTGGGCGTGGGCGCCATGGCCGCCATCCTGGGCCTGCCCGCGGCGGACGTGGAGGCGGCCTGCCTCACCGCCCAGACCCAGACCGGCCAGGTGGTGGTCCCGGCCAACTACAACGGCCCCGGGCAGGTGGTCATCGCCGGCCACGCCGAGGCGGTGGAGGCGGCCATGGAGCTGCTCAAGGCCCGCGGCTGCCGGAAGATGATGAAGCTGCCGGTGAGCGCCCCCTTCCACAGCCCGCTCATGGAGCCGGCCCAGGCCGCCATGCTGCCGGTGCTCCAGCGCCTGGCCTTCCGGGCGCCGTTCTGCGCCCTGGTGAACAACGTGGACGCCGCCGTGGTGAACGATCCGGAGCAGCTCCGGGACGGCCTGGTCCGGCAGATCCCGGGCGCCGTGCGCTGGGAGGCCATCACCGCCCTGCTGCTGCGGGAAGGGGTCACCACCTTCCTGGAACTGGGTCCCGGCAAGGTGCTGTCCGGGCTGGTGAAGCGCCAGGCCAAGGAGGCCGGGGTGGAGGTCCAGACCTTCGCCATCGCCACCCCCGAGGACGCCCTGGCCGCGCTGAACTAAGATGAAGGGGACCGCCCGTTCGCTGCGCTCACTCTGCGTCCCCCTCACGCTCCCCACATCATGCCCGGGCGGAGCCCGGACATGATGTCCACCTCCCTTGCCATGGACCTGGTCTACCTGCACGGTTTCGCCTCGGGCCCGGACGGCGCCAAGGGCGCCCATTGCCGGGCCTGGGCGGCGGCCCGGGGCCTGGGCTTCCATGCCCCGGACCTGAACCTGCCGGACTTCGAGCACCTGACCGTCACCGCCCAGGTGGCGGCGGTGCAGGCGCTGCTGGCCGGGCTGGACCAGCCGCCGGTGGTGGTGGGCTCCAGCATGGGCGGCCTGGTGGCCGCCGCCGTCGCGGTCCGGGGCGCGGCCATGGCCCGGATGATCCTGCTGGCCCCGGCCTTCGGCTTCGCCCGGCGGCGCCTGGCCGGGCGTCGCTGGGCCGGCTACCGCAAGCGCGGCACCATGCCCACCTTCCACCACGCCGAAGGCGCCTGGCGCACCCTGGGCCCCTCGCTGCTGCCGGATCTGCCCCTGTGGCAGGACGACGACCAGTGGCAGGTGGCGGTGCCGGTGACCATCCTGCACGGCCGCCAGGACGCGACCGTGCCCCTGGCCGAAAGCGAGGCCTTCGTGGCCCGGCATCCGGGGGCCGTGCTGCGCATCCTGGAGGACGACCACGGGCTGCTGGCGCCGGAGTCCCTGCGGGAGCTGGACGCGCAGCTGGAGGCGGCGTTCGCCTAATCCGCTTTATCCTGTCCCAAGGCGGCCCGGACCGTGCTCAACAGCGCCTGGTAGCGGTAGGGCTTCGGCAGAAACCTGCAGAAGCCCTCCGCCTTCAGGGCACTGGCCAGACTCTCAGGGTCGAAACCGCTGCTGAGGATGATGGGGGCCTCCGCACCGGTGAGACGCAGCTGCCGGCACGCTTCCACCCCATCCATTCCGGGCATGGTGAGGTCCATCAGGATCAGGCGGATCCGCGCGCGGTTCGCCTCGTAGACCCCGAGGGCCTCCAGACCGTCCCGTGCCTCCAGCGTATCGAAGCCCATCCGGCGGAGCGCGCCCACCGCCACTGCCCGGAGGGCATCCTCGTCGTCCACCACCAGCACCGTGCCTGCGCCGCAGAACGCCTCGGCCTGGCCACCGGCGTCCGGCCCCGCCCCGATCTCGCCCATCGGGGTCCCGGCGGGGTCGGCCTGGGCCATTTCGGCAACGGCCGGGAAGAGCAAACGGAAGGTCGTGCCCACCGTCTCTTGACTGGTGAGCAGGACCGCTCCCTGATGAGCCTGGACGATGCCCCGAACCGCCGAAAGCCCGAGACCCCGCCCGGTGAACCTGGTCGTGAAGAAGGGATCGAAGATCCGTTCCTGGATGGCGGCCGGTATCCCGGGACCATTGTCCGCCACTTCCAGCCACAGGTGGGGCCCCGGGCGCAACTTCTGGCCGCCGGGCAGGCTGGCGAGATCCCCGGCGCGGAGATCCTGGGTCCCGGTCCGGACGGTGATGGTCCCGTCCCTGGGACCCAAGGCTTCGGTGGCGTTGAGCACCAGGTTCACGATCACCTGCTGGATCTGCGCCGGATCTCCGGCCATGAGGAGGGGCTCAGCGGCGGGTCGCCATACCAGGGTGGCCCGCCGCAGCAGGGTGGCCCGCAGGAGCCGGACCACTTCCTGGGTTTGCTGGTTCAGATCCAGGGTCCGCGGCTTCCAGGTCCGCTTTCCCGCATAGGCCAGGATCTGGGCCACCAGAAGCGAGGCCCGGGAGATCAGTTCCTCCACGGCACAGAGGCGGGCCATGCCCGGCCCTTCCGGGTCCTGGCCGAGCCGGAACAATTCCAGATTGCCGAGCATGGCCCCCAGGAGATTATTGAAATCATGGGCGATGCCCCCGGCCAGCAGGCCCAGGGACTCCGCTTTCTGGGCCTTCTGGAGCCGGATCTCCAGGTCGACCTTCTCGGCCTGGACGCGTTTGCTTTCGGTGATGTCGGTCAGCACGAGACGGGTCAGCACCGGGGCCTGGGGATCCGGCCCGGGGCCCTCGTCCGGGATGTGGGTGGCCGTGGCCATCAGGTGGGCCCAGAATCCCGGCCCAGCCTTTCCGGCCATCCGCAGATCGCAGGCATAGGGGGTCCCGGTCTGCCTGAGCCGGCGGAGTTGCAAATAATGGGTGTCCTGGTCCTCCCGGCTGATGAACGAGGTGATCGGCAGCCCGGTCAATTCCTTCCGTGGCACACCCAACAGAATGGCAGCAGTGAGGTTGGCTTCCTGGATCAGCCCCTCAGCCGAGAGGGTGCAATAACCGACCGGGGCCTGGTCATAGAGATCGAGGTAACGCCTGCGCGCCGTGTCCAGGTCCCCCTGGACCCGGCGCAATTCCTCGTTCTGCATCTCCAGCTCGATCTTGTGCACGCGCAGCTCGTGGAACATCCGCCGGAGTTCTTCCGGAGTCACCTGCTCCATGCTCTCGGTTTCCTGGGCGGCTGCTGCCACCGCGAGCGATTCGGCGCTCCGGCGGAGGTCGGAGGCTTCGGGGCGAGCATCGCTGGCAGTCAAGGCACACCTCCATCCGGTCAGCCATTGGGCCCGGGGATTCATCACGCTTTTTTCGAAATTATTTAAGATTAAAGACAATAAAATCCATCCATAGGAGATCGGGTGGCGTGATCGGCGAACCGTTTGGGAAGCATCAGCCCAGGCTCCACTCACCGGCCACTAACATGGGTCGAAATTATCCCATTGCAACATAATGTAGTCATAGCGAAGTCCTGGCCAGTGAACTCCAGCGCGGCCTGGTGGGCTTCAGCCCCCCCATCCTCAATGTCCTTGAGGGCTGGCTGCTCTGCCACGTCCAGTACGAGGACCAGGATCTGGCCCGCTTTCTGACGGCGCAAGGCCGTTGAGCATGCCTGGGCAGGGCCGGCTCACCCCTCAGGCCCGCGCCCCCCCCTCCCACAACCGCCGCAGCTCCGCCACCACCCGCGCCACGCCGATGCCGTGCATGCAGGCGTGGCGCGGCTGGGCGTAGACCTGGCCGGGGGGGGTGGGACAGGGGCCCAGGCCATCGGGGAACATGGAGATCGCCGCGTCCTCCCGGAAGCAGGGCTGGCAGGGCAGGTCCAGGCTCAGGTTGACGTTGTGCGGGTAGCCGCTGGCGGAATGCTGGGTGCTGCCCCGGGAATTTCAAGGAACCGGCGATCCCATCGGCGCACCTTGAAGAACCAAAGATCTTGACCAGGGTCGGAATTTCCCCGAACCGTTCCGCCCAAGTCTTGATGGGGTGCCATCTGTCGTCCATGGGAGGTGCTCGTGTCAGGTCACGTCTGTCTTCTGATCGCCATGGATCTGCTCCTCGCCGCCGTCAGCCCGGCTGATCAGAACCCCCGATCTTCCGCCCCAAATGCCAGAAAGGCCGAATCCGGCCCCGGCGCCCTCGCAATCCAGGGATACGCCGATGGCCAGCGGCCTTCGGTCCGCTCCAGGCATCCCCGCGGTGCCCCAGCGGATGGGACAAAACGGGCTTCCATTGCTGCATCCCGGAACCACGCCATCCGGGTTCTGGCTAGTGGCGGCAGGGATTCGCGATCTGGCCCAGCGGAAGTTCGGTATGGTTCCGATCCAGCCATCCCACGGCCTGGACCTCTGGGTGTGGGCTGGGCACCCATGCCCCCAACAAGAGCAGCCAACCTGCCGGGACTATCGGTGGACCACCACCTGGCCGAACAGCCCGAAGTACCGGAACTCGGCTCCAGCGGCAGCAAAGGTATGCCCAGCTATCGCTTCACCCTCCTGGACGCGGGGCTCAAGGTGGAGGACACACCCCTGTTCTATGTCTCTCACCAGGGTACAGAGGCTCGCTTCCACTTGACCTACAACCACCAGGAGCGCTCCCTTCCGGACCTCTTCCATTCTTCCAATGTCGGTCCCAAATGGATCCACAACTGGATGTCCGCGGTCAAAGTATCTGGGGCAAATCCCAAGATAATCTATTATTGTCACCCCGAGGGAGGAACCCTTCAGCTGGACGGATCGCCAGGGTCCGGCGCCGCTCCGACCGGGAAAGGGTGGAGTCGCCCGGCCTTCCGCTCGGGCCGGCGATGGCGGCTCCTGGAGGTAAATGGAGGACAGGTATTTCAGGTGCTCCATCCCGACGGATCCCAGGAGGAGTTTGGCCCAACGCAGGACGCTGGCCGTTATCTCCTCGCCAAGACCATGGACAAGATGGGCAACACAACCACCTTGACCTACGATTCGGAAAACCGGCTGATCGCCGTGACAGACCCCATGGGCAAGAGCATGCGCATGGAGTATCAATGGCCAGTCGATCCGTTGAAACTCAGCCGAGTGTTCGACCCCCATGGTCGCTCCTGTGTTCTGAGCTACACGGGAACGGGCATGCTGGCCTCCATCACTGACATGGCCGGGTTCACGAGTTCATTCAGCTATGGCGGCCCCCAGGAAGCCGGCACCTATCCAGCCGATTTTCTCAGTGCCATGACCACGCCCTATGGAACGACCCGATTCGCCATGGGAGAAACCTACGAACGGCGGTGGGTGCAGGCCATTGACCCCTCCGGGCTGTCGGAAAGGGTGGACTACCGGCAGAAGGCTCCGGGCATCGCTGGCTCCGAAGCGCGGGCCCCGATGGGAATGACCAACTCCGGCCTCAGTCAGCGGAACAGCTTCTATTTCAACAAACAGGCCGCGGCCACGGAGCCTCTGGACTACACCAAGGCCAGGCTCTACCACTGGCTGCTCGGACCCGAGGGCTCCCAGTACAGCACCCCGGTGCTCGCAAGCGAGAAGGCTCCGCTGGAAAGCCGCATCTGGTACCTCTACCCCGGGCAGACGGACGCCACCCGGATCGGGACGTCCTCCAAACCTTCCCGAACGCTGCGCCTGCTGGATGACGGTACAACCCAAAGTCGTAGTGCCAGCTACACCCCGCTGGGCAAGATCTCCCGGAGCACCGATGCAGCCGGGCGGGTCACGGCCTACGACTACAGCGATGACGGACTGGATCTGCTGCAGGTACGGAACCTCACCGGAGGCCGGAACGAGACTTTGGCCACCTGCCGATACGGCGCCCAGCACGTCCCCCAGGCCATCACCGATGCTGCCGGACAGACCACCACCTTCACCTACGACTTGTTGGGACACATGACCGGTGTCACCAACCCGAAGGGTGAACGGACGATCCTGAGCTACGACGGGCAGGGTTACCTCGCTCGAATCGACAGAGCCATGGAAGGCGCGACCACCCTGTTTACCCACGACACCATGGGCCGGCTGACGGCAGTCACAGGCCCGGATGGGACCACCACGGCCTTCGACCACGACGCCCTGGACCGGCCCATCAAGGCGACCTACGCGGATGGAACCTCGGAAGAGCAGGTCTACGATCGCCTAGATATCGCCAGGGTCCGGGACCGATCCGACAGGTGGACCGTCATGTCATACAATGCCCTGCGCCAACTGGAAGAGGTGCAGGATGCTGCGGGTCGGGTCGCCCGCCTGGGCTGGTGCAACGGTGGGGGCATCGGCAGTCTCACGGATCCCAGGGGTCGGACCACGACCTGGCACCGGGATCTCCAGGGCCGAATCATTAAAAAGGGCCAAAATGACGACACTGGAATTTCCTATGCCTATGACCTTGCCGGACGCATGAAGCTGCGCACCGATGCCAAGGGACAAATCACCAGCTATGCCTACTTCCCGGACGACCGCCTTCGGCTGGTGGGCTATGCCAATGGCCAGGTGGCCACTCCATCCGTGCGATACACCTATGACCCGAACTATGGACGGCTGGCGACGATGAGTGACGGCACAGGCACGACCCGGTTCGCCTACCACCCCATCGGCCCAGTGCCGATTCTGGGGGCTGGCAGATTGGCTTCCGTGACGCCCCCCATGACGCATGGAATGACCACCTTCGCCTACGACGAGCTGGGCAGGCAGGTGAGCCGCTCTGTCGATGGCATCGCGGAAACCAAGCGGTTCGATGCTCTTGGCCGTCTGACCGGGTTAGTGAATGGGCTGGGATCATTTGCCTACGCCTACCATGGAGCCACGGACCGGATCTCCATGATGACCTTCCCCAACGGACAAACCACCCATTACACCTACGATCAGGCCCCAGGCCCAGGCCGCCTGATACGGATCACGAACCTCAAGCATTCCGGAAGCAACCTTTCCAGTTTCGGGTACGAGTACGACCCCAACGGGCGCATCAGCCGTTGGAGCGCGCAGGCTGACGCCCAGAGTCCAAGGGTCTTCGGGTTCCAGTACGACGCCGTGGGCCAACTGCTGGGCGCCACCCTGGGAGGCCCTGGGCGCCAGGAGCGGGGGGAGGTGGGGATCTATGAGTACGGCTACGACTTGTCCGGAAACCGCACCAGCGAACAGATCGATGGCTTGGCCACAGTGGCATCGTTCAACGCCTTGAACCAGCTCGTCGAACAGCGCGCGTCGGGAGGCGCCCCATGAGATCCGTCCTGCACTTGGTCGCCATGTTGCTGGGAATAAGCGTCCTGCCAACCTTCGCCGCCGAGGCGCCCATGCACCTGGAGGATCCGGACGCCTCCCGGATGGATGTTTCCGGAATCTACGTGGATGCCTGGCAGTCGCATAGACTGGTTCTATTCCAGGATGGCACGACCGTGACGGGCGTCTGGGGGGAGCCTGGACAGGCCTACCACGGAAACATCAAGGGTACGCTGAACGGCCGAATCCTGTCGGGGATCCTGCAATGCGAAGGGCGGGGGAATCCATTCAAGATGGCCCTGACATTCCCGCCAGAGGGTGGTTTCAGCGGCAGGATCGAAAACATGAATCATGGCTGGACCGCCTCAAGGCAACCCGGCGTGGTATTGGAAGTGACCCCCGCCACCCTGCAGATCGTGAAACCCGGCGACCAGATCGCCTATTCAGCCCGGGTGGCAGGCACCGCGGACAAGACCGTCACCTGGTCCGCCACGGTTGGGAGCATCAGTGAGGATGGTCACTTCACTGTCCCAGTAGGCTGCGTGGGTTCAGTCCAGACCATCACCGCCACAGCTCACGCGGACCCCACCCAAGAGACCTCTGTCCAGCTGAGCATCACCGAAAAGGGGGTCCTGGAGGTTTCCGGCGCCTATGTGGATAGCTGGATGTCTCAAAGGCTGGTGCTGTTCCAGGATGGTCCGATCGTGACGGGAGTATGGGGCCAGCCGGGTCAGGTCTATTACGGCACGATCCATGGAAACCTCAAAGGACAGGCCCTGACCGGGACCCTTCAATGTGAAGGATACAAGAAGCCTTTCCCGCTCCTTCTCACCTTCGCCCCGGATGGCGAAAGCTTCAATGGCAGGATCGAAACGCTCAATCATGACTGGAGCGCGGCCAGGCAGGCAGAACTGGTGATCCAGGTGGAGCCAAGCACCCTGCAGATCGTGAAACCAGGGGACCGCATCGACTACCGCGCCAGGGTGGCAGGCGCACGGGACAAATCCGTCACATGGTCGGCCACAGCCGGGACCTTTGATGGAACAGGGTGCTACACAGTCCCGGAGGATTGCGTCGGCTCGGTTCAGACCCTCACCGCCAGGGCCAACGCCGACCCCCTCCAGCAGGCCTCGGTCCAGGTGAGCATCACCGCAAATGGGATCCTGGACATTTCCGGGATCTATGTGGATGGCTGGTTGTCACAGAAGCTGACCCTGTTCCAGGCCGGCGTGGCAGTATCCGGAACATGGGGGCAACCGGGCCAGTCCTACCACGGCCGCATCACGGGAACCTTAAGCGGCCAAGCCTTGTCCGGCGCCCTATACTGCCAGGATCGCCATTTGCCCATCCCTCTTTCCGTGGTCTTTTCAGCGGACGGCAGATCATTCAAGGGACGACTCGAAACCTTGAATCATGGGTGGAGTGCCTCCCGGCAGCCTGGGCTCTTAATTCAAGTGGCCCCAACCTTCCAGTCGGTCCGCCCCCTGGAAAAGCACCTCTTTCAAGCCCTGGTTGGAGGGACCCTGGACAAGTCGGTCACTTGGCACCTCAGCCCAGGCCAACTGACGCCGGACCAGGTCAGGCCCGAGGATGCGTTTTCCAGCTGGATCGAGGCCCCGGAAACCCCAGGCACCTACAACTTGACCGCAGTCGCCAACGCCGCCCAAGGCACCTCCGCCACCGCGACACTCCAGGTGGTGGGCCCCCCCCGGGTGACTGTGGCGGTCCTCCCTGGGAGTGTGGAGCTTCCAGCAGGCAGCAAGACCAGCTTTCGCGCCTCAGTGGAGGGAACCCGCAACCCGAACGTGATATGGCGGTGCAGCGCGGGCAGTATCGACGCGAGCGGTAACTTCACCGCCCCCGAGGCACCCGGCTCGTACGCAGTCATGGCTGCGCTGGCCGAGGATCCGGCCAAGATCGCTGGCGCAACCGTCGTGGTGACGGCCGCATCCGGGCAGGACCGCAGTTTCAGCTACGACCGCAATGGCAACCTCTCCGATGATGGCCACCAGAGCTATGCGTGGGATGCGGAGAACCGACTGGTGGCCGTGGTCAACAGGGCCACCGGGCACCGCAGCGAGTTCAGCTATGACGGTTTCGGCCGCAGGGTCGGTATCCGGGAGCTGGATCCCGACCAGGCCAAGAACCTGCAGGTGACCGGCGACAGGAAGTACCTCTGGGACGGAACCGAGATCGCGGAGGAACGGACTGCGGATGGCGGGACCGTCGTCAAGCGGTTCTTCGGCCAGGGGTTCATCGACAGCGATGGCACGGCTCTGTTCTACACGCGCGATCACCTCGGCAGCATCCGGGAACTGACCGACGGGACCCAGGCCTTGCGCGCCCGCTACGAATATGCCCCGTATGGACGCATGACCAAGGTCGGTGGCGACCGGGAAAGCGGATTCGGCTACACCGGGCATTTCTGGCACGCGCAAAGCTCATTGAACCTGACCCTGTTCCGGGCCTATGACCCCGGCTTGGGGCGGTGGCTGAGTCGAGATCCCCTGGAAGCAGCCGACCAGCATAACCTTTATGGCTACGTGGGGAACGATCCGGTCAATGCGGTTGACCCCCTCGGCCTCCACCACGGACCCGATTGCGGCGGAGCGGCGCCAAACCCTGCAGAAGCGCCAGAGGCCCAGGGCGGAAACGATGAGCGTTCGTCGCAAACAAATTCTGGAGGCCCGTTCTATCCGATTTACCTTTGGGACTACACCCCTCATGTGGGGCCGATACCCACAGGAACGCCTCATACATTTATTGAGACACCCAACAAAACGCGAGGGTTCTACCCTGAAAGCACATGGCGTACTGCATCAGCAGTGATAACCTCACCGGGACAGATAAAGGATGATTCAGGCCATCGACACAATGATTCTCCAACACGAACTTTCCTTGTCGATGCAGCTACCTTGTCTCGAGTAGAGAAATGGATGGATTGGAACCCCGGTTTTTACGAGTTAAATAATGGATTTTGGAATCATGCATTCAATTGCACTGGATGGGCAAATAGAGTTTTATCGAATGCTGGAGTGGAGAGCGGATGGAGTGGCATTGGAGCAAACCCATGGACAAATCAGTAATAAAATGCAAATATATAAATTCAATAAAATTTAAATTATTCAAACAGCTGTTACCCTGCAACCCATTTCAAATAAAAGACAACATTTTATCTATATGCACTGTCTCACTACTGTTTGTTTTAGTTATTACTGGATGTAAACCAAAAATGGAAGAATATCGACATGGAGTAATAAATAAAGCTACGAAATTTGGTGTTCGAAATCTAACAATTGTAGAAATTATTCCAGCAAACAGTTCAGTCAACATTTGGTGGAAGGGTTTTGACACACTGACTGGAAGCGTATTCAAGATTGGGTATGAAGAAATAATTGCATCTGATTCATCATCAACATATTTCATTACAGACAGAAGCTGTGGCAACAATAGACTCGACATTAACGGGGTTAAATATTCCTTCGATAGCCGCAGTCAGCATCTAATTATACAATTCGGAAATGGTATCAAAATAGGATCCGGGGCAGGTCATTCAGCCGTCAATCATGTGTATGACGACAATCCTTTCTAGGTTATATAGCCTAACTATGTTCTAAATTATCTATTTATTGCTAACCACAAAAACAACCAATTTACAATAGCACCAGAATTATTCCCTCCTTTGCTCCCCATGGGCATTCGAACGACACAGCTGCCTGGCCTTCCAGATCGATGGCCGTTTCCCTGCTCGCACCTCAGGCCCGCGCCCCCCCCACCCACAGCCGCCGCAGCTCCGCCACCACCCGCGCCACGCCGATGCCGTG
>Ga0302279_10002401_pt1 | contig 24850 bp, 22 predicted proteins | sample III_Bog_N3_3_FD_194541 | JGI IMG/M metagenome (GOLD analysis project Ga0302279, IMG submission 194541) | Peat permafrost microbial communities from Stordalen Mire near Abisko, Sweden - III_Bog_N3_3 | ecosystem: Environmental > Terrestrial > Soil > Wetlands > Peat | place: Sweden: Abisko... | reverse complement strand
ACACGCACAGGCTGCCATGCATCCGGCAGCGGTCGCAGCGCAGGTGCGAGTTGTGTCTGCGGGTCACGAGGGCGGCTACTCCACGAAGAGCTGCACGGTCCAGCGTAGACGCGACAGACCGCAGCCCGGCGTGCCCGCGCCGCAGCGTGGCTCGCCCGAGACGAGGAGCTGAGACGCTCCGGACTTCACGGCGGTGAAGTGGGAGGGGCTGTCGGCGCGAAAGATGGAAGGGTCCTTCAGGTCCGCCGAATAGCTGTAGTCCGAGCCATCGGGTAGCTCGAAGGTATCGCCCACCTCGAGGTGGAGGACGCCGCGATGGTTCTTCGCGGTGATCTGGTAGTGCTGCGGGACCCGTGGGGCGGCGGACGGGGTCGGCTTCGGCTGCGCGGACTCCCCCGCGTCGCAGGCGGAGCCAGCGAGCGCGACGAGGAGGAGGACGGTGCGACGAGGGAGGATCATGCTTCCGGGATCACGGCGGCAACGTCGGCGTGATGGTCACAGGCGTCCCCCGAAGCGCGGTCAGGAACGCGACGAGGTTCGTCTCGTCGTCCGTGGTGAGCCCGAGAGGCGTCTTGAACTCGATGTCGTAGTTGGGATCGGCCGTGACGTCGGGCCCGTTCAGGTGATCGATGACACCGAAGAACCCTGGCTGGCTCCCGTCGTGGAAGTACGGCGCCGTGTCGTAAGCTCCACGGAGGGTGGGGGTGAGAAACTTGCCGCGATCGGCTTGTACGCCCGTGACGTCGAAGCGTCCTTCGTCGGGGCGCATCCCGCTCGGGCCCGGCGGCGACGTCGACAGGTTGTGGAACGAGAAGTCCGTGAACAAGGGTCCGCTGTGGCAGAGGACGCAGCGGCCCTTGCCTTGGAAGACCGCGAGGCCGGCGACCGCGGCCGCGGGCATCGCCGTGTCGTCGCCCGCGTTCCACCGATCGAACGCCGAATCCCGCGAGATGGCCTGGCGCACGAAGGTCCCGAGCGCCCGTCCCGCGAGCGTCCACACCGCGGCGGGCGTGAGCGTACGAATGTCCTGCCCGTACGCTTGCTGGAAGAGCGCAACGTAACCAGGAGCGGTGACCGTCAGCCGCTGCTTGAGGACGGGCTGCGCCGACGGGACGTCCATCCCGAGGTTCATGTTCGCCTCGCTCCACGGGAACGCCATCGCCGAGGCGAGATCGGTCTGCGAGCCGTCCCAGCGCATCACGGGCGCGTAGACGATGTTGAAGAACGAGAGCGTGTTTCGGGTGAGAGCCGGCCGATCGTTCGGATAGGAGCGATCCGGGATGGGGGTGATGAGGTTGTCCTGGAATGCCGTCTGGTAGCCGTGGCAGCTCGTGCACGCCGTGTGGCCACTGCCGGAGAGGCGGGCGTCGAAATAGAGGTCGCTGCCGAGCAAGGTCTTTGCGTCCGTCGGCGGATCGTCGGCCGAAGCCGGAAGGGCAGGGACGGGGCCGAGGTCCGGTACGCGCAGCACGACCGCGGCGTCGGCCGAGGCATCTCCTCCGCTCGCTCCCGCCGAGGACGTGGAACAGGCGGCGAGCGCACCGGTGCCGGCCACGGCCGCGACGAGCAGGGTGACGTGAAGGCCGCGCATGTCAGAAGCGGATGAAGTAGCGGTTCGTGAGGTTCACGGTCGCGTTCGCGTCGTCGATCGTGACGCGCACCGAGGCGCCCGTGACCGGCGGCTCGCACGCAGGCGGGGGCGTGAGATCGAACGCCGCGAGGTCCCCGGACTGCGGACCCTTGGTGATGGGGCCCCCGGTGATGGAGATGTAGAGGGCAAGCTCCCACGGGCCGTTGGTGTATTTTGCCGAGGTCTCGAAATGAGCCGTGAGCTCCGGCGTCATCGTGACCTCGCCGAACTCGGTCGGCGCGGGCAGGTTGCCGAGCTGGTCTCCGCCAGGCGCCGTGGCCCAGATGAGCGTCTTGCCGACGATGCTCGCGCTCGGTACGTACACCATCGACCCGTTCTGCGTAGCCAGTGGAACGCCCATGGCGTCGGCCGTGAGGGTGACGTTGCCGATGATCGAGTGCGGCTGCCCCGGAGGAACGGCAGGGCAAGCGTCCATTGCGGCCTGCGAATCACCCCCGCCTGCGTCGGACGAGGAGCCAGGATTGGAGCTCGAGCCACTGCAAGCGGCTGCAAGGAGTGCGGTCAACAAGACGGTTCGTCGCATCGGACGTGAGCTTACGCAATTGCGACCTCCGCAGTAAGGGGGGCCGCCGCGCACTCGGCGCCGCCGTCGGTCCCTGAGTCCGCCGCATGCCTCCGTCCCCCGTCACCTGTGGCAGAAGCCGGAGCCGCACTCGTACCCGCTCGTCACGCGACGCCGGCGAAGCCCGCCCGTACGCTCGCGGCGTCGTCGGCCGTCAGCGCGGTGCGCCAGGCGCGCCGGAGCCCGACCAGGCCTCCGATGACGATGACGACGGCGCCAAGCCCGGCCAGGAGCGCAAGACCTGGCTCATCGTCGGCGATGAGCGTGGGCAAGGACAGGATGCACGCGTCGAAGCCCCCGTGGATCGCGACCGCGAGCGCGAAGCCCCCGAGCACGCCTGGGCCGCGGCCCTCGAAGCGGCGCCACGCGGCGTAGTGTCCCATCAGCCCCCCGGCGGTCGCGTGCATCGGGACCGTCAGCACGGCGCGCATCAGGAAGATGGCGATGAAGCCGCCGAAGCTCCTGGCGGTGAGCAGGTAGCAGACGTTCTCGAGCAGCGCGAAGCCGAGCCCTGCCCGGGTACCGTAGACGATGCCGTCGGTGCGCTCGTCGAACTCGGGTCTCTTCCAGACGAACCATCGGACGACCAGGCCCTTGCCAGTCTCCTCGACCACCGCGGCCATCAGCGCCATGAAGACGGCCCCGATGAGCGCGTCGGAGCTCGGGCCGAAGTGCATGACGATCAGCTCGACGACGGCGGCCGGAATCGTCGAGAGAGCGCCGAAGAGCGCGATGCGACGCAGGGTCGATCGAGGCTCGGGACGCTTGGCGTCGGCTCGGTCGACGACGAACATGGCGAGGAGCGCCGGGAGTACTCCCAGAATGGCGAGCAGCTGCAGCATCCGTCGACGCTAGCGGAAGAAAGCGGTGAGCGGCGGACGAGATGCAGTGAGCTCGGCGAGTCAGCTCGCGCGGTACTCCATCTCGATCCAGAGGGGGTGAGAGCCGCCCGGCGGCAGCGTCAGGAGCGACTCTCCCGTGTTGAGCGCGTTCCCCGGTGCGGTCCACGGCTCCAGGCAAACGAAGTCCTTGCCCGCGAGCGTCCACACGACCCAGCGGCCGAATTCGGACGATGCGCGGATTGCGAGCGCGCTGCCATCGCCCCAGGTGAGCTCGCTGCTCGAGCTGCCGTGGTCGAGGAGGTGAAGGTCGACCTCGCTCGCAGTGAGGTCGAAGCCGGAGAACGGGCCGACCTTCTTGGTGACGTTGTCGAACGCGCGCGTCGCCCGCGTCGCGATGCGGGCCGCCGCCTTGTCCCTCACGAGGAAGTAGGGATGCGTTCCGAACGCAAAGGGCATCGCCTCCGCTCCGCGGTTCTCGACGACGATGTCCAGGCGCAGGACCGCTGCCCTCAGTGAGAAGGTGATCTGCGCCGCAAACTCCCAGGGGTAAGCGGCCAGCGTGCGCGCGTTTGCGTCGAGCGCCACCGTCGCAAACGCCGCGTCGTTCGTCCCGGTGTCGCGCACCGCCCAGGGCAGCTCGCGCGCAAAGCCGTGCTGCTTCATGGCGCCTCCGGCGGCGCCGCGCGTGAACCGGTCGCCTTCGAGCTTGCCGGGAGAGGGAAACAGCAGCGGAATCCCTCCACGAACGTTCTTCGTGGAGTCGGCGAGCGTTGCCTCGTCCAGGTACAAGAGCTCGCGCCCTGCCACCCGAAAGTGGGTCACGATCGCCCCTCGGGCGGGGACGATGACCACCTCGCTGCGCGCAACGTCGTCCTGAAGTCGAACCTCATCGCCTCGTGTGACGTGGAGCATGGCTCGAAGGATAGCCTGTGGTCGCGGCGCGTCGGGTATCGAATGGGTTCAGCGCAACGCCAAGCGGCTGGCCCGGTGCCTGGCCGACCTCGAACGACAGCTCCAGCGGTCGCGAGAGGCTGGTGTTCATGGGCCCGGATGTTGCTCGCCTGGAGCCGTGCTGTTCTCCTCGGTGAAGCTCGCCGAACGAGGTGGAGCCTCGCTCGTGGTGGAGCTCCGCGGTCGGCTCGTCCTCCCCGAAGCGGAAGCGCTCTGGCAGGAGCTCTCGGGCGCGACGGACGGCCTCGCGCGCGGCAGCAGCGCGCGCTTCGACCTCTCGCACCTCGAGCACGCGGACGGCGCAGGGATCGCGGTGCTCCTGCACGTGCAAGGGCGCCTCACGGAGCGCGGCGTGGACGTCGTCGTCAGCGGCGCCAGCCCCAACCTCACGCGGCTCATGGCCGTCTACGCAAGCGCCCCGTCGCGTCCCGTCGCAGGGCGCGTCCGCGCGACGGGGGCTCTTGCGCGCGCCGGCCGGTCGACCGTCGAGCTCCTCGACGAGGTGCGGCAGTGGCTCGGGTTCGTCGTTCTCGTCACCATCGAGGCAGTCGGGAGGCGGCGTGGCCCCTCGAACTGGAAGGACCTCCCCCCGCTCATGGAGCGCGCCGGCGCGGACGCGGTGCCCATCATCATCGTCCTCAACTTCCTCGTGGGCCTGGTCATGGCGTACGAGTCGGCCATCCAGCTGAAGCGCTTCGGCGCCACGATCTATGTCGCCGACCTGGTCGGGCTCTCGATCGCCCGGGAGTTCGGGCCTCTCATGACGTCGATCATCGTGGCGGGACGTTCGGGTGCAGCCATTGCCGCCGAGCTCGGGACGATGAACGTCTCGGAGGAGATCGATGCGCTACGCGCGATGAACCTCGAGCCCGTTCGCTTTCTGGTGTTTCCGCGCGTGGTCGCCCTGCTGCTCATGGTTCCGCTGCTCACGCTCGTGGGCGACGCCATGGGCATGGTCGGCGGCCTGACGGTCGCGACGCTCGCGCTGGACATCACGCGCGCCGAGTACTTCTCCGAGATGAAGACAATCGTCTTCGCCTCGGACATCTTCCTTGGTGTGCTGAAGAGCGTCGCCTTCGCGCTCGCGATCGGGCTCATCGCATGCCAGCAAGGGCTGCGTGCGACGGCCGGTGCCTCGAGCGTCGGCCGGCGCACGACTTCGGCGGTGGTATCGATCTTGTGTGCGCTCATCCTGATCGATGCCCTCTTCGCGCCCTTCTTCCGCGGCCACCACAACTGAACCTCGCGACGCTCGGCGCCCAGTGGTCGAGGTGCGCGACGTGACTCTCCACAAGGAGGACCTGGTGGTGGTCAAGAACGTCACCTTCGATGTCCGGGCGGGCGAGATCTTCGTCATCCTGGGCCGTAGCGGCGCAGGAAAGACCACCCTCCTGCGCGCCCTCATCGGTCTCGAGGAGCCCTCTGCGGGCGAGATCTCGACGCTGGGGCGGTCGCCTGGTCGCGCGGTGAGCGGCCCTCCCGGCTACGGCGTAGCGTTCCAGTCGGGTGCGCTCTTCGGGTCGCTCACGGTCGGCGAGAACGTCGCGCTGCCGCTCGAGAACTGGACGACGCTTCCGCGTGAGGTCGTTGGGGCGATCGTGTGCGCAAAGCTGCACGTGGTCGGGCTCCACGGGGCGACGGCCCAGCTGCCGTCGGAGCTGTCGGGGGGCATGAAGAACAGGGCGGCCATTGCGCGGGCGATGGCGCTCGAGCCGCCGCTGCTCTTCCTCGACGAGCCGTCCGCCGGCCTCGACCCCGTCAGCTCCACGGCTCTCGACGAGCTGCTCTTGCTGTTGAACCGCGACCTCGGCTTGACGGTCGTGATCGTCAGCCACGAGCTCGCGAGCATCTTCCGGATCGCCACCCGTTGCATCATGCTCGACAAGGCCAGCCAAGGCGTCATCGCCATCGGCGATCCGCGCGAGCTCCGGGACGAGAGCTCCGATCCGCGCGTCCGCGAGTTCTTCAACCCCGTGCGGGAGGCGCGATGAAGCCTGCCAACTACTGGAAGCTCGGTCTATTCGTCCTGGTCGGCCTCGGGTTGGCCGCGGTGGCCGTCTCGTACTTTGGCACCGCCCTCTTCCTCCGCGAGACGGTCGAGTACAAAGTCTACTTCGACGAATCCGTCCAAGGGCTCGCTGTCGGAGGGCTGGTTCGATTTCGTGGGGTCTCTCTCGGGCAGGTGGCGGGCATCCGCGTCGCGCCCGATCGACGCCACATCGAGGTGAGCTGCGCGCTCAGCGTTCGGGACCTCCATCGGCAGGGCCTGACGACCGGGGAGGGGCCGGCTACCCGACTCGTCGAGTCTCCCGGCTTGCGCGCGCAGCTCTCGATCATCGGGCTCACCGGGGAGGAGGTCGTCATGCTCGACTTCTTCGACCCGGAGACCCATCCGGTGGCCCGGCTGACGTTCCCGACACCGGACCGTACCATCCCGGCGACGCAGTCCGAGCTCCGGTCCCTCGAGGACTCCGCCGAGGCCATCGTGGCACGGCTACCGGCGCTCCTCGATGCGATGGCCTCTCTCGTCGGAGAGGGGAATGCGTTGCTCGGTCATCTCGGCGATGCGCACCTTGGCGAGCAGGCGGAGAGCACCCTCCGTCGCGCGGACGAGGTGATGTCCCAGCTTGGTCGCCTGGTGGAGCAGGTCCGCGTTGCGGCCGTCCCGGACCGCGCCGCCGAGGCATTGACGACGCTCGGCGCCGCGCTTGGGACGTTGAACGACCTCCTTCACGACGTGGATGGAGAGCGAGGTCTCGTGACGAGCGCGCGCAGGGCGTCGGACGCGATTGGCGACATCGCGCGCGGGTCGAACGGCGTCGGACGCGACCTCGACGACACCCTGCGAGAGGCGCGCGAGACGCTGGCGGCGATCCGCAGGCTCGCCAACGCACTGGACCGTGATCCCGACATGCTCCTCAAGGGGCGCAAGAAGAGGACCCCGTGAAGCACGTGAAGCAAATGCTCCTTTCCCTCCGGTGGCCCGCAGGGCTCTTCGCCGTCACCCTCGCGACCGGCTGCGCCCTCCTGTCGCGTGGCGAGCCGCTCAAGGTGAACTACTTCGACCCCGAGCCGCCCTTGTCCGGCGGTGGAGCCGCGGACGCGGGTGCCGAGGTCCCGGACTGCGCGCTCGCCCTCGGCCGGATCAGCGCGAGCGAGGACCTGGGGCAGGAGATCGAGTTTCGCAGCTCCACCTACCAGGTTGGCTTCTACGACGCGCGGCGCTGGACGGAAACGCCGGATAGGTACCTCGCGCGTGCACTGCAGCGCGCCCTGTTCGAGGACGGAGCCCTCGTACGGATAACGTCAGGCGTAGCCCCGACCCTCGATGTCGAGCTGGTGGCGTTCGAGGAAAAGCAGGCGCCGGAGATGGCGCACGTGGCCGTGCGCATGTCGCTGCACGACGAGCGCGCGGTGCTCCATGAGGAGACGATTGACGTCACTCGTCCGGTGGGCGCAGGGGGCGGCTTCGACCGGTTCGTCCACGTGATGTCGGACGTCCTCCAGGAGGTCGTTCGCCAGGTCGCCGAGCAAGTACACGCTTCGCTGCCCAGATGCCCCCGCAGGTGAGTGCTCGGGGCTGGCGTCGTCACCCGGCGCCGCCGCCGCACTTGCCGGGCATCCCCCCTCCTCCGCAGGTCGCCGGGGACGCGCACGTCCCGCACATCAAGAGGTTGCCGCAGCCGTCGCCCGCAGGCCCGCAGGAGACTCCGAGGGTCGCGCACGTGCGCGGCGTGCAGCTGCCGCCGTCGACCACCCCGCACAGGCCGGGCGGTCCTCCGCCTCCGCACTGCAGGGGCGGCTGGCAGCTGCCGCACTGGAGCTGGTTCCCACAGCCGTCCCCCGCCGGTCCGCAGTTGAAGTTCTGCTGAGCGCACGTCTGTGGGATGCAGTTGCCGCCGTCGACGTAGCCGCAGACGCCCGACACGCCGCTACCGCCACAGGTCTCCGGCGGCGTGCACGAGCCGCACTGGATCAGGCCGCCGCACCCGTCCCCGGCGGGGCCGCACGCGATGCCCTGCTGCTGGCAGGTGAGGGGCGTGCACACGGGTGCCGCCGGGCCCGGGACGCAGGCCGCGAGATCCCACAGCTGGTACTCGAGCGCCTTCTCCTGCGGCGTCATCGGGCCGGAGGTGCACTCGTTCGGGAACGTCTGGGCGAACGTCGGAGTGCTGCTGGAAACGTGGAAGTCACTGAAGACGACCCGGCCGCACTCGCTGTTGCCGCCCACCGGCGTATCGAAGGTGTACTGGAGCGGGAAGCTCTCCTGATCCATCGTGTAGATCCAGCGCTGGGACGGCGCGGCCACGCTGTCGAAGTCGTGGTACGGCAACGTCACGGTGAACTGGGACGCCGAGCTCGCTGCGTTGATGAGCTGCATCCAGCTGGCGAACGTCGTCGTCTCGGGCGTCGACATGTCTATGTTTGCCGTCACCGACGCGTAATGGCTCACGTTGATGTCCCACGCCGCCGTGGTCGAGAACGGGGCGACGTCGTAGAGCCAGACGTAGCTGTAGTGAGTCGCGAACATGCGGCCGCCAGCCGTGGTGTAGTCGACCAGATTCTGCTGCTGGCTCGGCGTCTTGATCGCCGGGCTCGACGGGAGCGTCGGGTCGTCTCCCCAGCACGGGAGCAGCACCTCATCGTAGGCGGACAGCGAGGCCACGGTGTTGACGAGCGCTCCTTCGGCCGGATCACCGACTCCTCCGGTGGCGCCGTTGCCCACGAAGAGCTGGATACGACCTGTGCCCCCGTTCGAGGGAGGCTCCGAGAATTCGTTCTGATCGACCCCCATCTTGAGCAGGACGCACTCGATCGCGTCGACGTTGCCGGTCGAGATGGCGGTGAGTGGAATGTCACCCTCCACGTGGTTCGATGGCATCGTGATCGAGCCGACCACCGTGTTGGTGCAGGCCGTGGTCGCGGGAACCGTCAGCTGCTTGCGCCAGCGGCCGAGCTGGATCACGAGCGGCATCGACGTCGTGACGGGAACGTTGTTGAGGGTGAAGGTACCGTCTACGCCGGTCGTCGTCTGCACGAGCGGATCACCGCTCAGATCGGCGTTGCACTGGTTGCACTGGACGCCGGGGGTAAACGGGTTGACCTGCGAATTGGGCACGTACACGACCACGTTCGGGACCGGGTCGGGAGTCCCGTACTGGGGCGGAGTGGCCGCGATCACCTTCCCCGTGATGCTGGTCGTGCCGTTCGCGCACTGCGTCTGCAGCGGACAGAGGTTCGTGCAAGGCGTCGGGACGTGGCCACAGACGCTCGGCATCATGTTGCCGCCGCAGGTGTCGGGGGCCGAGCACGTACCGCAGGAGGCGATCGTGTTGCCACAGCCGTCCCCCTGGGGCCCGCAGTTCGCTCCCAGTGACTGGCATGTCTGGGGCAGGCAGGGGCTGCCGCCGTCGAGCACGAGCAGGTCGCCGCCGCACTGGCTGAAGCCTCCACCTCCACAGTACTGCGGCGAGGTACACGTACCGCACTCGAGCATGTTGCCGCAGCCGTCCCCGGTGGGGCCGCAGTTGTAGCCGAGGGCTGCGCACGTCTTGGGCACGCAGACGTCACCGCCGGCCTCGACGACCGAAGAGTCTCCGCCACAGACGCTGAAGCCACCGGCGCCGCAGAATTGCGGCGACGTACAGGTGCCGCAGTCGATGATGTTGCCACAGCCGTCGCCGTTCTTGCCGCACGTGTACTGCAGCTCTGCGCACGTCTTCGGCGTGCACATGTTGCTGCTCCCGTCGCCGAGGGACGTCGCGCTGTCGCCCGTGCCCGCGCCATCGGGGGCGTGGCCATCGTTGGTCAGCGTGCTGTCTCCGCTACCCCCGTCGTTCGCAGGACCGGAGGACGAAGAGCTCGAGTGGCCACCGCAGGCACTGGCAACGACGGCGGTCGCCACGGGGAGAATCAGTACCGGCCAAATACGCATGTAGCGTTCTCTCACCTGAGGATCTGGAAGCGCTCCTAACAGGCTAGCGTGCTTGACTCGTACGGGTCAGCGTTTTCACGCCTTCCGAGCCCTGGCCTCCGCGCGGCATCGCAGGACGGCGGGGCGCGCCTTATCGTGCCCCGCGGCGCCGCCGCTGGCCCGCGGATATCAACCCTTGGCGAGGTCAGTGTTCTTCGACTTCTTCTTTCCCGCTTCCGGCGGGCGGGGTCGAAGTGCAACGGCGCCCAAAAAGCGCTGGCGACCAAGCGTCTCTACGATGCGCTTTGCAGAGGACAGCCTGGACTCGCCGAGCTTCAGGCAAAGGATCGCCGCGTCCGTCGCGTTGGCGAGAGGAACCTCCGCTGGATTTTCGTCGAGCGGGCCCGTGACGACGAGGACACGCTCGCCCCGCGCTACCCGCGATCTCAGCTCGGCGATCCGCGTCTCGGCCATTCCTAGCGATACGCCGCGCACGTCCAGTACGGAGATGGGCCTTCGTAGGTGATCGAGACCCACCGCACCCAGGGCCTGCGCGATGTCCACCGTCGCGTCGCCGAGCTCGTCACCCGTCGGCACGAGGGTCACGGAGGTCCACTCGCGCTGCTGGAGAGCGAGCCAGATCTTCTGCCAGGAGCCCGCCTGCTCGAGGCGGAGCTCGGTCGGCAGGCCCATGGGCCCCGGGCGACTGAGCGCCAGGCCTGTGGATGGTGCGGGGCCCGCGAGCTCCGCCGTCGCGGTGATCACCACCTCCGCCCGCGCCGGTGCGGGCCTGTCGACGGGGTGCTCGGTCGCTGGTGCCTCCTCGTAGACGTGCGCGATCGCGGGCTCCGGGGGCGGCGGCTCGGAGTGATGGGCGCGCTCGGGATCGTGAAACTCGGGGACCTCGATGACCTTGGTGGGCTTGAGGTCTTCCTCGGGCGGCGGAGGCGAATACGACCTTGTCACGATCGGCGGCGGCGGCGGCCCAGGTTGGGCTGCCGCGGGGCGGTTCACCGCGTAGGCAGGAGCGGGGGCCGCGGGGGCGCTCGGAGGCTTCGACGCAGGGCCCCTCCGTTCCGAAGCTGGTTGCCCGAGCATCGGGTTGGGCCGGCCGTAGGGCTGCGCCGACGCGGGAACGGCGATATCGCCGTAAAGCGGCCGCGTGGCAGGTGACTCCTCGTAGAAGGGGTCCTCCCCCGGCGGAAGGCTCGCCTGTACTGCAGGACTCTGCGGCGCGGTGGGGCTCTCCGGCGCCGGAGGACGGATCGAGGCCGGCCGGGGCGCCGCGGCTTCCGCGGGGATCGAGGCGCGAGGGACCCTTCCTTGCGGCACCGTCGCCTCTGCCCGCGGAGGTTGCGCGCGCGCGGGACGCTGCACTTGCGGCGGCGTCGTGTAGGCAGACTTTGCAGGGCCCTCGGCCGCGCGCGGCGGTGCCTGGGACGCGCTTGCGCGGGGCGGCATCTGGGAGGCCCGCGGCGGCACCTGCGACGAGGAGGCGCGGGGCGGCATCTGGGACGGCGACGCCTGGGCCGGCACCTGCGACGCCCGCGGAGGGATCTGCGAGGCGCGGGCCGGCGAGGTCGACGGGGCAGGCCCGGGCTGTGAGCTCGCGCGCGGGGCAGCCGGTGACGCTTCCTTGGCTTGGCGGGAAACGAGGGTCGAGTCGCGCCCCACGTCGCCGGGCATCTGGATCTGCGGAACGCGAGGGCTTGGCGGGAACGCGTCCGTACGAGCTACGGACGCCGCCTGCCCCATGCGGGGCGGGCTCTGCACGTAGGAGGTGCGCGGAGGCATCTGTGACTGCGGGCGGCCCGCCGCCGGCGGCTGGGAAGGCGTGGCCGGGGCAGCGGCTTGCGGGGCGCCGGGCGCAGCTGGGGCGGCCGACCGGCCCCGGACCGGCGTCGACGGGGAGGTCGCCGGTCGCTGCAGTCCCGTCGCGCGCGGTGGGCGGGCCACGAATCCGCCCTCCACGGGATCACGGTCCATCATGATCGTTCGGTCGGAGTCGTCGTCGAAGCTCGATGGTGGCCCCGTTGGGGGTAGCTTTCTTTGCTCTGCCAAAGGTCCTCCGGCCGATTCGTGCGCCGAGCTTACCACGTCCCCCAGCGGTGGCCGAGGGTGGGCCTTCAGTTGAATTGTCGCATGAAGAGGTCGAGCGCCCGCCGCACTCTGGGACGACCGCTGGCAGTGCGAAGGAAGCTGTAGGCGCCGAGCGCTGCTCGCGAGCTGAGCCGCGGGCGAATGCTCTGGGCGTAATGGAAGAGCTGTTGCTCGGGACCCCAGCGCGCCTTCGAGGTGTCCGCCCCCATCGACAGGTGCACCGCCGGCAGCCCGGACTCGATGGCGTACTTGATGATCTCCGCGACGGCGGTGGTCATGACGCTGTACTTACCCCACGCCGGATCGAAGCCAGAATAGTAGAGGTAGAGCGTCTTCGCGACGACGAACGCAATGCGGGCAGCCACCGGCGTGCCGTCGACGTTGAGCGTGAAGACGCGCGCGATTTGGCGCTCCGCCATCCTTCCGCAGGCGATCCGGAGGAAGCGCTTCGACTGCGTCCCTCCGAACCGATCCGGGTGGGGGATGCCGGCCGTGGACGTTGCCCGCATCTCGTGGAGCCGGAAGAAGACGTCGAGGGCGCTGTCGACGTCGCTCGGAGTCTCGGCGACGTTGAGCGTCGCCGTGAGGCCGTCGCGCTTCAACGAATTGTAGCAATGCCGCAGCGACTCCTTGATGTTTCGCTTCAGCGGGCGTCGAAACTCATCCCAGGTCGAAGCCAGGCGCAGCAGGTTGCCGGGTTGCGAGGTTCCCCAGGTCAGGGGCAGCTTCTCTCCCAGAGCGAGCGCGAACGGCGAGTCGCTGCCCAGTCCTTGCCAGTCGATCCAGTCCCACCCCTTCTCCTGGAGCAGATCCTCCGCGAGCGCGTGTCCAACGTCGGCTGCACACGCTGGGTCGACGATGGGACCGCTCTGCTCGGTGATGTAGGGGTCTGCGCCGAGGAACTGGAGCGTCTGTGCCCTTACGGGTCCGATGCTGGGCCGCTTCGTCAGCATCAGCGGCACGACGCCGACCAGAGTCCCGGATGCGTCGCGCGCGACCTTCACGCAGAGCCTGTCGCGTATGAGGAGCGAATCCTTCCGGAAGACCTCCCACCAGGTGATGTTCCACTCGGGCAGGAGGAAGGGGAGGTCGTTCCGCGTCCGGGTCAAGAGCGCGGACCAGTCGTCCCCGATCGATCGGAGCTCCTCGGTCGTCCTGATCGTCGAAACTCGAACGCTCATCGTGCCGATCGCTGCCGAGGGGGATGGTACCCCAATGGCGTCGGGAAGTGCCCTGCGGCGGCAGGGTAGCCTCGACTCAAGCTCGCACCATCGGGATGGCCGGGACAAGAACTCTGATACCCCAATCGCCGGCCGCGCCGGCATCGTGCAGGTGAGCTCGACAAAAAAGCAGCGAATCTCCTGGAGTTCGACCCGCAGCCCGACCCTCGGTCAGCATCCCGGGTCCGTTGGTCCCGGGGTGGCCGACCCGCCGCGCCTGTCCACGTAGTTCGTGTCGATCCACGTGCGGTAATCCCCCGTCCGGACCTGATCTACCCAGGCGCCGTTCGCGAGGTACCAGCGCACCGTCTTGCGCAGACCCGTCTCGAACGTCTCCCGCGGCGCCCAGTTGCACTCCCGCTGGAGCTTCGAAGCGTCGATTGCGTATCTGAGATCGTGGCCAGGCCGATCGGCTACGTAGGTCATCAGGGCTGCGAGCTCGCGCTCCGGTGCGTTCGTCTCCTGGGCGATGACGCTGCAGAGCTGCCTCACGAGGTCGACGTTACGGAGCTCGCTGTTGCCTCCCACGTTGTACGTCTCCCCGACCCGACCCTTCTCGATCACCGCCCAGATCGCCTCGCAATGATCCTCGACGAACAGCCAGTCGCGGACGTTGAGCCCCTCTCCGTAGATCGGGAGGGGCTTGCGATCGAGCGCGTTCAGGATCATGAGCGGGATGAGCTTCTCCGGAAACTGGTAGGGCCCATAGTTGTTGGAGCAGTTGGTGATCTTCACACCGAGCCCGAACGTGCGCGCGTACGATCGAACGAGGTGATCGCTGGCCGCCTTGGACGCCGAATAGGGGCTCGAGGGGTCGTAGCGGCTCTCCTCCGTGAAGCGACCGGCATCCCCGAGGCTGCCGTAGACCTCGTCCGTGCTCACGTGATGAAAGATGCCTTGACCGTTCTTCCAGTATTTGCGGCAGGCCTCGAGGAGGTTGAACGTTCCCTCGATGTTCGTCCGCACGAAGGCCCGTGGGCCGACGATGCTGCGGTCCACGTGGCTCTCGGCTGCGAAGTGGACGACCAGGTCCGGCGTGTGCTGGCGGAACAGAGCGTCGACCGCATCCGCGTCGGTGATGTCGACGCGCTCGAAGGCGTAGTTGGAGAGCTGCGCAGTCTCCGCGACACTGGCCAGGTTGCCGGCGTACCCCAACGAGTCGACGTTCAAGAAGAGGCGATCGGGGTGACGCGGCACCGACAGATTCAGAAAGTTCGAGCCGATGAACCCCGCGCCGCCGGTGACGATGACTCGCATGGTCATCCGGCCGCGAGAGCCTCGCGCCTGGCGAGGGCGATGTCCGCGTCAACCATCATTTCGACGAGCTCCGTGAAGCCAACCTTCGGGGTCCATCCAAAGGTGGCCCTGGCCTTGGCCGCGTCGCCATGGAGAAGATCGACCTCCGCCGGCCGGAGATGGCGCTCGTCGATCTCGACGTAGTTGCTCCACTCGAGCCCGGCGCGCCGGAACGCCAGCTCGAGGAACTCCTTGACGCTGTGCGGATCGCCCGTCGCAAGGACGAAGTCGTCCGGCTTGTCAGCCTGAAGCATGCGCCACATCCCTTCAACATAGTCGCCTGCGAAGCCCCAGTCTCGCTTCGCGTCCATGTTTCCAAGCGCGATCTTCTTCTGCGTGCCCGCCACGATGCGTCCGACCGCGCGGGTGATCTTGCGCGTCACGAAGTTCTCCCCGCGCCGCGGGCTCTCGTGGTTGAACAGGATGCCGTTGCACGCGAAGATTCCGTAGGACTCTCGGTAGTTCTGGGTCAGGTAGTAGCCGTAAGCCTTCGCCGCCGCATACGGAGAGCGCGGGTGGAAGGGCGTCTTCTCGTTCTGCGGTACCTCCACGACCTTCCCGTATAGCTCCGACGTCGACGCCTGGTAGAAGCGGGCATTGACGGCGGAGACGCGGAGCGCCTCGAGCATGCGCCCCACGCCGGCCGCGTTCACGTCGCACGTGTAGTCGGGCATCTCGAAGCTCACCCGCACGTGGCTCTGCGCCGCGAGGTTGTAAATCTCGTGGGGCTGGACCGCGTGAATCACGTTGCGTAGCGACGTCGAGTCGACGAGGTCCCCGTAGTGGAGCTTGATGCGCTCACGGATGTGGTCGATGCGGCCGGTGTTGAACGTGCTCGTCCGCCGCACGAGCCCGTGAACGTCGTAGTCCTTCGTGAGAAGAAGCTCGGCGAGGTAGGAGCCGTCTTGCCCGGTGATTCCGGTGATGAGCGCGCGCTTCTTCATGAGCCGATGACGCCTCCCCGGATGCGTGCCGCCCTGTGCGCAGCCAGATCGTGGTCGAGCACCTCTCGGACGAGCGCCTCGAAGGTCACCTCGGGCCGCCAGCCGAGCTCGCGGAAGCGAGCGCTGTTGCCGATGAGGGACGTCACGTCATGGGCTCGCACGAGCGACGGGTCGGACCGGACGACGCTCGGGTCGACGCCGGCAAGGCGACAAGCCGTCGTTGCGAGGTCCAGGACGGAGTGCCCCTGTCCGGTGGCGCAGATGTAGTCGCCCGGCGGCGCCCCCAGCACAGCGACCCGGACCGCGTTGGCGAGGTCACGGGCATGGCAAAAGTCGCGGATGACGGCGGTGTTGCCGAGGACGAGCTCCGTCGCATCCCCGCACGCGATGGCAGCGACGGTCCGGGTGATCTTGCGGAAGACGAAGTGCTGGGCCCGTCGCGGCGACTCGCCAAGATAGAAGATGAGGTTGTGCGCGGGCACCCCCAGTCCCTCCCGCGCAAGCTTGACGGCGAGGTGGGCCGAGGCCTTCGCCACGGCGTATGGCGATACGGGGGCGATCGGGGTGTCCTCGTCTTGAACGGGGGAGGGGGCATTCCCGAAGATCTCCGCAGAGCTGGCGTGCACGAAGCGCACGCCCTCGTGCCGTGCCGCCGCGAAGACCAGCGCCGCCGTCAGCCGCGCGTTCGCGTCGAACGTCGCCATCGGGGCCTGCCACGAATCAGCCACACTGGTCCGTGCGGCGAGGTGCGCCACGGCGTCGAGCGGGCCGTTGGCGGCGAGCAAGCCCTCCGCGTCGTCGAGCGAACCCCTGGCGGCCTTCACGCTCCTCGGCAGCGGCGTCTCGTCGGCGCCGGCGACGCCGTAGACCTCGTGCCCTTCGGCCGTGAGCAACTCGGCTAGGTAGGAGCCGATCTGGCCGGTCACGCCTGTGACGAGCACGCGCGCCATTGGATCCAACCCATACCACATGGCCAGAGGGCGGGCTGGTCGGTGCCCCGCAATTTGCGGCACGCGACAGGGCGACCGCTGTAAGCTTGCGGGCTACGATGGCCCAGGCAAACGGTTCGCTGAAGAGCCACGAAGCCCCCGACCGGTACGTCGGCCCCCTGGGGCGACTGAAGCGCGCGCGCGAGGCGCTCGGTGAGCTCGTGGATGGCCTCCGAGAAGATCACGCTCACATCCGCCGGTCGGAGGCGAAGTACGGAGGCAGGTCGATCTCGCCCGAAGAGCTGCCGGCCGACCTCGTGCGCAAGGTCGGCTTTCAGATGATGGCGGGTTATCGCCTGATGCGGCTTCTCTCTCGCGCCGGCGTTCCGCTGGCCCCGAAGATTGCGTCTCGAATGATCCGGCACCTGTACGGCTCGGACATCCATTGGGACGCCGAATTCGCGCCGGGCGTCATGATCGTGCACGGGATGGGGCTCGCCATCAGCCCGGCGGCGCGCGTGGGTCACGGGGCGATCATCTTCCAGCACGTGACGCTGGGCATGGGCAGGCATCCAGACACCCAGGCGGTCGGTGCGCCCACCCTCGAGGACAACGTCCACGTTGGTGCAGGGGCGACGCTCATAGGGCCGATAACGGTCGGCAAGGGATCGAAGATCATGGCGGGCTGCGTCGTCGTTCGTTCCGTTCCACCCCACTCGATCGTCGAGGCGCCGGTGCCCGTCGTTCGTTCCCGCTTGCCTCGCACAGACAAGACCGAGTAAGGGCGGCCGAACAACGATGAGGGTTCTTTTCCTCTCTCCAGACTTCGTGATGCCTGCGGACCGTGGGCTTCGGGTGCGCACTCTATCGCAGCTGCGGCTGCTCGCCGGATTCGATGCGATAGAGCAGATCACCTTCCTCTCGCTCGCCGACTACGACGTCGATCCGGCGAACATCGCAGCGCTGGAGCGAAAGGTGCCGAAGCTCCGCGCGCTCCGCCCGGTCTACCAGCCCGTGCACATGCGCCGTAATCCACGCTCGTTGCCGCGGCTGCTCGGCCTGCGCGTCCTCGGTCGCATCCCGTACCTCGCGGCCAAGGCCGACGTGTCGGCGATGCGAGCGCTCATCCGTCAGCACCTGCGAACCGGCCAGTACGACCTCGTCTACCTCGGTTCCTTCAGCATGGCGTCGTACCTGCCGAGCATCCGTCGCCTGGCCCCGCGCGCCCGGGTCGTCCTCGAGGAGCACAACGTCGAGTGGGAAATCTTCGACCGCCTCGCGTCGAGCTTTCGCGGGCTCGGTCGCCACGCCGTCAAGTGGGAGGCCCGCGCGATGCGACGCTACGAGGCGCGCTTGCTCAAGGCGGTCGACGCGGTCGTCGCCATCTCGCAGAGCGACGCGACGAACCTCCGGGCGCTGTCCGGCGGAGTGTCGGCCGCCGTCGTGGCCCCCTTCGTCGAAGCTCGCCCGCCTCGCGTGGAGAAGGAAGGTGCCCGGGGCCTCGCGTACATCGGCTTGCTCGGGTGGCAGCCCAACGCTCTCGGCCTCGACTGGTTCTGCAAGGAGGTGTGGCCCATCGTTCGTGAGCTCGCACCGGACGCCACGCTCACGATCGCCGGGCCCGGACTCCGAAAGCGCGAGGACGGCTCGCTCGACGTTCCCGAGGCGTGGTCGCGACCGGGTATCACGACCGTGGGCTACGTCGACGACCTCGAGGATCTCTACGGCGGGACGCTCGCGATGGTGGCCCCCGTTCTGGGGGGCTCGGGCGTGCGCATGAAGCTGCTCGAGGCGATGAGCGCGGGTATGCCCGTGGTCACGACGCGCGATGGCGCTGCGGGCCTCGACCTCGAAGACGGGCGGGAGCTCCTCGTCGCGGACGAGCCGCGCGCATTTGCGGAGCGCGTCGTGAGGGTCCTCGCGGACGCGGGGCTTCGCCAGGAGCTCCGATCACGCGGCCGAGACTACGTCGTTCGCCACCACGCTGCGGACCTGGCGCGGTCGCGCCTCGCTGCCGCGCTTGGTCTGCCCGCCTGATGGTCACGTAGTGAGCGACGTCGCCAGCGACCAGGCGGTCCCGCAGGGCCAGGCCGACCGCCGCATCGCGGTGCGCAACGCCGTCATGGTGACGGGCTCGCTCCTGATGACTTGGAGCATCGCGCTCCTCATCCGCCTCATCCTCCCCCGGAGCCTCGGCCCCGACCTGTTCGGCCAGTACAGCTTCGCCGAGGCCCTCGCCGTCAACGGCTTCGGCTTCATCGGTTTCGGGATCGACATGTACATCCAGAAGGAGATCCCCCTTCGCCCCGAGCATGCGACGGATTTCTTCGGAGGCGTGCAGCTCCTGCGGCTCATCGCGAGCGCAATCGTCCTCGTCGTGACGGCGTTGCTTGCCCGCACAGGTAGCCATGACGCCGACGTCGTCATCACGGTGCTCGTCTTCGGCGTGTCGCAGCTCTTCATCACCTTCGCCGCGAGCTGCGCGTCGCTCCTCTACGCGTCGCGCAGCGTCGGAAGGCTCTCGGTCCTCAACATCGTCTCCAAGCTTTTGTGGGCGGCCATCATCGGCATCTCGGTGTGGCGGCACGCGCCGCTGTGGGCGTTCGCAGGCGCTGCCGTCGTTTCGGAGGGCGTTCGCCTCGTCGTCCTCTTCCGACTGAGCCGCACGGTGCTCGGGCTCCGGCTGCGCGTGGACGCCCGCAATACCCTGCTCGCGCTGAAGAGCAGCTTTCCCTTCTACATCACCGCCATCGGGGTGACGCTCTACGGGAAGATCGATGTCGCGATCATGGGTATGCAAGTGTCCGATCGCGAGGTCGGCTTCTACAGCGCCGCGACCAACATCTCCACGCTCGCCATGCTGATGGCCCCCCTCATGGGCTGGGTGCTCACTCCGCAGATTGCGAGGGCGGCGCCGTATCCGGCGGAGTTCAAGGCGCTGATGACCCGGTCTTTGGAGTGGACGCTGGCGGTGGCGATTCCCCTGGGGCTCGCGCTCGGCCTTGGAGCCGACGTGATCATGCATGCCGTCTACGGGTCGCGCTTCGATCCCGCCGTTGGCGCCATGCGGGCGCTCTCGCCGATGTTCGCCGCGGTCTACGTGTCCATGCTCTGCGCGCTCGGTCTGTCGATGTCGAACCGAGCCTGGACGGTCACGAAGGTGACGCTCCTTTCGTTCGTCGTGAACGGCACGCTGAACTTCTTCCTTCTCCGGCCTTCGCTGCGCCTCCTGGGTGAGGGCGGAGCGGGCATTTGCGCATCGACCGTGTGGGTTGGGACGGAGCTCCTCGTGGCAGGTACCTACATCTGGATTCTCGGTAGCGAGGTGGTGGACCGTCGCAACGTGCGCGCCTTCGTGAAGTCCATCGTGGCGAGCGCCATCGTGGTTGCCATGCACCTGGCCACGTCCCGACTGGGAGTGCTCCGCCTACCGCTCGACCTTGCCGTGTACCTGGCCCTCGTCCTGGGCTCGGGGGCCGTCCCGTTCTCCGAGCTACGCGGCTCCGTCGCCTACATCCGCCGCCAGCGTGCAGGCGGCAGCGCGGTTGCGGAGGAGACGAAGAGCTCCTCCGGGTGAGAGCGCGAGCGCGTGGCGGGCTCGGGCAAGCGGGCCGAGCGCCCCGGAGTTGACGCGAGCCCACCGTAGGCCGAGACTCATGCCTCACGCGTTGCGCGAGGATCCGGGCCCGTCATGTCAAAGCCAAGCGCACGCCTCCACCAGCTCGATGGGCTGCGTGCCCTCGCCGTCACCGTCGTGGTCCTCCACCACGCGGGCGCGGCGAGCGTAGCGACGACCCTCACGGGCAAAGGGTACCCCATCGCCGGACGGCTGCTCTCGACCGGTACAGCGTCGGGGGTCGAGCTGTTCTTCGTCCTCAGCGGCATCGTGTTGCTCAGGCCCTACGTGCGCCGAGGCCGCCCGCTCGCGTTGGTGGAATATCTGAAGCGTCGAGCCCAGCGCCTGTGGCCGCCTTTCATTGCCGCCTGGCTAGTCTCCGGTCTCGTGATCCATCTGACTACCAGCTACCCGAGCTGGTGGACTCGGGACGAGGGAAACCCCTTGCCCATCTTCAGCGTCTCCACGTGGTTGGCGCAGCTGGGAATCGCGTACCTAGGGACCGACCGATTCAACTGGGCCTGGTGGAGCCTGACGGTCGAGATGATCTTCTACGTGGCGGTGCCGCCGATCGTCCTGGCGTTTGCACGGGTCCGGCCAACCCGCACACATCTCGTCGCTTGCTGGATCGTGGCAGTCTTGGTCGCGCTTGCCGCGCAGCAGGTTCCCGAGCAGCTACTCCCGCCGCAGGCCTGGCCCATCCCGAGCTTCGCCGTGTACGGGTCCTGCTTCGCGGCGGGCGTCCTCCTCGCCGCGTACGACTTCCCGCCCACCTGGGGCCCGGTCATGATGCTGGTTGGCGGCGTGTATGCCATCCTCGCGTGTGCGTGGCCCGCGCTCAACGTCCACGTAGGCTGGGGCCTGCTCTACTTCGGGCTGGTCACGGTCGCCCTCGACAGCTCGAGCCGAGTGGCGCGGCTGTTCAGCCAATGGCCTTTCGTCTGGCTTGGGGAGCGCTCGTATTCGCTCTTTCTCGTGCACTTCGCCGTCTTCACGAGCGTGTGCCTCGCGGTCTCGCACGTGACGACCGGCAAGGGCCCGGTCTACTTCGCGCTGACCAGGCTGATCGAATTGCCGCTGGCGTTGCTGGCGTCGATGGTCATTTTCGACCGTATCGAACGTCGCTTCGCTCACGGACTCGTCTCCGGGGAGGCGTTCTGGCCGACGTTGAAACAGCCGGCATCTGCGGAGCCGTCGGCTGCGGTGGCTCCCCCTCTAGCGTCGTGAGCTGGAGCGCGCGGGTACGAGGACGATGACCAGCACGGCCCCAGCGAACATGCAGCCGGCGACCACGTACAAGCCGTAATCGAGCCGGTGCGTGCGCTCGGAGATCCAGCCGACGACGAGAGGGCTGACGTAACCGGCCAGTCCGCCGATGGAGTTGACGAGGGCGATGCCCGCGGCTGCCGCGGTGCCTCCGAGGATGGCGGTCGGCATCGTCCACGAGACCGGGAAGCTCGACAGCACGCCACAGGTTGCGAGGGCGAGCGCCGCGACGGCGAGGGCGAGGTGCGGACCGGCGAGTGCGCTCCCGATTAGCCCGAGACCGCCCACGACGGCGCTCAAGGCGAAATGCCATCGTCGCTCGCCCGATCGGTCCGACGACCGGCCCACGAGCACCATCGCGACGGCGGCGCTGCCGTAGGGAACGGCCGCGAGCAGCCCCACGTTCACGGTGTCGCTGACGCCGGCGTTGCGGATGACCTGCGGCAGCCAGAACGAGATGCCATAGAGGCCTGCGCTGATGCAGAAGTAGACGAGCGAGAACAGAAGGACCCAGGGGTTCTTCAGCGTCTGGACCACCGAGAGGTCTCGCACCTCGCGCCGGCCCGCGGCGAGGTTACGGGTGAGCAGCGCCTTCTCGTCCTCGCTGAGCCAGGCTGCGTCGGCGACACCGTCGCTGAGATAGAAGGGGACCCACAGGCCGATCAAGATCGAGGGGACGGCCTCCGCCACGAAGAGCCACTGCCACCCACGCAGCCCAGGGAGACCGGCAGAGAGGACCCACCCCGAGAAGGGGCCTCCTACGACGCCGGCAAAGGCGATCGCCAGCATGAAGAGCGCCACGATGCGGGCGCGGCGCGCGGCCGGGTACCAGTACGTCAGGTACAGGATGATGCCCGGGAAGAAGCCAGCCTCCGCCGCCCCGAGCGCGAAGCGGAGGAGGTAGAAGCTCGCCTTTCCCGACACGAACGCCATCAGCGCCGAGAGGACCCCCCAGGTGATCATGATACGAGCGATCCACCGGCGCGCCCCGACCCGCTCGAGAAGGATGTTGCTCGGCACTTCGAAGAGGAAGTAGCCGACGAAGAATATCCCGGCCCCCGCGCCGTAGACGGCATCGGAGAGCTGCAGATCCGCCAGCATTTGCAGCTTGGCGAAGCCGACGTTCACTCGATCGAGGAATGCGACCACGTAACAGAGGAAGAGGAACGGCAGGATGCGCCGGGTGACCCGGGCGTATGTCGCCTCCTCGTCGTCTGCGGTGACCGTCACGCAGCGGACTTCACGATGCGTCGGGCCCCGCCTCGAAGAAGCGCATCACGCACGCGGTCTCGCATGGGAATCTCGATCTGGCGAAAGCAGACCACGGACAAAAGGACGATGGCGATCTGGAACGCGATGACGAATGCGTATCCGGCCGCGGGTGCACCGAGCAGCCTCTTCATCGCGGTGAGCGTCAGAATCAGGAGCGGAAGGTGCAAGATGTAGAGGGAATAGCTCGCCTCACCGAGGGTGCCCATCACCTTGATCGAGAGCGCGCGAGCCAGAGGCCCCGTCCCGAACGCGAGCGCGATGACCAGAACGGCGAAGAGCGGCGAGAGGAGCCCGTTGTGGAGCATCACGTACGGTATCCGCTCGGCCGTGACGAGGACGGCGAGGACGAGCCCGGCGACCGCGAACGACATCCACGGCGCGTGGGGCGCGAGCGCCGTCCGCACCCGACGGTCGAGGAACAGACGACCGGCGACGATGCCTATGACGAAGTCCGGAAGGCGCAGGATCGGCGAATACTTGAGGAGGTTGATCCAGAATCCGATCACCTCGCTCGTGGATACCGGGACGCCGTCCGGTTGGACGGTGATGTAGAGGATGCAAGCACCCACCGAAAACGTCCAGGCGAGGATCGCCGTCCCGACGGCCACGCCCGTGCGCGAGCGGACGACGATCGGCGCCAGCAGGGGGAATACGAGGTAGAAGAATGCCTCTGCGGAGAGCGACCACGCGGGGACGTTCCACGCGAGCGCAATCCTCGGGAAGTGCGCCTGGATCAGCGTGAGGACCGCCAAACCCTCCACGGCGAGGTTGGTCAGGTCTCCTTTTCGCAAGTGCGCGACTACGAAGAACGGAGCCATGAGCAGGAGCCCGACGGCATACACGGGATAGATTCGCGCGAAGCGACTGACGTAGAAGGGCCGGAGCGCGATTGGCTTGGGCGGCTCCTCGCCGCAGTGCGTGTACGTGAGGATGAACCCCGACAGGACGAAGAAGAGGCTGACCGCAACGTAGCCCGAGCCCACGAAGCTTCGCGCCCACGGATTCGTCCAGTGGACCCAGTCGGTGCAGTGAAAGAGCACGACGTGGTACGCCGCGAGGAAGCGAATCCCCGTGAGAGCTCTGAGGGAGGGGCGACTCATCGGGCAGTGCCCTCGGGGGAGGAGAGCGACGTTGACTCTATCTGCCTGCGGACGGCCGCGACAGCAGCCTCGGATCCGAGCAACTCGGGATGTCCCACGCCGGGCAGCTCCACGTACTGCGCACGGCTGCCGAGGCGAGCGGCGATCGCTCGGCCATGCTCGGGGAGGGTCGTGGTGTCGGCGTCTCCCTGGAGCACCAGCACGGGCGCGGGCACGGCGTCGAGCCACGGCAACGTCTGGTAAACGTCCCCCGGGATGACGCTCGCTGCCCACTCTCGCGAGCGAGGAACGAGCTCGACGTCCAGAGCACCCGCGAGGAGCGATACCGACGCGACGCTCTCGTGCGCGAGGGCCGCGGCACCCGCGACGCGGACGGCAAAGTATCCCCCGAAGGAGAACGCAACCAGGTGAAGCCGCGAGGGTGAGAGGTGCTCCTGCTCGAGCAGGCTGCCAAGGATCCGCTTCGCATCCTCGGTCATCGGTTCACGGCTCGGGCTCCCGCCCGAGGAGTCGTAGCCTCGGTACGCATACGTCGCCAGGCCCCAGTCGTGGCCCTCACGAAGGCGCTCCAGAAACGTGCGCGCCGTTGCAAGAGGCGTCTGATCGTTGCCCGAATAGAACAGAACCCATGGCGCGTCGGGGGCGGACGGCCGCCGGACGAGACCGTTCAGCGTGATGCCCGGAGCCACCGCCAGTGACGTCGGGGCCCAGCCTTGCACCGCGAGCGCGGCGTAGGCATCGGCGCTCAACGTGCCGGTGAGGTACGGGATGTGGAGCCGTCCATCGTGGCTGCGCAAGACGCGGACCGCTCCGATCGTCAACACCAACGCCCCGCCTACGAACGCGATGACGAACCGGACCCGACGCGGCCGCGAAGCGCGCATGCTGCGCGAGCATACGGCGCGCTTTTGCCACACGCCACACTCATGAAGCGGCTTCTCACAGCGTTTCTTTCGTGAAAGGATTGCGGCCATGGAGGACGCCCGCCTTCGCGGCCACGTGCGCGCCCTCGACGGTGTCCGCGGGCTCGCGGTCCTGATGGTCCTCGGCCTGCATTTCATCGGGAACATGGAGCCGACCACGCCGCTCGAGGGCGTCGTGGCGCACGCCTTCATCTACGGCACGCTCGGGGTCGACCTGTTCTTCGTGCTGTCCGGGTTCTTGATCACCGGCATTCTCGTCGAGGC
>Ga0302279_10002396_pt1 | contig 24905 bp, 26 predicted proteins | sample III_Bog_N3_3_FD_194541 | JGI IMG/M metagenome (GOLD analysis project Ga0302279, IMG submission 194541) | Peat permafrost microbial communities from Stordalen Mire near Abisko, Sweden - III_Bog_N3_3 | ecosystem: Environmental > Terrestrial > Soil > Wetlands > Peat | place: Sweden: Abisko... | reverse complement strand
AAGCTGAAGCTGAGCGAGGGGTCGGAGATCGTCGTGCCCAAGTATTCCATCGTCACCGTGGTGTTCCAGTAGACGACCCTGGCTTGAACGGAAATTGACGCCCCCCGGAGAACCGCTTCTCCGGGGGGCTTTTTCGTCGTGGCGGGAGGGCCGTCGAATTGCTAGGCTTGCACCCAAACAGGAGGTTCGCATGCCCAAGGAGAAGAAGGCCCCGATTCCCGCCGCGAAGGCCCAGGCCTTGGAGGACGTGGAGGATCTGGTGGGTACGGCGGCGGAGGATCTGCGCAAGTCCTTCAACTACCACCTTCGCCTGTCCTTGGCGCGCGACCGCTACACGGCGAGCGACAACGACAGGTACCTGTCGCTCGCCTGGGCGGTCCGCGACCGCCTGGTGGAGAATTGGATCGCAACCCAGCAGAGCTACTACAACCAGGACGTGAAGCGGGTCTACTACTTCTCGCTGGAATTCCTGATGGGACGCGCCTTGGGAAATTCCGTCCTCAACCTGGGCATCGAGGGTTCGGTTCGGGAAGCCCTGGACCAGTTGGCGCTTTCCTACGAGGACCTGCGCGAAATGGAGCAGGACGCCGGACTCGGGAACGGCGGCCTGGGCCGGCTGGCCGCGTGCTTCCTGGATTCCTGCGCGACCCTGCGACTGCCCGCGTACGGATGCGGGATCCGCTACGAATACGGGATCTTCAAGCAGAGGATCGTGGACGGCTACCAGGTGGAAGAGCCCGACAACTGGCTGCACCTCTCGAACCCCTGGGAGATCCCGCGACCGGAAAACGCCGTGCCGGTGAATTTCTACGGCAGGGTCGAGGTCCACAACGACCGGAACGGGCGTCCCAGCTACCATTGGGCCGACACCGAGAAGGTGCAGGCCCTCCCCTACGACACCCCGGTTCCGGGGTACAAGAACGGGGTGGTGAACAACCTCCGCCTATGGTCGGCCAAGGCATCCAACGACTTCGATCTCCAGTTCTTCAACGATGGCGACTACGTCCGCGCCTCGCTGATCAAGAACGATTCCGAGACGATCTCGAAGGTCCTGTATCCCAACGATTCGGTCACGGCCGGGCAGGAACTGCGCCTGAAGCAGCAATACTTCTTCGTGGCCGCCGGAATCCACGACGTGGTGCGGCGCCACCTGAAGCACCACCAGAGCCTCCGGAACCTCGCGGAGAAGGCCGTCATCCAGCTCAACGACACCCATCCTGCCGTGGCCATTCCCGAGATGATGCGGATCCTGATGGACGAGCACGGATTCGGCTGGGACGAGGCCTGGGGGATCACCACGCGGATCTTCTCCTACACCAACCACACCCTGCTGCCCGAGGCCCTGGAGAAGTGGCCCGTGGACATGTTCGGGAAACTCCTGCCCCGGCACCTGCAGATCATCTACGAGATCAATTTCCGGTTCCTCCGCCAAGTGGCCTTCCGCTATCCGGGCGACACCGAGCGGCTGGGTCGCATGAGCATCATCGACGAAGAGGGGGGGCGGCGGATCCGCATGGCCCACCTTTCCGTGGTGGGGTCCCACAGCGTCAACGGAGTGGCCGCGCTGCACACGGAGCTTTTGAAAAAGCACGTGCTGCGCGAGTTCTTCGAGTTCTTCCCCGGCAAATTCAACAACAAGACCAACGGGATCACGCCGCGCCGGTGGTTGCTGAAGTGCAATCCGTCCATGTCCGCGCTCATCTCCGAGAAACTGGGCCACGACTGGCCCGCGCACCTGGACAAGCTGAAGGGGCTGGAGAAGTTCGCCGCGGACCCCGAGTTCCAGAAGCGTTGGAGGGAAACCAAAAGGGAGGCCAAGGATAAGCTCGCGGAGTACGTCCTCAAGGAACACGGCGTCCGGCTGAACCCGGAAGCCCTCTTCGACGTTCAGATCAAACGCCTCCACGAGTACAAGCGGCAGTTGCTGAACCTCCTGCACGTGATCCACCTCTACAACCGGATCAAGGACGACCCCGGGGCGGACTTCACCCCTCGGGTGGTTCTGTTCGGGGCCAAGGCCGCGCCCGGTTACGCCACCGCCAAGCTGATCATCAAGCTGATCAATTCCGTGGCCACGGTGGTCAACAGCGATCCGGACGTGGGCGACAAGCTCAAGGTCCTGTTCCTGGCCAACTATCGGGTGTCGCTCGCGGAGAAGATCATTCCCGCCGCCGACCTCTCGGAACAGATTTCCACCGCGGGCCTGGAGGCATCCGGGACGGGCAACATGAAACTCTCCCTGAACGGGGCCCTCACCATCGGCACCTGGGACGGGGCCAACATCGAGATCGCCGAGGAGGTCGGGGAGGAGAACTGCATCATGTTCGGCCTGAAGACGGAGGAGGTCGCGGCGCTGCAGGCGAAAGGCTACAGACCTTCCGACTTCATCGCCTCCAATCCCGACCTGAAGCGCGTGATCGAACTGATCGAGACCGGCTTCTTCAGTCCGGAGAAGCCCCAGCTGTTCCGGCCCCTCGCCGACCACCTGCGGAACAAGGACACCTACCTCCTGGCGGCCGATTTCGCCGACTACCTGCGTGCCCAGGACGAGGCCTCGGCAGGGTACAGGAACGTTCCCGAATGGACGCGGCGTTCCATCCTGAACACCGCGCGAATGGGCAAGTTCAGCTCGGACCGGACCATCGCGGAGTACGCCAGGGACATCTGGGACGTCGAACCCGTGGGACGCCAGGCGGGTTAGTCGAGGACCCGCGCCCGCGGGGCGAATCCGATGCGCAGACATTTTCCGACAGGCCGCAGGATGGTGGCGCCCACGGCCTGGGCGCGCGCCAGGGCTTCGGCGTCGGGGTGCCCGTAGGGATTGTCCACCCCGGCCTGCACGAGGGCGTAGCGCGGCATCATGGCGCCCAGCCAGAGGAGGTGCGAAGAGGCCTTGCTTCCGTGGTGGCCCATCTGGACCACGTCGGTGGACTCCAGACGGCCCAGGAGAGCCAATTCCCCGTTGGTGTCCAGGTCTCCGCTGACCACCAGGAGGGAGCGACCTCCCCGTCGGAATTCGACCACCAAAGAGTTGTCGTTCGTCTCCGGCGCGAGGGCCGTGTCCGCTGGTCCCAGGATCCTCATGGTGACATCGTCCAGGACGGGGAATTCCTGGAAGGGCAGCGCGCGCCGGCATCCTTCCGGGTAGCTGGGGCAATGGGGAATGGAGAGGAAGGAATCCCGGGAAGTCATGGCTCCGTGCAGCAGCGATTCCACGGGAATTCGCAGACTGTCCAGACCTCCATAATGGTCCAGATCGGGGTGGGTCAGGACCAGAAGCTGGATTTCCTTGACGCCTTCGGTCTCCAGCGCTCGCTCCAGGGCGTGCTGTTCCTGGGGACCGGCATCCACCACCACGGCGCGGGCGCCTTCCACCAGGGCCACGCCATGGCCCTGGCCGACATCGGGAACGAGCAGGAGGGGCCCCTGCTCTTCCTCGGGAGAGGTGGTCTGGCAAGCGGCGAGGAGCAGGACCAACGCGGAAAGCATCACCAGGCGCATGTGAGAACCCCCTGACCGCGCAAGGCTTCGCCGGTGGACAGGTCGCTGGAGCCTTCGACCCGGAAGCCGAGGTCCCACGCGCTCACGGGAATCCGGCCTTCGTGGGAGATCAATAGCGTCGGCTGGGCCCCGCGTGTCCACAGGACCTCGGCGCGCAGTATGTGGCCGCGTGGAACCCAGCGGAATCCGAGGGAAGTGGTCAGCCCGGAGGTTCCGGTCGAATCGCTCCAGGACTGCTCCACCCAAGGGTGCAAGGCTCCGCAGGAGGTGCCCACTCCAAACCTGGCGGATCCCCAGGTCGTATTCCGGCCTTGGTTCACGAGACCCTCCGCGTGCAGGAGCAGATGCGGCTGCGGTCGCAGGTGGGCCAGGAGACTGGTGCGCAGCATCGGGCCATGCGCGGAATCCAGCAATGCCTGGGTCCGCCAGGATCCGCCGACACCCGGGGAGATCCGGGCCATCAGGGCCATGTCCGCGGCGGCGCTGCCCGGCCAGTTGGCGGGAATCCCGCCGTGGCGGAATCCGCTCGAGATCCAACGGGCCGATCCGCGCCAATGCCAGGTACCGTCGGAGGAGTCCAAACCAGCCCACAAAGCGGGATCGCCGCGCTGGTTGGCGGCGGCGCGTAGACGCACCCGCTCCCAATCCACTCCTGTGGACACCACATGGTCGGACCCCGCAGGTCCCCTCTCGCTGCGAACGGAGAGGTGGAAAGGTCCGGAGCCGGCGTGGAAGGCACCCGAACCCTCTTCGCCCGGGCCGTCGCACCGGTCGGAGCGCCACCGCCCGCGCAAGCTGAGCTCGCCGTCGGTGCCCCGGGTGTCGATTCCATTGGGATAGAGACCGGAACCCTCCAGCCAACCCGAGGATTCCGAAGGGGCCCCGGGCCCGGGGTAGCGGGCCACGCCTTCCACGAGCGGATCTTCGGTCCAGGCGTCCAGATCGCCCAGCCGGGTGGAGAATGTCCGGGTTGTCCAAGACAAGATCCTCCGTTTTGGACCACCGGGATCGCTCCGCTGGAATTCCAGGAAAACATCTGAAGCTGGTGCGCCTTGGTAGGAAACGCTCCTGCGACTGCTGAACGCCGAGGCCTTCACCGCGTAGCGCGCCGTGGAACTGTCGGCCATCACGGAATCTTCCCAGATGGGGAAGGCCTGAACGGGGGAAAGGTCGCCTTCGCCGGGGAGAACCTGTGAAGTCCAGGAGTCGGCAAGCAGGTGGGAGACCGCGAGAAGAAGGCATTTGGCGGATGTTCCGATCCGGTGATAATTTTTCTGCGGATGCCCGCCCCGTTCTTCCTTTCCGTGTTGCTCAGCGCCGCTGCCGGACCTCTTTTCACGGAGGTCCAGGCCGATCCGGGATCCGGCGTACCGGAATGGGTGGAGATCGACGGCCGTGGTGGCCAGGATTTGTCCGGCTGGACGCTGGACGACGGCACGACCTTTCGCAAGCTCCCCGACGGGACCTCCCTCCCCGAAGGAGGAATCCTGGTTCTCTCCCGGGATTGCGTCGCTCTGCGCGGGGCATGGTCCGGGGCTTCCATCCCCTGCGCCACCGCCATGGGCTGGAACAGTCTTTCCGTGGATTCCGACGCCGTGGTCCTTCGCGACCTGAGCGGGAACGCCGCGGATTCCGTCCGATGGAACCACCGCACCTGGGGCGATTGGCCCGCCGGTCGCAGCCGGGAACGGATCTCCCTCCAGGATCCGTCCTGCGACCCCGCGAACTGGGTGGCATCCACCCTCCCGGGAGGCACCCCCGGCTGGATCCCCGCCGTGGTCTCTCCCGGCTTCGCGGCGCTCGCGATGGCGCCCGAACGAAGGGCAGTGGCGCCCGGGAAGGACAACCGGATCGACCTCTCCGCACCCGCCGGACAGCGGGTGGTCCTGGAGCTCTACGACCTTTCCCGGAGGCGGATCGCCCTCCTCTGGAATGCGTCCGCTCCGCCCGAGGGGTGGGTCTCCTGGGACGCCCGCGCCGGAAACCGGAATCTGCCTCCGGGTCTGTACGTGCTGCTCGCCAGGTGCGGCGGGGACTCCCGCAAGGCCTGGGTGGCCGTGGAAAAGCCGTGATCTCATCGGTCGCCGCGCTGATCTGCCTGCACGGCGCCTTCGACGGGTCGTTCCCGGCGGCGGCGGTCGTCGGCCGCGGCGGACCCGATGCCGCCTGGGCGGGCGAAGGCGATCCGCTGGAAGCCAATCCCGCGTTGGCGGCGCAGGCCACCGGTGTGGAGGCGGGGGCGGGATGGACCCGGCCCCTGGGTCTGGAGGGACTGGATCTTTCCGGGTTCTGGGCGCACGCTCTCGCGCCCTCGGGAACGGGCGCGTCGCTGCGATGGCGGAATTTGTCCGCCGCAGACATCTACCGCGAAGACCTCGCCGCCCTGGACTTCGCCCAGTCCACCGGACCTTTCCAGATGGGGTTTGGGTGCAGATGGGGTCGCATGGAGATCGCCGGTAAGCCCCAGGGAAATCCCCTTGGCTGGGCTGCTGGAGCGACCGCGACGCCGGTGGGATCCATTCGATTGGGTGCGTCCTGGGAGGATCTTTCCGGGGTGCGCCCGGATGGACTTCCGCAGCCCTGGACCTTCCGGACCGCGGCGGCGGCGCAGGGACTGGATTCCACCTGGAACGCCCAGATGGGGGGCGAACTCAGGCAGCGAGGATCCTGGACCTGGCATGCGGGTCAGGAGTTGCGCCTGGATCCCCTCCGTTTCCGGATGGGGTTGCGGGTTTCCCCGTGGACCCTTTGCGCGGGCATCGGCGGGATCTGGAAGGGGGTGATGATCGACTACGCCCTGGAGGACGGGCCGAACCTGGGAGTCCAGCACCACGGTACGGTCTCCTGGAGGTGGTGATCAGGAGCAGGCGCGCGTTGGATTGTCGGAGCTGTCCGCGCACCAGGAGCGTCCGGCCATGGGGTCGGTTCCGTCCGTTCCGGAGCGCCTGCGCAGGGTGCGGGCGGTGGTGGAGTTGAGGTCGGGCCAGCCGTTCTTCCCGTCCCACACCAGGGAGCGCTCGGCCAGGGAGCCATCCGGGGCGTGGAGCTCCCACAGGGTTCCGGTGGTGGACCAGGCCACGGAGAGAGACAGCCCGCACACGAGACCGGGAGCGCCGTGCAGCGGATGGGAGGTCCGGGCGACGTCGGAGCAGGATACCCGGGACAGCGTGGCCACGCCTCCCGGCGCCAAAGCCACGGCGGCGGTGACGGATTCCGTCCCGTGCATCAGCGTGATCTGCCCGACCACCGAATCCGTTCCGGGATTTCCCACCAGCGCCCAATCGGAGTTGCTGGAATCGGAGAGACCCAGGATGCGCAACCTGCCGGTCGCGACGGCGTCGCCCGGGAAAAGCGCGGTGGCGTCGGTCTCCCCGCCGGAGAGGATGGAAGCGGCAAGGGTGATGGTCCCGGAGGCGTCCACCCAATGCAAGGTCAGGGACAGGTCGGCCTGGGAGGCGATGGTGATTGTGGTATCGCAGTTGTAGAGGGTGTCGCCGGCAATGTTCCACGCTCTCAGGCTGGCCGCGCCGGAGACTCCCACAGGGAGCGAATCCAGGCGCAGGAGGGTCTTGCCCGAGGTGCCGCGGACGATCACGGCCTTACGGACGCCGGTGGAACCGCTCCAGCGGATCCCTAGGCTGTCCACCGTGGCGGGGACGGAGGGCATGGTGATCACGATCCGACCCAGGAGGGCTTTCAGGGAAAGGGCGACGGGCGTGGGTGTTTCGGGCAGGATGGCCACTGGCGAAGCGGAATCCGCGTGGGTGGCGCGTCCGGCGGCATCGCGGTAGAGCGCGGAGACGACGTAGTCCGTGCCTTGGGGCAGGTTCGCGAAGGAAAGGGAGATCGCGGAGGAACCCAGCCATTGGACGGAATCCGTCCAGGATCCGGTGTGGTTCTGGCGACGGATCCTGGCCACCACCCAACCGCCGGGCTCGGCGGCCAGCGTCCGCGCGGCGGATGGGGACGCGTTCGGGAGCGGGGAGACCCGGACCTCCGCGGAGCCCGTGGAGGGGCCGCCCGAGTCCATGGAATTGGATCCGTCGGACAGGCAGCCCTGCAGCAGCGCGCAGGCGAAAAGGGTGGAAACGAGCTTGTTGGAGCGGAGGAGGACGGGAATTTTCATGGCGTGCACGGAGAATCAAGACCCGTGCCAATAAGCGATATCAAGGCTCTTTGATCTATCATCAAGGCATCGCAGGAAGAATCCTGCACAGGGACGCAGGTTCTAGTTTCCATCCCGAAGCACCATGACGAAGAATCCAGTCCAAGCTCTGGTCAAGCAGGTGGGCCGGGGGAAAACCCTTGCCAAGGACCTCTCGATCGAGGAGGCTCGCGAAGCGCTGGAGCGCCTTCTTGGCGGGGAATTCACCCCGAGCCAGACCGGGGCCTTCCTCCAGGCGTTGCGCATCAAGGAAACCACTGCCGACGAACTCGTGGGAGCCGCCCTGGGCGTCGCGTCGTTCCAGGTTCCCACCACCCTGCCCGCGGAATCCTCACCGCTGGTCGTGAACGTCGCCTTCGACACCCCGCGCAAGGGGGGGCTGCTTTCCATCCTGGCAGCCGCCTATCTGCGCCGTGCCGGACTCGCGCAGCCGGTGGTGGTGTGGGAGCCTCCCAGTCTCTTCCGCGAAGTGGGAGCCGTCGAGGCCACCCTGGCGGCGCTGGAGGCGGACCCTTGGTTGGCGGACGGAAGATGTCCGATGGTGGCGGTGCGCGAAATGGTTCCCGCCTGGGCCGGCCTTTCCGCGATCCGTTCCGAGCTTGGATTCCGCACCATCCTCAACACGCTGGAGAAGGTGATTTCCCCCCTTCCGAGCGCCCCCGCGATGGTCGGGATCTCCCACGGGAATTTCTTCCACCGGCTGGCCCAGGTCCTTTCCCGATTGGGCTCGGTGCGCGGGGTGGCGGTGCAAGGCCACCACGGCACCTGCGATCTGAACCTCGGAGAAAAGCCCACGCCCGTCGCCACCTGTGGCGCGTCCGAGGTCGTGGAGTCCGCCCATGTCCCGGGCGGCGAATATGCACTCGACGCCTCCGTCCTGCTCCTCTCCAGATTGGAAGCATGGCCGGACTGGGTGCGGGACCCCGAATCCCCCCTCTGGCCGGCCATCCGCGCCCAGGCCGCCTTCCTCCTCATGGTCGCTTTGGACATTCCACCGCACGACGCCTCGGCGCGCGTGCATTCCGCAGGAGCTCCCCATGGCCGTTGAAGCCGGTTCCATCGCCCCCCCCTTCCGTCTCCCGGACCAGGACGAGGCTCCCTTCGAACTCGCGTCCCTGCGCGGCAAGCAGGTGGTGCTCTACTTCTACCCCAAGGACGCCACGCCGGGGTGCACCGTGGAGGCCTGCGACTTCCGAGACAATTTCCGTCGCATCGCCGCCAAGGGAGCCGTGGTGATCGGGGTTTCCCGCGATTCCGCCAAGAGCCACAGGAGCTTCCGCGAAAAGAAGTCGCTCCCCTTCCCGTTGCTGGTGGACGCCGAAGCCGAAGTCTGCAAGCTCTACGGCGTGTGGCAGCTCAAGAAGTTCATGGGCCGGGAATTCATGGGAATCGTCCGGTCCACCTTCCTGATCGATCCGAAGGGTCTGGTCGCGAGGGTCTGGTCGCCGGTCTCCGTGAAGGGCCACGTGGAAGAGGTTCTGGCCGCCCTCTGAGGCCGGATGGGCCTAGAACAGCACCGAAGGGCCGATCTGGAGCCCGATGCTCCATTCCGACTGCTTCTCGACGCCTTGTCGGGTGAAGGTCGGGGCCCGAGGCTGGTAGACCATGGGAATGCGGATGGCGAGATCCCAGGACCTCGTGTAGCTGGATGAACCGTTCCAGAATTTCTGCAGGTTGACCAGAAGGCCCAATTCCGTTTCCTGCGCCAGGGTCCAACCCGACGCGGCGCCGGACACCCTCCAATAGCCCACGGGACCCGTGGAGACCCATGCTCCCAGGTCTTTTGCGCTCCATCCCCCTCCCACCCGCAACCCAATCTGCCAATCCCAGCCTTGGTCCGTCAGTGGCAAGGCATGGGCGGCGGTGTCGAGCGTCGTGGACACGCTCTCACCCCCGAAGCGCAAGGCCACGTTCATGATCTGTTGCGAGCTGGAAAGGGGAATCCAGGAAAGCGCTCCCACGTATTGGGTGGTGAAAAGCGCCTTGGTCCTGGAAAAGGCCCAGTCGGACATCTCGATGCCCATGCTTCCCACGAGATCCGGCTGGTAGTGGTACCAGAGTTGGGAGCCCAAATGGTTGGGCGTCAATCCCTCGTCGCTTTTCCAGATGGGCCCGGCGGTCAGGGTGCCACCCAGGCCAGCGCCGTCCCAGGCCTCGCCTTGGGAAAGGGGAACCGCGCCCATGGCCAATTCTCCCGAGCAGAGCAAAAGCCAAAGGACGTGGAGGTTGCGTTTCGGAGGCGCCATGGAACCAAAGATGGAAAAGGCCTCCGTGGAACTCCCGCTATGTCGCGTCCTTGATGGCGATTTGCGGGAGATCCTTCTTCAGGATGGCGTGGATCGCCTTGAGGTGCAGCGGAGTGGAGAAGATGAAGATGCCCATCTCCGTGGCCTTTCGCGTGTCCGCCGCCTTGGGCTTCTGCCCGTTGGTGTAGAGGATGGCCACCACATCGGTGTCGCCGCAGACGCGGAGGACCTCGGGGGAGTCCTGGTTGGTCACCAGAAGGACGTTGAACAGGTCCAGTTCCAGGAGATCGGCGAATTCCGAGCCCAAGTAGGCGGACTCGACCTCCGGAAGGTCGTCCTGGTCTCCGACGAGGATTTCCGCGTTCAGGGGGCCGGTCAGATGGCCGGATTCCAGCTGCATGCCTAGAACAGTAAACGCCGGACATCGATTGGTCAATGCGTTGGCGTGGGTTCCCTCCGGGGTTGTCGCGGCTTCTCGATGGGTGCGGGGGTTGCACGTCGGTGCGGGAGGTGCGACATTGATGCCATGGCCACACTGACCTTCCGCCAAGTCGGAACCTGGAGCATCCTGAGCTTGATGGGCGAGATCCAGACCTACGCCGATGCCGCCACGCTCCGCGCCGTGCTCTTCGATCGCCTCTCCGGCAAGGATCTTCGTTTGGCGCTGGACCTCTCCGATCTCGCCTACATCGGATCCGGCGGGATCGGCGTTCTGGCCCAGGTGCAGCAGGACCTGGAGAAGAGAGGCAAGACCCTGGTCCTGGTGGGGGCCTCCAGTTCCGTGCGCCACCTCCTGGAGATCGTGAGCCTGGACCGCGTGGTCCTCTTCGTGGACCGCCTGGAAGAACTGGAGAAGGTCCCGGCCTGACATCCGGACCCGCGCCCGTCGCGCCGGATGCGGGACAGAAAATGAAAACCCCCGCCGCTCGGTGAGCGACGGGGGCCTAGAGGCGTGACTATCAGGGAACCTTACATGAGATAGGTGAACGTCACGTAACCGTCATTCGCAGAGCTGGAAGCCGATTCGGCGTGAACGACGGTGAACTGAAGAGCGATGTAGGTGACTGTCCCGGAACGGGAAGTCTTGACGAGCCAGACATCCCCGACCGAAGGCGTGGAAATCGTGGTGCTGGGGGAGCCGGCATTGAAGGCCGCTGTGATGGACTCGACGGTGGCACCGGTGAAGACAAACGAGGACGGAGCCTTGACGAACGTCGCGCCGTTGCCCGAGCTGAGGGACCCGTCAAAAACGGTTCCAACCGCAGTGATGTCCTTCAAATCCTTCGTCGCGTCGGATGAGGAGGCGCTAACCCCGGTGTTGTTGATCAGATCAAAAGCGCCTTTGTTCGGGCCGTTGACATCATAGACCGATCCCGTATAGGATTGAGTCGCCGTGCTCCCGCCGCCGTTGACTCCGCCTGTCACGGTGACCGGGACCCGCTGGGTGGCGGTCCCGCTGCCGCTGGCGTCGGTCACGGTCATCACCAAGGTGTCGTTTCCGTTGGTGGCGCCGGAAACGGCCGAGATCTTGGCGCTGCCGTCGTTGAAGGCGCTCCATGAGGTGACGGAGGAGGAGGGAGCGGTGTAAGAAATCGTGAAGTCGCTGGAAACGTCTGTGCCGTTCTGTACCACTTTGAAGTTGACCTGAATCCCTTTGTTGGGGTCCGCCACGGTGGCGTGGATCCCGGTTGAACCACCACCTGCGGACAGGCTCGTGTTGTCCAGGTACAGGTTGGTGATGGAGGGGCCGGAGTTGCTGCTGGTGCTGTCGCAGGCCGTCATCAGACCCACGAACAGGGAAAGGGTGGCAAGGGGGAGGAGGAGACGTTTCTGCATGGATTCCTCATTTGGATGGGACGATTGGAATGCGCCGGTGACGCCCATGAAGGGTAGCAAGCTGGGACCTGGAGTGCAACAACCCTCTGGGATGCGCAACGGGAGCGCAAAGAAACGTGGATGGGGTCATCGGGGGCAAGCTCGGTCGCCGACCGTTTGAGTAGCTTGCTCCCCCATATGTTGGAAAACGGATTGGATGCGCAGACGGCCCAGAATTCCGCCCGGGAGGTCCGGTGGGACCTGACGTCCCTCTACCGCGGCCCCGACGATCCCGACCTGGCCCAGGATTCCAAGCGGGCCTTGGAGCTCGCGCGCGAGTTCGCCTCGCGGTGGAAGGGGCGCCTGGCGGAACTTCCTCCCCCGGAGGCGGGTCGGATGCTCCTGGAATACGAGCAGGCATCGCTCGTGCAGTGGAAGATCGCGTCCTGGACATCGCTCGCCTACGCCGCCGATGCCCGCAACGAGGCCATCGGGGCGGCCTTGGCGCAGGCCCGGGAATTGTTCTCCGTGATCGAGGCGGAGACCTCGTTTTTGCAGGTGGAAATCGCCGCGCTCCCCGATCCGGTGGTGGAAGATTGGCTGGACGACGATCAGGTGTGCCGGCTGGAGCGGTGGATCCGCGAGATCCGGAAGTTCCGCGCGCACATCCTCACCGAGCCGGAGGAACGGCTGGCCAGCCGCAAGGACCTCACGGGCCGGGCCGCCTTGGGGCAGCTCTTCGACGACCTCACCAATTCGCTGTCCTTCCCGTTCGACGACGGCACCGGCATGCGCGATCGCACCGGTGCGGAAATGCTTTCGTATTCCCGCAACCCCGACCCCGCCCTGCGCAAAGGAGCCCACGAGGCCTTCCTGGGGGTGTACGAGAAGAACGGCCTGGCCCTCGCCCACGTCATGAATACCCTGGCGCTGGACCACCAGGTGGATTGCGACGTGCGCGGCTACACCCACCCCATGACCCGCACCCACATGGGCAACTCCCTGGACGAGAAGGTCGTGGACACCATGATGCGGGTGACCCGCGAGAGCTACCCGGTGGCCCGTCGCTTCTGGCGCGCCAAGGCCAAGCTCCTGGGGTTGCCCAAACTGTCGAACACCGATCTGTACGCCCCCATCGCCGGTTCCGAGCGGAATTTTTCCTGGCCCGAGGCGGTGGAAGATGTTTTGTCCGCCTACCAGGCCTTTTCACCCCGGATGCGGGATCTGGCGGCCGACTTCGTGAGGCACGGCTGGATCGATGCCGAGGTGCGGCCGGGCAAGGACGACGGCGCCTTCTGCTCCGGCACCTGGCCGGGACACCATCCCTACGTCCTGCTCAACTACACCGGCCAGAGCCGCGACGTGTTCACGCTGGCCCATGAACTGGGGCATGGCGTCCACTACCGCTGTTCGTCGGAGCAACCGCTTTTCTACTACGACGCGCCGCTGGTGCTGGCCGAGACCGCATCCGTGTTCGGGGAGATGCTGCTCACCCGCGGCCTGCTTTCCAAGGAGACCTCCCCGGAGGGGCGCAGGGCGCTTTTGTGCGGGCGCATCGAGGACGCTCTCTCCACGGCGTACCGGCAGAACGTGCTCACCGAATTCGAGCTCGCGGTGCACCTGCGCCGCCGCAAGGGCCAGCTCTCGCGGGACGAGATCTGCCAGACCTGGTGGGACTCCAACAAGGACCTCTACGGGGATTCGGTGGACATGAATCCGGCCTACCGGTGGGGCTGGAGCTACATCCCCCATTTCATCCACACCCGCTTCTACTGCTACGCCTACACCTTCGGACAGCTTCTGGTGCTGGGACTGTACCAGCGGTGGGTGGAAGAGGGCGACCGGTTCGTTCCGCGGTTCCTGGACCTGTTGTCCAAGGGCGGTTCGGAGGACCCGGTCACGGCCTGCGAAGAGGTGGGGATCACCCTGGACGAGGACTTCTGGCGCGCGGGCCACCGCGCCATCGAAGCGCTGGTGGAGGAGTTCGAGAAGGTGGTGTGAATCCGCCCCGGAACCTCCCTACTTGAACCGGTCCACGATGTCGCGGCAACCCCAGCGATGCACCTCGGGGAGGGCCGCGAAGAAATTGTCGACCGCCAGATCCATCGCCTTCGGAACCAGGCTCTCCGGGGAACTGGAGCTCTCCGCGCGGCCTTGGGCGGGACTGCGCCACACGCGGTTTCCCTCCTTGGCGTCGATCACGGAGATGTCCAGGGAGACCTCCGCGTAGGGAAGCTTGGAAAGGCGCTCGCCGGTTTGGCCCAGGCCGCGGCGAACGTTCACGCGGTTCAGGACCACGATGTAGTCGGTGTTGGTGGCCCGAGCGTATCCCCGCAGGACGGCGACGTCGCCCACGTTCCAACCGTCGCTCGCGTGCGAAAGACCCATGCGCGGATCCCAGGTCACCCGCTTGGGGGCGAACTGGCTTCCGCAGTCGGCTCCCCAGACGTAGAGAGAATGGCCGGCCGCGACGCGCACCAGGGTTTCCGGGACCCCCGAGCCCGGCACGTAGGGAACGTCCAGGAGGGCCGGCGAATCGTCGCGCATCGCGACTTGGGACGAGTCGGAGACGAACACCACCCGCATCCCCCGGAATCCGATCATCCCGAACGATTCGGCGGGAGAGCGGGCGCAACCGGTGGGCAACACGCCCATGGCCAGGAACGAAGCGGCTGCGGAAAGGCTTGAGAGAAGGTTTGACGTGGTTCGACGCATCTCGAAGGGTCCTCCGTGGAGTGCAGAGTATACCACGGGCAACCCGGAGTGCGCCGCCGAATCGCCCGTGCGGGTTCGCGATCCGGTCTCTATCTTTCGCCACCGTGAAGATCGTTTCCTGGAACGTCAATGGCCTGCGCGCCTGCGCCAAGACCCACTTCCGCGACTGGTTCCGTCGCTCCGACGCCGACGTGGTCCTGATCCAGGAATTGCGGGCCGAGCCCGACCAGATTCCGCCCGACCTCCTGGAAATCCCCGGATACGAGGCGAGCTTCTTCCCGGCGAGCTGCAAGAAGGGCTACTCGGGAGTGGGCGCCTGGGTGCGCCAGAGCCTCGGACCCGTCTCGTTCGAGAAGGGGATGGGCTGGGAAACCGCGGATCGCGAAGGCAGGGTGCTCACCCTGTCCATCGGGAACCTGCGGGTGACGGGGTCCTACGTGTTCAACGGGGGTCGGTCCGAGGAGGCCTTCGCCGACAAGCTGGAATTCTGGAAACGAATCCGGGACCAGCACGCGGCCTGGACGGCGCAAGGGCTCGATGTCGCCTTCCTGGGCGACTACAACATCTGCCACCATCCCATCGACATCGCCGACCCCGTGGGCAACAAGGACAGCGTCGGATTCCGACCCGTGGAACGCGAACGGCTCTCCGGGTATTTCGAGGCGGGGTTCGCGGACTGCTTCCGCCGGTTCCACCCCGGTGTGGCGGCGCAGTACACCTGGTGGTCGAACCGGCCGGGCGTCCGGGAGAGAAACCACGGCTGGCGCATCGACTACGCATCGGTGTCGGAAAACCTCTGGCCGCGGGTGAAGCGCTGCTGGCACGAACCGGGCCAGATGGGCTCCGACCACTGCCCCATCGGCCTGGAATTGCGTTGAGATCGTCGGGAGGAAGATTCCTCCTGGCGGTCGCGGTTGCCCTCCTCGCCGGATGCGCCTCCATCGCCATCCCCATCGGCGGTATCGTCCCCACCTGGAAACTGCCGACCTCCGACGGCGACACCTTGTCGGAAGACGCGCTTCGCGGCAGGCCGGGCCTGGTGATCTGGCTCGACCCGATGTGTCCCGAGGTCCAAGACGCGGCCCTTCCGGGTGGGGCGCTGCGGAGGATGGAGTCCCGCTGGATGCCCACCGACAGTGCCTGGGTCGTCTACGTGGCGGCCCGCACCCGAGCCGACCAGGTGATGGACCCCCAGATGTGGCGCCCTTGGATGAAGGAGATGCGGCTGCGGGGGCCGGTTCTCGTGGATTCCAGCGGGATCCTCTCCCGGACGTTGGGTGCGGAATTGGCCCCGGCGGCGGCCGTGGTGGACGGGGACGGGGTGTTGCGCTGGCGGGGTCCCATGCGATCGCTGGATTCGACCGGGGTTCCTCTCGCCTCGCAGGTCCTCGACTCCGTGCTGGGGAACCGGGCCCTGCCGGCACCGGACAACCGGGCCGACGAAGGCTGCCGGATGCGGGACCGGGTCTGGTGAGCGGTCTCTGGGCCTTCGTCGACGGCGTGTATTCGCCCCAGGAAGACGCCGTCGTGCCGGTCCTGGACCGCGGATTGCTCCTTGGCGACGGGATCTTCGAGACGGTGAGGGTCAAACGGGGAAAGCCGGAATACTTCCAGGAGCATTTTGACAGATTCTGTGCCTCCGCCGCCGCCGTGCGGATGCGCCAGCCCTGGAGCCTTGAGGCGCTGGAGGAGGTCTGCGCCGGACTGTGCCGCCGCTCCCACCTGGAGGACGCCTCCGTGCGGATCACGTTGACGCGCGGAGCCTACCGCGGGACCCTGTCCGACACCGGGGATCCGCCCAGGCTCCTGGCCATCTGCGCCGGTCTGGACCACGTCGACCCGACCATCCAGTCGCAGGGCGTCGCGGTGGCGTTGGCCGGCGTCCCGCGGGTGCACGAACTGTCGCCCGCCGTGAAGGCGACCCAATACCTGGCGGCCGTCCTCGCCCGGCTGGAAGCCGACGACAAGGGCTGCTATGAGACCCTGTTCGCGGATCCGCGGGGGAGGGTGCTGGAGCTGTCTTCGGCCTCCTTCTTCGCGGTCCGGGCCGGACGGATCCTGACACCTCCGCTGCGTCTGGGGATCCTGGCCGGCATCACCCGCTCGGCGGTCCTGCGGCTCGCGCGCGGCGCGGGGATCCCGGCCCGGGAGGCGGTCCTGCGGCTGGAGGACCTGGGGAGCATCGACGAGGCCTTCCTCACCTCCGCCGTTCGGGGGGTCGTACCGGTGGTACGTTTGGGGGGTGCGGACGTGGGCGATGGCCGCCCCGGTCCCGTCACGGGGCGCGTCGTGGAACTGTTCCGCTCGGAAACCGGGCGGCGATGAAGACCAGGAGCAAGATGGCAAAGACGACCGAAAACAGGACCATGCCTCCCGGCGAGTTGCGCCTGGGGCCCGCCGGCATCGAGTTCGAGACCGACGGCGTCTCCCACCTCTTCTCCTGGCCGGAAGCGCTTCGCCGCCTGGGCGCGGCCGGCGCCGATCTCAGCCTCCACATCGACTGGGGAGAGGGATACCACGAAGACAAGCTCGATTGGGTGGATCTGATGACCTTCGAGGACGAGGTCGGGGTGCTCCCCCACGAGGTGTTCTACGGTGGGCGTCTCTCGGGAACCCTCGATGCCCTCGTGGAGTTCGAAGGCGACAGGATACGGCTCTACTACGACGAGTCCTCGGGAGCCGAGGCCGGGGTGGTGGAGCTGCGCCACGCCGTGGGGACCCGCCTCTCCCTCCACGAAATCGCCTTCAAGTCCTTCGGTGCCAAGAGCGAACGGCTCGCCCGGTCCTTCTGGTTCTCCGGCTCGCTCGCCTACTGAAGGTCCGCGGTCAGCCCGCCGCGGGGTCCGCGATCTCGCTGGGCGCCGCATCCCGGAATTCGGAGAGGATGAAGCGGAACTCGTCCTGGACGCTCCGGAAGGCTCCCACCACGCCGGGGTCGAAGTGCGAGCCGGAGGATTTCAGGATGATGTCCGTGGACGCCTGCAGGGTGAACGCCGGCTTGTAGCATCGCTTGGTGGTCAGGGCGTCCCAGACGTCGGCCAGGGCGACGATGCGGCCGTAGACGGGGATGTCCTCGCCGGCCAGGCCGTCGGGGTAGCCGCTGCCGTCCCACTTCTCGTGGTGGCTCCGCGCCACCACCTGGGCGATGCGCAGCATGGGGCTGTCGGCGTCGGAAAGGATCCGCGCCCCGATCGCCGCGTGGCCGCGCATCACCATCAGTTCCTCGGCATCCAGCTTTCCGGGCTTCAGGAGGATGTGGTCGGGAATCCCGATCTTCCCGATGTCGTGCATGGAACTGGCCACGTAGAGATGGTTCACTTCCTCGGAGGCGAGCTTGAGCTCCCGGGCCAGCGCCGCGCTGTAGGCGCGGATGCGCAGGACGTGGTTGCCGGTCTCGTCGTCGCGCATCTCGGCGGCGCGCGAAAGCCTGGTCACGGTGTCCAGGTTCGCCGCCTCCACCAACCTCAACGCCTCGCGAAGCTCCTTGGTGCGCTTTTCCACGAGCTCTTCCAGACCTTTCTGGTAGCGGCGCACCTCCTCCTTCAGCGCCCGCTTCTCCAGGGCGTTGTGGATGGACATGTGCACCTGCTCCAGGTGGATCGGCTTGAGGATGAAGTCGTAGGCGCCTTCCTGCATGGAAGACACGGCCAAGCCGATGTCGGCGTAGCCTGTGAAGAGGATGGGAGCCGTGCGCGGGTGGTGGCGGCGGGAATGGCGGAGGAGGTCGGTGCCGGATTTCCCGGGCATCCGGATGTCGGAGAGCAGCACGTCGAACTCGCGGCTGGCCAACTGGGCGACGGCCTCCTCGTAGTTTCCCGCGGTGGCCACGACGAACTTGCGCAGGGAGAGATAATCCTGGATGACCTGGCAGATCGCGAATTCGTCGTCGACGACGAGGATCTTGGCAGTTTCCTGTTCCATTCGACTCTCCTGTGAATCCCCACTATACCAAGCTGGGGAAGCGCTCTGCAAGCGCCCTTTCCACTCGGGGCCCGGTTGCTATCTTTCCGCCTCCTCGTTGGAATCGGCACGACGGGAAAATCGGGGTGTAGCTCAGCTGGTAGAGTGCTACGTTCGGGACGTAGAGGTCGCACGTTCGAATCGTGTCACCCCGACTGAGAAGGGCCACCCGCCGGGTGGCCCTTCGTGTGCTCGGATCAGGGCCACCCGCCAGGTGGTCCGTTCCGCGTGCTCCTATCTTGCACCCCAGCATGCAGGACCGGATCCGCAACATCGGCATCGTGGCGCATGTCGATGCCGGCAAGACCACCCTTTCGGAGCAACTCCTGCTCCTGGGCGGGGCGATCCGGACCGCGGGAAGGGTGGATGAAGGCCTTTCCACCATGGACTTCCTGCCCCAGGAGCAGCAGCGGGGAATCACCATCCGCGCCGGAGTGGCCTCCTTCGAATGGAAGGAATGCCGCGTCAATTTCGTGGACACCCCCGGACACATCGACTTCTCCCTGGACGTCGAGCGCAGCCTGCGGGTGTTGGATGGCGCCATCGCCGTCTTTTGCGGCGTGCGCGGTGTGGAGCCGCGGTCCCGGGCCGTGTGGGCTCTGGCGGACCACCACAAGGTTCCGCGCGTCGCCTGGGTCAACAAGCTCGACCTGCCGGGAGCGGACTTCGCCGGCACCGTGCTGGAGATCGAGGACGCCTTCGGAATCTGCGCCCTGCCGGTGGATTGGCCCGTGGTGCGCGGCGGGGTGGTGGTGGGCGCGGTGGACCTCGTGCGGTGGACCGCGCGGGAAGTGAAGGATTCGCGGCGGCGCACGCTCGCCGAAATCCCCTCGGATTGGATTCCCGAGGCCCAAGCCGCCAGGGAGAGGCTCCTGGAGGAGGCCAGCCGCTCCGACATCGAGCTGACAAGACAGATATTGTCAGGGGTCGTGGCTCCCGATGCCCTGGTGTCGGCCCTTTCGAACGGATGCCGCGGGGGAACGATCCTTCCCGTCTGCGGCGGAGCGGCGGTCCGGGGGTGGAATTGCGCAGCCATCCTTGATGCCGCCGTGGAATTCCTGCCTCTTCCCGTCTGCCCCCCCGAGCTCGAAGGCCATCCCGGGATCGCGCTCGCGTTCCAGACCGGTCGCGGTCCCGACGGCGGAGGACTGGCCTTGGCGCGGGCCTGGTCGGGCTCGTTCCGGGTGGGGGAGGCGGTCCTGACCGGACCCGGGGCGGAGGGGGAAAACCGGATCGTGTCGCTGCACCGCGTGTTCGCCGACGAATTGAAGCCCTTGGACTTCGTGGAGGCCGGCGACATCTTCGCCGTCGGCCTTGCCGGGAGGATCCGGCCCGGAGACACGATCTGCAAGCCATCCGCTTGGATCGCCCTCGAGCCGGAAGCGGGTCGGAGGATGGTCCTGGAACTCGCCCTGGAGGCCGCGGACGCCGCTGGCAACGAGCGGCTGGGAGCGGGCTTGGAGGTGATGGCCCAGGAGGACAGCGGCCTGGAATGGGTTCTCGAACCGGATACCGGCCGGTGCGTGATCCGGGGACAAGGCGAACTGCAATTGGAGGTCGCCATCGAGAGGTTGCGCGAGGAATTCGGTGCCGTGTTCCGGCAAGGAGCCCTGCATGTGCGGCGTCGGGGGCGACTGGAACGAGCCACATGCCTTCGAACGGACCAAGTGGAGTGGTCGGGACACAAGCTGAAGCTGGAAGCCCGGGTGGAGCCCATCGAAGAAGGGTTGGAATTCGTTTGGGAGACTCCGGCCCCGCCCGCGTTGCGTGCCGCGGTCGAGGCGGGTTTCACCGAAGCCGCGTCGGATGGTGCCGGAGGGGGCGGCGGATTGGACGGAGTCCGATTTTCCGTGGGAGAGTGGAGCGGATCTCCGGAAGTTCCGGCCATTCTGGGGAAGCGTCTTGCGGATCATCTGGGTCCGCTGCTCCTGCGGGAGGCGGGTGTGGTGGTGGAGACCCCGGCCGTTCGCGTGGAGGTTTTAACCCCCGAGGATTGCCTGGGGCCCATCCTCCAAGCGCTCCAGGCCAGGGGGGTGGTGATCCAAGGCGTTGATACCCAACGAAATGGGGCCACCATCACGGCATTTTCCCCCTTGGAACCGTTATTGGGGTGTACTACTTTGATTCGCTCTCTTTCCAAAGGGTTGGCGCTTGTGTCGCTGGAACCCGGAGGATGGGTGGTTGAGTCGGCCTAGGCCGAGACCCCTCCCAAAATCGACATCTCTGGGTTCTCACCAAAGGTTCCTAGCATGGCCAAGGAAAAATTCGAGCGCACGAAGCCCCACATGAACGTCGGGACGATCGGACATGTGGACCACGGGAAGACGACGTTGACCGCGGCGATCACGACGGTCGCGGCTCGTCTATACGGCGGCCAGGCGAAGGGCTACGACCAGATCGACAACGCTCCCGAGGAGAAGGCCCGCGGGATCACGATCAACACGTCGCACGTGGAGTACAACTCCGCGGCCCGCCACTATGCGCACGTGGACTGTCCCGGACACGCCGACTACGTGAAGAACATGATCACGGGCGCGGCGCAGATGGACGGCGCCATTCTGGTGGTTGCCGCCACGGACGGCCCGATGCCCCAGACCCGCGAGCACATCCTTCTGGCCCGCCAGGTGGGTGTTCCGGCCATCGTGGTGTACATGAACAAGGTCGACATGGTCGACGACGCCGAGCTGTTGGACCTGGTGGAGATGGAAGTGCGCGAGCTTCTCTCCAAGTACGGGTTCCCGGGCGACGACACCCCGATCATCCGCGGTTCGGCCCTGAAGGCCTTGGAAGGCGACAAGGGAGAGCTGGGCGAGCAGTCGATCGCGAAGCTCCTGGAAGCCGTGGACACGTTCATCCCGATGCCCGCGCGGGCCATCGACAAGACGTTTTTGATGTCCATCGAGGACGTGTTCTCGATCACCGGCCGCGGCACGGTGGGCACGGGCCGCATCGAGCAGGGCGTGGTGAAGATCCAGGAAGAAGTCGAGCGCGTCGGCCTTTCCGAGGAGACCAAGAAGTTCGTGGTCACCGGCGTGGAGATGTTCAGGAAGCTGTTGGACCGCGGCGAGGCCGGGGACAACGTGGGGATCCTCCTTCGCGGTTGCGAGAAGAAGGACATCGAGCGGGGCCAGGTGCTGGCCAAGCCCGGGACCATCCATCCGCACACGACCTTCAAGGCGGAGATCTACGTGCTTTCGAAGGAGGAGGGTGGACGCCACACTCCGTTCTTCAAGGGCTACCGTCCCCAGTTCTACTTCCGCACGACCGACGTGACCGGCAACATCACCCTGCCCGAGGGCGTGGAGATGGTGATGCCCGGCGACACGATCTCGATCACGGGGGAACTCATCACTCCGGTGGCCATGGACAAGGGACTGAAGTTCGCGATCCGCGAAGGCGGACGAACCATCGGCGCCGGCACCGTCACCGAAATCGTCAAGTAAACGCATCGCGCCCCGGCACCGACCAGGGCCACGAAGGGGAATAGCTCAATTGGTAGAGTAGCGGTCTCCAAAACCGTTGGTTGGGGGTTCGAGTCCCTCTTCCCCTGTTCGATCTCGAAAGGATCCATTGTGCGCAAGCTGTACCAGTATTTCCTCGAGGTGATCGCCGAAGGGAAGAAGGTCACCTGGCCCCCGCGCTCCGAGTTGATCGAGAGCACCTGGGTGGTCATGCTTTTCAGCTTGATGTGCGGACTGTTCATCACCGGCGTCGACATGGTGGTGGGGTTCGTCATCGAGCAGTTGCTCTCCTCGGGGACTTGAAAAAATGAACTGGTACGTTCTCCACACCTACTCGGGCCAGGAAAACAAGGTCAAGGCCTACATCGACGAACTGGTGGAGCGCCAAGGCTTCGTCGGCGTGATCGGCCAAGTCCTGCTGCCCTCACAGGAAGTCGTGCAGGTCCGCCACGGCAAGAAGATCCGACAGACCCGAAAGGACTTCCCGAGCTACGTGCTCATCGAGATGGACATGACCAAGGATGCGCAGCACGCGGTCCTCTCCATCCCCGGGGTGACCCATTTCGTGGGCGTGAACAACAAGCCCCAGGCGCTGCGCAAGCTCGAAGTGGACCGGATCCTCGGGCGCTCCAGCGGCGAGCGGGAAGATCTCCACGGGCACGCGGTCCTGATCCCCTTCAAGTCGGGCGACGCGGTGCGGATCAACGAGGGTCCGTTCAAGGATTTCGACGGAACCGTGGAAGAAATCCACCCGGACAAGGGCAAGCTCAAGGTGATGGTCAGCGTCTTCGGACGCTCCACTCCGGTCGAGTTGGATTTCCGGCAAGTCAGCGAAGTTTAGACCACCACTGGACAACCGGGTGAAAACAGTTTAGTTTTCACCGCCCATTTTTTCCGCGGCGCGTCTAACGCATTGTCGCCGCAAAAGTTAGCCCGCTCACAGCGGTGCACACTCCGGGAGTTAGGCCTTGGCCAAGAAGATCACCGGCTACATAAAGCTCCAGATTCCCGCGGGAGCGGCGAATCCGTCGCCCCCCGTGGGGCCCGCCCTGGGACAGAAGGGCGTCAACATCATGGAGTTCTGCAAGCAGTTCAATGCTCGCACGCAGGACCAGAAGGGCATGATCATCCCCGTGGTGATCACCGTGTACGCGGACCGCTCCTTCACGTTCATCACCAAGACCCCTCCGGTCCCGGTCCTCCTCAAGAAGGCCGCCGGGATCGAGAGCGGTTCCGGCGAGCCCAACCGCAAGAAGGTGGGCAAGGTGACCCAGGCCCAGGTTCTGGAGATCGCCAAGATCAAGCTGCCCGACCTCAACTCCCTGACCATCGAGTCGGCGGCGTCCCAGGTTCGGGGGACGGCCGTGAGCATGGGACTCACGGTCGAAGGATAACCAAATGAGGAATCGTCGATGAAGCATGGCAAGAAGTATCGGGAGGCCGCCGACAAGGCAGCCGTTCGCACCGAGTGGACTCTTCCGGAAGCCGTCAAGTTTCTGAAGGAGAACCGCGTGGCCAAGTTCGACGAGACCATCGAAGTCGCGATGAATCTTGGGGTCGATCCCAAGCACTCCGACCAGATGGTCCGTGGAACGGTCGTTCTGCCCAAGGGAACAGGCAAGACGGTGAAGGTTCTCGTTTTCGCCAAGGGCGAGAAGGCCCAGGAGGCGCTGGCCGCCGGAGCCGACCATGTCGGCGCCGACGAGCTGGTGGAGAAGATCCAGGGCGGTTGGATGGACTTCGACGTCGTGGTGGCCACTCCGGACACCATGACCGTGGTCGGGAAGCTCGCCCGACTCCTCGGTCCGCGCGGACTCATGCCGTCGCCCAAGACCGGCACGGTGGGTGTCAACGTCAAGGAGATCCTCGCCGAGCTCAAGGCCGGCAAGATCACCTACCGCGTGGACAAGGGCGCGAACGTCCAAGCCCTGGTGGGGAAGATCTCCTTCACGGCCGAGGCCCTGGAAGAGAACATCCTGGCGCTCATCCGCTCCGTCGTGAAGGCCAAGCCCCAGACTTCCAAGGGCACCTACGTCAAGAGCATCACCATCTCCTCCACGATGAGCCCCGGTCTTCCGGTGGAGCTCGCCGTGGCGCGCGTCTGAGGGGGGCCCCGTCGTGATCAGCCTCGACACCAAGAAAAAGACCACGGAAGAGATCGACCAGGCCCTCGCGGGAGCGGGATCGGTCTACCTCGTCGACTTCGGTCGCATCAAGGTCCTGGAAGACGTGGATCTCCGCAAGACGCTGCACAAGCAAGGGATCTTCTACCGGGTGGCCAAGAACACCCTGATCCGGCGTTCCTTGCACAAGGCCGGCATCACCGCGCTCGACGGCATCCTGAAGCGGCCCTCCGCCATCCTGGTGGGCAGCGCAGAAGATCCCGTGGCACCCGCGCGCGCCATCGTCGAATACCAGAAGACCCACGCCGGCCTGCTGGGCTCCAAGATCTCCTGGATCGACGGCGACGTCTTCCAGGGCGGTGCCCTCGCCGACGTCGCGAAGCTTCCCGGAAAACGCGAATTGCAGGCCCAGGTGGTCTCGCTGTTCCTCTCTCCCGGCGCGACGCTCGTCGGTCTCATCAAGGGACCCGGCTCCCAACTCGCGAGCCAAGTCGAGGCCCTCGTCAAGCGCCTCGAAGAAGCCGCCTGAACTTTCACCATCCATCCATCCACAGGGGAATCCACCATGTCCGAGACCAAGTCCTACGCCGCTGAAATCGTTGCTCTGGGCGACAAGATCGTCGCCCTGTCGCTGGCCCAGGCCCGCGCCCTTTCCGAATACCTCAAGGAAGTGCACGGTCTGGAAGCCGCAGCCGGCGGGGTCGTCATGGCCGCCGCTCCGGCCGCAGCCGCCGCTCCCGTCGAAGAAGAGAAGACCGAATTCGACGTCGTCCTCTCCGAGGCCGGTGCCAACAAGATCGGCGTCATCAAGGTCGTCCGCGAGATCACGGGCCTCGGGCTGAAGGAAGCCAAGGACCTGGTCGACGGCGCTCCCAAGACCGTGAAGGAGGCCGTGGCCAAGGCCGACGCCGAAACCTTC